>Ga0075163_10006072_pt1 | contig 16023 bp, 21 predicted proteins | sample JI1023141ADNA_FD_71478 | JGI IMG/M metagenome (GOLD analysis project Ga0075163, IMG submission 71478) | Wastewater effluent complex algal communities from Wisconsin, to seasonally profile nutrient transformation and Carbon sequestration -... | ecosystem: Engineered > WWTP > Effluent > Algae...
GGCGGCGGCGGCGGCGGCGGCTGCGGCGGCGGCGGCGGCGGCGGCGGCGGCGGCGGCGGCGGCGGCGGCGGCGGCTCTGGCGGCGTCTTTTAGATCGCCGTTGCCTTCAAGCGCGTCACACACCTGCTGCGCCGCAGCTGTGACTTTCGGCCAATAGTCTTTGTCTTTGCAAACTGGCTCAGCCGAAGCGATGGCGCTGCGAACGCATGTGATCTTGAAGCGCACTTCAGCACGTTGCCATGCATCCGGCTCAAGCACATGCCAGCGCGACATGAGGCCCGCGTAGCGCTCAGCCCATGCCATCGCATCCGTTTTGCTTTGTCCGTCGAACAGCGAAACCGTGACGTATGCGAGCCATTGCGGCATCACGCCGGCGGGACATTGCTCGGCGCCAGTGATCTTCGGATCAATCGCGCCAATCATGCACGCCAACTCGCGGGCACCGTCTCGGCGATGCCAAGCGCCTTGAACGAGGCGACCGTCCTTTAGGAACGAGAGGATTCGGGAAGCGGCTTCTTGCGACGTGATTTGCGTGGGGTCGGGCATGTGTGCGCTCCAAATCGAAGCGCAACTGTGCCCATCAGGCACTTTGGTGTCAAACTAAAAAGCGCCTATAAGGCACATTTATCCAGAGCCGGTTTTGTCGTCCTTCGTTATGAAGTGCGCGTACTCCAAAATCTTCGCGCGCTCACCGGGCTTTGCGTGATCCCATACGGACCATATCGCATCGGTTTTCTGTGGATTGCGCATCAATAGACTAGCCACGTCGATGGCTAGATATTCTGCCGTGGCCTCCAAGAACTCCTGAGTATAGGGACGCGTGCCGTTTACGATTTTTGTAACATAGGAACGGCTCTTTTCTATACCGTCCGCTAGGTTCTCGTGCGTATTATTTTTATAGTCCAACCACTCTTGGATAAAATGACGCCGGTACTGCGGCGCTGGCTTGGGGTTGGCGCGTCCAGACTTAACCATGTCTGTAGCGTGCCCCGGAGGCACTGATTTGTCTGTATCCGTGCAGGCACAAACTGCTTGACGAACAGTGTGCCTCACCGGCACATTCCCGCGCATGACGAAATTGAGGCGTTACCTGAGAAAGAGGGGTCCCGGAGCCTTGGCGGCGTTGGCTAAGGACGTAGGCAAATCCCACACCCTGATCAGTCGCATAGCCGATGGCCATCGGGGGGCCTCCCTCGAAACGGCTCTGGCAATTTCCGAGGTTACCGGCATCGCGCCGAGCGACCTCCTGAAGGTTAACGCACAGAAACCCGCCCGCAAGCCGCTAACGCGCTCGCGAACTTGAATTTTTCGACGCGCTGAGCCGCTGCTGGCTTGGCGCGTTTTGTTTTTGTGCTGAGGGGAGAAAATCGCATGTGGAGCGAAGCGGAAGACGCGTTGTTGCGGCAGCAATGGCCAATCGCGTCAGCGTCGATGATCTCGACCATGATCGCACGCTCGCGCAACGCGATCATCGGGCGCGCTCGGCGCATGGGTTTAGACGCGAGCGAGCCGGTCGAAGCCAAGCAGCCCGGTCATTGGACTGAGGCCGAGGTTTCGATCTTGCGGCGCAATTGGGCCAACAAGCGCACGCCAGCTGAGATTGCGAAGGCTCTGGCGCAAGCGGGCTTCCAGCGTTCGCAGCGGAACGTCTCTGACAAGGCCAACAAGCTCGGCCTGCCGGCGCGGCCACGCACAAAAACCGTTCATCACCCCCCCAAACCGAAAGCGGCCAGCATGCCGAAGCCTGATCTCATTCCCTCGCTCAATATCCCGTTCCTGGACATTGAGTTCGGCCAATGCCGCGCGATCACCGATTCCACGCGCGACGCGCAGCGCTGCTGCGGCCATCCGGTTGACGAGCGCGGCACGTATTGCGCCGCGCATCGCGCGATTTTCTACACACGCTCGCAAGGCAAGAGCGCGTGATACACGACCTCGACGCCGAGCAGGGCGTGCTGGGCGCCGTGCTGAACGACCCGCGCATGGTCGAGCACGCGAACCTGCGGCCCGAACACTTTTACGATCCGACCCACGCCGCATTGTGGGCGGAAGTGCTTGAGCGTCACCGGGCTGATCGGCTCATCGACTTGGTGGCGCTCAAGCCGTTCGCTGCCGAGACGTTCAAGGAAGTGGGCGGCGCCAAGTATCTCATGCAACTCGCCGCTGCCGGCGCGGTCATGTCGTATCAGGTCGCTGGATACGGCGAGATCATCCGCAATTGCGCGCGTCGGCGCGAGACGGTCAAAGCCGCCGAGCACGCGATCGCGCTCGCGAAGGCCGGCGAAGGCGATGCGCTGACAACGCTGGAAACGCAGTTGCAAGAGATCGCTGCGGGCGATGCCGACGCGGACGTGTGGGAGCGCTTGGGCTCTGTCGCGTGCGAAGCCGTGGAGCGCGCTGAGCTTGGCGAAGCGCGCGGCATTAGCACCGGGCTTCCAGAATTGGACGCCGTCACTGGCGGCATGCAGCCCGGCACGCTCTGGGTGGTCGGCGGCGCCACGTCGATGGGCAAGAGCGTGTTCGGCTCGTTCCTTGGCCGCTCTGTGGCGTCACAGGGCTATGGCGTCGGGGAATCGCATCTGGAAATGCGCAAGCTCCAGATCGGCCTGCGCACGTCCACGGCGATTGCATTCGAGCCTGATCACCGGCGCGATAATCCGTACTACCTGACCGCCCAGCGCAATGAGCTGCGGGCCGAGCAGTGGGATACGATGCGCGGCGCGGCTAAGGCGGCGGCGTCACTGCCGATCTACGTTGACGCGCGGCCCGGGCGCACACTCAGCCAGATCGAAGCTGGCGCGCGGCGCCTGTTTCGCAAGATGCAGCGCGAAGGCGTGAAGCCTGGGGCGCTCATCATCGACCACGAGGGGCTGATCGCTGCTGAGCCCGGCGCGCGCTTCCCTAGCCAGCTGGAGCGCACCAACGCCCGCTCTGAGGCGCTGCTGTCGATGGCTAAGCGCCTAGGCGTGTGCGTCGTGGCGTTGAGCCAAATCACCAAGGAGGGCTCTCGCGCCGATGGCGATGAGCGTCTGCCGAACGTCACGGACCTGAACTACGGCGGCGCGATCAGCCAAGCGGCTGAGGTCGTGATCCTGCTGCACCGTAAGGCGTATTACGCCGAGCGGAAGCCGGAGCGCCTGCGCAGCCCTGACGACTGGGACGCCATGAAGAGCCGCGAGGCTCTGGCGATCGTGGACAAGGCGCGCGCCGGCCAACGGGCGCAGGTGCCGTTTCTGATGGACATGCCAACCGCGGCGGTGTGGTCGCGATGAGCAGCCAAGCTGTAGCCTGGGCGATCGTCCACCAAGCAGGCGGGCCGTCTGCGAAGTCGGTGCTGATGAGTATCGCCAACTACGCCGATGCCAGCGGCGAGTGCTGGCAAGATCAGGCGACACTTGCGGCCGGCGCCGAGTGCTCGGTTCGTCAGTTCCGTAACATTCTTTACGGCCTCATTGAGCGCGGACTGGTCGAACAAGTCCGTCGCGGAAGCAGCACCGGCGGACGCCGTCCCAACCTAATTCGGCTCCGAATGCGCGAGCTTCCGGTCATCATTTCCGCTAAGGCGGCTACGGTAGCAGAGTGCAGGAAACCGGCAATACAGAGTAATCGGCAAAGATTGCCGGAAACCCAGTTACCGGCAAAGACTGCCGATAAGGTTTCCGGCAATCCAGCGTGGGGTAACCGGCAAATGGTTGCCGGTATAATAGAATCCCACATTCCCACTTCTCTCTCTAAAGAGAGAGAGAGTCCGGCGCGCCGCTTCCTCGCTTCGATGCGACCGCACATGAGCGCAACTGGCAACCAGCGCTCCAAGCCCAACCTTTGCGACAAGGCGCTGCCGCCGCTCATTGCCCGGCATGGGTTTGATGTCCTGCTCATCGCAGCCAAGGCGTTCTACGCGACACCGCAGGCGCGCAAGGACGGCGGCGACTTCCAGCCAGGGCTCCAGGTCATCGCGAACGATGGGCGGCTCGAAGCCGCGATCGAGCAGGCCAAGGCCGCACGCGAGAGAGCCATCGCGATCTACCGCGAGCACGGCTTCTGGGACCCGGCCAACGGCGACCCACCAACCGATCTTCTGAGCCAAGGAGGCCAACGATGAATGCCCTGGACGCATCACGCGAACGCTCGCGCCTGTGGCGTGAGCTGAAACCTCTGCTTGTTCGCAGCTTGGGCCGCGACGGCGCGGCGGACTGGCTGGAATACGCCGGCCAGCAGATGCGCATCGATGCCCAGCGCGCCAAGCGCCCGATCGAACTGAAGCCGGTGGAGTGGACGCCGTGAACAGACCGGAAGAAGCGCTGCACCGCGCCTGTCTCGACTACCTGCGCGCATCACTGCCGAAGCCCTGGATCGTCTGGCACACGCCCAACGGCGGCGGTCGCAGCAAGGCCGAGGCCGGCATCCTCAAAGCCATGGGCGTGCTCGCTGGCATGCCGGATTTGTTTGTGATGGGGCCGGGGCCTGAGGTGGTTGCGCCAACAGAGCCGCGCGGCGTCGCTTTGCGCTCGTTTCCGCATCTGATCGCCATCGAGTTTAAAGCCCCACCCAAGCGCCTACGCACTGGCGGGCCATCGAAGGCCAAGCCGCGCCTCAGCCCGGCTCAGACGGCGCGCCAGATCGACCTAGGCGCATGCGGCGTGCCGTACCTCGTGATCGATGACTTGGCCGACCTCACTCAGTCGCTGAAGGCGCTGGGCGTGCCGTTGCGTTGGAGGGCGATGTGAAGCGTCGCAAAGACTGCTGGTCGCCCGAGGAAGTGCAGCGCGTGCGCGCGATGATTATGGCGGGCTGTAAACGAAGCGAGGCGATTGCGCGTGAGCTGGGGCGTTCACAAGGGGCCACATGGCACGTGATGCGCCAGCACTGCAGCGATCTACTGCCGCCCAAGCGCATTTACGACCTTAGAAATCGTGGCGGTGATCGCAAAATCATTCGCGCGCAGATCTTCGCCAATAGCGACGAACGTGCGGTCGATTACTTGCCGCCCCAACCCTACCACCCGCTCCACGACAACCCGCGCATGAAGCGCATCCTTGGGGGATCAGCATGAAATCCGTTCAGGCACTGCACGCGGACATCGAGTGGCGCCGCATGCGCGACAGCGAGACGTATTACGCGCTCCGCGACGGGCCGCGCCTCGCAAAGAACTGGGCGATTTACACCTTGGCAAAAGCCGGCGAATTGACGGCGGAGCAGGTGAAAGCGGCGATGGACTTTGCCACGCTGTGCGAGCGCGCGCAGGGGCAGGGAAGGCGAGAAGGGTACGACCGTGTGGATGGCGGCCTAAGCGATCCACACGCGCGGAACATGGACTTGGCAAAGAGTAAGCAGAAGCGCGATCGGGCCTTCTGGTTTGTCGTGTGCAACGTGACATCCAAGTCGCGCTTGAAAACGCGCCAGCGCACCATGCAGGAGCTTTTCTCCTACCCACACATGAGCCTCCAGCAGATGCGCGAAGTGACCGATGAGTCGCATGGCAAGACGGTTCGTCGCGTGACTCTCGTGCTGGACCTGCTCGAAATTTACTTTCGCCGGGGCGACCGCTTGCTTGACAAACGTCCCGATAATCCGCACGATATTTCCCACGCTGCCGAGGTGTCGATTGCTCCTGGTTAAGTGTACGCAAGGCAAAGCGGCAGCCGTCTCCGAAATCGATTACGCCAAAATCTCCGTTCATCGGTGGTACGCGCGCCAGACCAAATCCGGCGTGTGGTATGCCTCGAATGCGAAGGGCGTAAGCATGCACCGGATGGTGATGCGCGCCAGGAAGGGCCAGATCGTCGATCATATCGACGGTAACGGCCTCAACAACCAGCGCGAAAATCTACGGTTCGTGACTGCCGAGCAGAACGCAGCGAACGCTCGCGTTCGGCGTTACACGCCGGGCTACCTGCGCGGCATAGAGCGCCATTCGGAAGGGTGGCGCGCCGTCCTTCATCACAAGGGCGGGACGATTTATGGTCCGGTGATGACGCGCCGCATCGATGCGGCCAGGGACTATGATCGCATCAAGATCATGATGCACGGCGAGTTCGCCTGCACAAACGAGACGCAAAAATTTTACGACGCCGTAAGCGAGAGCGATGGCATCGGAGAACGGCGATACCTGAAGGGTCGCCGTTAGAAATTCTGGCGGGGCGTTTCTCCCCAAGCCCCCGCTTACAGCTACGCAGCCGGAACTCCGTAGCTCGTCCCGCCAGAACTCCCTTTCAGCGATCCGTCGCGCAAACCGCTCAATCCCTGTGGCTTCAGCAAAGTCCCGGTTCCTGGAGCGGTGCGCGCATTCCGTCCCAGGTTGCAGGCGGGTCGCTGAAAACCGTTCAACCAAGGAGCACCGACATGGCGAAGAAAGCAAAGAAGGCCGCGAAGACGACGAAGGCCAAGGCTGCTCCGAAAGCGAAGAAGGGCCGCTCGCTGTGACCCTGACGCGATTTCAGATCCACGAGCGCCAGCGCTGCCTGCCGACCGAGATCAAGGGCGCTCTGTGTGAGCGCCTGACCGGCGACGCCATCGCTCGGCAGGAAGGCTGGGGAGGGACCATATGACCCCGCATGACCGCTACCAGCGTCGGATCGATCTGGCCGGCGAGATCAAACAGGCCGACGAACTGGTCAACGAGTGCCGCAACGACGTCGAAGCCAAGCGCAAGGCGCTGGAATTGGCGGAGCAAGCGCTGTTGCGGCAAGTTGGCCTCCGCGCCGACAAGCACGACGAGGCCCGCAGGCTGGCGAAAGAGGCGCACGACGACTTCATGAGCCTTGTGCCTGAGGACGGCGCCGGTGATGGCGGAAGCGGCGGTATCGCCATTCCGGCCGTGATCAGCGCAACAGAGGCGCAAGCCTTGGAGCAAAGCGGCGCCCTAGACCAGTTCCCGCTCAGCGGCCTGATGGAGCGCTACGGCGGCACGAATGAGGCCAACGCCTTCGCCAGCCCGCTCTACGAAAACGGCGAAGTCCGCCTGAACGCCGTCTTTGACGAAGCCACGCATCCGTGAGGCTCGCCGACGCCATCCTAGCCGCAACGAACGTGTTGGCAGGCGCTATGGCCGGCGCGCTGCTGATCGCGCTAGCGGTGGACCTCGCATGAGCGACAAGCCGCAACTGACGAAGCCAGCGGCGTTCTTCGTGTCCGTGGTGCTGGGCTTTTGCGTGTTCTGCGTCGGCGCTGCCATCGCTGTGATTGGCGGGCTGTGGCCGTGACCGCTGACGTGCTCTACCTCGCGCCAGATGACCGCATCCTGACCGCTGAAGAGGTCGCAGCGCTTCCAGGCAAGGCCAAGATCGATGCCCGCCTACGAGGCGCTAAAGCCGCTGGCGCACGTGAAGCGCGCCGCAAGCTGGAAGCTGAGTATCGCGCGCACATCGAAAAAGCCGATCTGGCCAACGCCCATCGCATCGCCGGCATCCATGAAGCGCAAGAGCGAGAACTAGACCGCCACACCAAGCTCATCGGCAAAGGCGCACACAGAGACGGCGTGCTCCAAGGCGTGCTCCTGGGCATGCTCATAGCCGTAGGCATCGGCTGCCTTGCGCTACTGGGTTACAACCAGGTCATGGCCATGCGTGTCGCGATAGGCCGCGTGCCGCAGGCAAGCGTACCGGCCATTACGGACACGTACCAAGACGCGCCGTATGAGCGCGGGGCGAGAGAGCCGGGGTCACTAAACTAGTGCAGGTTACTGAATGAAACCGCCTCGCGCCGGCATGGGCAGGCCGAAGGGCTCGAAGAACAAAAGCACCGCCGCTGTGAAGACGCTGCTGCTCGCGGTGAACGAAAAGCTGGGCGGTGAAAAGGCAATGCTTGAGTGGGCAAAGGACAACCCCACCGAGTTTTACAAGCTGCTCGGTCGCCTGATCCCGCAAGAAGTGTCTGGGCCTGATGGTGGGGACATTCCGGTTCGCGCGTCTTTGAGCGTGGGCTTCATTGGCGCTCCAAAGCAGTGAGCCCGATGTACTCCTGCCGGAGTACGCAACGTGCCTTTGGGAGCCGGCTCGCCACTATGCGCTGCACGGTGGGCGCGGCGGCGGCAAGAGTTGGGCGGTAGCTGATCATCTGCTGATCACTGGCGCAGAGCGCGATTGGCGCGTGGGCTGCGCCCGCGAAATCCAGTTGACGATCAAAGACAGCGTGAAGCGCCTGCTTGACGATCGGATCTATGAGCTTGGGCTCAACGATTACTACGAGAGCACCGACAAAGAGATCAGGGGCTTACGCACCAACAGCCTGTTCACGTTTTTCGGGCTGTGGCGAAACCCTGATGGCATCAAGTCCACGGAAGGCATGGACCGTGTGTGGATTGAGGAAGCGGCGCGCGCCAGTCAGCGCAGCATCGATATTCTCATTCCCACGGTGCGCAAGGATGGCTCGGCGCTGATCTGGACCTGGAATCCAGAGTACGAGCACGATCCGGTCGATCGCATGTTTAGAGGGCCGAATGGCCCGCCGCCTCGCAGCATCGTCAAGCGGGTGGGTTGGCAAGACAATCCGTGGTTTCCCGCCGAACTGCGGGAAGCAATGGAGGCGATGTACGCGGCCGATCCAGATCGGGCTGAGCACATTTATGGCGGGGAGTACGTGCGCTCAGTTGAGGGCGCGTATTTCAGCAAGGAGCTCCGCGCCGCCCGAGCGCAGGGCCGCATCGCGAATGCGGTTCTGTACGATCCAAACTTTGCATTGCGCGCTTACTGGGACTTGGGCCGCAGGGACGCCACCGCAATCTGGATCGCGCAGACGGTCGAAGGCCAAGTCAAGTGCGTGGACTATTGCGAGGGCGAGGGTCAGGCGCCGGGCTATTACATGAACTGGCTGCGCGCCAACGGCTACGAGAGCGCCGAGTGCGTGCTGCCACATGATGGTGCACGCATCAGTCCAGATAACCCGGTGAGCATGAGCTACCAGACCCAGCTCATGGGCGCGGGGTTCAAAACGCGCGTTGTGACGAACCAGGGGCCAGCGGCGGCACAGCAGCGCATCGACGCGGCGCGGCGGCTGTTCTCACGCATCGCGTTTCACGAAGACAATTGCCGCGCCGGCCTACGCGCCTTGGCGCACTACCACGAGAAGATCCACGAGGTGACAAGAGCGCATATGGGACCTGACCACGATTGGTCATCGCACGGAGCGGACGCCTTCGGGCTTCTGTGCATCGACTACCGCGCGCCCAGCACCAGCCTTGAGCGTCCGCTTGTCCCATCAATGGGCACGATCGCCTAAGTGCCATACGATCAGAGCGGCCAACGCGACGAGGTGAAGGCCACCGAACTTGTCCGCGCACTCCGTGCTGAGGAGCAATGGGCGGCGTCGTACCTGAAGAGCGAGCTGCAGGAAGCGCAGATCGATGCGTTCAAGCGCTATTACGGCGACCTCTATGGCGACGAAGTGGAGGGGCGCTCCACGGTCACAACGCGCGAAGTGTTCGAGACGATTGAGTGGCTGCGCCCCGATCTGCGCCGCACGTTCACGGCGGGCGACAAGGTATTTGAGTTCGAGGGGCTAACGCCGCAGGCCGAGCAATACGGCCAAGCCGCCACAGACCTCGTGAACCACATCTTCCTTTGCGACAATGAGGGCGAGCGAGCGCTGGACGCGTTCATCTTCGACGGCTTGCTGCACCGTGTCGGCATTCTGGGCTGTGAGTGGCAAGAAGCCGAATACACACCAGCGCAAGAGGTGAGCGGTCTCAACTCCATGCAGGTGCAACAGCTGATGCAGGATCAGCGCACCGAGATCGTGGAGCAGGACGTTCGCCAGGACGCACCAGACGAAGCGCACCAGGACGGGCTCTATTTCGACTTGAAGATACGCCAGCGCACGAAGGACGCCTTCCCAGAGGTGTTCTGCATCGCGCCGGAGGACTTTCGCATTGCTGCTCGCGCGACCGACCTGAAGACGGCGCGCTACGTCGGCGACGTGGTGCGGATGATGAAGGGCGAAGCCAAGCAGAAATGGCCGGAGTTCGCCGAAGAGATCGAGGCCAATACGGGCGACACCGGGGGCTTCAACACGGACGAGCGCCGTGCCGAGCGCTTCCGTGACGTGGAAGGCTGGGACGCCGGCTCAATGCGCGAGAACGCGGACGAGAGCGCGGGCGAGGTGGAGATCATGCGCGAGTATTTGCGCCATGATTGCGACGAGGACGGCTATCCAGAGCTGATCCGTTGCTACCGGATCGGCGAATGCTTGCTCGAATACGAGGAAGTGGACGAGCACATCTATTCGCACTGGACGCCGATCCCGATTCCGCACCGGTTCTTCGGTCTGGGCGTCAATGACATCGCCAAGGACCTGCAGCGCACCAAGACCGTTCTGCTCCGCAACATGCTGGACAGCGTGTACCAGAGCGTGGTGCCGCGGATCGCGGCGGACACAGGCAAAGTGTCACAGAAGGGTTTGGACGCGCTGCTGACCGTGCGGCCGGGCGTGGTGATCGAAACGACTGGCGCGCCTGGCGATGCGCTGATGCCGTTCCAAGTGCCCGATCTCTCGGGTCCGGCCTTGTCGGCCATGCAGTGGGTGGATCGCATCGCGCAGAGTCGTACGGGCGTGACGCGCGAAGCGCAGCCGATGGACCCGGATGCGCTCCATGATACGGCAAAGGGCCAAGAGCTGATCAACGACGCGGCCTCGATCCGCAAGGAAGAGATCGCCCGCAATCTGGCTGTGGGCTTGCAGCAGTTCGGGATGAAGCTTTATCGGCTCGTCCATAAGCATCAGAACGAAGCGCGCAGTCTGAAGATCGCGGGCCAGTGGCGCAACATCGACCCGCGGGCCTGGGAAGCGGACGTGCGGTGCACGGTGAGCGTGGGCCTCGGCACTGGCGCCAAGGAAAAGCAGATCGCGATGCTGCAGCTTGTGCAGCAGGATCAGGTGGCTTGGGTGAGCGCTTACGGGCCGGCGACGCCGGTTGTGACGCCCCAGCATCTGCACAACCTTGTCGCTGAGAAACTGCGCGTGCTCGGCTTCAAGAACCCCGACAAGTTCTTCGGTGATCCGGTGGACCCGCAGACGGGTCAGCCGTTCGTGCCGCAGCCGCCGCCGAACCCAGATCAGCAAAAGGTGCAGGCGCAAATCCAGGAAGGCCAAGCGCGTCTGCAAATGGATGCGCAGAAGGCGCAGCAGACCGCGCAACTGGAGGCGATGCGCGCGCAGCACGACGCAGCGATGACGGCTCAGCAGGCGGAGTTCACGGCACGGCTTGAGGCGGCCAAGCACGAAGCAAAGACGACGCAGGACGGGCAGAAGGCCGCGATGGAAGCGGAGATCGCGCGCTTCGAGGCGGAAGGGCGCCTGCAGATCGCGCGAGAGGAAGCGGCGCAGAAGGCGTTGCTCGCCCGCGATCAGTTCAACTTCGAGTGCGCCATGCAAGAGCGTGAACTGGCGTTCAAGGAACGCATCGAGACACGCAAGCTTGAGATCATGGCCAAGAACGGCAAGGCGAACGGCTCTGCTTCACCGAGCGGGTCAGGCACGCAGTTTGGAGGCGATCCGGGATGAACTTGACGCAAGCGCGTGAGAAGCTGCGCAGCTTCCTCGGACGCGAACTGAAGTCGTTCATCAATGACGCGGTGCGTCCGGCTCATCAGCCAAGCGTAGCCGGCGAGCAGGCCAGCAGAGAGGCGCATCTCATCGAGCGCGCCACGCAGGGCCAAGCGGTTCGGGCGTTTCTGGAGAGCCAAGAGCTTCAGGACTTCCTTGCCCAGAGCGAGGCAAACCTGACGACAGCGATGCTAGCGCTTCCGCTCGAAGACGATGCCGGCCGGCGCAATCTCGCCGTCGCCATCCAAACGCAACGCCAGCTGGTGCGCTTCTGGGCCGAACTGTCCCGCGGCGGGCGCTCGGCGGAGGTGGAGCTTGAACGCTTGGCCACAGGGCCGAAGCCATATTTCTGAGGATGAAGCATGCCTGATTTTGCAAGCGAAGCGGACGCCGAGAACTTCCTGATCGGCGCCGTGGTTGGCGATGCCGACAACGTGGCGAACACCGAGATTTCGCAGTCGGAAGACCTTGATCGCCAGGACGATGAGACGGCGGACACCGAGCAGCGCGCCGAAGGCGAGACTGAGCAGGAAGAAAAGCCGCAGGCGAAGGCCGCGCAAACCAAGGAGCCGGCCGAGCCCGAGGAAGACGAGATTGAAATCCCGGGCGAGGATGGCCAGGAGCCGACGCGGGTCAAAGTCGCTGACGTGGTGCGCAAGGCGCAGGAATATGATCGCCTCGAAGGCCAGAAGGCGCAAATCCTGGAGCAGATTGAGCGCCAGGCCGTGGAGCACGTCACGCCGCGTCTGCAGGCGATCGAGAACGCCGGTCAGCAGACGGCGTACATGATCCAAGCGGCGTTGCAGTTGCTGGGCCAACCGCAGCCGCCGAACACGGACATGCTGAATCCGGCGAGCCAGAACTACAATCCCGATCAGTATCACATGGCGTTCGCGCACTATCAGCGCGCCAGTCAGCAGCATCAGCAGGCCAAGGGCTTAGGCGAGCAGCTGATGCAACAGGCGCAGAGCGCCGTCGCGCAAGCCAAGGAGGCGCGCGAGGGTCAAGAGCTTCAAAGATTGCAGCGTGCATGGCCGGAGTTCGGCCAGCAGGACACGCTGGACAGGTTCGTCGCAGACATGGGCAAAGCTTACGGCTTTTCGGCCCAAGAGCTGGACGATGTACTCGTTGACCACCGGCAAGCACTCGTTGCCCGAGACGCTTTGGCCTACCGGGCCATGAAAGCGCAGAGCGGGGACGTGAAGGCTAAGGTGGAAGCGAAAGCGCCAAAGCTGGTTCGTTCGAAGACAGAGGCCAAAGCGTCGCCTGCGCAGCAGCGCGACGGACAGGGCAGGTACGCGAGCGATGCGCTGACGCGGTTGCGTAAAACCAATTCCGATGCGGACGCTGCGGCGTTCTTCACTGGCCTCGTAAAGGCCAACCGCATCTAAACCCAGACAGGAACAACTCAAATGGCATTGACCACTACCTACGGGCAGATTGGTCTGCGCGAGGACCTGTCCGATGCGATCTACAACATCGCGCCAACGGACACGCCCTACACTTCGGCCATCCAGAAGGGCAAGAAAGCGGCCCACCGGAAGATCGAATGGCAGACCGACACGCTAGTCGCTGACGACGGCTCGATCGCAGTTCTTGAAGGCGCGGACGCTACCGACCGAACGTTCACCGCAACGGTGCGTTTGGCGAACCATACGCACCTCATGGACCGGGCGATCAAAATCTCGGACGCCGCTGACGAAATCACGGCGGCCGGGCGCGATACGGAAACCGGCTACCAGGTGATGAAGCGCACCAAAGAGCTGAAGCGCCACATGGAAAACCGGCTTTGCGGCAACTGGAAGTCGGACGATGGTTCGGCGCTGACGGCGCGCCAATGCGCGGGCTTTGCGGCGTGGATCACGACCAACGACAGCCGCGGCCAAGCCGGCGCCACCAAGGGCACGCAAGGCGGCTACTCGAACGGCGAAGTGACGGCGGCGACGGACGGCACGTCCTCATCGCTGCGCACGTTCACCGAAACGCTGTTCAAGGGCCGCGTAAAGGCGTGCTGGGACGAAGGCGGCGAGGACTCGATTGTCCTGCTCAACTCGGGCCTGAAGCAGAAGATGTCCGGCTTCTCGGGTGTCGCCACGAAGTACAACATCGTGGACAAGAACACGAAGTCGAACGAGATCGTTGGCGCCGTTGACCTCTACGCATCGGACTTCGGTGTGAAGAAGGCGGTTCCGTCGCGCTTCACTGGCGGGCGTTCGGGCGGCAACAACCGCGACCACGAGGTCATGGGCATCGATCCCAACATGATCTCGCTGCACAACTTCCAACCGTTCAGCGTTGGTCCGCTCGCTCGCGTCGGCCACGCCAACCGCAAACTCCTCAAAGTGGAGTTCTCGCAGGCGATGCGGAACGAGAAGGGCAACTGGATCATCACCGAGCTGGACGACAGCAAGTAATGACCGAAGGGGCGGGCTTCGTGCTCGCCCCTTTCTCTTTGGAGTGAATATGGCACGCGAAGACAACGAAAACGACGTAACGGACGGCGCCAGCGAGCGCGAGAATGCATCAACGGCGCGCGCGCGTGCGAAGGCGTTGCCGGATTCGCCGCTCTCCAGCAGCCAATTGGCTGACGCGATCGCGCAGGCGCACTTCCGCGTTCGCGATCAGGAAGCCAAGGAAAAAGAAAAGCCGCTCCCAGAGATCGTGCGCGCGTCGGTGCGTTGCGGCTACGAGACGACGAAGCGTTCGGACAACACGATGGTCACCTCTCCGAAGACGCTGACGTTTCCTCCGAGCGAGACGGCTGACGGCAAAGAGACGACCGTTCCGCACGGCCGGCCGGTGCGCCTGAAGCGCGAGGCATTCCAGCGCTATAAGTCGGCGGGCCTGGTCGAGTTCGGCTGATGCGTTTTCAATCGGTTCTCTACAAGGGCGATCCCGACGACGAAGACGCGCGCTTTGACTACGCGCTGAAGCATCAGCGCCAATACACTAAGCAAGAGCTGTTCTTCGACTGGGACCCAGAGATGGGCGTGCTGGAGACGTACAGTTACGACACCGATACCGGCACGATGACGATCAAGCGCCAGCAGGAATGCAAGTCGGTTCTCGATGACAACGCCGAGTGGCGCCAGAGCGAGCAGAACTGGCGCAAGAAGGACGACAAGTGGATTCGCTACGCTTCGATCCCGCTGATTGTCGTGGAACTATGGCGCAACGAGGGCATCGACGTGCTCCAGGCGCAAACCGATCGCAACGGCGTGGCAAACGAGCATTTGCGCGCCGTGCTGAAGAAGCTGCGCGACCCTGATTGGAAATTCCTCAAAACCGTGGACATGGACATGGGCGACGGCTCAACCGAAGGCAACACGCGCATGACGCATGTGCCTGGCAACGGCTTTCCGTGGATGGCTGGTGGTGACGACGTGGTGCGCATTGAGCGCCCACGGAAGATGGTGCGTTGATGCGAGCAGACGAGTTCACCGATCTAACGGATCGCTTGCTTCTGGAAGCGCAGCGCGCGGCGGCGCATGGCGATTGGGGGGGCGCTTTGGCCGCGGCGGACGAAGCGATAAAGAACGATCCGACGCGCGCTGAGGCGATGTATCTCTTCGCGCAGGGGCTGCGTCAGGCGGGCAATGAAGGGGGCGCGCTGGCGATCCTGACGTTGGCGTCCAAACTGGAGCCGAAGCGCCCGGCGATTTGGCTGGCAATCGCGCAGTGCATGCAAGAGCGCCACCCGAAGGAGGCGTATCAGGCCGCGCTCAAGGCGCTCACGCTCAACGGCAAGGCGACGGAGGCGGATGCCCTGTCGCTGCTGACGAACGTATCGTCAGTGCTCGGCCGCAACGCGGAAGCGCTGGATTGGGCTCAGAAGTACGAGGACAAGTACGGCCTGGCCGGAGAAGTTTGCCACAACAAGAGCTTTGCGCTCTTTGCGTTGGGCCGATGGGATGAAGCATGGCGCGAGTTCAAAGCAAGCTTGGGCATGCCGAACCGGTCACGGCGGAACTACCACGCCGACCGCGAAACGCCGCGCTGGGATCCACGCAAGCACGAGAACGCGGTTGTGGTTATTTACGGTGAGCAGGGCATTGGCGACGAGATCATGTACGCCAGCATGATCGACAAGGCGATTGTGGCAGCCGAAGAGAAAGGCAGTCGCGTCATCATTGAGTGCTACAGCCGCAATGATGGCCTGTTCCGTCGCTCATTCCCAGACGCCACAGTGTACGGCACGCTGCATGAAACCTATAGCGAATGGCCGGCAGACGAGGGCGTGACGCATCGCTTGGAGATGGGAGGACTTGGTGAGTTCTTTGCGAGTGAGCCTTTTAGGCGAAACAGCTACTTATCCGCTGATCGTGCACGCTGTGCAGGGTGGCGTTCCTGGTTTCGTGAAACCGGGGAAGAGGTTGTTCGATCGCGTCCGCGTGTTGGCATTGCCTGGACGGGCGGCTCCTGGGAGTCTGGCCGCGCCCGTCGCTCCATCCCCTTCGATCTCATCACGCAGTTGATGCGAGGCCA
>Ga0075163_10006073_pt1 | contig 16022 bp, 9 predicted proteins | sample JI1023141ADNA_FD_71478 | JGI IMG/M metagenome (GOLD analysis project Ga0075163, IMG submission 71478) | Wastewater effluent complex algal communities from Wisconsin, to seasonally profile nutrient transformation and Carbon sequestration -... | ecosystem: Engineered > WWTP > Effluent > Algae...
AGCCGTGTTGAACCAGGTTCGCGCGCGCATCGCCGCGCACCCGGCCGTGCGCACCGTCGACGTGTCGCGCCCCACGCCGTTCGCGCTCGACGCGCCGATCCAAGTCGAGGTCCTGGGGTACGACCTCGAAGCGATCCGCCGCGTGGGCACCGAGGTCGCCGGAGTCCTGTCCAAGGTCGACGGATTGACCGACGTGCGCTCGAGCGTCCGCGCGGGACACCCCGAGGCGCGCGTGCACTTCGACCGCCAGAAGACGCTCGAGTACGGCCTCGATCTCGACGCGGTGAGCAAGCTCGTGCGCGACCAGGTCCTGGGCAACGTCAGCACGCGCTTCAACGAGGGCGACGACCGCATCGACGTGCGCGTGCTGGGCGACGAGATCCTGCTCGGACGACTCGACCGCGTCCTCGACCTGGTCGTGAACCCGTCGAGCACGACGCCCGTGCGCCTGCGCGACGTGGCCGAGGTGCAGATCGTGCAGGGACCGGCCGAGATCCGCCGCATCGGCAACACGCGCGCCGTCGTCGTCACGGCCGCGACGACCGGGCTCGACCTGGGTGGCACGTCGAAGCGCGTCGAGGAGGCCATCGGCGCGATCCGGACGCCCGACGACGTGGTGGTGCAACTCGGCGGTCAGAAGGCCGAGATGGACAAGGCCAGTCGATCCCTGCAATTCGCACTGCTCCTGGCCGTGTTCCTCGTGTACGCGGTGATGGCCAGCCAGTTCGAGTCGCTGCTGCAACCGCTGATCATCCTCGTGACGATCCCGCTCGCGATGGTGGGCGTCGTGTTCGTGCTCGACGCGCTTTCGATCCCGCTCTCGGTGGTCGTCTTCATCGGCGCGATCCTCCTGGCCGGGATCGTCGTGAACAACGCCATCGTGCTGATCGACCGCGTCAACCAGACGCGCGCGCGGGGCGCGAGCGTGTTCGACGCGCTCGTCGAAGCCGCGGCCACGCGTCTGCGCCCGATCTACATGACCACGGCGACGACCGTGCTGGGGCTCGTGCCGCTGACGGGATGGCTGGACGGGCTGCCGTACCTGTCGGCTTCGGGCGCGGGCGCCGAACTGCGCTCGCCCATGGCCGTCACCGTCATCGCGGGCCTGACGACGTCGACGATGCTGACGTTGATCGTGATCCCGTGCGTGTACTTCCTGGTCTACGGCCGGGCCGAACGCCGGACGGCGTCGCGGGAGGTCACGTGAGCGAACCGCGCGATCGCGAGCTCCACGCGCACAGCTACGCGTTCTTCCACGCGCTGATCCGCCGTCCCGTGCTCCTGTTGACGTTGTTCGCGACGGTCCTGGTCGTGGGCGTCATCGCGTACGTGCGCATCCCGGTGCAGATGATGCCCGACGGACTCGTCGAGCCGGGCCTGCAAGTGTTCGTGATGAACCCGGGCTCGTCGGCGCAAGAGAACGAAGAGCAAGTCGCGCGCGTCCTCGAGGAAGAACTGCGCACGCTGCCCAGCCTCGAGAACGTCGACAGCACGTCGCGCAGCGAGAACGTCGGCATCTGGGTGCAGTTCAAGGGCGACACGGACATGAACTTCGCCAAGGCGGAGGTCCGCGACCGCATCGAACGGGCGCGCCCGAAGCTGCCCAAGTCCGTGCGCGACATCGGCATCTGGTCGTGGAGCCAGAGCAACATGCCGGTCATGTTCTTCGCGCTCCTCAACCCCGGGGACTCGAAGCGCACCGACTTCTTGATCGACGAGGTCATCCAGCGACGGCTCGAGGCCGTCGACGGCGTCGGCCGCATGGAGATCTGGGGGACGCTGGACGACTCCCTGCGCATCCTGCTCGACGAGGAGAAGGTCAAGGCCGCCGGCCTCGACATCGGCCGTTTGATCCGGCGCTTGTCCGCCGACAACTTCGCGCAGCCCTTGGGCGAGGTCGAGGACGGCGGTCGGCGCATCCTGATGCGCGCCGACATGCGCTTCCAGGACGCGGCGGAGATCGCGGCCTACCCGCTCGACGGCGGGCTGCGCGTGGGCGACGTGGCGCGCGTCGAATCGGTCAAGAGCATCCGTCAACGCCTGTTCCGCATCGACGGCCGCTACGCCTACTACGGCGAGATCCAGAAGGACGGTCAGGCCAACGCCGTCGAGACCTGCGAGCGCCTCCAGGCCGCCATCGCGGAGCTCGAGAAGGATCCGCTGTTGGCCGGGCAGTTCGAGTTCCTGATCCTGTTCAACCAGGGCGAGTTCATCGGCAACTCGATGGCCGCGCTGACGCAGACCACGTGGGAAGGCGGCCTCTTCGCCATCGTGATCCTGTTCTTGTTCCTGTGGCGCGTGCGGATCACGTTCCTGGTGGCGCTCTCGATCCCCGTGTCCGCCCTGATCGCGATCGCGTGGGTGTACTTCACGGGCGGCACGTTCAACTTGCTCACGATGACGAGCATCACCCTGGCGATGGGCATGCTCGTCGACAACTCGATCGTCGTGATCGAGAACATCACGCGCCTGCGCTCCTTGGGTCTGTCGCCGATGGACGCGTGCGCGCGAGGCACGGGCGAGGTCGGCCTGCCCGTCCTGCTCTCGACCCTCACGACGGTCGTCGTGTTCCTGCCGCTGATCTTCATGACGGAGAACCCGTGGCTGCGCGTGGTCTTCGGTCAACTGGGATTGCCGCTGTGCGTCTCGTTGCTGGCGAGCTTGCTGGCCGCGCTCGTGTTCCTGCCCGTGCAGGTGCGCGGGGCCCTGGGTCCGCGCCCCGCCTGGGTCGAGCGCTGGGCGACGCGTCTGCAGCCGATCGCGGCGTTCCCGGCGCGCGCCCTGTCGTGGATCGCGGCCGTCCTGGCGTGGCCGATCCACGCCGTGCTCCTCGTGCTCGCGGCGTTGGAACGCGCGATCCTCGTCGCGTGGAAGCCGCTGCGCTGGCTCGCGGTGGCCTTCGTGCTCGGGACGACCGGCATGGCCGTGGCGAACCTGATGGCGACGCGGCGCGTGGTGCAGGCGGCGGGCACGCTCGCATTGGGGCCGGGCGCGAGTTCGACGGACGTCGTCCTACGACTCGTGGCCGTCGGCGTCGTGGCGGCGATCGCGCTGGCGCTGGCGTGGTGGGGACTCCCGGCCGCGGCGCGTCGTTCGCCGCGTCACACGCTCTCTCCCGCGCGCGTGGCCGGTGGACGCTCGATCGTGGAGTACGTCGTGCGCGCGAACCGAGCGCTGGTCGAGTGGAGCCTGGCCCACCGATTGGGTGCCACGTTCGCCGCGTTCCTCGCGATGATCACGATCGTCGTCCCGATGACGAACATGAAGGTCGCGTCGTTCGGCAAGAACGAGAACACGACGCGCCTCAACTTCTGGGTCGAACTCGAGGAGAACTTCACGATCGCCCAGGCCGAGACCGAGATGGTCCGCTACGAGGAGTTCCTGAACGCGAAGAAGGCCGAGTACGGTTTCGACCGGATCGCGAACCGCTTCGACGCGACGGGCGGGCGCGTCAGCTTGTTCTGGAAGGTGCCGCCCCCCGCCGCGCGGCTCGAGGAGCTCCAGCGCGAACTGCAGCGCGATCTGCCGCGTCTGGCCGGTCACCGACTGCAGTTCCTCGACGACGAAGGCGGCGACAAGGACACGCGTTCGGTCGTGACGTTCCGACTGCGCGGTCCCGACTCCGAGGAGTTGTCGCGCATCGGCGCCGAGGCGGTGGCGCTGCTCGAGGACGTCCCGGGTCTGGCCGATCTGCGCTCGCCGCTGGGCAACGCGCCGCCGCAAGTGCGCGTGCGCGTGCAGTCCGACGTGGCGCAGCGGTTGGGCGTCTCGACGCAGTCGGCGTTCCAGAACATCAGTTGGGCGTTGCGCGGCTTCCAACTGCCGAGCTTCCAGGAACCCGGCCGCGAAGTGCCGTTCCTGATCGAGTACGACAGCTCCGAGGCCGCGGGCATGTCGACGTTGCGCGATCTCGACGTGTTCACCGGAGAGAGCGTGGTGCCGCTGAGCTCGTTCGCCGACCTCGAGTTCGGCCGCGCGAGTCGCTCGATCGAGCGCCACGACGGCGAGGCCTCGTTCCTGATCCAAGCGCGCGTCGAGGACCCCTCGCGCCAGAAGGACGTGGCCGAGCGCGGTCGCCTGGCCCTCTCCACGCTCGACCTCCCGCGCGGCTACTCGATCGCCGACGAGGACTTGGCCAACGTGCGCCAAGAGGAGGAGATGAAGGAGATCTACGCCGCGCTGCTGCTCTCGGTGGTGCTCGTGTTCCTCTTGATGGGCATCCTGTTCGAGTCCTTCCTGCTCCCGGTGTCCGTGCTGTTCACGATCCCCTACGCGGTCGTGGGCGCGTACTGGACCCTGTACTTGACCGGCACGGCGATGGACTCGGTCGGCTGGATCGGCGTGATCATCCTGGTCGGCGTCGTGGTCAACAACGGCATCGTGCTGGTCGACTGCATCCACGGGTTGCGCGCGACGGGGCTCGAGCGCTCGGTCGCCGTGATCGAAGCGTGCGGCCAGCGCGTGCGCCCGATCCTCATGACCGCGCTCACGTCCGTGATCGGGTTGCTGCCGATGGCGATGACCGAACCCGTGGGCCAGGGCATCGACTACCGCGCGCTGGCGACGTGCGTGGCCGGCGGATTGACGATGAGCACCGTGTTCACGCTGTGGGTCGTGCCGCTCGCCTACACGTTGATCGAGGACGCCTCGAACGCCACGTCGCGGGCGATCCTCGACGGCATCCGCCCGCGGCGCGCGCGCGCGGCCGCGCCGAACGCGCCCGATACCGCCTCGACCTGACACGGCGTTCCCCTGCGCGACGCCGACGCCGCCCACTTCCGCCGCCATCGGATCCGGGGCTCGCGGCGACGCGCGCGCGACGGCTGGCGGAGGCGTCCGAACGACGCGGCTTTACGCGCGGCGCGGCGCCGATAGACTGTTCCGCCCCAAGACGACGTCGATCCGCCGACCGTCGCCCCGGCGCCCCGCGCCGCGCGCGACCGATCCTTCGAAACCCGCGTCCCCTCCTCACGCACCATGGCCCTCGACCCGAAATCCAAAGAGCGCCCTCGCCCGCGGCGGCCCGACTCGGTCGTCGGCATCGTGGTCTCGCGGTTCCACGAGGAGTTGACGGGCGCGATGAAGGATTCCGCGGTGCGAGAGCTGATCGCGTGCGGGGTCGCGGAGGACGACATCCACGTCGTGTGGGTCCCGGGCGCGTTCGAGCTGCCGATCGCGGCGCTCCACCTGAGCACGGTCAAGGACGTCGAGGCGATCCTGTGCTTCGGGCTCGTGCTCAAGGGCGAGACCGAGCACGATCACTGGGTCGCGCACGGTTGCGTCACGGGACTGATGAACGTCAGCCTCGAGGAGTTCAAGCCGGTGCACCTGGGCGTGTTGACGTGCTCGACCCTCGAGCAGGCGCGTTCGCGCGCCCTCCCGCCGGAGCTCGGCGGCAAGGAAGACAAGGGCCGCGAGGTCGCGCGCGCCGCCATCGAGACGCTGCTGGCGCTGGACGAGATCGGAGAACTCAGCAAGTGAAACGACGCACGAGAGCCCGGGAGCTGGCGCTCCAATTCCTCTACCAACTCGACTTGCGCGGCGAGTCGCTGCTGCCCGAGGCGCGCGATTACGTTTCGGCGGAGGAACGCGACTCGGAGACGACGCGCTTCGCGCTGCGCTTGGTGCAGGGCACGCACGAGCACCGTTCCGAGATCGACTCGACGATCCAGGGCGTCGCGCAGAACTGGAACATCTCGCGCATGGCGGTCGTCGACCGCAACGTGCTGCGCCTCGCCACGTTCGAGTTGCTGCACTGCCACGACATCCCGCCCAAGGTCGCCATCAACGAAGCGATCGAGCTGGGCAAGCGCTACTCGACCCAGAACTCGGGCGCCTTCATCAACGGCATCCTCGACAAGATCATGAACCGCGCGCGTCCGGCCGGCGCCGCGGCCACCGAGACGATCGCCGTCACGCCCGCGCTCGACGAGGAATTGCCCGACGTCGCAGCCGAAGTCGAACGGGAAGGCTGAGCGACCGCGTGGGGCTCTTCGATCGACTCAAGGAACGGCTGCAGAAGACGCGCAACGCGCTCTCCGACGGCGTGTCGGCGTTGTTCCGCGGCGGTCGTCCGATCGATCAGGCGCTGCTCGACGAACTCGAGGAGCTCTTGTACACGTCCGACCTGGGCCCGGTGGCGGCCGAAGTGACGGCCAACCTGGCGCGCCTGCACAAGCGCGGCGAGATCAAGGGTGAAGCGGACGTGCGCGGCGCGATGCGCTCGATCCTGCTCGAGAAGATGGGCCAACCGGCGTGGAAGCCCGACTTCACGAAGAAGCCGCTGGTCGTGCTCGTCGTGGGCGTGAACGGCTCGGGCAAGACGACGTCGATCGCCAAGCTGGGACAGCTCTTCAAGAACCAGGGCAAGACGGTGCTGCTGGGCGCGGGCGACACGTTCCGCGCGGCCGCCGCCGATCAGCTCGAGATCTGGGCGACGCGCAACGGCGCGCAGATCGTGCGTCAGAAGCCGGGCGCCGACCCCGCCGCGGTCGCGTACGACGCGGTCGACGCCGCCGTCGCGCGCGGCACGGACGTCGTGTTGATCGACACGGCCGGTCGACTGCACACGCAGACGAACCTGATGGCCGAGCTCGAGAAGATGCGCCGCGTGATCGAACGCCGCCTGCCGGGCGCTCCGCACGAGACGTGGCTGGTCCTCGACGGCACGAACGGCCAGAACGCGATCCAGCAAGCGAAGCTCTTCACCGCGTCCGTGAAGGTGACCGGGCTCATCGTGGCCAAGCTCGACGGGACGGCGCGCGGCGGCGCGGTGTTCGGCATCAAGCAGGCGTTGGCGTTGCCCGTGCGCTACATCGGCACGGGCGAGCAACTCGACCTGATCGAACCGTTCGAGCCGGAAGCATTCGTCGACGCGATCGTCGGCACGGGGTCGTGAACGCCCCCACCACGCGCACCGGCGGCCCCGCTCTGGCCGCGCTCCTCCTCTTGCCGGTGCTGGCGCTGGCATGGCCGTGGTTCGGTTCGATACTGCACGACGACGTCGTGCCGCAAGCGACGGGTGCGGGGTTCCTGGCGTTGGCGTTGCTCCCCGCGGCGGCGTGGATGGTGTTGCGCGGCCTGCAGCCGTCCGTCCGCGCCTCGATGGGGTTGTTCGCGACGATCCTCGTCTCCGTCGCCTGGATCGGCACGGATTCGTTGACCGACACGTTCGAGGCGTCGCGCACGCTGCTGCAGTGGTTCGCGGCGCTCGTGTGCTGTCTCGCGGGCGCGTCGCTCGGCGCGAGCGGCCGTCGCGTGCTGGCCCACGGCGCGGTGGCGGTGACGTTGGCCTTCGCCACGTACGCGCTGTTCGACCGCGACCGCGCGTTGACCGGCGCACTGGGCAACACGGGCAGCATCTCCGAAGTCGCGCTGCCCGGAGCCGTGATCGGCGCCGTCTCGTTCGCGTGCGCGCGAGGTCCGTGGCGCTGGATCGGTCTCGCGGCGTTCGTCGTCTTCCTGGCGTACGTTCTGGCGGTGCCGGTGCTGGCCGGTTCGGCGTGCGCGGCCGCGACGGCGGCGATCGTGTTCGTGACGCGCCGCGGCGCGGGCCGACCGTGGCTCCTCGTCGCGATCGTGCTCGCGGCGGCCGCGTTCGTGTTCCCGTTCGCCCGCGCGCGCCGCGCGCCGGCCTCGCCGCCCCCGGTCGCGGACACGGTGCAGGTCGAGGCGTCCCTCGTGCCCGACCCCGCCGTGGTCTCGGATCCCTCCGGCGGACTGGGCGTGCGACTCCTGGTGTGGAAGGGCTGCGCCTCGATGTTCGCCGATCATCCGATCGCGGGCTCGGGCACGGGGCAGTTCGCGGCGCGCTTCCCGCAGTACCGCTCGGTCGAGGAGATCGAGCGCACGACCCACGGACGTCGCGTCGCCGAGGAGACCGAGGTCGAGCACCCGCACAACGACTGGATCGCGCCGTGGCTCGACACGGGGATCCTGGGTGGGATCGGTTGGGCGCTGTTCCTCGTGACGGCGGGCTGGTGCGCGTGGCGCAAGCTGCAGGTCGCGTTCGCGCCCGGCGACGCCGCGGCGACGATCGACTCGGCGCTGGCGGCGGCGGTGATCGCCGTGTTGGGCAACGCGCTCGTGCGCGGTCCGCTGCTGCAGAACCCCGCGTCGGCCCCCGTCGCCTTCGCGGCCATGGGCGTCGTGCTCGCGCGGCCCGTGTCGACCGGGACGGTGTGGCCGCGGCGATTCGTGGTGATCGGCGCGTTCGTGCTGCTCGCGGTCGTGTCCCCGCGCGCGTGGGCGTTCGTGCGACACGGTTGGCACCTGCAACAGCTCGCCGTGCCGCGCGCGGACAAGCAGCGCGTCGCGGAGATCGTCTCGAAGGCCGTCGAGGCCTGTCCCGATTCGGTGGTCGCGCGTTCCTCCGCGGCGCGGATTTCCGAGGCACGCGGCGACGGATTGGCGGTCGTGCTCGACGAGTGGCAACACGTGCTCGACCTGCGTCCCCTGCGGATCGAAGCGTTGATGCAGGTCGGGAACCGACTCGGCCCGGTCGACCCCGATCCCGCGCGCGCGGCGTACGGCAGCGTGTTGCTGCTCGATCCGGGCCATCCGGCCGCGCTGCAGAACCTGGGCACGTTGGAGCTCAACGCCGGCCGCGTCGCGGTCGGGCTCTCCTGGTTCGACCGCATTCCCGCGCATCGCGCGCCGTCGCGCGTTTGGCTCGAGGGTCTGGCGGCGCGACTCGCGTTGCGCGGGCTCGACGACGCGGCCGAGGCTGTGTTCGCGCGCGCCGATCCGGCGTGGGCCGGTCGCACGCCCGAGCAGTGCCAAGCCTTGGCGATCGAAGCGGAGAAGGAAAACCGCGCGAGCGAGATCGTCGACGCGTGGAAGGCGCGTGCGCATCGTGGCTGGGCGCGCGACCACGCCCGCGCGGGACGTTTCGCCGACGCGGTCCGCAGCTACCGGCAGGACCTCCGACTGTGCACGATCCACGTGCAGTCGCCGCGACGCGTGCAGCTCGAGCTCGCCGCCGCCCTGTGGCGCGACGGGCGCGACGCGGACGCGCAGGCACAGGCCGCGGGGCTCGTGCCGACGGCCGAGGACCTGGCCGCGATGCCGAATTGGGCGGGCGAGACGTTGCGCGCGCGTCTCGCGGAAGCGAAGAAGTGAGGCATGGATTCCGCCGCCGGTCGCCACGATCGTCCTCTCGTGCGACTCGCCGTGTTGCACCTCGTGACGTGGTCGCTGTCGGTCGCCTGGCGCATGCTCGAGGCGACGCCGCGCACGTCCACGTCGGCCGGCGGGACGTTCGCGTCGTCGAGCCTCGGGCGCGCGCTCGCGATGGGCAGCATCTTCGTGGGAGTCGCGGCGCTGGTCGCGATCCTCGTCACGACGTTCCGACTGCGACGCCGCGTCGCGGTGTGGGTGCTCGTGGTCGCGATGACGGCGTCGCTGGCTCGCCGTGGCGCGCCGGACGCGTTCGACGTGGCCTACTTGGTGCTGATCCCGGCGATCACGGCGTGGATCCTGGCGTCGCACGCGCGGCGCACGGCGTACGCCTGAGGGTCCGCGAGGCGAGCGCGAACACGACCACCGCGACGCGGTACGGACCTCGAGCCGGCGACGAGCGCGTGAGGGCGCGCGCGCGTCAACCGTAGCGACGCGGAACGACCATCGCGATCCACAGGATCAGCGACGCCACGACGAAGATCCACACGCCGACGCGCAGGGACGTGGGCGCGTACTCGAACTCGACCACGTGTCGTCCGGCTTCGAGAATCACACCGCGGAACGCGTCGTCGACGAGCAGGATCTCGGCCTCGCGGCCGTCGACCGTGGCCTTCCAACCGCTCGCGAACGCGTCGGTCAGGACCAAGAGCGCGTCGCCGTCGACGTCGGCCGTCAGGCGCGTGCGGTCGCCGGCGTCGAGCTCGATGCGCACGTCCGTGCGGGTCGCGGGACGTCGCGGCGTCCACGAACGACCTTCGCCCAGGAACGCCGCGACCGCCGGGTCGAACGCCGCGGGTCCGGACATCGCACGGTGGCGCTCGACCGTCGACGTCACGCAGAACGCGCGCGGCATCGGATCGCGCGCGGCCCACACGTAGGCTTCCGTGACCGTCGCCGGGTCGCGTCCGGGCGCGGTGTCGACGTCCGCCGCGGACCGAGGTCCCGCGACGGGATCGAACCCGGGCAACTCGATCACGCGTCGCGCGACCACGTGGGTCACGCCCAGCAACCGGAACGCGTTCGAGTGCACGTCGACGCGCGCGGGATCGATGCGCCCCGACTCCGGGCGGATCTCGCGCAGGCGCGTGACGTCCGCGTCGCGCGCGCCGGTACCCGACGCTCCGTTCTCCGAGTTCGACAACGGACGACGGAACGCGACCGAGCGCGCGGTCGCGAACTCGTCACTGCCCTGCACGTTCGGGATCTTCGCGAACAAGGACGTGTCGCCCGGCAGCACGTCGGGCGCGGCCAGGATCCGTCCACGCGCCGCCGACGCCGACAAGAACGTCTCCGTCGCGCTCGATCCGAAGCGCGTGGCCGCCGGCACGGTCCCCCACACGACGGAGGACCAGGCCAAGACTTGTCCCGCGACCGCGGCCGAGGCGATCCACGCGCCGTTCGAGCGCGTCCCGGCCACGAACAGGAGCAGCAGGAACGCGATCATCGTGCTGAACATCGACACGGGTCCGATGCGCGGCTCGTGCGCGACGCTCGTGTACGCGACCACGCGCGTGCCCATGGTCTCGACGCCGCCGCCCGCGCGCGCGCGCTCGAACGCCAACGAGAATCGCCACGTGCCCGCCTCGAGCCCGGCGACGTCGATCGGCTCCGTGCGGAACGCGCGGCGTCCTTGCGCGTCGGGAGCGGCCAGATCGAGCACGAACACGCGCACGTCGTGCTGCAACTCGTGCCCGTCGGCGTCGATGCGGTCGGCGCGGACGCGCACGCGCTCGGCGGGCAAGGTCGTCGCGACGTGGCCGGCCACGAACGCGGGCGAGTTCGTCCACACGACCGGCGGACGTTCCGTCACCGAGAAGTACGGCTCGTCGGGATCGGGCGCGAACCCCGGCGCCGCGGGCGGTCGCGCGAACAAGGCCAATCCGACCAACGCGACGTAGACCAACGCCGCCGCGCGGCGCGCGCTGCGCGGGCTCGCGTCGAGACCTTCCGCCGCGAGCATCGCGAACGCCAACGCCGAGACCGCCGCGGCCGACGACGTGTCGGCCAATCCGAACAACGGCAACCAGCGCCACGCGTCGACGAATCCACCGACGCCCGTGGCGAGCGCCAGCGACACGACCGCCGTCACCTGCCACCACGTCCGCGCGCGCAAAGGACCGCCCGCCGAAAGGAACGAAGCCAACGCCATCGCCACCACCACGCACGCGACCCACGCTCCGCCGACGCGCGCGAACTGCGTCCACGCGGTCGCGGTGTCGGCGCCCGGTGTCGACCACGCGTCGACGAGCAACCAGGCCCGCCCGCGCTCGGCCGCGCCGCGTTCGGCCGCGACGTAGGCGCACGTGACGATCGCGAGGACCACGCCCACGAGCCCCGCGTTCGCCTGCCAACCGGCCGAGCGTCGGCCCTTGGCCGCGGCGGCGGGTTCGGACGGAGCGCGCGAGGACTCGCCCGCGGGCAAGGAGGCGCCGAGTTCGGGCAAGGCACTGGCGAGACGCGCGACCGCGCGCGCCTCGTCGCCGCGTCGTTCGGCCGTTTCCGCGTCGTGAACGAGCTTCCGCCACGCCGCGACGATCGCGATCGTCACGAGCACGAGTCCGATCGAGAGCACGTCGAAGCCCGACTTCGAGGCCCACGCCGCGCGTCGCGACACGAACGCGTCCGAATCGGGCAAGCTCTCGAGGAACGGCAGCAACGCGGGCGCCGCGCACGCCGTTCCGAGCACGAGACCCGCGACGCCCAACGCGCGCGCGCGTCCTTCCAACGCGACCGCGGTGAACGTCAACGCCGCGAGCCCGGCCATGAACGACGTCTCGGGCGATCCGCCCAGCGCGAGCAGCGCCGTCGCGAGCGCCACGAACGCGACCGAGCGCACGTGCGGGTGCTCGCGCAGTCGGTCGATCGCCACGAAGACCCACGGCACGACGGCCATCACGTGACCGACGGGGCTCGTCACGTGCGCCAAGGCGAGACCGCTGCCGGCGAATCCGAGGCCCGCCAACGCCGCGGCGGACGAGCGGGTGCCCGAGCGACGCGCGAGGACGTACGCGCCCAACCCCGCGGCCGCGAGCCGCAACCACGCGAGCCACGCGAACCCGCGCTGCGCGAGGTCGCGACCACCCACGCGCTGCAACGCCGCCTGCGCCAGTACCTGCGGATCGAAGACGCCGTGCCGCGGATTCGCGAGCCACGGTTGGCCCGTGCCGAGGAGCGGATTCCAGGCGGGCAGATGCCCCTCGGCCAACGCTTCGATCGTGTATCGCCGTGCGGCCAGGTCGACACCGACGGGGTCATCATGGTCGACACCGACGAGATCATGATGGCCGACGCCGACGAGATCGTGACGGTCGAGCGGAACAGCCTCCACCCGACCCTCAGCGTCCTGGATCGGCGACACCGAGGCGCTGTCGCTCCACGGCGACGCGAGGTGTTCACGCGAACCGGGGACGAACGTGCGCGAGCCGTCGAACAGCGCCCCCCCGATCGCGAAGGCCACCAAGATCAGCGCGATCGCCGCCGCGATCAGGAGTTCGCTCGTCGTCGCCGGTTGGACGGGCGGCGGCCGGACGGCACGCGCGCGGCGCGCGGGGGTCGACGGAGACGCCGAGGAACTCGAGGAGGAGCCGGGGGGCACGCGAGGGAGCCTAGTCTCGCGTCCGCGGGCGGGCGAGGGGTCGCCGGGGAAGACGTTCGCGAACACGGCCTCGACGTGGATCGAACCCGAGCACGCCCACGCCCCGAGATTCGACCCGGCGCCTCCCGTGTGCTATCCGTGTCGCGGCGGCACGGGAGCGCGTGCCGGGGCTCGCGGTACGACCCCGGTAGGACTTTTACCGAGGGAGGTCTGTTGCGGCAAAGCAGGCATCGCGTATCGAGATACTTGCCAGCTGCAACGATCTAGGAGTTCACGAACGGCAGCGGATTCCTCATCTCCTGTTTCCGTGCCGCCCCAGACCCAGGTCGCGTCGAGGCCCTCATGACCACCCCTGCAACGTCCCCTCGTCCCAACTCCCAACTCCACCGGGTCCTCGTCGTCGAGGACGAAGAGGCCTTGGCCTTCGGCGTCAAGGACGCCCTGGAACACGCCGGATTCGAGGTCGCGGTCGTCCACGACGGCCCCACCGCCCTCGACCGCATCCGCACGGAACAGCCGGAGCTCATCGTGCTCGACCTCATGCTCCCGGGCATGGGCGGCCTCGAGATCCTGGGCACCCTGCGGAAGGAACAGCGCGACGTGCGCGTCGTGATCTTGACCGCGCTGGCCAGCGAATCGGACCTCATCCAAGGGTTCGAGCTCGGCGCGGACGACTACATGAAGAAGCCCTTCTCGCCGCGCGAGTTGGTCGCGCGGGTCGAGGCGCAATTCCGCCGCCGCGAGATGGACACGGCCCCGCCTCCGCGCCTCGAGCTGCCCAACGGCATCAGCGTCGACCTCTCGCGCCTGGAAGTGCACCGCGACGGTCAAGTGATCCAACTCACGCCGCGCGAGGGCGACATCCTCGACTACCTGATCCGCAATCGTCACCGCGTCGTGACGCGCGACGATCTCCTGCTCGACGTGTGGCACTACAAGAGCGCCAACGTCGAGACGCGCACGGTGGACATCCACATCGTGGGCCTGCGCCGCAAGGTCGAACCGAACCCGGCGGAACCGACGTTGATCCAGACGGTGCGCGGCAAGGGTTACCGCTGGTTCGCGTGAGAGGATCGGTCAGGGAGGTGCCTTGGTTCAACTGACGCTCGGAACCAAGCGCACCGCCTTGGCGTTGTACGGGGTGCTCCTCGTACTGCCGACGCTGGTGTTGGGCGGCCTGCACTACCGCCAACTCTCGATCGACCAGCAACAGATGCTGGCGACGGTGCCGAACGACGCGCGCGACGCCACCAAGCGTCTGCAGGCCGCGATCGAACGCAAGGTGCGCGAGGTGATCGACCGCGAGGAGGAGCGGCCGTTCTACGAGTACCGCGAGAACTACTACGCGCCCGGCACGGAAGGCGCGGAGCTCGCGACCGTGCCCTCGCCGCTGCGCACGGGCCCGGCCCAAGGACCGATCCTGGGTTGGTTCAGCGTGCGCATCGAGGACCAGAAACCGCTGGCGAAGCCGCTCGTCCTGCTGCGCGAGCCCGCGCCGCGCGTGCGCGAGGAGAAGCGCAACGAGCTCCTGTACTCGACGCTGGAATTCCTGCGTCTGCAGCACAATTCGCGCATCCCCTTCATCGACCGCTTCAAGCCCAAGCCGGCCTACGTCGAGCGCGAGTACGGGTTGCCGACGATCGCGATCAACCTGTCGCCCGAGGACAGCATCGACTGCGTGCGCGACGACATGCCCGCGCTGCGCGCGTTCGAGTCGGAGAACTGCTCGGTCTCCGTCGACACCTTCACGTTGCACTTCTACCGCGACGACCGCGGCCTCCCGCGCATCGTGGCGAACCGCGAAGTGCGCGTGCCCAAGAACGAACGCATGAAGGCCATGCCTCAGTGCTTCACGGCGCTGGGGCGCGGCGAGACGTTGGAGCAAGGCTTCTTCATCGATCCCGATTGGCTGTTCGGCGAACTGCCCGCGAGCCTGGCGTCGACGGCCTTGGAAGGATCGCAGGTGTACTTGCCGATCGGCAGCTCGGCCGCGAACGACCCGGAGGTCGAGTCGTTCCCCATCCGCCTCGCGCCCGCGTTGAAGCTCGTGACGCGCACGCAGGTCGACGCCGAGTATCCGACGATCCACGTCGCGGTGAACAAGCGCGACCTCGAGGCGCGCTTCCGCACGCAGTCGATCCGTTTCCTGGGCGTGGCGGCGATGTTGATCGTGTCGCTCGCCACGGGGCTCATCTTGTTGTTGCGGTCGGTGAACCGCGACCTGGAGTCGGCGCGTCGCACCGAGAACTTCGTCGCCGCGGTGACGCACGAACTGCGCACGCCGGTCGCGGCGATCAAGCTGTACGGCGAGATGCTGCAGGACGGCTGGGTGAGCGTCCCCGAGAAGATCAAGGAGTACTACCGCCGCATCGTGCGCGAGACGGGACGACTCGAGACGCTGGTCGAGAACGTGTTGGAGAAGAGCAACTTGGCGCAACGCGGCGCCGATCCGGAGCCCGGTGACCTGGTCGCGGTGATCGAGACGCTCGCGCCGTCGCTGTTGAGCTTGGGTCCCGAGGGCGTCAAGGACCTCGAGTTCCAGATGGAGCCCGACCTGCCGCCGGTCCTGTTGATCCCCGAAGGCGTGCGTTCGATCGTCACGAACCTGGTGGAGAACGCGCGCAAGTACGCGCCCGTGTCGCGCGACGCGGCGACGCCCGAGCCGATCCTGGTGAAGGCCTACCGCGCCGACCTGCACGTGGTGCTCGACGTGCTCGACCGCGGTCCCGGCATCCCGCAATCGGAGCGCACGCGCATCTTCGAGGCGTTCTATCGACTGGGCAACGAGGCCACGCGCACGGCCCGCGGAACCGGCTTGGGACTGCACCTCGTGGCGATGCAATCGTCCGCGATGGGCGCTCGCGTCGCGGTGCTCGATCGCAAGGGCGGCGGCAGCATCTTCCGCGTCACGTTCGAGATCGCGCGCGACCCCGTCGAAGTCACCTGACTTGCTCCGCGCACGCCCGTGTGCGATCCTCTTCGCCCCGATCGGCGGTCGCAGCGGTTGCTCCCCCCTTCGTGACGACTCCCCACATGCGCTCCGTCCGAGCGCGGATCGGACCGCTTCGATGACCTTTCAGTCCCTCGGCCTGCACCCCGACTTGCTCCGCGGCGTGCACGAGCTCGGATTCACCCGTCCGACGCCCATTCAAGAACGATCGATCCCGCCGGCGTTGGAAGGGCGCGACGTGCTCGCCTGCGCGATGACGGGCAGCGGCAAGTCGGCCGCGTTCCTCCTGCCGATCCT
>Ga0075163_10006076_pt1 | contig 16020 bp, 12 predicted proteins | sample JI1023141ADNA_FD_71478 | JGI IMG/M metagenome (GOLD analysis project Ga0075163, IMG submission 71478) | Wastewater effluent complex algal communities from Wisconsin, to seasonally profile nutrient transformation and Carbon sequestration -... | ecosystem: Engineered > WWTP > Effluent > Algae...
GCCGCTGCCCGTTGAGGCCCGCCCAGCGCCCAGCGCCCCGCCAGGTCAGCCGGCGGCCCAGCCGCTCGCGGAGGCCCGCCTGGACCCAACCACCCGGTTTCATTCCACTTCTCGGACGGTCTCGGGTGCCCCCTCCGCCGGCTCTGGCGCCTACTCCTTACCGCTGGCGCCCGCCGCCGTCCCCGAGCCGTGGCCCGAGCCCGCGCCGCTGCCCGAGGATCGGCCGGGCCGTGGCTTCGCCGCCCCCCAGGCGCCGATGACCGAGGAGGAGGCCGAGTGGCGCGCCCGCCTGCAGCCCGGCCGGGCCCTCCCGCTGGGCGAGCGGCCGTTGGCCGTGGCGGTGGCCGCTGCCTGGCGCCTGGGCCTCACGGGTCGGCTGGAGGTGGCTTCCGGTGGGGTCTTGCGCCGCATCTTCCTGGATGCCGGCCGCCCCGTGTTCTTCGACAGCAGCGATGCCGAGGAAGACCTGGCCGGCACCCTGGTGGCCGAAGGCCTGGTCACCCGCAGCGCAGCGGCCCGCGCCCGCACCCGCGCTCGCACCGTCGGCGCCCCCACCGACGAGGTGCTCATCGAGCAGGGCTTCGTGGCCCCCGACGCCGCCTGGCGCGCGCTGCGCACCCATGTGATCGAGCACATCGTGGCCCTCTTTGGGCTGGAGGCCGGCGAGGCCCTGGTGGTGCAAGGCGGGCCACGGCCCCCGGATCCGGTGGATCTGGGGCTCACGCCGGGGCGCCTGATTCTGGACGGAATCCGTAGGCGTTACGGGCGCTTGCGGCTTTATCAGGCCTTCGGCACCCCGGTGGTGGTGCCCCGCCTGCGCCGTATCCCTGGTGATGGTCTGGTGCTGCGCGCCGACGAGGATGCGGTCTTGCGTGCTTGCGACGGTCGCCGCACCGCCGCCGAGATCGCGCGCGGGTTGCGCCTGGGCGAGGTGGACGTGCTGGCCATGCTGCATGGCCTCGCGCTGCTGGGCTGCCTGGAGGGCCCGCTGGCCTCGGGCGGTGGCCTGCCCGCGCTGCCCGGCGAGCTCATCGCCCGGGCGGGTGCGCCGCAAACCGCCGACGACATGCCGGGCTACGCGGATCTGGTGGCCCGCAAGCTGGCCGATGCCCAAACCGCCGACTACTTCACGCTGCTGGAGATCCCGCGCGGGGCTACGGGTGCGGAGCTGGAGGCGGCCTGGGAGAACCTGCGGCGCCGCTTCGACCCGCACCGCCTGCGGCCCGAGGGCGCCCTCTTCGGGGCGGTGCAGGAGATCGCCGCGGTGCTCAGCGACGCCCACGCCATGCTCAGCGATGCCCGCCGCCGCGCCCGCTACGAGGCGGCGCTGGGCGACGGCTAGAAGGCCTGGAGAGCGACTCAGTCCACCGGCCACGGCTCTGGGGGCCGGCTCACCGGGGTCTGGAACCCATCCTTCGCCCGGAGGGTCGGCGTCACGCCGACCCGCTCCATCTCCGAACCCATCCTTCGCCCGGAGGGTCGGCGTCACGCCGACCCGCTGTCCGCTGGCGAGGTGTCAGACATGGGGCATCCCGCCAGCGGCTGACGGGTCGGCCAGAGGCCGACCCTCCCAGGCCTTCGGCATTGGGTCTCAGTCCACCGGCCACGGCTCGGGGGGCCGGCTCACCGGGGTCTGGTTCTGCACGCGCTGCAGGTTGCTGATGAAGAGGTCCACGTAGCGCAGGTCGTCCACCACATCGGGATCGGGCACCGCCTGGGTCGACAACCACCGCTGCACCTCGGTACGCAGCGCGTCCAGCGTGCCGATGGCCGAGCCCACATCGGCGTCGTAGGCCAGGTCGGCCGCGATCTGGAAGCCCACCAGCAGGTTGAGCATGACAAAGCCCTTCTCCGCGGTGGAGGCCGTGAAGTAGCCACCATCGGGCACCTGGCCGGGATCATTGGGATTTTCCACGCGAATCGTCTGCTCGCGGCGCTCACCCGTCTGCGGATCGGTGTAGGTCATCGCCAGGGTGCCCACCAGGCCCAGCTGCTCCAGGCCGTTGGTGGCGCGCAGGGGCATCAGCTCCACCAGGATGCCGCCCCCGCCGCCGCGCCGACCGTCCTCGATGGGCGCCGCCGCCGTCTGGCGCCCCGCCAGGAAGAGGCTGGGGATCTCCACCTGGCCGGCGTGCAGGCCGCCGGTCCAGCCCAGCGTGCCGTAGGCGCCGCGCAGCAGGTAGCCCTGGCCCACCTGGAGGGTGATCTCCACATCCAGCGCCACCGGCACCAGGAAGGTGGCCACCTCGTCGGCGAACACTTCTTCCACCGCCGCGGGATCATTGAGGAAGTAGAAGTTGCCTGCCCCCACCTCGCTCAACCCCCGCATGGCCGACACATCAAAGTCGGCGCCCACGCCGATGGTGGTCAGGCCGATGCCGAGCCGGGCATAGGCCTCGGCCAGCGCCTTGAGGCGATCGGTGGACTCCAGACCCGCGGTGGCCACCCCGTCCGAGAGCAGGATGACGCGGCTCTGCCGGCCCGGGGTGAGCTGCTCGGCGGCGAGCCCAAAGGCGGTGTAGAGCCCGTCGTAGATGTTGGTCGCGCCCCGGGCGATGATGCCCTGGATGGCGCCGTCCAGCGCGGCGCCATCCTCATCCACGCGGGCGTCGGCGATGACCACCTCGGCGGCGTCGCTGTAGGTCACCAGCGCGATGCGATCCCCCGGCTCCAGGGCGCTGAGCATGCGGGTGAGCCCGCGACGCACAAAGTCGATGGGGGCACCCCGCATGGAGCCGCTGGTGTCGATGGCCAGCACCAGGTCCATGGGGGGCCGCTCCAGATTCTCCAAGCGAATCGGTGAGTTGAGGCCGATCTGCACCACGGTGCAGGTGCTGCCCGTGATCAGGTTGCGCTGCACGCCCAGCAGGCCGTGCATGCAGACATCCTGGCCGCAGTCCGCGGCGGGGTAGTCGAGCTTGTGCTCAGCGAAAAAGCCCAGTGGATCCAAGGTGTTGGGAGCCGGGATCTGGCCAGCCTCCAGGATTTGGCGAAACAGCCCGAAGTCCTGGGCCCCCGCCTGGCCCACCCCAGTGGCGCCGGGGCCGGCGGTGACGGGTGGCGCATTGGGAGGCGGGGCCGCGCCGGGACCAGGACCGCCGCTGGCGCCGCCACCCGACCCGGCATCATCGGCCGAGCAGGCAGTGGCGAAGCAGAGGGCCAGCAGCGCCAAGAGGCGTGCGGGGCGCAGAGCGAGGGGGTGCAAGGTGAATGGGCGCATCGGGTATCTCCTGAGTGGAAGCTGACCCGACGAGATTGCAGGGGCGGTGCCAGGCGGCGTGACCGCGGCAAGGGCCGCGAGTGGGTCCCCCCGTTCATGGCCCGCCGACGGTGCTTCACACCCGGAGTGTGCCCGCCCGGTCTCAGCCGTCGGTGTTGATCACCAGGTTCGGGCGGACGGCAAGCGCCTGGCTCGCGGCCAGGGACGCCGACGAAACGCGGCGCTGCGCGTGGCTTGGGGCCACGCAACGTTCATGATGCATGTCTGCGCGAGGCTCGGGGCCAGGGATACCGATGAAACGCGGCGCTGCACATGGCTCGGGGCCGCGCACGATTCATGATGCATGTCTGCGCCTGGCTCGGGGCCAGGGGCGCAAGTCGAATCCGGCTGCGCGGGTGGCCGGAGCATGGGCCACGATCATGCCACCCACACGTCGGCGGCGCCGAGCGCAGCCCGTCCGGCCACCCGCGTTGAGAGGTGGTTGGATGTGGGATGGGGTAGGCAAAAGTAGGAAAATGTAGGACACAAGACCATGAAATTGCTGAATTTTGTGGCTTGATCCCCGCCGCGCGGCTGGGCAAAATGCAGGCACACCTCAAGGAGGCCCATATGCCCAACGCACCTGAAGTCGATGCCGATGTGGAGATCCTCGACGACGCCCCGCCCATCGGGGCGGAAGACCTCGCCCGCGGTCGCGCCGTCTTGACCGATTGGGGTCCTCGGCTGGCCGCTCAGGCGGAGTCGACCACCTTCACCGGCCTCAACGGCACCTGGGTGGGGTTCGGCGTGCTCCAGGGTGTGCAGACCATCCGCGCCACCCCGGGCCTCGAGGCCCGCTTGCGCCGCATGCCCGCCGAGGTCTACGACATCAGCACCTTCGACGATCTGGAGCCGGGGGCGCTGGCACTGCAGGTGGTCAGCCGCGATCTGGCCGACGCCCGGGTGGGTCAATCGCGCGCCCGCGTGCCACTGAGCCTCAGCGAGCTGGCCACCAACCACCGGCGGCGGCTGGTGAAGATGTGCGAGTGGGAGGCCATCGGCGACGCGTCCTTTGAAGCCTTCGTCACCGACGTCAAGCGCGGCCGCGGCATCGTCGATACCATCAACGATCTCGCCCGCCTCGCCCCCGCCCTCCGCAAGCGCCGCGCCGCCTTCGAGAAAAACCGCCTCTACCGTGCCGACGACGCCGAGGTGGCCGAGCGCCTGGCCGGTGAGCTGGGCCGCGCCCTCATCGCCAACCTGAGCCCCGAGGCCCAGGCCCTGCGCAGCCTCCAACTCAAGCTCAACACCCTCCTCGACCGCGCCTGGCGCCATACCCAGCGCGCCATCGCCCTGCTGCGCGCCGACGAGCCCGACCTGCTGCCCACCACCCTGCGCGCCCAGACCCAGGCGGTCCGCGGCTGATCGGGCGGGGCTGATCGGCCGGGATCAGGTGGGGCCCGGCGGGCCCACACGGACCTCCGCAACCCGGCGAAAACGCTCGTATTGAGCGACATCGAGAGGCTGCATGCGGGCGGGACGCCGGCGTACCCAGGCGGCTGGAGGCCGCCCTCGGTAGGCGGAGCTCCATCAACGTCTCGTCCGCACACGTCGGCCGGGGCAGCGCCCATCGATCGACGCTGGGGCAGATGGGGAGCCAGTTGGCCCAAGGCCGCTCGACCCGGCCACCGGAAGTTGCGCAAACGGGCGAGACAGCGCACCTTGGGCGGGCATGGCCGCTGTCCCCCAGTTCAAGGTTGACCAGAGCGCCGAGGGGCCGGTGTTGCGGCTTGCCGGTACGCTGGGTCGCCCCGAGGTGCGTGCGCTGGTGGCGGCGCTCCAGACCGCCAGCACCGGTCGCGCCACGCTCACCCTCGACTTGTCGGCGGTGGTGTCCATGGACAGCGCCATCGTGGCCACGCTCATCGCCGGGTGGCGGCAGGCGCAGGCGCGGGGGGGCAAGCTCATCCTCGGCGCCATGAGCCCGGTGGCCGAGACGGCCCTGGCGGCGTTTCGGGTGGGCCCCGCCCAGAAGGCGCCGCCCAGCCCGCCCACCGTCATTGAGGCGCTGGGCGCCACCGCTCTGAGTACCCGCTCCGCCTTTCTCGACTTCCTCCAGCTCGCCGCCGACGTCACCTTCGCGGTGGGGGCGGCACTCGTTCGGCGGGCGCCGCTGCGCTTCAGCGCGGTCATCGAGCAGGCCATCGACATCGGCTCGCGGGCCCTGGGCATCGTGGGGCTCATCACCTTCCTGGTGGGCCTGACGGTGGCCTTCCAGTCGGCCTACCAGCTCCAGCAGTTTGGCGCGGCCATCTATGTGGCCAATCTCACTGGGGTTTCCATGGTGCGGGAGATGGCGCCGCTCATGTGCGCCATCCTGGTGGCCGGGCGGTCGGGCAGCTCCATCGCCGCGGAAATCGCCACCATGAAGGTGCAGGAAGAGGTGGATGCCCTGCAGGTCATGGGCATGGATCCACTGCGCTACCTGGCCGTGCCGCGCATGTTGGCGATGACCTTCACCATCCCCCTGCTCACCGCGATGGCCGACCTGTTGGGCATCCTCGGCGGCTTCCTGGTGGGCATCTTCTACCTCGACATCGCACCGGTGGCCTTCATCAACCAGATGCTGTCCTCCATGGTGCCGTGGGACCTCGTCAGCGGCCTGATCAAGAGCGTCGCCTTCGCGTGGGGCATCGGCCTCATTGGGCTGTACTACGGCTTCAAGGTCCAGGGCGGCGCCAGCGAGGTGGGGCGGATGACGACGGCTTCGGTGGTGGCCAGCATCTTCTACATCATCGTCGCTGACTGCCTGTTCAGCGTGCTCTTCTACGTGGTGTTGTAGCGGTATGGCCGCCACACCGCCCCCAAGCGCTGCGCTCGGTGGACCCGCCCTGGTGGTGGAGGGGGTGGTCGCGCGCTATGGCGACCGCACCATCCTCGATGGCGTGAATCTCACCGTCCAACCCGGGGAAGTCCGCGCAATTCTTGGCGGATCCGGCTGCGGCAAGAGCACGCTGCTCAAGTGCTGCATCGGCCTGAAGGTGCCCGACGCGGGCCGCGCGCTGATGCTCGGCCAGCAGCTGGAGACGCTCTCTGAGGCCGATCAACGTCAGTTGCTGACGCGGGTGGGCGTGCTGTTTCAGTACGGCGCGCTGCTCGGCTCCATCACCATCGGCGAGAATGTGGCCCTCCCGCTCAAGGAGCACACCGATCTGCCACCCGCCGTGATCACCGAGATCGTGCGGCTGAAGCTGGCTCAGGTGGAGCTCTCCCACGCCGAGAACCTGCTGCCCTCCGAGCTCTCGGGCGGCATGCGCAAGCGGGCGGCGCTGGCCCGCGCCATGGCCCTCGATCCCGCCCTCTTGTTCTGCGACGAGCCGGGCGCCGGCCTCGATCCGCTGACCAGCGCGGAGCTCGACGAGCTGCTGCTGCGGATGCGCGACCGCTTCGGCATGGCCATTGTCGTGGTGACCCACGAGCTGCTCAGCATCCGCAAGATCGCCGACAAGGCCCTCATGCTCTCCCAGGGCAAGGTGATCGCCGATGGCACCCTGCAGGAGGTCATCGACACCGACCACCCTGAGGTGCGGGCGTTCTTCAGCCGCCAGGCGGCGGGCGAGCTGCGCGGACCGCCCTCGGCGCTCGATGTACTGCGGGGCACGCGAACATGAAAACCGGAGGAAGATCATGGCGGTAAGCCGCGCACAAAAAGTGCGCCTGGGGATCTTCGTGGGCTCGGGGCTCTTTGTGCTGGTGGCGGGCCTGCTGGTCCTGGCCGGCATGAAGCTGGGCGAAACGCGCGACCCCTACACCATCCGGTACAGCGATGGCGGGGTGTCGCTCTCGGGCCTGGAGGTGGGCTCCCCCGTCAAGTACAGCGGCATCCGGGTGGGCCGGGTGGATGTCATCCGCATCGATCCCAAGGATGTGGGGGTGGTGCTGGTGGAGATCACGCTGGATGGCGGCACGCCGGTGGCCGAGGATACCCTGGCCAACCTGGGCTCCATGGGCATCACCGGGCTGAAGTACATCGAGCTCTCGCGGGGCAGCCGCGATGCGAAGCTGCGGCATCCGGGCGGCGACATCCCCGCTGGCAAGTCGGCGCTGGACGACCTGTCCAACCAGGCGGGTGAGATCGCCACCAAGGTCAGCGAGACGCTCGACCGGGTCAACGCTTTTGTGGCCCCCGAGATGAAGGACCGCATCGCGTCGGTGCTGGATCGCACGGACAAGCTCTTGGCGACCTCTGAGGCAGCCATCGCCGAGAATCGCGAAGGGTTTCGGGTCTTTACCGCCAACGCCGCCCAGGCGTCGGCGCGCTTTGACACCCTCGCGCAGCACCTGGAGACGCTGGCGGTGGAGGCCGAGCACACCCTCGAAGAGGGCAGCAAGGCCGCCAAGAACCTGCGCACCGCCACGGGCCAGCTCGATGGCTTCCTCACCGATGCCCGCAAGGCCACCCAGTCGCTGACCCAGGTGCTCGACAAGAGCAACCTCACGCTGACGCAGAGCCGCGAGAGTCTGGTGCAGGGCCTCATCTACATCCGCGACGCGGCCGCCAACCTGAAGGACTTCTCCCGCAAGGTGAAGGACGATCCGTCCCTGTTGCTGATCTCGGAAGGGGGGAGCGAATGAAGCGCAACGCCCATGTCCTGCTCGCCGCGCTGGTGCTCCAGGTCCTGGCGGGCTGCAGCCCACCGGTGGAGCGGGCCTACTACACGCTGCGCTACCCCGCGCCGGCGGCCAAATTCGCCAAGCCCCACCCCATCACCATCCGGGTCAAGGATCTGGATGTGCGCGAGAGCTACGACCGCTCCGAGCTGGCCCTCCGCGATGACCTGGTGGAGCTGCGCTACCACAGCGGCAAGCGGTGGAGCGAGAGCCCCCACAAGATGATCTCCGACGTGCTGCGCGACCACCTCTCGCGCTCCGGTCTGGTGGAGCAGGTGGTGGCGGAGATCGGCCAGACGCCGCCCGACTTCACCCTCACCGGCGAGGTCATTGCCATCGAGCAACTGCGCACACCAGAAGGGTTTTCTGCCCGCCTTGCCATGGACTTGCGGCTGGTGCGCTTCAAGGATGAGGTCACCGTTTGGACGTTCTCCTTTGATGATCGCCGGCCCGCTGGCGATGGCCTGACCCGCACCACTGTGCGCACCCAACGCGAGATCTTGGCCGCCCGTCTCGATGAGGCCTTCGCTGCCCTGGATCGCCACTTAAACGGCGAGCCGCCGCCAGTGGTGGCCGAGGCGGTGGTGGTCGCCCCCACCGCTGACCGGGTGCTGCCCGACGCGCAGTCGCCCTACAACGCGCTGCCTCAAGTGGCCAACGATCCCACGCTGATCCCGGTGGGTCAGGGCGCCGTGCTGGTGCCCGCCTACACCTCGGGCGACCAGGAGCCCGCGATCACGGTGTTGCAGGACGGCCGCGTGGTGGCCGAGGGCCTGCACGGCAGCCGCATCCCGCTCGTGCCGGGCGACTACGACGTGCGCTTCGGCTCGGGCACCGTGTCCCAGCAGGTCCGCATCCCCTTTCGGGTGGCCGAAGGCCGAACCACCGTCGTGCCGCCCACCTGGGCCGGGTTGGTGGTGGATGTGGTGAACGAGAACTTCGTGCCCTTCCGCGGCGCCTACGAGCTCATCCGCATGGACGATCGCGAGGAGTACGGCCTGGGCCTGGGCGCCGACCGCCTGCAGGGCGAGCAGCTGCGCTCCTGGGTGCTGCCTTCGGGCCTCTACAAGCTCATCCGATCGGGCGGAACCTATCGAGATCGCACCGATTTTGCCACGGTGCGCCTCACCGAGGGCAAGCTGGCCCGCTTCGTCTTGGTGGCCGACGAGGCCACCGGCGAGTTCCGCGGCGCCGGAGAGGCGGATCCCGAGGACCTCGACAAAGAAGAGAAGCAATGGCAGCTCGCCGGGGTGTTGGGCGGCGCGGCCAACTTCGATCGCAGCGAAGAGGTGGGCAAGCAGACGGGGTGGACGCTGGGCGTGACGCTGTTTTTTGACACGTCGGCCAGCTTCCACCAGGACGCCCACGAGTGGAGCAACCGCCTGGAGCTGGAAGAGGAGCTGTCGCGCCCGCAAAACGGGGAGTTCACCAACGAAAAGGACCGGCTCTTCCTGCACTCCATCTACACCTACCGGCTCATCCCCTGGTTTGGCCCCTATGTGCGCGCCGGCATGGAGAGCAAGCTCTTCGACCGCTACCAGGTCTTCGAGGAGAAGGCCGACGTGGAGGAGGTGGACAAGCGGGGCAACCTGGTGCGGACCTATACCGGGGTCACGCGGGTGCGCCTCGCCAGCACGCTGGCCCCCCTCGAGCTGCTGCAGGGCGCGGGTGGCAACTTCCGGGTGCTGCGCAACCGCACCATCGAGCTGGACCTGCGCCTGGGCCTGGGCGCCCGCCAGACGGTGGCCAACGGGCTGCTCATCCTGGAGGACAAAAACGGCGTCAAGCGCCTGCTGCCCGCCGACGACGCCTTCCCCTTCGGCCCCGAGACCACGGTGGTGGGCATCGCCCGCATCACCCGCTGGGTCACCCTGACCTCGGAGTTTGAGGGCCTGCTGCCCATCTCCGACGACGAGCCCCTGTTCGAGTGGCGCAACCAGGCCAGCCTGCGGTTGGCGAGCTTCGCGTCCATCAACTACCGCTTCAACGCCAGCCTCAACCCCAATGTGGACGTGGAGGACACCGTGCGCACCGAGCACGACCTCCAGCTCCGCTTCAGCTACACGCTGTTTTAGGCCCGCTGGGGGCCCTCCGGCGTGGGCGCTCGCCCACATCCAGGCCGCCGGACCCCGAGCATTTGAGCGCGAATGCAAACGCGATCCGCGCGTCCGGGGGCCGTTCGCCTCCCCTGGAGGGGGGCTCCAGCGAAAACAAGCCACTGCTACCCGCCAACGCCCGGCTCAGGTAGTGTGGAGCGCACTTTGGAGAGCGATGATGCGTACCATGAAGCCCCGCAAAGCGGTCCACCTGAGCCAAATCCTCCTGCGGGCGACCGCCCTGGGTGCCCTGCTGACCGCCAGCGCCTGCGTCAGCAATGGCGATGACGAGTTCTTCGACGCTGGCACCACCAACATCCCCCTCGAAGGCCTGTGTGTGGATGGCTGCAACCTGCTCGAGCAGTGCGGCCAGTGCGACACCGATCCGGTGGGTGAGTGTTATGACCGGGTGCAATGCATCGAGGTCTGCGACCAGCAGGGCAGCTACGACCGCTTCGCCTGCCTCATCGGCACGGGCGCCGGCAATGCCTGCGGGGCCGATTTTGACGGCTGCATCTCCGGCTCGGCCGTCACGGGCTGCCACCAGGCCTGCGGCGTCCTCGAAGAATGTAACCTGTGCGTGACCAATGCCGCGGGCGCCTGCCTGACGGTGCAGGGCTGCCTCGATCGCTGCGACTCGCAGGACCAGGCGGCGGGCTTCCAGTGTGTGCTCGACCTCCAGGCCTGCGACGCCAATGCCGTGGAGGCCTGTTTCTCCAACAATCCCCCCGACTTGGGCAACGACGACTGCGCCCGCGGCTGCGCGGCCCTGGACGCCTGCGAGCTGTGCCTGCCCGACGCCAACGGCGACTGTGAGTCGCCCGAAGCCTGCGTGGCCACCTGCCGCGGCGTGGGCGACACGCTCGACGCCGGGCGCGCGGCCTGCGTGGCCGCCGTGCAGGGCTGCGACGAGGACGCCATCAATACCTGCCTCAACGCCGAGGTGCCTCTGGGCGACGACGACTGTGCCAAGGGCTGTGCCGCCCTGGACGCCTGCGATCTCTGCGTGCCGGATGCCAATGGGGACTGCCTGACGCCGCTCCAGTGCGCCACCGGGTGCCGAGCGGGCGACCCCATCGACGCCACCGTGGCCATCTGTTTGGAAAACCTCAACAATTGCGACGCGGCCGCCATCGACGCCTGCTTCTCCGCCGAGCCCCCGCCGCCGGCGCCCGACTGCGCCGTCTACTGCCAGCGGGTGGTGGAGTGCGCGGCCCCGCCCGCCGAAGAGCAGGCCGCCGCCCTGGCCGCCTGCACCGATCAGTGCACCACGGTGGATGATCCCGCCCTGCGCACCTGTTTTGTGGAGGCCGCCGACTGCGCCACCGCCGCCGCCTGCGAGGCCGCCAACCCCTGACGGAGACCCATGTCCAACCGTATCTGCTTGATCGCCCTCCTTCTGTCGGCGTGCGGCCCCTCCGAGCCCCGACAAAAATGCACCTACGCCGAGATCGAGGGCACCTGCGCCCTGGTGGAGGCCACCGACTTTGAGCCCACTGCGGGCTCTCCCGGCCGCATTCGGGTGCGCTATCGCTTGATCCAGGACACCCGGCCCGAGCTGGGCAACCATGTGGTGTTGATGGCCCTCTCCGATCCCGATCACCACCAGCAGGCGCTGAAGTACTTCAATGCCCGCAACTCGGTGGCGTGTACCGTGGGGGTGCGGGCCCAGGCGGCCACCACCTGCCCCGAGCTGCGGGTGCGGATGGCGCTGCCCCCGCCGCCGGAGGAGCTGAAGCTGACCTACGAAGCGCGGGTGGTGGCCGACAAGCGGGCGCGCCCTGAGGAAGAAGAGCCCTTCGGCGGCGGCAAGTCCACGCCTTGGCCCTAGGGCACAAATTTGAGTGATTCCGTGTGGTTGGAACGATGCGCCCCGCATCGCCGGGCGGCACTTCAGGTCGCGTAGAACCAGCGGCCGAAGAAGCGGCCCGGCACCAGCAGCCCCACCGCGATGGCGGCCTGCACGTAGCCGCCGGCCATCGCGGCCAGCACCCCGTTGACCATGGCAATGCCGTAGATGCCCGCCATCACGAGGCCCCGCACGGGGCCCGGGGACGGCGTCGCCAGCGCACGGCGCAGCGGCCCGGCCAGCCATGCGAGGGGCAGCAGGATGCCCACGGCGGCCCAGGGGGCCGGCATCCAACACGCCCAGACCGCGGGCGCGGCAGCCAGCACAAAGAGCGCCAGGGCGGAGGGCCGCAGATCGGCGGCGGTGGTGCCCGCCACCTCGCGGCGCGAGGTGAAGGTGAGCGCGGTGACATACAGCAGGGTGGTGGCTGGCACGGCCCAGAGCCAACCGAGCGGTGGCAGGCCCGCCACCGCCAACCCCAGAATGGCGTTGCCGTAGCGGCACAGACCCATGGTGGGCGGCCCGAGGACGGTGTTCTTGAGGCCCGCGTTGTAGAGCCAGGTGGCCGCCACAACCCCCGCCGCCACCAGGCCAGCATCCCGCCCCACCAGCAGCGCCAGGCCGATGCCGGCGGCCTGGAGGGCCAACACCAGGGCCCACACGCCGCCGCGCGAGACCCGCCCCGAGGGGATGGGTCGACCCGGGCGCTCGTGGGCGTCCACCGCGGCGTCGCAGAGATCGTTGGCGGCCATGCCGGCGCAGTAGATGAGGGCGCTGGTCAGAAAGAGGAGGGCGGCGGGGGCCAGCCCCACGCTTGCCCCCGCCGCCGCCGCCAATGCGGTGCCGGCCAGCACGTCCGACGGGGCGGTAAAAACCGCCGGCAGTCGCACGAGCTCGAACCACGGGCGCAGCACGCTTACTTCCCTTGGACCCAGCGCAGCAGCAACTCGTCCTGAGCCACCAGGCGCTGCTCGTCCAACCCCATGGGATCCTTGAAGAAAGAGGCCAAGGGCGCGAGCACGCCCGCCTCACCCCGCCGCTGGGCCAGCTCCACCAGCCGCACCAGATCCAGCACCAGCGGGGCGGCCAGCAGCGAATCGCAGCCCGTCCAGGTGAACTGCATGTTCATGCGGCCGCCGAGGAAGCCCTGGAAGTGGATGTGATCCCAGGCGATCTTCCACTCCCCCAGGCTGCCCACGTAATCGATGCCCACTTTGGACTCGGGCGCGTAGCCCAGCATCTTGGGCAGCAGGTGGTCCTTGGAGCGCACCTTGGTGGCCTTGTTGTCGGGGTCATCGAGCACTCGACCATCGCCGTTGCCCAGGATGTTCTGGCCGAACCAGGACAACACGGGCAGGTTGCGGCGGGCGAAGAGCTCGGCCAACACCGACTTCACCAGCGTCTCACCGGTCTTGCCGTCGCTGCCGGCGTGCACCGCCCCCGTCCGCTCCGCCAGGGCGTACAGCGCGGGGATGCGCGAGCCCAGGCTGGGGGTGAAGTTCACGTAGGCGTCGCCGCCCAGCAAGGCCGCGCAGGCGTAGAGGCTGCTCGGCGGCAGGATGGAGTCGGGCCCCGCCAGCGCCGCCAGCAGGGCGTCGGGATCCTGCCAGCTGGGGTGCTCGGGCGAGCGCGGCTCGGTGCTGGCCAGGTTGACGACCACGACGCGATCGGCCTGGACCGACGCGCGAAACTCATCGATATCTTTGCGGATTTGCTCCACCGCTTCGGCATCGGTGCGGGCGTTGAAGACCGCCTCACCCAGCGCCGCGATCCGACGGCCACCGCCGCGGACCACCCCGGGCCGAATCCGGGCCTCCACCGCCTCCAGCGTGTGGGCCACGTGGTCGGCGAGGCCGGGGAGGCCACAATCCGCCAGGATGGGTCGAGCGCGCTCCAGCAGCGTGCCGCCCTGGATCTCGTGGCCCCCAAAGACCAGCGCATCCAGGTCCACCAGCTCGGCCGCTTGAAAGGGGGGCCGCTGCGTCACCAGGCCAATGGCCGGCTGGCCCTGGAGCAACGCCGCATGACCGGCCACTGTTACGGCTGAGATGCTCCCGCGAGCCCCAATCAGCCACACACCCACACGTGCCACGTGTCCTCCAGCGCACAGAGGGGCGGGACTCTACCGGGTTGCGCGTTCCTCGGCCAGCATCTCGCCCGTGCGGTGGGTCCGGGCAGGTGGCCCGGCCTCCCCCGCCATGAAGAAAGGCGTCAGGTGGGTGTGGGCGCGGCCAGCGGCCTCGTCCGCCCGGTCGGCGCAGGTATAGAGCTCCACGGTGACAAAGCCCGGATAGTGCACGGCCTCCAGGGCCCGGGCCACGGCACCGAAGTCCACGTCGCCCTCCCCGGGGATGAGGTGGAAGTGCTTGCGCCCGCGGATGTCTTCCAGGTGGATGTTCCAGATGCGGCCCGCCAAAAGCGCAATGGATTCAAGGGGATCCTCGTGGGCACAGATGGCGTGGCCGATGTCGAGGTTGGCGCCCAGCGCGGGGTGGCCCACCTCGTCGATCAACCGCCGCACCTCCGCCGCCGTCTCCACCAAGAGGCCCGGCTCGTACTCGATGCCCACCCGCAGGCCCCGCTGGGCGGCGCGGGCGCACACCTCTTCCAGGCTGTCCGCAAACCACGAGCGGCCCTCGGCGGGCGGCACCGCTGCCTCGGTGCGGCCGCTGGTGACGCTCACACACTGCGCGCCCATGGCCGCCGCGAAGTCGAGGGCGGCTTCGGTGTAGTCGAGCCGGCGCCGCCGCACCGCGGGATCGCGGTTGCTCAGTGAGGGCTCAAAGAGCGTCTCGGGCACCCACTCGGGCCAGAGGGCCATGGCGGTGTTGACGTTGACGTTGCTGACCGCGAGGCCGGTCTCCCGCAGCGCCGTCAGGACCATGCGTCGGTCGCGATGGTCGTGCTGGGGATCCCAGTGCGGGCGATCGGCCAGCAGCTCCACCCCAGCAAAGCCATGGGCCGCGATGCGGCGAATGGCCGCAGGCAGGTCCAGTCGAGTGAAGCCATTGGTGGAGTACGCCAGCTGCATGGCGGCACCCTACCACGGCGAGTGGTTTGTGAGCCTCTGGGTGGATCTACGGATGGGCAGGCGCCGAGGCGGCCCCGGTTTGTTACCCTGCCGGCCATGCCACCGCATGCCGATCCCCATGCCCTGCTGCCCGTCGCTTTTTTTGCCCGCGACGCCCTCGATGTGGCCCACGACCTGGTGGGGCGGTGGGCCCGCCACGGCGCGGTGGTGGTGCAGATCACCGAGGTGGAGGCCTACCGCGTCGGCGACAGCGCCTGCCATGCCTGGCGCGGTGAAACCCCGCGAAATCGTGCGCTTTTTGGGCCGCCCGGGCGCGCCTACGTCTACCTCTGCTACGGCGTCCACATGATGTTCAACCTGGTCACCGGGGCGGAGGGCGAGCCCCAGGGCGTGCTCATCCGCGCCGCAGCGCCGGTGGAGGGTCATGGGATCATCGCGGCCCGGCGCGGCGGCCGAACGGCCCCCAGCAGCCTCGCCGGGCCCGGCAAGGTGGCCCAGGCCCTCGGCCTCGACGTGGCCTGGACCGGCCACCCCGTCTACGAGCCCGGCGGCCTGGAGGTGTGCGTGGGGATGCCAGCGGTGGAAAAGCTGGTGGGGCCGCGCGTGGGCATCGACTACGCCTTGCCCGAGCACCGCGACGCCCCGTGGCGCATCGCCGAGGCGGGCTCGCGGTGGGTCAGTGTGCGGCGCACCCTGCGGCCGATCGGTACACCACCCGACCCTGCTTGAGCACGTAGCGGGTGGGGGGCAGGCCAAACCGATAGGGCAGGTGGCGGTGGGAAGGCACTGAAAACACTGCGATATCCGCCGCCCGCCCGGGCAGCAGGCGCCCCGCAGTGGCCGCCCGCCCGACGGCCTGGGCGGCGTGCACGGTGACCGCCTGCAGCACTTCGAGGGGCGAGAGGCCCAGGCGGCTCATGCCCAGCGTCAACATCAGCGGCAGGTTCTCGGTCATGCACGTGCCGGGGTTGCAGTCGGTGGACAGGGCCACCGGCACCCCCGCTTCGATCAGGCGCCGGGCCGGGGCGCGCGCATCGTCGCCCAGAAAAATCGCGGCGCCAGGCAGCAACACCGCCACCGTGCCCGCCGCCGCCAGGGCAGCGATGCCCGCGGCGCTCACGTGCTCCAGGTGGTCGGCGCTCACCGCCCCCAGGTGGGCCCCCAGCTCCGCACC
>Ga0075163_10006077_pt1 | contig 16016 bp, 23 predicted proteins | sample JI1023141ADNA_FD_71478 | JGI IMG/M metagenome (GOLD analysis project Ga0075163, IMG submission 71478) | Wastewater effluent complex algal communities from Wisconsin, to seasonally profile nutrient transformation and Carbon sequestration -... | ecosystem: Engineered > WWTP > Effluent > Algae...
CAATACGATTTATAGATTACACTTAATAATATCAAGCACATACTGGCAAAAATAAAACTAAAGGAAAGTATGATATATAATTTCTTTTGTTTGGTAATATATCTAATTGCAGCTTCAATAGTATCAGGTCTATTTTGTTTATAAAATTGTTCTACTGGTAGATTTCCTATAAAACTAATAATAATACTTACAAGTAAAAATCCCATTATGAAAGGTAGCCATCTTGGATCTATATTTGTTTTAAAAAAAGTTACAATTGAAAATAAACCACCAGAAAATACAAGAAACCTATTTAGGTGTTCATTTAGAATCTGAATGTTTTCTTTCGGAAATTCCGTAGCCCAATTATAATAAAACAAAGTTTTTGCGGATGGTAGTGTCGCTTTACCGACAGGTTCTTTTTGTTTACGAGTCATGATATTTTTTATACTCCATTAATTGCCCACATGAATTACAATTAAGCATATATAAAAGAAAATTCTTAATCATCGAGTTCATAATAACTTTCATTATTGCAATGGGGGCATTTTATTTTATCTTTCATATTTTAATCCTTATCAGAATATCGGGCAACAATTTTTTTCTTTCTCTTGTCGGATAAGACATGGGTGTCGGCTAGGATTCTTTTAAGTGATTCCGGTATTTGAGTAGAAGGAGTAAAGGCAGTGTTAGGTGAAAGCATAAATAAAAAGCTAAAGTATTTGTTTGAATCGGTCGATAGGTATAATTAATATGATATTAAGACGATTAGGAAATAAGGCAAGACTGGCAGAAAAAATTTATAGCACTTTCCCTAAGCATGATGTTTATTTAGAGCCATTTTTTGGAACAGGGGCTATGTATTTTTCTAAACCTAAAGCTATGCACAATATAGTGAATGATATAGACGATAATGTTTTCAATCTTTGGGATGTTTATACTCATAAATGGGATGAGTTATTTGAGGCTATTCAAAATATGCCTAAATCTGAAAGTCTCTTTAATCACTGGAAGGGGAATACTGAATCAGATCCAGTATTAAAAGCGTTACGTTTTTTAATGCTATCTAATTTTTCTTATATGGGTAAGAGTGATTGTTTTCTTATTATTGCTTCAAATTCTAAAAAGATACTATTAGAAAATTATGTTCGAGCTAAGGGGCTTCTTGATGAAGTAATTATTTGCAATTCTGACTTTAGGCGCTTTTTTAAAACAATACAATGGGCAAGTTTTTTTAAGATGAATAATTTTACTGTAGTAAGTTACAATGACCCCCCATACTTAGGAACTACTGATAATTATTCCCATTCATTTAATGACCAAGATTGGATAGATGTATTTGATAAGAATTTTGAAAAATCTATTCAGTATCCTAATAAATACTTTTTTGCAATTTCCGCTTTTAAAAATCCTTTTATTTTAGAGCAAGCCAAATCCAGAAATCTAAATGTTATTGAAATCGGAGAAAGGCGAAACTTAGGTAATAGAAATACAGAAATCCTTATCTGTAATTACGAAGTAGAGCCAACTTTATTTTCTGCTTGACAACCTTCTTATAGTGCTTAAATAGTAGGCACTATGTCTAGTGAAGCAAAAAAACCTAAAAAAGCAAAAAACGGTCAAAAGAAAGAACCACAATCAGACAGAATTTTCCCTGAAATATCTATCGAAAAAGAAACTGTCATAGTGTTAGTTACTGAGGGCGGTCTATCAATTAAAGAAGCTGCTATCAAGATTAGAAAGACTCCCATGTCGGTATACCAATGGTTTAGAGATGATGATGCATTCCTTTCATGTTTAGCAAAACAAAAACAGTATATACATGAACAAATTAGGGCTGAGTATTCAGGATTGCCTAAGCTTGCGTATGGAGTGATTAGAGATAATTTAATTTCCAAAGAAGTTGATGAACACGGAAAGCCAATAGCAGATCCAAGGCTAGCACTTTCCTACTTGAAAGACAGTGGTAATCTTGTAAAGACAGTAGACAAAGAGAATGCCGATGATAAGGCTAAACGTGCGGCTCAGGCTCTCTTATCGGAATTGGAGTCGATAGCAGATGCAAGTGAGTGAGTTAAAGCCATGTCCTTTCTGTGGAGGGAAAGCTAAGTATATATATTCTAGCCATACACCTACATATCCAATCTGGGTTAGGGCGTCAATCCGAAGTAGCCAGACTGTCAGGCGACATACACCTACATATCCAATCGGGGTTAGGTGTAATAGATGTAAGTCTGAATTCCAGTTCTATGATAAGAATGAAAATACAATGACTGACTTCCAGAAAATTTTAACCAAATTTAATAAACGAAAGTGACAAAAGAAGAAAAATTCCAAGCTGCCTTATCTAAATACTCACCCGAAGTTCAAGAGATAGCAATACAGGCTTTTCTTGCACAGCAGAAAGACAAGACAGAAAAGACTAAATCAAAACAGACACCAAGGGCAAAAGTCCTTAGCGATGAAGCCGACTTTAGATATTTCTTGGATTATTATTTCGGTCATTATTTCCCTACTGAGTTTGGTGAACAACAACTTGAACTTATAGAGACAATACAAAAATTCAAATTTAAAAGACGTGGAAGAAAGCCAAGGAAAGTTTTAAGGGCGTTGTCTAGAGGCTTTGGGAAATCTACAATCCTTTCCCTTGCCGGGGTAATATGGCTTATGCTTAGGGGTGAATGGAAGTTTGTAATTTTGATTTCATCCAGTCTCGAGAATGCGAAAGACTTCTTACGAAAGATTGTTGAAGAAGTGGAAGACAATCACAAATTGACAGACGACTTTCCAGAACTATCACCTGCCATAGATGCCAAAGGTCAGAATGTTTCATGGAAGGATACCGACATAGTATTCAGTGGGAACTTTCGGATAATCGCAAAGGGCTTTCTGAATGCTATCCGAGGGAAAAGGCATAAGCAGTATAGACCAGACGCTTTAATATTCGATGATCCCGATGAGGAAAAAGATGTTTCTTCTGAGTCAACCATGGTTCGGAAATATCGCTGGTTTGATAGGGCTGCTTTGAAGCTTGGTAGTCAGTGGGGTATTGACGTAATAGTTGCCTACACGGTGATAGCACCAAATTGTGTAGGGGAAAGTATTTTCAATGATGAAATAAAATACCCACCGGGCGAATGGGATAAAAGAAAATCGAGTGCTCTAGTAGTTAAAAACGGGAAAGAAGTATCTAGTTGGGAGAAAGGAATTTCAACAGCTCAGTTATTAGAAGAACGATTGAAAGACCCTATCATGTTTGCACAGGAAAGGCAGAATGAGGGGATTGCAGAAATAGACCAAGTATTTAAAGGAACGATACAAACCTATGAGTTTTCACCGACTATAATAAAGCCAGACTGGAGACTTACATTAGCAGTGGACTTGTCATTGGGTAAAAATGAAACAAGTGATTTTTCTGCTATCGTAGGCACGTCTCTAAGTCCACAAGGTTACTACCGACACATTTACGATGACATAAAGCGTAGGCGTTCCGATGACATTATGAAAGATATTATAAGGGCGTTATTACTTTTCCCTTGGAATGTTCTAGGGATAGAAGTAAACGGTGGTCAGGCTCATTTCGTGGATTCCTTTAAGCGTTCACTAGCTCGTTTCAATTCAGCAAGTCCACAAGATAGAATGGCAGAATTTGGAATCGCTACAGACAAAAAGATAATTATACCAATAGAGGAAATTGATTCAACAGGAGACAAGATAGCTAGGATTAAATCTAACCTACAGCCATTAATCAAAGGCGGGTTATTGCAGATTAGAAATGACTCTGATTTGCTATTTAAAATGCTTAACGAATTCCCATACGCTAAGAAAGACGGACCAGATGCGTTGGATATGTCTATCCGACTTCACCACTTGCATAATTCTTTTGGCACTCAGTCAACCGAAGCACTAGCGAAGAAAGGAATTGGAAGCCCTCGCAATCAATTAGAACGCATAAAAAAAGCCCAACAAGAGCGTATTGCTAAAGCTAATGTTGAGCGTTTAAGAAATTTAGGTGCTAGGATTTAATACATCCCTTTATGTTTTAAATCTTTTGCAAGAATGGCAAGCCCTTCTTCGGTCGAAAGTTTTTCCATGTGTATATGACTTCCTTCTGGGATCAAAGCTTCATAACCTGCGTCATTATGGTCATCGGGTTCTGGTGCTACTAATAACTCCCCTTCAATTGAACCGTCAGGGCTTTTGAATCTCATTTTATACAATGGCATATTCATTCTCCCATTCTACTTCATTGTTTTCAATTGCGTCTTCCAGTAAGCACGGTGTGAAATAACTTACCGTTGTTCTACCGTCTTTGTGAACACCAAAGGCAGTTCCGTTAAAACATTCGATTACTCTAATATCATTTTCATTCATAAATGATTTCTCCTTTGTTTAGATTATCGGCTACTCACTGTCTTACTTGACCGATTTTCTTTTCTAACTGAAAATATTTTCATGCCTGCACTGCCTACAATAAACCCTTTTACACCAAAGACTTCAATTGACTACAGAGCAAATATGATAGGCTGGCTTAAGAGTGCTGGTTCTAGTCTAAGCAATTTTAATCCGGGTAGTCGTATTGGTTCACTGATAGAAGCAATTGCCATAGAACTTGCCGACTCGGATCTAAATACTTTGAATGGACTCAAACAGGCTATCCTAGAGGGTAGTTATTACACCTTTGGATTTTCCCGATTAGCAGGAACTAACGCGGGGGGCTTTGTTCGATTAGAACATGCTGTCAGTCTTACTGATATTATTTACCCGATATTCACAGTTGACCTTTTTGGTATCCAATACACCACAATCCAAGCGGTTACTCTCTTGGCGGGTAATACTTATGTAGAGGTCGACATTAGGGCTGTCAATGCTGGCACGGTTGGTAATATTTCAGCAGGAACCATAGACACCAATGAAGGTCGTGGTTCTATCCTAGACACAATCGAATCAAATACACGGGTTTGGAATCCTGCTGACATTGTAGGTGGAACCGATGAGGAAAGCGATATAGACAGGCTTTCTCGATGGCAAGTTTACATCCAGGGCTTAGGGCGATCCAACGTAGCGGGAATCTTGACGGGGCTTTCAACAATCCCTGGTATTGTTGATTATGTTCTAGTTACAAATGTAAATCCGTATACCAATCTACCAGAAGACAATTGGATTAACTGCTATGTGAGTGACGGCACACCTACACCTTCACCTACTTTCATACAACTTGTTTATGATACTATCGCTGGTAAAATATCCGATCCGACAACATACCCCGGCTATGCTGCTGCAAATGCAAATGTCTATGTGAGTGGAATTACTCTACAGGCTGTAGACGTTACATTTACAATCACAGTATTAGCTTCTAGTGTCTTAACCAATGGAGAAGCCCTAGCAATTGCAAACAATGCAGCTATTACATATGTGAATACTTTGCCTGTAGGTCAAGATGTTCTGTATGACCAACTCAAAGCGAGTATTTTAAAAGCACATCCAGACTTCCTTAAATGCCAAGTTCTGGTTCCTGCTGGTGACGTTTCTATTGTTACGACTTCTAAGGCTCGGCTAGGTGGCTCCGGTGGTGGAACTCTGACAAGTGCTGAAACTCCTCGAGAGGTTCCGACTTAATGGAAGGGATACACGCAAAGCTTCCTCTATTCGCTAAAGAAGACAGGGTTTATAAAGAACTGATTGGCGATCCCTCGCGTCCACACTTAACACCCGAAACGAATATTAACGATTGGAATTCAGGGGCTATTGAAAACGCTCTTAGATGGCATATCGAATACCAGAAACGAATCGTAACAGAGTCGACCTTGGCGAATGCTACAGGCTGGAATCTTAATCTGTGGGGTTCCTTCTATGGGATTGCTAGACCGTTGGGAATGTCCGATGCTGACTATGTTCAATTGATTATTTCCACAGTCACGGCTACAGTGGCAACGGCTCCAATTGTGTTTAATCTATTTCCCGATCCACCAGACGCTTACAAATACAAATCTAATCTAATGAGTATGTTCTTAGATTATTCTTTCCTTGACGCTGGTGTTTTAAATCCTGCTAATATTAATCCTGCTAGGTCATCTATTCTAACATCGGGAAAGGGTGCTATTTACGTGCTAGTCCCTAATATGAATGTCATCACAACGAATATTATAATAAAACTAAAATCAATACTAGGAGCAGGTTCTGCTGTCTATGTAGGAGTATTCACACCATGAGAAACAAACTATTTCAATACACTTGGCAACTAGCCAAAAGACTAAGCACTCGCAAGACTGGAAGCGGTCTAAACCTAGCAGATTATAAAAACAGAATTATCCCACAGATAAGACTCGCTCGAATGATGGGGAAAATATCCTTAATAGTGCTAGGCGATTCAAATGCCGAGAACTTAAACACAATTTCCAATATGGTTCAACTTGGCGAAGGTCTTCCTGGTATCTCTGTCAATATTGGTATTGGTGGTACGCGTGTTGACCAGTGGGTGCAATTCCTTGAGTCAGTGGACGGACTAGAAGTTATGCAAGCAATCCGAGAAGACAAGCCTATTGTCATTGTAAATATTGGCGGGAATAATGCACTACAGCAAAGAATGGAAGGTCTAGGCAATTGGTTTGATAGGCTTATTAGATTACTTCCAGATGCTTACGGCTGTCTATGCCCACCAATCCATTTATCATATCTAGAGAAAATAACCGATGTTCAAAAGCTTAAGATCAATGTGGCAACTGTAAACGGTGAAATCGCAAGAGTGTTCAAATCAAGATGTATTGACCTTTATACTCCATTCCTTTCCGGTAATGGTGAAGCTTATATCACAGTTTTGCAAGATGCTGTCCACTTTTCAGAAGAAGCTGACAAGAAAGTTAGAATCCCTTTCTTGCGTAAATCGGTCGGTCTATGAATCCAGTCCTAGCGACATTTATTCAAGCGGTATGGCTATTCGTTCCTATCGCTTGGAAGCTTATTCAATGAGTAAGTGTTCCTGTGCTAGTGTGGGTTTTAATTAAGTGACTGATTAATCCCATTAGGCTATAATCTCAGTATGCCATTAAAAGGATTCTCATTAACATTCTACAAGCGTAATACAGACAAGGGTAATTTAATCGAGTCTCTAGGGGAATACTTTTTCTTAAATGGACCTACAAGCTATGAGGAAAGCTATCCACAGAGAATAACGGTTGATCCTACTTTCTATGGATTTACAGTAACCGACTTTGGGAATGATATTTCTAAAATCAGACTGGAAGGTGAATTTCATCTTTATTACTATGCACGTCCTCAGAGTGTCACTACTGGTCAATCTGGCTTTGCTTCTGACTTATCTACTCAGGCACAGTCTACGGTATCAAACTATTTACAAGATGCCATAGCCGATGCCTTACCTATACCGGGTGTCAATGTTAGAACTGGTAAGATGGAATTCTTTGATTTTATCGGATTACTAAACAGTATCCGTAAAGACGGGAATTTTTCGGGCAATAGCCCACAGTCAAAAGAAATCATTGCTAGAGGTGCTTTCACGGTTACACAACCGGGGAAAGGGAAATTTAACTATGCTGAGTATGGTATCATTTACAGAGATTACGAAAGAAAACGATACGTTGAAGTCGTCCCAGCTGCCGATGGATTCACGGTAAACAGATCGACCGAGGACACAAACACTTTCCATTATTCAATGTCTCTAATCGGTCTTAAGGACGAGGCTAGTCTAGTGGCTGACGGATTTATATCCGACATTCTAGAACGAATACAGTTTATAAATCCTGCTGCTGGTTTAGCTTCTGCAATCGCTACAATTGGAAGTATAATGCGACTCCCTTTAGTATTAACAGGGGCTTTGCTTTCTCTGACTTCTTTTGTGAAACAACTATCTAGAACTGCCGACTTAATAAAGGCTGAGTATGACGATGCAAAGAAAAACTTAAACTCAGACGGGAAACAATTAAAGAATGATTTCAATGAGATCAAGAAAAGTGTCAATAGGTCACTTGGAAGGAAAGACAAGAAAACTATTTACGATAGGATTATAGACCAGTCGAATTATAACGAAAAACTATTTGAATACTATTCAGCAGAATACCAGAAATTAAAACAAAAGTTCGGTCAATTTGTCATGCAAGCAGAAAGCCTTTTTAATGCTTCGGGTGTTCTAATCCTAGCACCTGCAACTTCCACAGATCCACTTTCTGACAGTGCCACATTACCCTATTGGGATTCTACACCCTTCATAGATTCAGACGTTTATGATTTCTCTTGGAATAGTTATTATGAAGGGCTTTATGGAGAAGTATTTATTTTCTTTTCAGACATTGATTTTGATTGGCAAGTTTATTTTGTGAATGGTGGGGAAACCTTTACGTCAATAGCCGAAAGTCAACTTGGCGACTCGTCTCTATCTACTGCCCTAGCTGATTACAACGGGCTTTCAGTTAATCAAAACATTTCAGGAATGGTTCTAAGACTTCCTTTCAAAAGACCTACTCTACAAACCTACTCGTCAAATAAATCTAGCAATCCAAGCGCACTAGAGGAAAGATTACTCGGTCAAGACCTTGCCTTGTCAGTCGGTCGCGGTCTATTGTCGGATTCCACAGGTGACTTGGCGATTCTCTCAGGTGAACTATCATACGCAAATAATATGATTGATATGCTAGATTATCCTGTTGGTTCATTGCCTATGTGGAAACAATGGGGGAACCCTGCCGTCATTGGTGCAATGGCTACGGATTGGGAAAGAGAATTGTATCCTGAAAAAATAGTCCAGTCTCTTAGAAGTGATCCAAGAACTAGCCAAGCTACAATTGAAACCTTAAATCAAGATGGAAACGTAATGGCTATGGAATTCAGAGTAATATCAATTTGGGGTAAACAGTCGCACTATTTCAGCCTGTGATGTATTTGAAAGTATCCGTATCGTGAACACTATCCTTTGGGAGTCTTTCAACCAATCCTTGTTTCTCTAATTCTACAAAAGCGATTCTAGCGGTCTGAGTGGAAATAAGAAACTTTCTAGCCATATAGTTTTATTTGTTGGTGGTGCATCGGCAAAGTGACCTTGGAAAAACATTATTCTAGATACTCCCTAATTAGTTGAAAACATTCGTCAAGTCCATAAGCTGCAATTGCAAGATATTTCTTTTGGTTCATACGTTGCAAGAAATCTTTTTGCTCTTTAGATAAAACACCTTTCAGAGTTTTAATCTCTAAGCACATTCCATGAAATCCCTTTCTTGGTTCTAGGATTACAATGTCGCTGGTTCCTTCACGGTTTCTCATTCCTTTAGAGTGTTTCCTTACAAGCATTCCTTTGTAAACACCATCTAGAATGTTGCTAATCCATTCTACATGAGGGAACTCATTTTTCAAAAGTTGAATACATTCAAAGTGTATCCAGTCTTCCTCTTGAATGTATTCCCTACCATTTTTTTTAAACCTTGGCTTTTTGACTTTTGCCTTGCGAGGTTTACTTATAGGTAAACTTACAGGAGTATGGACATTGTTAAGCATGACCTGTAATTCAGCATGAGTGATGTTCTTTTTAGGCATAGGTAATCCTTACTTTATATTTCTTAGAAAAGTATAAAACAAATTCTTTATGAATGAAATCAATACTTCCATTCGCATAAGTGATCTTGAAATCGCCGTCTTTCTGTTGTTCAATTTTCATTTTCGATTTTCTCCAATATGTTCATACTTTCACTATCGTCTTTACAGATTACTTACTTAAGGAAATAATCTAAAGCATGGAAAGATCAATACCTTTTTTTAATCCCTTGTCGGTTCCTTCAAGTCCTAATGCAATTCGTTCTTACCCTGCTGAGGAAATTCTAGATAGAAGGGGGGAAACTTCGATTTGGTTCAAGATGCAGCCTTGCCCGTGTCCTGCTGAGACTCGACTTCCAGACTGCGGAATAAAAGGCTGTATCGACGGGAATATAAGAACCTACCAGAAAACATATCCTATCTATGGTGAGTCGGTCGCCAAGATTGTAGAGAATAGACTAATGACTAGATTTGCACCTATCACAAGTGTTCAATCGGCTGGAATAGTTGGTAACGACTTCGGCACTCAAAGACCTTCTAAACTTAACTTCACTGGCTTTGGTGACAATTACATTGAACTATCAGAACATTTACCTTGGTGGAAATCTTGCGTAATTGATTATGAAGTATCCATGTTTCGAGAAGAAATGTTTACCCTAGAGGCTACAGGCTCACATAGAGTCTATCTAACAGGTGTGAAGGATTATATTGTAGAGACTGAAAGAGTATGCGCTCACTTAAAACCCGGTGGTTCCGATTGGGAACCGCTAGAAGTAGAGGGTAACGACTTTAACTCAGTGGTATTCTCTAAACCTATTTTCGGGCAAATCAGAATTGTATTAAAGCTTTATAGCCCTATTAACATTGGATACAGGACATACAACATTGACTCAGGAAACAACGGCACTAAAGTATTTTTTGAGAATGGTGACATTGAATTAATCGTAGGCACTGGCTACAAAATGGGACGTGGTGACATTGTAACCATGACCACTTCCATGACCAGAACTTCTCAATTTATAGACTTCTATGCTGGGAATATTGACCGACTGCCTTACTCACCTATCGCCAAGATCCATGAGGTATACGGGAAAGTAGACGGCAAGCTTGTAGAGTATTTCGAGAATAAAGATTTTATTGTTCTAGATGACTACAGAATAAAATGGCTTACTAATAAACCACAAGGCGGGTTTTCTATCATGTATGAATACTATCCTTCTTTCAGGATTGTAGGCAGTGGGGAAAATGGAAGTCCAGAAAATAGAAAACGTCCTTTATTATTCAAGGCTAAGTCAATCAGTGGATGGAGAGCTAGGAGTTAAATACTCGTCAAAGCTACCAGTAAATCCTTTTTTCTTTGCCTTTCTCCACTTCTTATTAGCTTGTTCTAAAATAGAAGTGAATTCATTATAAAACGCATTTGGATATAATCTTTTCCCATTGTCCCCATTGATAGGATAAGCATTGAATGATTTAAGAAATTCTTTGATTTGATAAGCAGAAAGCATTTTCTAACCTTGCGTAACAAACTCCTGTATGCCTAGAACTAATTCCAAGTAAGTTTCTTTGTCTAGAATTATTTTTGCAACTTCCTTGTCTGTATAAATCAAAAGAGTCTGTGTATTGACTCTTATTTCTAGGAATACGGATTTATACTGAGTAGTGAAAATGCAGTCTCGAACCGTCCAAAGGAATTTCTTTTGAATAATCCTTTTTACAATTTCCTTTACTTCTTTGTCTAGGAAAAAGTATTCAGTTTTATTTTGAACTTTGTTAAAAACTCTATCCATTATTTAATCCGTATTCAGAGAAACTTTTCCCGATTGCTTCTGCTTCAAAGTCATACAAAAGAGTCATCTTGCCAAAACAATACATTGCATAAGCGTGAAGCATTTTTTCTTTGAAATCGTCAAAGGCTTCCTTGTCAGAATCCTTTTCGAAAGGAACATCTACTTCATAAGTGGTAGGCATTAACCCTACACTGGAATCAGCATGATCTGTTATTAATAGTTTCATACTTATTTAATCGGCTACTTTTCCTAATCTCATTAGGTAATTGTTTCGATAATTTGTGTATGAATAACAAGGAAAAAATTAAAGCAATTAGGTAATTGTTTCGATAATTTGTGTATGAATAACAAGGAAAAAATTAAAGCAATTAAGGAAAAGCTAGAAGGGGCTTTTAATGGCATTGAAAAAGTTGAAACTAAAATTAACTCAAAGGGAGAAGTTACCTTTAAGTATAATTTTGTAAAGAGCATTGAAACATTCCCTTCTGACATTGATACAATCATAGATGATGGGATTAAATCAAGTAAGGCAACTATTAAATTTCTGAAAGGGTTGAAAGATGAAAACATGGATTGACGCACAATTAAATATTCTAAAGCGAAAGGCGATCAAACTAGGCAAATTACTATTAGCCGTGCTTGTAATTTGGGCTACTATTAGATTTGACGCTTTTTGGATTACACTTCCTGCTTTGGCAGCGTATCACTTTTACATGATACCTACCTACTGGAATAATTTTCTAGAAAGGGAAAGACGTAAGTTTAAAGAACATCTTGCAGGGATAGATACAAAATATACAAAGGTTGAAATGAAAGAAAGGTTTGGTTATAAATTATGAAAAGTGTAAGTGTAGAAGAAATAGAGCAAGTGCAAGTAGATACATTCAATGAGTTTATGAAACTTTTTCCTGTTCTATTGCACCCACCAAAGCCCGATGATGCTAATGCAATCAAAGAATACTTTGCAGCAAAGCGGGACGCGGAAATTCACATGGTTAGAATTATCAGTCATTACAGAGTTTTTGTGGACAGAATGAACCGATCAAACGACTTCCAAGAGTTTTCCGAAGAACTCTTTATGAGGCAATTGCAAGAGTATAAAGACAAGATTGCAAACCAAATCAAAGAGCGTGACAATGGAGACTTTAATGAACAGAATTAGAACAGGAAAAACCAAATCGCCTACAAAGCATTTAGGCAAAGGAGTTGGTAGTTCTCGAAAAAGGAATCTTAAAAGAATTGCAAACAAACAAGAAAGACAAAGGGCAAAGCGAGAAATTAAATAGTTCTTGCCGATAAATATAGGGTAATTGATTCTTTCCAAAAAGGAGTCATTACCCACATGGCAAAAGAATCTACAACTACAATCACACCCGATGAAAACCTAGAATCAGAAGTTGCAGGGCTTACACCCGATCCAAGTCAAACACCTGTTGTTGCACCTACCCAAGAAATCAAAGTTGAATTTAAACAACGTCAAACACCTGTTGTTGCACCTACCCAAGAAATCAAAGTTGAATTTAAACAACCTGCTTATACGACTACCCGACTCACTACAATTTTTAGCAATCTGTCTATGCAGGAAATCACAGAGATTCACGCGGCTCTAGTCGCAAACCAAGACAAGCAACCGGAAACAAAAATCTTTCTCTTTCTCCGAAAGCTAGAAGAAATCGGTATTAAGAATGGAAGGATTACAGTAAAAGAATAATGGTTGAAAGTCCTTTCAGTGCGCTTAAGGGCGTTCGAGAATTACAGTATGCTATGTCGGAATATTCGGCATGGCTACAATACGTTTGCATTAATGGTCAAGAGGATTATACAATTCAAAAAGGCTGGCTATCGGATAAATATTCACAGGTCAAAGGATTCCTAGGAAAGCTAGTCGAAAGAAAACAACCTGATTTTACTTATCCAGAAGAAGAAGGTGAAGTATTCGACGATTGGAGCGATAACGTTTTTGACTTCCTACAAACAGACTGGAACGCGGTTTATAAAGAGTATCACGCACAATCTACAGTAGTCTCTATGATCGCTGAATACATGCTTAACAGGCATAACAGGGATATGACAGATTACTCCCTACCAGAAATAAACAAAGCTCTACAAGAAGTAAATAAGCCTGACCTTAACAACCTAGACGAACTTTATAGAGATGAAGACATAGTTGGAAAGCGAAATTATAAACAACTCTATGCTGAAACAGCTGGGGCTAATTGGATTGCAGTCTACAAAGATGGTGAAAGACAAGGCAAGTGCTATGAGACTATGCGCGATATTTACCGTAAAATAATGGTAGAAGCTTTTGAGTCCGGTAAGCCTGTAGATGAACTTAGAAAGAAATTTATCAATATTGAAAGCCTACTCCCTGAGAATCTAGATGAGGAGTCACGGCAAGAAATCATAAACGAACACTTGAACAGAGATTTTTTCAGATTGGCAGTAACCGAGGCAAATATAGCAGAAGGAAACGGTCGGCTATTATCGGCTATCCATCACGGACATTCCTACGGTCGAATCGTTCTAGGTGGTGGTCGGTCTATCAAGTCTAGGAGTGCTTACAGAAACAGATCCAAAAAAGTAGGATACCAGTCTTGCTCTAAGTGCCTTGAACTTACAACATATACCTATCGAGTATTCCCATCGGAAGCAGAATTTAAGAAGTCAAAGTTCTACGGTGGAGATGACGATTTAATTGGCGATGACAAAGCAGACAAAGCCCTATGGGTAGGAAAAAACAATGTCGGTCGCTCTTATGACAGTTGGTGGGGAACGCCCGGTGCAATACATCCATATTGCAGTTGTATGTTTCGCGTGACTCAAACTATGGTAGATGACGACTTAGGAGACGATGACGAAGACTACTCAGTAGAAGCAATGCAAAAAGGTCAACTTCTACATGAGCAAGGGATTAACAGGATAGGAATATTTCAGGAACATACTTGCAGTCACGATCCTAACCCGATGGAATTTATAGAATATATTTTAAGAAGGTAAAAATGATTTGGTTAATAGTTTTAGCAGTATGGTTAATTGCTAATGTGGTTTGGTGGTATTCGCTCTACAAGAAATATGGCTTTCTTCGTGTGCGCGATATTTACCAAGGTTTTTTCGCAGGGATGCCAAACTTAGTATTTTCCTTGCATGAATATCTAGATAAGAATTGGCGCGGATGGAATTACCCTGTTTTTATGAATAAAGAACTAAAGGCAGATATTGATTTTACCAACAAAGAAATGGATGAACATATCAAAAACGTTGCAAAAGAATCAATGGAAGAAATAGATAAGGAGATAGCAAAGAATGAGACTGGACGAAAACTCAAAAAGAAAACTAAAAATAAGAAGTAAAAAAGCCCTAACAATCCCTTTAGATGGAAGGGTTACATGGTCTAAAAACTCCTTCAAAAAAAAGCCTATTGTGTGGGGTTTCCCTGCTAAACATAAAGTCACTGGTCAAGGGCGTATAGATGCTAATACCAGAATCTTTTTGAATAATATGGAGTTAATGAAAGCAGAACGTAAAAAGAGATTCTCCGATTAATCCCTTCCAAGTAGTATAGCCTTATGCCTGTAATCCAAGTAAACACTAACGACACACGCGTAAGGCTCTTTGAGCAAAACGAAAAAACTTCTTACGATGCCATGAATGCCGTTTCTGGCGCGGTTCCTACTGACTCAGGGTATGACCATTTAATAAACCTAGCCCTTGCAATGATGGGAGAACTAAGCACTAACCCTAGACCATTAGGTTTTAAAGTAACGTTTACAGGAAATCAAGTCACTATAGGGAAAGGTATTGTAGTTAGAAACGATGGAATTTTCAAATACGCTGGTGGAACTTATACAGTCAATGCGGCTGCTCAGTCAGGCATTTATGAAATAGAAATGTCTACACTTTATGACTCTCCAGTATCCAAGGATTATATAAACATTCTAACGGAAACAATCTCAACGGCTGTAGGCAATTCTAGAAAAAACTTCCAATTACGACTTTACGAAAATTATACAAATTCACTAACCCCACCTAGTCCAACGGCTGGACGTATAAAACTTTTTGATTACGTGACAGTTGCACCCGGTGGAAATATCCAATCTGTTTCTAATCCTATTGTGGCATACGATACTCAAAACGGGAAAGTTCCTCTTAGTGGGATTACCTATTTGTTCAATGCTGCCTATGCACCTGCTAGTGGTATTGTGAATTCAGACGGCTTTATGCTTGCCGATGGTTCAACCGTTCCCGATGGATACGCTTTGTCAGGATGGGTTACACCTAACCTAGTTGACGGATCTTATATTGAAGGTTCTACAAGCCCTAGCCTTGCAAATGTAGGCAGTAACTCAAAAACCCTTTCGGCTGCTGAAATGCCTATCCATAGTCATTCAATGTCAGGGAGTGGTGGTATTGTTTTAACTGCTTTGCAAATAGCTACTAGCGCATTGGCTGGATGGCTTCAATCAGGTCCTTGGGGAAATGGTAGCGGCGAGAATATATTTGCTAACTACAAACAGGCTAGCGTTTCAATCGGTGGTTCTACTGGAAACGCTGGTTCTAGTTCAGCATTTGATTTGAGATCAATGCGAAAACAAGGCATCCCTTTAGTCAGAGTCAACTAATCAAAATCGGCTACTGATAAATAAACAACGATTACAAGTGCAATAAAGATAAGGCTTACACCTGTAATCATCCCAAGAATAAAAGTGA
>Ga0075163_10006078_pt1 | contig 16015 bp, 8 predicted proteins | sample JI1023141ADNA_FD_71478 | JGI IMG/M metagenome (GOLD analysis project Ga0075163, IMG submission 71478) | Wastewater effluent complex algal communities from Wisconsin, to seasonally profile nutrient transformation and Carbon sequestration -... | ecosystem: Engineered > WWTP > Effluent > Algae...
CGGGCGGCGCACACAGGCCGCCGTCCTCGATCTGCGCGTTGGTGCGGAAGGTGTTGAGGCGCTTCCACGCGGGTGGCTCGAATTGCGGGATGGTGCCGTCCTCGCGCACGTTCGTGATGTGGTGTACGCGGAGCGCTGGATAGGTCTAGCTCCCCGAATTCGACGGGTTGTCTCGGATCCCGCCAGAATCGCGACAAAATCCAGCCAAATTCGGCTGCCCGGAGGGAGATCGCACGGTCGCGCATCTGCTGCCCTGAGCCACTCAGCGCCTGCCTCAGCCGGCCGCCATCGGGCCGCCTGCCCGGCGTCCGCCCGTCCACTGCGGGGGCTCTCTGGCGTCAACAAGGCGCCCGGGCAGGTGCAGGTAACCGGCGAGGTTCGTGACCATCCCCAACGGCGTGTTCGTCATCCACGACTCGATCCCGACCGCAGACTGGCCCTCCTGCAACTCCTCCTGCGCCGAACGCTATGCCGGCCGCCTCGCCTGCACCGACCACCGAAGGGGCCTGCGCGATACCGCCTCAGCTTGATCTGCCGCAGATCACCCAAGCCCTTGACCCTATGACTACAGCGAGCTGTAGTCGCCTGATGCACAGCCAGAGATACGGCGATGTCACTCCGATCTGCGAGCACGATGCCGGGATGTGTCACCTCTGTGGGGAGCCGGCTCCCCTGTACATCTACGGAAAGATGTGGCTGTACGGGGGCCAGGCGGCATCCGTGGATCACGAGCGATCACCCGAGCAACCTTCGCTGGGCCCACCAGAGCTGCAACAGCTACCGGGGGATTCGAGGGGTTGAAGAGGTCCGGATGGAACTCCGCGGCAACCTCTACGAGATGGAAGAAGTCGCGCAGCGCACTTCGAACGACGGGGCCCGGATCGCGGCAGGCGGACTCGGCGGGGGGGTCCTCGGTGCCGGTCTCGCCTACCACTGGTACGGCCAGCCCCAGACGGTGCGGGAGCAGCAGCGCGCCAACGAGCGGGCCTTCCTGGGCGCCATTGGTGGCGCCCTCCTTGGTGTGGCGGTGGTGGCCTGGTTGCGGAACTGACGTGACGGCGCTGATCACCCCGTGGATCCGACCAGCTGAGCCTTGCGCGCCTCGGAGGTCAGCTCGGAGAGGGGGGCCGCGGAGATAGCGTCCGGGTCGCCGTCGTCGTTGGCGAGCTCGACGCCGGCCTGGGAGGGCCAGCAGTGCGAGGCCCTGTGGGAGTGGTCTGCGAGCGCGATCTTGTCGAGCCCCAGCTCCATCGCCACGCCCCGCGGTGGTCGCGTGGGACCTCCCGGGCGGACCGGTTCAGGTCCTCGGGCGGCACGCGGGCCCGGTGCTCGCGCTCGCGTGCGCGGCGATGGGCGGGCTGGTGGCGTCCGGGGGGCGCGACGGGCTGGCGTCGCGCTTCGACCCCGGCGCCGGGACCCGGCGCCTGCTCGCGGGGCACCTCGGCGACGTGATCGTGCTGGCGTTCGCGCCGGACGGGCAGACCCTCGCCACCAGGTCCGTCGATCATACCATCCGCGTGTGGCCGCCCGGCGTCGGGGCGCCGCATTTGCCGCACGACGCCGCCGGCCTGCGCTCGTTCATCGGAGCCGCGGCGAGGATCGACCCGTGACCGAGGGCGGCAAGGCGAGACGATCGGTCGTCGCCGGGCTCGGGCGGCCTGGCATGGGGCTGGGTGGTGCGAGCCCCCGATCAGTCCAGCGCCTCTTCGAGATCGCTGTCCTCGAGCGCGTCGTCCTCGTCGTCCGCGTCGGAGAATGCGAGCAGCTCCGGCGGCGGGCCGTTGTCGTCCGGGGCGAGCGCGCCGGAGCGGTAGGCCGCCAGGCTAATTGGGTGCTCCCAGTGCCACGGCTCGACCTTGTACGGGTGCCAGCCGAAGCGGGCGGCGTGCTCGACGAGCCACAGGTGCAGCGGCTGGCGGCGCTGCGCGTCGGCGGTGCTGCGGCTCGGCCACAGGCCGCCGACGCCGATGTCGATCGCCAGGCCGGTCTCGTGCGGGGAGTCGAAGCCGAGCCAGCGCTTGCCCTCGGCGATGGATCCGAAGCGCTGGACGAGCACGGCCTCGTACTGCGCCCGGGAGGTCCAGCGGTGGGGTCGCCACGCCGACGCGATCTTGAGGCCGATGCCGAGGTCGCGCTGCACCTCCGCCGACATGGCGGCGAGCGCCCGCGCGGCGACGATGTGCAGACGCTTCGGACCGGGGCTGGCCGCAGGGACAGGTACCAACAATGGCGACCCGGCGGCGACCGTGCCGTAGGTCGCGACGCGGACGCGGCGCTCGACGTAGCCGGCCGCGGTTGCGGGGCCGTGCGGGGGCGTGCGGGCCCCCGTGGGGCTGCAGGGGGCGGCGGGGCCGGTGACGCGCGCTTCGGCGATGTCGTGGGAAGCGGGGGCCGGGTCGCCGCGCAGGCTGCCGGGTACGCGGGACAGAGCGGCGAGGCGTCCGCGCTCGTCGGCCGTAAGGCCTGCGAGCGCGGCGTCGGTGAGCGCCGCGGCGAGCGCGGGCTCGACCCACGCGGCGGGGTCATGCAGGTCGACGCCGGGGTGGCGCCCGACGAGGATCTTCAGCTGGTCTTCGAACCATGTCCGAAGGGACAGATGGCCGGCGCGCGCGAGCAGCAGCGCGGCCGCGACGCCGAGCTCGGAGGTGAAGACATCGGCGAGCACGAGCGGACCGGCCAGCGGCCAGCGCAGCGTGCGATCGAGGACGTGGTCGCGCCAGGCGAGCGCCTGGGCGTGGGCGACCGCGGGGTCGGCCGCGACCAGCGCGAGCGCGCCGAGGCGATGCGGCTGGCCGCGCAGCACGGCCCACGCCGCGTCGCCGCGCAGGGAGGGCGCGTCGGGGTCGGTGAGGGTCAGCTCGAAGCCCTCGCGCTCGACGAGGTCGCCGGTCGCGAGGTCGAGGCGAGTGTACGGGCCGTGCGCGACGGACAGGCCGCAGGGCGCGAGCAGTCGCTCGCACAGGGCACTTGCCGCGGGGTCCTCGTGCAGCGCGGCGAGCAGCGTCGCGAGCCCGCCGCCGCGGCCGGAGAAGCCGAGGCCGAGCGAGACCAGCGCGGGGCCGGTGGTGTCGAGGCTGCCCGGTCCCGTCGTACAGGTCGCGCGCAGCACCGCCGCCTCGCCGCGCAGCAGCCCGATCGCCTGCAACGCCGCGAGCTCCGGCGGCGGCGTGTGCAGGGCGAGGTTGTGCGGGTCAAGGACGCAGCGACCGTCGCGGTCCCGGCGCTCGAGCGCCGCGAATCGTAGGTCGACGAAGCGACCGTCCGCGGCGACGCGGAATGTGAACTCCGGGCCGCGCAGGCGGGTGACCGCGATCGGGCCGTGCTGCTCGGGGGCAGCGGCGCCGCCGTGGTCGGGGGCCCAGGTCGCGGTCGCGGCCTCGAGGGCGGCGATCGTCGCGGGCCCGGCGACGCCGTCGGCGACGAGGGCGGACGATCGCGGCGCGAGCTGCCCTGCGCGCCGCTGAAACTCCTTGAGCGCGAGGCGCGTGCGCTGCCCCGGCGAGCCGTCGACCGCCAGCTCGGGCGCGACGAGCCGCTTGAGGCAGCTCTGCAGCCAGTGCCCCTGGCTGTCGAAGCGGATCGGCGGGGCCTCGCCGTCGCTGAAGTCGAGCGGGCCGGCGTCGTCGGGCTCGGCCTCGCGGGGCGCGTCGTCGGCGGGCGACCACGCGCGGGGATCCCAGCTCGCGTCGCGCCAGCGCGCGTACGCGGCGGCGTCGAACGACTGCGATGCGACGGTCACGCGGCGCTCCCGTGCGGCGCGACGGCGCCCGAGGCGAGCACCGCCGGGGCCGCGCCGGCCCTCCACTCGACCAGCTGCAGCAGCGCGCCGCCAGCGGGGTTCTCGTGGATCACGAGGCCGGTGAAGCGGGTGACCAGCGGGGCCGCGGGGCCACGCGCGGGGTCCAGCGACGGGTTGCGGCGGATCTGGTCGAGGAAGCCGAGCCACGCCGTGTCGGCGTCGGTGGCCGCCGGCAGGCGCATGAGGTGGATCCACGTGCCGGTGTTGACGAACGCGAGCCCGGGCTCCTGCTTCCAGCGGGCCGAGTGCGTGTGGCCGAGCACCACCGCGTCGGCGCCGAACTTCTGCGCCAGGCGGCGCGCCTCGGTCCACTCGGCGTCGTCGGGCGTGAGGTCGAAGTAGCGGTCGCCGGTCGTGCCGGTCAGCGCCCGCTGGGCCGCCGCGTAGAGCTTGAGGCCGGCGCGCGCGAGCTTGAAGCGGGCGCCGTCGAGGACCTCCTCGTCGGCGAAGGTCGCCGCGCCGGACGGGTCGACGGAGGCCTCGAGCGCCGCGCGCTCGTCCGCGGAGAGGCCGGCCTGGTCGAGCGCGTCGGCGATGCCGAGGTTGCCCTCGCCCTCCTCGCCGTCGGCGAAGGTCATGCCCTCGCCGCTCTTGCGGAACAGCTGCCACAGCAACTTCGCGGTGTTGCCCTGGAAGATGAGCTTGAGCGAGGTCGGATCGACGGCGAGGGCGGTCAGCACGGCGCCCTGGAAGTCGGGCTTGAGCAGGTCGGCGAAGCGCATGCCGAAGCCGCGCTTGAGCGGGTTGAGCAGCGTCTTGACCAGCCGCGAGCCCGGCGGGTAGCGAAACTTCGGGCCGTCGCCGGAGGTCGGCAGGTTCTTGTAGTCGAGGCGGTTCCACGGGTCGTTGTGCTCGCCGTGGGCGATCAGCAGGCGGGCCCCGCCGACCTCGAGGACCGCGGGCTGCTCGCCGCGCTCGAACACCAGCCGCGCCGCGACCCCGGGCGGCTGCTGCAGCGCGCCGCGCAGGACGTCCTGGACCTCGCCGAGCGCGACCTCGGCGTCGTGGTTGCCGAGGCGCAGCACGACCTCGCCGCCGGCCGCGAGGACGTGGCCGAGGCCGACCATCACCGCGGCGGTCGACGGGTTGGCGACGATCGCCCGCGCCTGCGCTGCGGCCCGCTTCGCGTCGAGCTCGAGCGGATCCTCGTTCATGAGGAAGTCGAAGGTGTCGCCGTTGAGGATGACGCGGGCGCGCTGGCCGGCGGCCGCGGCGAGCACGGACGGCAGGACGGCCTCGCCCGCGAAGATGTCGTAGCCGGCGCCGTTGCCGAGGTGAATGTCGCTGAGGACGAGGGTGATCATGACTGCTCCTGGAAACTGCCGGCGGCGCCGGCGTGGGCGTAACTGCCGCGCGAGCGGTCGAGCTCGAGCGCATAGGTGTCGTAGCTGCCGCGCTTGACCTGGCGGCGTTTGTCCTTGACCAGCTCGCAGAGCTCGGGTTCGAGCTCGGGCCGGCGCGCCCAGGTGTCGGGCGCGGTGACGTCAATGTCAGGATGACGGCGCGCGAGCTCGGCCGTGAGCTCGGTGAACCATGGCTGCACGTACGCGGGCATCCAGTTGTACAGGCGCACGATAAGGGCGAGGCCGTACTCGGAGGTGAGGTAGTCGCAGATCCTCCGGTCGCCCTGCGGCGCGCGCACGACGACCTTGCGGACCGCCCCCTTTAAAAAATGGTCCATCCAGAATTTGACCTGGCCGAGCTGCAGGCTGCGGTCGTTCCCGGCGAGCATGAGGGCGCCGATCAGCCGCGGGGTCCGGCGCACGTGGGCCCAGGCGTCGTCGCCGGTGCGCGATCCGGCGGGCGTGTCGACGACGACGTGCCAGCCGGTGTGCTTCTCGCCGGCGGCGGTGCGGCGCGTCAGGTATGGGCCGTGCGCGACGGTCAGGCCGCTGGCGACGAAGAAGCGCTGGAAGGCCGGGTGCGTCGCCGGGTCGTCGCGCAGCGCGGCGAGCAGCGCGGCGAGCGTGCCGGCGCGGCCGGCGAACTGCGCGACGCCCCACGACACGCGCTGGTCGTCCCAGGTGTTGACGGCGCCGAACAGGCCCCGCGACTCCTTGAGCGCGTTGGCGCGGAAGATCTTGATCGCGCCCGGCGGGTATCCGAGGGCGCGCAGCTCCTCGTCGCGCAGCAGCCCGGTCTTGCCGCCGCGGTAACTGCTGACGTTGAAGGCGTCACGACCGGCCTTTGAAAAGTAGCTGAAGCGGACCTCGTCGTCGGCGCTGGTGACGACGTGCACGGTGGTGCCGCCCTGGACGATCGCGCGCGCGTGGAACTCGCCGGCGTCGGCGTCGGTGACCACCGTGTCGACGACGCGTACCGGCGCGGCGGTATCGACGATGTCTACTGGTTCGGCAGCGGGCTCCGGCGTGGTCGCGACGATGGCCGGTTCGAGGGGTCCGGCGGCAGCGCGATCGGGCTGCGTGGCCGCGCCGTCGCGCGGGCAGACGGAGTCGGTCCGGGCCTCGAGCGCGGCGATCGTCTGCGGCCCGAGCACGCCGTCGGGCCGCAGGCGGTCGGTCTGGCGCTGAAACGTCTTGAGGGCCCGGCGCGTGCGCAGACCGACCGCGCCGTCGACCGCCAGATCGGGGTCGATCAGGCGGCGCAGGCAGCTCTGCAGCCAGCGCGCGCGGCTGCTCGTGTCGATCGGCTCGTCGGCGAACACCATCGGTCCCTCGGGGAGGTCGCGCGGGTCGGTCTCCGCCTCCTCGAGGTCGTCCCACATCGCCGGCTCGTCGGTGGCTCGCTCGTTCGCCTCCGTCGGCGGGTCGGCGAGCTCGTCTCCGGCGAGCTCGTCGTCGGTGGATCGGTCGTCGTCAGTGACTCCGTCAGCGCCCGAGCCGGGCGCCGCGGCGAGCTCGTCGGAGGTCGAAGCGTCGTCGGATGCCGTGGCCTCCTCGGGATCCTCCGCGCCGAGGCGCTCAACGGCGTCGGCCTCCTCGTCGTCGAGGTCGGAGGCGAAGAACTTGACGCCGGCGCCGATGACCTTGACGCGCGCCAGGCCGTAGCCGACCGGGCCGCTGTCGCCGAGGATCTCGAAGCCGAGGCTGTGGCTGGTATGCACGCCGACGCCGGCGCTGAGCTTGCCCATCTCGAGCTGATGCAGGGCGTCGGCGCTGCCGCTGAACTCGACCCGGGTGCCGCCGCTGCGGCTGGCGAGGAACACGACCTCGCGGGCGGTGTAGAGCTGCCACACGATCTTCCACGCGAGGTGCTTCCAGCCCTGGCCGTCCGCGGTCCTCGCTCGCGAGAGTCGCAGGGCGAGCGCGCCGAGGTTGCGGATCTGCGTGCGCTCGACCCGGCCGCACTTGAGCATGAAGCTCTCTGCGCGCGTGAACTCGACGCCGAGCTTGCCCGCGACGTCGCCGAGGCCCTGGAACGCCGGGACCGCGGCCCCGGCGGCGAGGCGCGTCTGCTTCACGCCGCTCGAGACGAGGTTGAGGCTCGACGGCCGACCGGCCTCGATCTCGAGCCTGAGCCCGAAGTCGGCGATGTTGCCGAGCTTCTGAAAGCCGGCCCCATCGGTGACGCCGTAGTCGCCGAGCTGCATCGGCGTGACCGCCGGCGGCCACACGGCGCGGCAGTCGAGCTCGCTCTTGAGGAATTTTCCGAACCGGTCGCCGATACCCATGAGGTGCTCACTTCTCCCCGGCGAGCGCGCGCCGGCCGATCTCGCGGTAGTGGGCGACGAGCTGCGCGAGCGCGTCGCGTGACAGGCCGACGCGCGCGGCTGCGGTCGCAACGGTCAGATCGGCCAGGATCGCCTGCGCGACGGCCTCCTCGAGCGCGCGGAGCGTGGCGTCGTCGGCCGATCGCCCAGCGGGGGCGGGCCCGAAGACCGGCGCGGGCAGGCCGAACGCGTCGGCGTTCGCGGTGGATTGCGTCGGGCCGGGAATGCTCGCGGTCTGCGTCGGGCCAGGAATGCTCGCGGTCTGCGCAGGGCCGGGAATGCTCGCGGTCTGCGCAAGGCCTGGAATGCTCGTAAACTGTGTAGATTGTGGAATGCTCGTGGTCTGCGTCGAGCCCGGGATTCCCTGCGCGGGATTCGGGGTCGCCACGGGCAGCGCCGGCGCGGCGCCGAGCACCGTGGCTGACGACACCACCGGCGGCTGCGGCTGGCGCGGCGCGCCAGCCAGGGCGCCGTGCGGGAGGCGGACCGCGGGGTCGCCGAGCAGGACGTAGGCGGCGAGGTCCTGGCGCAGCATCCACAGGTGGCCCTGGCGGGCGGGGTCGACCTGCACGGGCTGGCCCGCGGAGCGCTGGCGGGCCTCCTGATCGTAGAGGCTGGTCAGCTCGACGTTGGTCTGGTCGAAGAAGCGCAGCAGCTCGCGCATCGACACGCCGACGCGGTCACGCTTGAGGATCGATCGCGTGATCGCCATATAGCGGGCGGGGCGGTTGGTCGCGCCGGAGTCGAGCTCCTGGAAGCTGTAGGTCCACGCGAGGTCGATGTGGCCCATGAACGCGAGCGGGCCGTCGGGGTTGGCGAGCACGGCCTGCGGCAGCGCGGCGGTGAACGGTCGGTCGCGCGGTCCGGGCAAGCCGGCGAGCACCGCCTCGGGCTTGCCGCGAAACTGTCCCGCTGCGGCGAGGGCCTCGAGCCAGTGCTTGTACGCGCTGACGTCCGGGGTGCCGGCGCCGTAGCAGGCGAGCATGAACCACACGCCGCCGGGCAGGAACGGGCGGGCGCGCAGGTCCTCGCCGGTGAGCTTGCCCTCGCGGCCGAAGCTCATCGCGCCCTGACGGCGGCGCTGCTCCTCGGGCGAGCGCCAGCCGCCGCGCGGGGCGCCCTCGCCGTGGCTGAGCGTGAACAGCACGTCGGGGTCGGGGCCCGCGGCGCGCGCGAGCAGCTCGTCGGGTGATGGCGTGACGGGGTCGCCGAACTCGACGATCTCCCGCGCCGGATACTGGCCCGAGGTCTGGCGCCGGCGCACGACCTCGACGCCGGGGCCGATCAACGCGCGGTGGCCGACGGCGGTCGCGGCGGTGCCGTCGTGCACCGTGAAGAACAGTGAGTCCGGCTTGCTGGTGCCCGCGGCGCTCCGCTCCCAGCGCAGCACCTTGTCGACGTAGGCGGCGTAGTCCTCCTCCCGGTCGAAGGCGAGGCGGCCGACGTAGCCGTCGCTCTGCTGGACCTGCTGCAGCGCGAGCGGGACCTGGTCGAGGTCGCCGAGGAGCAGCTGATAACGCGGGACCTCGATGTTGAGGTCGGCGCCGCTGTCGAACTCGCGCTTCTTCCAGCGCATCGCCTCGTCCTGGGTCATCCGCGGCGGGACCCGGTAGACCCGCACGGCGTCGCCCTGCTGCTCCTGACGATGCGTCAGCAGCGGCTGGAGCAGCGCGAGCAGACGCTCGCCCTCGGGCCCCTGCGGGGCGATCACGCCCCAGCGCTGGACCTCAAGGTCGTTGGGGTCGCCGCCCTCGTCCCAGAAGTGGCTCGCCTCGTCGGTCGCGCCGGCGATCCGCTGGCCGCGCGCGGTGGACTCGTCGAGCCCATCCGCGAGCACCGGGGCGTGGTCGTCGGCGTGGACCATCAACAGGTTCAGGTCGGAAGCATCGGTCGCCATACCCGGAAGTGACAGCGTCGCAGCGCCGGCGTGAACAACCGCCGGAGGGTCGGGTCGCCGCGACCAGCCGCGAGCTCAACGCGCGATCGCTGCGGCCATGCGAGACGACCTCGCCGCGCGCGAGCGGCAGGAGGCCGTGACCTGTAAGAGGTCGGACAGCATGCTGATCTGCGCGGGGCGGGCCTACCTGCACGCGCGGCGCCGCGAGTTTCGGGCCCACCGTGAGTGAAGGGCGGGCGCTGCCTCGCCACCGAGTACGTGAACGATCGGAGAGGACGGCGCGCAGCACAGCTTCGCGGGCATGCACGCGTCGGTCCTCGGGGTCGCCTCGCTGCCGGCGCTGGAGGAGGCGGTGCGAAGAATTCACGCCTCCGCAGACCCTGACGCCGTGACGTTCTCCGTCCGCGACACCGGCGTCGGCATGACAGGACGAACACGGTGATGATGGAACAGGTGAGGCGAATGGTATTCATCGGGCAACTGCACGCTTCACGGCAATACTCGTGCCGTGGCGAGCGTCGAGGTGGGGGGCGGTCACATCTGCTTGTCGCTAAAGTCGCACATGATGCGGTCCGTTTTGTAATCGGAGTTGCCATCGTTGTAGTAGACGACGTTGCCCATCATATTGAAGTAGTAGCCCATCGAGTGTCCGAGCAGGTTGTCGCCCGACGGCTCGCTGATCATCATCAAGTTACTGACGAAGAATGGGCCGCTGTCCTTCGCTCTCCAGTCGCACCCGGGGGTCGTGCTCTTGAGCGCCTTGAAACTGCACATGGCGCCGGGGAACTTCGGGTAGATCCCCATCAGGCGGAGGTAGAGGTCGCTGGCGTCCGGGCCGACGTTGGGGTCGGTGGCGACCGTCCAGGCCGAGAGGATATGCGCCGGTGTCCGCGGGATGAACAGGTTCATCCCATATTTGTCGCACTCCGCCTCGGCGGTGACGGCGTGCATCATCACCGGAAACTCGAGCTTGAGCATTGTGTAGCCGCCACCGTTGCTCGTCATGTCGCACCAGACCGTGACCGCAGGGAAGCCGGGGGGGACGACGACGTACAGGCCGTCAGCCGCGGCGGGGAGCTTGGTCTTGATGTCCAGGCAGGTGGTCGGGATCGTGCAACCTGTCAGGCAGCCGTCGGTGTTGTCCTGGTCGCCGTCGTCGCAGCCCTCGGGGCCGTTCTTGACCATGTCGCCGCAATAAGGGCCCAGCTGCTCACAGTCGACGGCGCAGCCGTCGTAGCCGCCGTCGTTGACGCCGTCGTCGCACGCCTCCGGGCCGTTCTTGACCGCGTCACCGCAGTATGGAGGGAGCGACTGGCAGTCGACGGCGCAGCCACTGTAGCCGCCGTCGTTGACGCCGTCGTCACACGCCTCCGGGCCGTTCTTGACCGCGTCACCGCAGTATGGAGAGAGCGACTGGCAGTCGGCCGCGCAGCCACCATAGCCGCCGTCGTTGACGCCGTCATCGCAGGCCTCCTCGCCGGTCCACACCAGGCCGTCGCCGCAGAAGGCGGCCTTGCACGCCAGTGTGCAGATGCCCTGGTCGCTGTTGTCGACCCCGGCGTCGCAGCCCTCGCCGAGGCTCGGCTGGACGAGGGCGTCGCCGCATACGGGCAGCGTGCACAGGTCGGTGCAGCCGTCGTCGGGGTCGCCGTTTTCGCCGTCGTCGCAGGCCTCGCCGCCGTCGACCACGCCGTCGCCGCAGCTCTCGGAGACGCAGGCGGCGCTGCAGCCGTCGCCGCCCTGAACGTTGCCGTCGTCGCAGCCCTCGCCAGCGCCGACGAAGCCGTCGCCGCAGGCCTGGTCGGTGCAGTCCGACTTGCACAGCTGGGTATCGCCGTTATTGGCGCCGTCGTCGCACTGCTCATCAGGGTCGAGCACGCCGTCGCCACAGAGGGACATGTCCCCGGTGCTCGATCCGTCGCTGGACGAGCCGGTCGAACCACTCGTGGAATCGCCGGTGGACCCCGTGTTCGTGGTCGTCGAACTCACGCCCGTGCTCGAGCTATCGGTCGTGACCGTGCTTGTGGCCGTGCTCGTGCTCGCGTCCGTGCTCGTGCTCGTGCTCGCGCCCGCGCCCGTGCCCGTGCCCGTGCCCGTGCCCGTGCTCGCAAGGGCGGCACACGCCGGGTCGTGCTGCATCTTGAGGAGGCCGTCGTCGACGCAGGGCACAGCGCAGCCGGTCGACGGTCCGGCGAGCGCGGCGAAGATCAAGGCGCGGCTCGCTCCTCGTACCGTCGCTGCGGTCGTTCGGCCGGCTCTACCATGGCGACCCCTGTCGGCGCAGGTGAGGGGCTCGAGGCGGCGGAGTGGACTGGGTTTGAGCATGGTGTGTTACGGATCGGGCGTGGGTTTGAACGAGTGGACTCGTCTGTGCAGGAGCGCAGACACACATCTCCCGCGGAGCGGTCCATCTGAAACGACGCGGGCCGTGGAGACTCGTGACTCCCTCGCGCGAGCCGAATGCAAGCAGGTGCGCGAGCGTGGCGCGGCGCGTGGATCCACGCGCCGCGCCACGCTCGAAGCGTCACTTCTTGAGGGCGCGGACGTCCCTGCCGAAGCCCATCAGCGCCGGGCGCTCGACGTAGGTGACGCGGTGGAGGACGCGCCAGCAGCGGTTGGGCTTGCCGGCCTGGACCTGGCGGAGCGCCCTGGCCTCCTCGTCGTTGCTGATCAGCCACTCAGGGTCGACGACAGTGCGAAAGAACTCGTGGAAGTGCTTCGTGTCGCCCTCGAGGTAGAAGGTCATCATGCGGTAGCGATCGACCTTCTCGCCCGGCTGGAGCGGGGTGTCGTCGAGCGCGGTGATCCCGTCGGGCTCGAGGCCGGCGAGGTCGACGGTCAGCTCGAAGCTCTTCTCCTGGCTGAGGCCCTTGGTCGCCGACTTGGCCGAGCTGCCCGAGCCGATCAGGTTTAACTCGAGCTTGAAGGCGGCGGCCTGGACGTCGAGGCCGAGGCCGCCGCCGCCCTCGTGGGAGATCTCGCAGCCGACGGAGTGCTCGACGGTGTTGGCGAAGCTCTGGGTCTCGGAGCGCAGGCCGCCGTCGGCGTCCCACACGTACTTGTTGACGATGTTGCGCTTGCCGGCGCGGACCAGCAGGCTCTGCATACGCTGCTGCCATTCGGCGAAGGCCCCGGTGGCGCGGGCCTGGGCGTCGAGCCTGGCGATCTGGCTCTTGATCGCCTCCTTGCGCTTCTTGGCGTCCTCTTTGGCCTTCTCCTGCTGCTCCTTGGCCTGCTCCTTGGCCTCGCTCTGGGCGGCCTTGTTGTCCTCGCCGTCGCCGCCCTCGCCGCTCTGACCGTAGCCCTCGGCGTCGCCCTCGGCCGCGACGCCGACCTGGTCGACGTTCATCGCGTCGAAGTTCATGAAGAACGTCTCGCGCTCCTTGTCCTTGCGGTCGATCGCCGCCGCGAGGTCGTAGGCCTCCTTCAGGCGGAAATAACTGGCCGGGTAGAGCGAGCCGTACTGGGCGCGCATCGCCGGGACGTGGCCGAAGAAGCGCTGGTCCGCGGGCGACGAGCCGATCATTCCGTCGAGGCTGCCGTTGTAGGTATAAGCGGGGTTGATCATGAAGGTGATCGTGTTGATGTCGAGCGGCATACCCTCGACCGGCTTGACCTCGTAGCCGACCATCCGCCCGCTGCGCTGGAGCTTGAGCACGAACACGTCGGCGAGGCCAGAGACGACCAGGGCGTAGCCGACGTTCTTGGGCAGGAAGCGGCGGCCGAGGTGCGGGAAGGCGGGGCGCTCCTCCCAGGCGCCGCGCAGGGCGATCGCGTCGCTGGTGGTCAGGGTGCTGCCCGCGGTCACGGCGCTGCTGCGCGACTCGGTGCGGCTGAAGTTGTAGAAGGCCCGGGCGCCGGCCTGCCCCTCGGAGATCTTGGTGACGATGCCGATCCCCCCCTCGACGCCCCAGGCGACGCCGGCGAACAGGTCCATGTTGAAGGCGGCGCCGGTCGACTCGCTGCGCTCCCAGCGGTACTGGACGTTCTCCGACTGCGTGAGCACCACGGAGGTGGCGTCGACGTAGTTGCCCATCTCGTCGTAGACGAGGTTTTCCGAGGGCACGGGCGGGGCGCCCTCGATGTAACCGAGCAGCGTCGGCTTGAACTGGGCGTTGCCGATCCATTGCAGCGTCAGGGCCTCGACCCGGGCGTCGTGCACGAAGCGGGTGCCCCCGCCCTGGGCGACGCCGAAGCAGCGGCGCATCAGGCCCTGCTGGGTGCCGTCAGCGCTGACGCCGACGGTGGTGTACTCGGCGCTGACGACGTCGACGCCGCCCGCGAGCGGCAGGTCGGTGGTGCGCAGGAAGGAGACCCGGGTGAGCGCGCCGTGACGCTGGTTGGGGCTGAGGTCGGGGGTCGTGCCCGCGGTCTCGGCCGCCAGCGGCCACAGGCCGAGCAGGCCGGCCTCGTTGCCGGTGAGGCGGAGGCGCATGCCGGCGCGGACCTCGTCCTGGGTGCGGGCGCGGTCCCACACCCGCACCTCGGCGAGCTGGCCCTTGAAGGCGCTGCCGCTGTCGGTCCGGCGACCGATGGTCAGCACGCCGGTGCCCTGAAAGTGGGCCAATGCGGTGCGCGTCGCCACGACCTCGCCGTCGCGGTAGATCCGCTGCTGCTTGGTCGCGGCGTCGTAGGTGCACGCCCAGTGGTGCCATTCGGTGTCGGTGTAGGTCGCGGCGGTGTCGAGGTCGTTGGCATAGAAGGCGAACATGAACACGTTGCTGTCGCGGAAGCCGACGTGCAGCGCGGTGTTGGTGCCGTCGTTCCCCTGATAGGCGAAGATCTCGACGAGGCCGGAGCGCTCGCGCCGGGCCCACAGCTCGACGGAGAAGCTGCGGTTGGCGAGGTTCAGGCCCGAGCACCGCACGTCGGCGGCGCCGCCAAAGGCACCGACGGCGTGGCCAGGGTTGCCGATGTTGGCGGAGCACGCCTCCCAGTCGGCGCCGACGAGGGTCGCGGTGTTGCCGGCGACCCGCTCGGCGGTGGTGGGCCCGGTCGCCTCGCGCAGCGGCCAGCAGGCGATCAGCTCGGGCTCGTTGCCGGTGACGCCGAGCTTGCTGACGGCGTCGACCTCGGCGGCGCTGAGGTCGGCGCGCCAGAGCCTCGCCTCGGCGAGCTTGCCGGCCGGGTAGCCGCCGCCGCCGAGGTTGCCGAGGGTGGTCAGCGGGCCGCGGCTCTGCGGGGCGAGCACGACGACCTCGGGCGTGCCGACGATCGCGCCGTGCTTCTTGAGCGGGCCGAGGTCCTTGACCTTGCGGGCGCCGCCGTCGTCGAAGGTCGTCATCGGCCAGTAGCCGACGAGGTTGCCCTCGCTGCCGGCGAGCTGGGCGTACATGCCGGCGCGGAGCTCCGCGGCGCTGCGCGGGGCGCTCCACAGCCGCACCTCGGTGATCGCGCCGCGCCACATGCTGTCGGGCGTGCCGGCGTCGTGGCGGCGACCGATCCGCCAGGTGTCGTTGTCGACCGGCAGGGCGCGGTTCAGGTCGCCGCTGGTCGCCACGATCACGCCGTCGCGGAAGAGGGTGATGTAGTGGCCGTCGTAGGTCGCGGCGACGTGGACCCAGCGGTTCATCGGCAGGCCCGCCGGGTCGACGACGAGCTGCCAGCCACTGCCCAGGAAGCCGGCCTGGAGCTGGTGGTTCGGGCCAGTGACGCTCAGGTGAAACTGCACGGTGTCGCCCCCATGCGTCTCCGTGTCGGTGAAGATCCCCCGGGCGACGCTCGCCTGCGCGGGCTGGTCGAGGAAGACCCACGCCTCGGCGGTGACCCCCTGGGCGAAGCTCTGGCCGAGCGGCGGCACCTCGACATAATTATCGGCGCCGTTGAAGGCTAGGGCGTTGCGGATCTGCGTGGCGCTGCCGGCCTGCTCGCCGTCGAGGTAGAAGTCGGTGCGGTTGCCGCGGGCGACCGCCGCCGCGTGGTGCCACCCGGGCACGAGCGTGCGGTCGAGGTTGGCGCCGCTGTCGTGGAAGAAGCCGCCGGCGAGGGTGCCGAGCCGGTTGCCGCCGCGGAGGCACAGGGGGGCCTCGAACCGGACGGCGTCGCTGCCGATGAGCACGCTGTAGTCGAAGGGCGTGCCGTCGGGCTTGCCGACCGGCGGGTACTGGAACCAGGTCTCGAAGGTCCAGGTGTCGCCGGGCAGCTCGACCGGCGTGCTCAGCGTCAGGCGGTCGGCGGCGTCGCGGCAGTCGACGCAACCGCGGTCACGGTCGAGCAGCCACTGCTCGAAGGTGGTGTTGCGGCTGTCGGCCACCGCGTCGAAGACGGTCGCGCGCAGACGGCCGCGCGTGTCCACGTACGCGAGCTGGACGTTGCCCTCGCAGGTGGCGAGAGCCTGGACGCCGCCGACCGGACGGATGAAGTCGAGGAGGGCAGCGTCGGTGATCCGCTCGTCGGCGTCGCAGGCGACCCGGGTCATCGCCACCGCGGAGCCGGCCGCGAGGGCGCCGAGGGCGGCGGTGTTGGCGGTGTTGAATTCGGTCCAGGCGTTGTTGAGGTCGGTGCGGGCGGCCTGCAGCGCGGACTGCAGCGAGGCGACGCTCTCCGCGTTGGCGAGCAGCGGGACGAGCTGGTTGATCCGGGCCTGCTTCTCGGCGATCGACGACTCGAGGCTGGCGACCCGCGCCTCGGCGTCCTTGATCCGCTGGGC
>Ga0075163_10006079_pt1 | contig 16013 bp, 16 predicted proteins | sample JI1023141ADNA_FD_71478 | JGI IMG/M metagenome (GOLD analysis project Ga0075163, IMG submission 71478) | Wastewater effluent complex algal communities from Wisconsin, to seasonally profile nutrient transformation and Carbon sequestration -... | ecosystem: Engineered > WWTP > Effluent > Algae...
CCTGTGCCAGTGCGTACCGTCGTCGGTCAGGATCGGGTTTCCCTGCGGCGGCTGGTGCGCAGCGGCGTGGATGGTTGAAACTGTTGCGGACAAGTTACGCTCCAAATGTTTTACCGCGTCACGACCGGCGGCGAATTGGTTCATTTCATTTTTGAAGTGCCGCATGGCTGCAACATGGGCTTGGTCTTCCAACGGAGTTGGGCGGTGATGGGCGAAGGGATTGTCGTTCATGTGAGTATCATTCGGGTTTCAAGAGTTTGAGCAGTTCGGAGCGCGGGACGAGCAACTTGCCGCGCAGGGCGCGGCAGACTTTGAGTTTGCCGCGTTGGATGAGGCGATAGACGCTGAAATAATTGACGCCCAAAAGATCGGCGGCTTCCTGCACTGAGTAAGCAAGCCGTTCTTGTGAAGCGGTCGGCGGCGGTTCGGGTGCGGGGACAGTTTCCATAATCACTCTCTTTCAGAATCGGATTGAGCAAAGGTCGGCACTCGTTGAATCGCTGCAACGCTTCGCCGCTGGCGTAACGGACAGACCAGCCGCAGCGCGACAACGGCCAGCACATGAATGCCAGACAATTGTGCGAAGGAAACAAATTGCAGCCCGGCACGGCGGCCAGAGTGCCTATAAAGCAAGCCCACGACGCCCGACAGCCACACGCCGCGAGAAAGGTTCGGACGCGCTTTCGACGAAGCCAAAGACGCCACACTAAAAGCAAAAAGAACCGCCCGACGACAGGACAACAATTGGGACGCGGCGACCGACGAACGAAATGTCTGCACACAAACAACGCGAGCAAGTGGCAACCTCCACTCAAACACTGGAACAGTAATGAAACCGTTTAAGCATTGCGCGTAGTGCTGACACGGAAACCAATGACCTGACCTTGGATGCTTTTCAGATAAGCAGTGGACTGAGCGTGACTGATTCGTAATCTCGGATAGCGCGTGAATTGAAACAATACGTGACTGTGGAAATACCGTGTTTAATCCGTAAACGTGGAATGATCGCGGAAAGTTCGCGAATGCGGATAGTCCTTGGAGATAACATTTACATCTGTGATCGTTGCGCGGATAGCGCGTGACTGTTGCACGGAAATTGCGCGAGCGCCGCAACCATAGCCGAGACGATTTGGATTCCATCCCGGTCATGGCTTCATCACGGATGCGGTGATTTCCTGCTGTCGGTGGCGAGTCGGGCCGGGCATATCGCACCGGCACGGTGAAGCCACGGACAGCGAACCATTCAGGTTCTATTCTTCGAGCGATGCTGTCCCGCGCGGGCAGGACGCGGGCGGAGTGAGCCACGCGGCCTGACGGCGCGGGTCTGCGAGCGAGTTTCAACCGATGTGTGTTCATAGATGTGGCGCGAATGCGGTCAAGGCTGCTTTAATTTGAAGCCCGATTGACCGGCAGCCGATGTGCTTTTGCTCCGCGAATCCTGGTTTGCTGGGGTGGAAGGCTGGGCGGTGACACTGCCGGATTCCTTCCGATGGCCAGGGCGTGATTTTCCGTTGCTGGCCCAGCGACTCATACATTCGCGAAATCGCGCGGGACTGACCGGAACTCCGCTGTTCTTCAATTCATCCACCAGTTGACTGCTGCTCCAGCCCTTGCGATGCAGGGCGAGCAATTGTTCGCGCAACGGTTCCAACACGTCGGCGGCGGTCTTGCGCTTTCGCGTTGGTTTGCGCGCGGCCAACTGCTTGAGCTTATTTTCCACCGTCGGGTAGTCCAGTTTCGCGGCCACCTGGCCGTAATCAATGCGAGTACTCATGCGATTCTCTCTTTCAATTTCGTTTACCTATTTCTGGTTTCCTTCCGGTTTCCGCCCGATGGGCAGGCGATTTCCGTCTGGTTTCCGTCCGATCTCGTTCCGAGCAATTGATGAGCTCGGTAACGAGCAACTTCCCTCCGGCCTCAAGGCGGGGTAAGTGTCATGGCAGAAAACTCACATTCCGGGAGTTCTCAGTGGGTCATCAAGCCGTTGCTACCGGCAACCAGCTTTCGCCATGTGGTGGGTCATCACGCGGCCACGGTTGTGACGCACGCTCGCCTTGTGAAGCCTCAAAGGAGGACCGCTTAGGATGCGTATAACGGACAATGTTGTCCGCCCCATGATGGGTTTGGAGAGAATCGCAGGACTTGCGTCCTTGTCTCGGGACTATCACTAGCACAAGCGATGGAGTTGTGCTAGTGCTTGAAGGCGAATTTTTTTGAGCACATGTTTTCGGGGATTCCACAAAAGAATCGGGTGGCGGCGGAGACGTACTTTGACGAACATCTTTCTCATAACGATTATTACACCCAGCAGGAGACGGAGCACGGGCATTGGATTGGCGCGGGTGCGGAGAAATTGGGATTGAAACCGGGCGGGATTGTTACCCGTGATGCGTTCCTTCAACTCTGCGACAATCACAACCCGCAGACCGGCGAACAACTGACGCCGCAGAATTTCAAGGACCGGCGGATATTCTTCGACTTCGTTTGCTCGCCACCCAAGTCGGTTTCGATTCTGGCTGTCACGATGAACGACCGGCGGATTGTGGAAGCGCACAAGGAAGCTTCAACGCTGGCAATTCGGGAACTGGAACAATTCGCGGCCACGAGGATTCGCAAGGGTGGGATTCAGGAGCGGGATCGGACAACCGGCAACATGATTGGTGCGGCATTTGTTCACACCACGTCCCGCGCGCTTGACCCGCAGTTACACACGCATTTCGTCCTGTTCAATTCGACCTGGGACAAGCGGGAGAACCGTTGGAAGGCATTGCAGACCGGAGCCATGTTTGGAGCCATCAACTACGCCACGGAGGTTTATCGTAACGAACTGGCGAAGCGACTGCATCAAATCGGCTATGTCACACGCAAGGCCGCGAACGGTTTTGAGATCGAGGGCGTTGAGCAGAAGTTGATTGAACGCTTCTCGAAACGGTCGCAGCAACGGGACATGGCCGTCAAACGTCAGGAAGCCAAGCTTAAACGCAAGCTGACGAAACAGGAGATTGCCCACGTCGTCCACCAGTCCCGGCCCAAGAAACTGAAAGGCGCTTCCGGGGTTGAGGTTCGCGCCGCTCAACTCGGGGAGCTTGGTTTTTTTGACAAGCGCAATCTCCGTAACGTGGTTGAGGGGGCGGACGGTAAACCCAAGGAGTTTCCCAACCGGGTCTGGTCGTGGCAGGCCGTCGAGCACGGTGTCGCGCACGTCTTTGAACGCAACTCCGTCGTGCCGCAGCACAAAATTTTGGAAGCGGCTTTGATCAAAGGTCGCGGCTTCGTTGAACTGAAAGACCTCAAAGCCGAATTGAAAGCGAAAGCGAATCTCGTCCGGGTGGGCGCGGAGTTCTCCACCCGTGAGATTTTGGAAAAGGAACTTTCGCTCATTCATGCAGTCAACGCCGGCATTGACGCTGCCGCCCCGTTTGCCCGTCGTTACCAGTCCCCTGAACATCTTGGGCCGGATCAACGCAAAGCACTGATGCACGTTCTCACCAGTGCCGACCAGTTCACCGGCTTTCGTGGGTTGGCGGGTTCTGGCAAAAGCACGGCCTTGGTGGAACTGTCGCGCGTGCTCCACAACGAAGGATTTCAACCCGTCTTCTGCGCGCCGACTGCTTCCGCCGTGGATGTGCTTCGCAAAAAGGACAAGTTGGAAGCGGTCACGTTGGCAAAACTGCTTTCCGACCCGCTGACACAGAGCCGTCTGACTCCGTACTCGGTCGTGGTCTTGGATGAAGCTGGGGCAGTCGGGTTGAATGACATGGCCGCGCTGTTCAATCTCGTCCGTGAATCCGGTAGCCGCGTGGTGTTTTCCGGTGACACCGGCCAGCACGCTTCCGTTGCTCAAGGGGATGCGCTTCGCATTCTCGAACAATACTCGGATTACCGTTTCAGCGAACTGACAACGATTCGCCGTCAGAAGCCCGAAGTGTTTCGGAAGATTGTCGAACTCGCCGCCGCTAAACAAACCGACAAGGCGTTTGCCAAGCTGCTCGAACTCGGCGCGGTTTCAGAATTATCGAATGACGATGGGCAGCTTTTTCAACGCGCCGCCGATGCGTATGTGTCCGCAACCAAGGAAGGCAAATCCGCGCTGCTTGTCTCACCGACATGGACCGAAATTGAGGCCGTCACGGAAAAAGTGCGTGAAACATTGAAAGCTAAAGGCGTAGTCAGTCAGCAAGATGAAGCCGTGCCGGTATTTGATTCACTCTCGTGGACGGAAGCGCAGAAGAACAACATCAGCCAGTACGAGGCAGGTCAACGGTTGCGTTTTGTTCGCAGAACCAAGCAGTTTGATCGTGGCGAAACCGTGGAAGTCCAAGCTGTGCTTGACCAGCCGGGGGCTGGACACAATACGCTTCGCGTGCGCCGGGCCAATGGTCAGGAAGTGCTTTTCAAGGTGGGTCAAGGCTCTGCCTTGTTCGACGTGGGCGAGGCGCGCAACTTGAAAGTTGCCGCCGGTGACTGGCTCTTACTCCAAGCCAATCACGGCAAAGACTTCATTAACGGTCAGCGAGCTCAAGTGCGAGCGATTCAAAGCGGTCGCATCACGCTCACGGACGGTCGCGAATTGCCAAGAGGTTACAATGCCTTCACGCATGGTTACGCTGTTACGTCGCACTCGTCACAGGGCAAGACTGTAGATGACGTACTGCTGGTTGCATCCTCAAAATCATTCCCCGCCGTGAACCGCGAACAATTTTACGTCTCCATCTCGCGCGGACGCGAACGTGTTCACGTCTTCACCGACGATGCCGAATTGCTCGCCCAGCGTGTCACTGATACACACGAGCGCAAAGCCGCCATCGAATTGCAACCCCTCCGCGACGAGTTGGCAAAGCTCGGTTATGTTCGGAACAACCGGCGGCAAGAAAGTAATACGCCCCCGGAGGCAGTCGCACGCCAGCACCGTCCCATGCGAGAAACACGCCCGATGCGACACACCCGCCTCTCGCCCGCCCAACGGATCAGCAATTTCCTTGAAGATGTCCGCCGCTGGTTCGGTGATGTCTTCCAACCAAGCCAACAAACGAAATCCGTCGTGGAACAAGCCGAGGCAGTCAAACCAACGGAGTCAATGACGCCGGCGGAAAGAATTATCGAAGTCACGAAACCGCGAACAGTTCGGGAAGCCATCAGACAGCGCGATGCCGCCCGGCGCAAACGCACTCAAGACACCGCGCCAGAAACACCAAAGCATTCGCGCGGCATCGGGATTTAACTTTAACGCAAACTCGACTCATTTATGTCCTCACTCAAAGACGACAGTTATCAAATTACCGAGAAGCACTGCTTCTGCATCGAGTTCCGCATTGGCAAACAACGCCGGGGCTTTCACAGCAATCACCTGATCGAATACACACTGGAAGAAAACCCGGACGCCAAGGATGATCCGGACAAGCCGACGGAAAAATTAGTCCTGGCCTTCTCCACCGCTGACGTGACTATTTCAGGCTGGCGGCTTGGCCGTCTCGCCGACGCACTACGCGACAATGAACTCGCCGCCGTCAGTGCGGCACCCAAACACTATGGCGAACTCGCCCCCACCAAACCCTACGTCGCCTCCATCACCATCACGCCTATTGAAAAACAGTAAGCGTGCTCAATGATTGCGGATGTGCCGCCACAGTTCAGATTTGGGACGCCCAGCCGAAATTCAAATGCGCCTGTTGGAATCTGAAGCGGTCCGTCACGTTGAATGTAGCGTAAAAGATCCAGCCGCCCACGCTCGCCACCGGGTGGAAAACAGCGGCGACCCGGTGTAAAGTCGCCAAACCCTTGTCGGTGGTCAGCCATCTTCACACGCCTTTTGAAAAAGTCTCACCCTCATAATTCTCATCTTTCATGCTGGACTTTTACAACCAAGCAGTTTCCCATGTTCAACAATAAAATTTTATGCTGAAAATCCCGATTGTAATTATGGTGTCGACTTTGGGGACTGTCGCTCTTTCGGCCTCGGGACAGACCAACAAATCACAAACAGCCCATGTCAAAACGGAAGAAAAATCACTCACAGCCTCCGGTGTTATCAAGACCAACCAACTTTTAACGCGAACGTACACTATCGCGTCGTTTGAAACACTCACAAACAATTTGCAGCGCTTGGTAAAAACAGGAAACCGAGGCGCTTCCCTTCAGGATGTGATGTCGCAATACCTAACAGAAAGTGGTGTTAAGTTATCTCCACCCGAAGGTTTGGCGATATACAACGATAAGATTATTGTTAGGGCTGAGTCCAACAGGATGGATAAAATTGAAGCCCGCATTTTGTCATCCCTAGCAGCACCTAAAAAACAAACGCAAAATAGTGATTAGCACAAGGGTTAACATGGATGGCATGAGCACAAGCAGCGACAGATCTATTTCTCTGGGAGGGTGGTTTGGTAAGTTTTTTGTAATTTCAGTCATCACTATTTTGCTGGTGACAGCATCTGCAAAGATAATAAGCGGTGTTGTGGGTAAAGCTTCCATCCTTGATGAATTTGACGAGGTTTTTTTGGTGGCCAATCGCCATTTACTTTTGCTTGTCGGTGTATGCGAAATGGCCGTATGCGCTTTCCTAATCTTTGGCAATAACCTTAGGCTCAAGCTTTACCTCATCACTTGGCTTGGAGCGAGTTTTTTCATCTACAGACTCGGGCGAAGGCTAATGGGGGTTTCGAGTCCTTGTCCCTGCCTTGGCAATGCAATGGACGTACTGGGGATTTCAAGTCAGAAAGCAGATATGGTGCTGTACCTCGTAGTAATGTACCTTTTACTTGGCAGTTTTAATTTGCTTCTTCTTGAATGGTTAACACACAAGAGATATTCACCTATCGCGAACTGACAACTCACGATGCCACTTCCGCTAACAACTAAAATGCCACCCCACTTCATTGTTCGTGTATTACTTTTCATTCCACTGCTCGTCTACTGCGCACAGGCGACCACAGTTGGCGAATTTACGGTTACGGGTAAACTGGCATGGAATCGGCATGATCCACAGAATCCCAAAAGCGTGCTGGATGTTTGTCATTATGATTTTGTCGTGGAGCGAAGGAATCGGGAATACCGTATTCATTTTGTGGCTATAGATGGAATTAACCAAAAGAATGAAATTGTCGGGAGTGACGGCATTGATAATTTCTTCCTACGGTGCTCTTGGCCATCTTGGGAAGATCGGAGGCAAAACCGCAATTATGAAGAATTCGGGACAGTTAGGGGTGGTGCTTTTCCCTCAAGTTCCATAAGAGCAGCACAAGTCTTATGGTTGCTATTTTGCTCTGATAATCACTTTGATTCTAGGACAAATCACAACCCTATTCCTTTAACTGATGTTCTCTTTCCTGTAAATAGTATGACCAATATTGTTTCATGGATGCCGAACAACCCGATGATTGTCGAATCATTACAAGCATTTTCACCCAATTTTCGATTGGTTAATGGCCAACCCTCTAGCTTACCAGATACTTTCAAAAATGGTTACTTGGCATATGAACTTAATGTTATATCCCGCACCAATTTTGACACGATTGAATACCCCGTGGAAGCGCAATTTAAACAGTACTCACCAAATACCACTTACCCATCTGTTCCGTCTACTTCATTACTTTATTATTCCGCAGATATTTCGGCCACCAGTTGGTCCCAGCGTACCGCCGATGAGTCATTGCTTCCACAGCCAAAGACTTCAGTGGTGAGGGTGGCCGATTGGCGTTTTGATTTACTTGAGGGTGGGAAGACTTCAGATGGTAGCACACCGGTGATTGCTTATTCCATGACAAACGGGGTTTGGAGAAGTCGCGCGGATAAAGGGGTTAAAGCAGAGGTGGTCACCATGAAGAAATTCTATGAGAGTAAGAAAAACACCATCCCGCGCGCATGGGTTCGGGCTGTGCTTTTAAGCGCTTTTGCCGTGTTACTTTTGCTTCTCTGTTGGTTTTTCGTGAGAGAGGCGCGTAGAAAACACAGTTAAAAACACAAACACAAGAATCGTATGCATATACTAAAAAAAGTAGGCAAGAAGTCCCTGCTCGCGATCGTCGCACTTAATGTATCAGTGATAACGGCATTAGCAGCTTGTGGCCAATATACACAAGGATCGAGTGGTGCTGACATTGATACCAGCGGTTGTCCAGGTTCTTGCACGCGAACTCCATGGACTTACTACGACTGCTATGGAGGCCAGGGCAGCTGTTCTCCATATAAGGATTATGGCTCCACCACGTCAGGAACGTGTACATCAGTTACAGGTAGTGGGGGAGTTACTTTTTACACCTGTGAATAGTTTAGGTGAGGCCAACCGGCTTCGCACTTAAGCGGAAATGGCGATGCATCATTTTAGAGGCATCGCCATTTCTTTACTAAACCTACTATGTTTCGCTTGTGGATGCCATTCTTGATTGTGCTCGCGCTTTTGGCTGGCATCATTTGGAGCGACTTTCTTTCAACAGTTGACTTTGGTGATTTCTTAAATCAAAAAATTAGCGAGTGTCTAAAAATAGCAGGCTACGCAATTTCATTACCTCTTGCGTCCTTGGTTGTATTCAGCTGGGTAACTTTTATTATGTTTTTGAGGTATAGGAGAATCAAAAACTCCATGACGGTCAACCAATGTGCAAGTTTTTTGTTAATTGCAATAGTATGCGCCATAGCGCTCATTAATCTTTTCCGCCAAAACCATGGAATGACAACAGAAAATCGCGATTGCTTTCACCTGCTTTTCTCCATTTTTATCGCTCAATGCTACTCATTGTTTTATGAAAACAACTCACTAGGCGTGCATCCCCAAATTGTGGCTCTTGTTACTCAAGCCGTTCTGGCAAGCGTGCTCTTTTTTGCCTGCTTCTATACTTCACCGCTGATAAATCTACCCCACTATCATGGATTGCAGAGGGAGGTTGGACCTTGGTCCTCTCCAAATGAGTATGGCGTCTTCATGGCTACCGGTGTCGTACTGTTGACTGGGATCATTTGCTGGACGACATATAGCACTTTAATTTTTGGGATAGCGAATTTGACAACAAAGAATCGAATACTCCGATTCTCGGTGGTTGTTGTTCTCGCAATTATTTTAACATGCTTTATTTACTCATTGATTCGCAGTTTTAGCAGGGGGGCGTGGTTGGGGGCTGCAACTGGCGTTTCGTTTCTAATCTACCGACTGAATGTGCTGTTAACTGTCCGCAAGTTAGTAAAACATTTTTACAGAACTCTTGTGATAGTGCTAGCCATCATAGGGATGTGTTGTCTAGTCAGTTTCTTTTTTCTGGCTGACAACTTCAATCACAAGGTCTTGCTTAGAATTCAATCAGTAACTAAATCCGTCGATTTCTCTTGGCGGAATCGACTTGTTGCTTACGAGGCCTCTCTTCAAATGATTGCGGATGCGCCGATCTTAGGGCACGGCTGGGGTAACACAGCAGCACTCTATAACTCATTTTACAAGCCTGCATCCATAGCAGATGGAGGACTTGCCGGGGCTGCAATTCTTACCAACGGGTTTGCAGTTTTTGCAGTTTCATTGGGCGTGCCAGCATTTGTTTTTTTTGTGTCTTACACTCTCACAAGAATCAATTCTGGGCACAGTTCCAGATTGTCAAGAAAAACGCTTTTGCGCGATACTAGCCGCGCGGTCATCTTGGTTCTTGCCATTGGATTCTTTTTTGATGGAGGAATATTTAATCTGGCTTTTAGCAGTCTTTTTTTCCTTTTTGCCGAGCTGTGTGCCTTATCGAAAGAAGGATCATTTTCAAGACAAGAAGATTATGCTTTGCAAGGACAACGTATTTCGTGGAAATAAGCTTCTTCTAGTCACCGGCGTTATCGCGTTACTGGTTCTACTCATATTGTCTCTACGCCCCAAATGCGATTACTTGATTTCAAACGTCAGTTATTGCCGCGGAGACGTTTTATCTGCTGAGGTTGTAAATATAGGAATCACTGCCGGACGAATTTCTTATGTCGGCTCAAATCGCATTTCAGCCAAGATCATTATTCCCGGTGATGGGTTAATACTAACCCCTGGGCTGATTGATGTAAATTCCTGCGGTTGGTTGAGTGAGGACGCAGCGAAATTGAAGGTTATGGATGGTATTACGACATTTCTCAATGCGCACGGGGACAGTTTTCGTGCTGATGCAAAAAGGATCAAAGCCTCACGAAGACTCAATTATGCCACTTCGGTCGGGCTGATTCCAGTGTTTGCCAATCATCTTACTCAGGACCAAATGTTTGCCGCCTTGGAGGACTCGCTACGATATGGGGCTTACACGATTTCGTTATCACCGGAATATACCAAGGAAACCACGCCGGAAATCATTCGGGACCTGGCGGAACATTTTGCGAGGCAGAATGTGTTGTTCACATTTCATTTGCGTTACTCTAGTGCAGCCCAAGAACTGGAAGGAGTACAGGAGGCAATTGATTGCGCGGTTAAAGGGAATCCAGTACATCTTTTGCATATTACCTCCACCGGAGCGGCGTTTCATCCCGAGGAAGCCAAAAGAATGATAGATGCTGCCGTTCAATCAGGGATGCAAATCAGCTATGATTTTTATCCTTACACGGCGTGGGCGTCCTCCATTCATCGGGCACGATTTCAAGGAGATTGGCAAGAACGGTATCAGGTGGATTTTTCGAAAGTGCGGATTCTGGGTGAAGGGGAACTCACACCCAGGCGATTTGAGGAGTTGAAGAATGATTCAAAGGACAGCATGGTCATTGTAGAATCTATTCCGCAAAGCACTGTAGATTATTTTGCCACTAACACCACCTGTCCCATTGGCACGGACTCCGAAGCCAATTACACCACCACACATCCGCGTGGGGCGGGATCGTTCACCAAGTTTATCACCGATTACGTGGACACGGGGAAGGTGGAGTTTGGTCAGGCGATACATCGCTTTTCTACGTTGGCCGCGAAACAATTTTCTCCCTACATTCCAGAGTTGGCAAAACGCGGTGAGATCAAGGTAGGTTACGCAGCGGACCTTGTGCTATGGGACCGGGAGAAGATTAAGTCCAACGCAAATTTTTTTAATCCGCACCAACCGTCCTCGGGAGTAGTGGCGGTGTTTGTAAACGGAGCGCCGGTAGTTTTGGGTGGCAAACCTGTGGAGAGAGTTGCACCAGGTAAACACCTCAAGGGATCGTGGGCAAAATAACTATTGGAAGTCGGATGAAAAAAAACAAATCCAGACGTCGGCGAGTATTGAGATGGACACTTGTTGTAGTCGCTGTGTTGTTGGTGATTCCGGCGTTACAGGTTGCTACACTTTGGTTTATCAATCCGCCTACAACCGGGCCAATATTGATACGATGGTGTGCAGGGAAGATCAGCTCCAAACCTTATATTGCCAGTAAGTATCAGTGGGTCGATCTGAACTCTGTTTCGGTAAGTTTTTCCAGTTTTGTGTGGTCATGGGAAGACTGCCGTTTTTTTGAACACTGGGGGTTTGATGGCGAAGAAATTCTGGAAGCTATGGCAGAAGCAAGAAAAACAGGAAAACCAGCACGGGGTGCGTCTACTATCACTCAACAATGTGCTAGGTCACTATTTCTTTGGCATGGAAGGTCATGGCCACGCAAGGGATTGGAAGCGTATTATACAATTTGGATGGAGTTGCTCTTAAGCAAGAGGCGGATTTTTGAACTATATGTCAATGTAATCGAATTTGGGGATGGAGTTTACGGGATTGAATCAGCATCAAGGTATTACTATGGCGTTTCTTCTAAAGAGTTGAGCCGAGAGCAGGCGGCCTTGCTAGTAGCAGTGCTGTCGCAACCTCGGGTGTTAGATCCTAGGCATCCAACGGAAAAAATGTTGTGGCGGCAAGCAAAAATCCTAGAGCGAAGTAAGAACCTAGGGTTCCCCATTAAAGAATGATATGAAAACTAACGTCACTAATCTGCGCCAAATCCAGCTACCACTTGCGTTTACGCTATTAGAGTTACTGGTGACAATTGCCATTATTGCTATTCTCGCGGCACTGTTATTGCCGGCAGTCAATCGTTCCAAAGGGCGAGCGTTAAATGCAGTTTGCATTGGTAACTTCAAACAGCTGACTGCTTGTTGGCGAATGTACGCCGATGATAATGGTGGGAAGCTGGTGCCGGTGAATTTCAAATTTAAGTCTACTGCTACAATAAATAGCAATGCCTGGGTACGTGGCAGTATGAACGATGATGTGGTAGAGTATCCGCCGATTGAACCCGGAGTCCTAGATTCTACGAATCTAAATGGAATCAAACTGGGCGGGTTGTTTCATTACAATGGCGAGCCGGGGATTTACCGCTGTCCGCAGGACAAATTGCTCGTTAATGGCGTGTTGCGGGTGCGCAGTTATTCCATCAATGGCTGGATGGGGGGGACGACGGTTCATGGTCAGCATAACTATCGAGTGTTCAAACGCGAAAGCGACATTGTAAATCCTCCACCTTCCAAGGCTTGGGTATTCATTGACGAACACGAACGCAGTATTAATGACGGATGGTTTGCTGTAGACATGGAGGGGAGACTAGGTTTGCTTGATGCGCCCGCAGCCAGACATGGCGGAAGTTATTCTCTTTCTTTCGCAGATGGACATGTCGAAACTTGGAAGCTGATGGATGGCCGTACTAAAACCTGGAAAGTGCTTCCGATCTTGAACAGCCCCGTCAATCCAGATTGGAAAAGGCTAAGAGATTCTTCATCTAGCCAGATTCAATAATCCTCAATTGAGGTAAATCCTATGTTTCGCTTTCTTAAATGGGTCTCGGGAAATGGCTTTTTTGTAGTTTTGGCTTTCCTAATTTTTATCGGCGCATTGTTTTGGGCGAATGCTCGAGATCCATTCAGACGCATTTGGTTTACCCTAGACCTGAACAATACTTCAAAGGCCAATGGAATCATTTTATTACCAAAAATGGCATCACGGCCTTTGCCTGTTGTTGTTTATTTCACAGATAACAGTGATAAATTGCTTGCTTCGGGTTCACAGCTTAGAGAATTGGCAGAGATGGGACTTGCGACTGTTGGAATCGAGCGCAACAAGAGTCAATCTGAAGCTGCCCACTTTTTAGCGCTAAGTAAGTTTTACCTACGCCAAGAATGGGCAGATGCAAGTGCGATTGCATGGATCACGCATCAATCAATAAGCGATGCCGTGTTGACCGCGTCCACACTCCAAACTAATGGCATCCATGTAGAACTGTTTGAACTTCCACAACAGATTAAAGAGAAATCCCCCCTTCGGATGATCGAATTCCGAATTGCCGCAGAGTCGTGCCTGTTAAAGCTACGGGGTCAAAGCGCTTTGGATGGTTATGAGTCCATATCTGCATGGCAGGAAAAGGCAAAACCAGTGTGGGTATTTTTGCTCCCTGCATGCTTGTGGGGAGCGGGCAGCTTAATTCTTAAGCGGATTTGCTTCCTAAATTTGAGCGATAAAAGCACTCGTCCTCTGAACCGTCCGGTGTTTCTTGTTCGATGGGGTGGACTAATTCTAAGTTTTGTTGTCATTGGATTTGTATTATTATACCTACTGTTTCCTCAAGTGAAGATTACTCCGCGTAGGTTGGTCATAGCGCGTAATTTTATGGTGTCCTCCAAAGATCAAGTCGATTTTGAATACTTGGCTCGGAAGCCCATATGGTCTGAAAAACGGATTGTGATTTTGTTGTCGCATCTTGAATTAGCAAACTATAATCGCTTGCTGGTCAATTGGAAACTTGACCATAAAACATATCAAGAATTCGTCTTGTCGCCAGAGATTGATGACAAGTTCGATGGCGACATGAATTGGAGGCGCACTCTTTGGGTGAGTTTTTATCCGCGAATTCGCAAGGAAAGCAGCCTAGACGCAGCGGCTGAAATTGTGGCGTATTATCTTCGGGGGCGGGTGACCATTTCAGAAATCTCTAACAGTCCGCAGGATATAGAACACATTTGGGAGCGTCAAATCACTACATTACATGGATATGAAAGACTTCTAGTAGCAGCCTTACGTTCGGCAGGGATACCGAGCCAACTGAATGCCGAGGGACAGGCGGAATTTTTTGATGGAAGGCAGTGGAAAATGACGACAAAAGTGGGTTACTTTTCGACTAATTCTTATTTGCGAGAAAACTGAATTCCTCAGTGTGGCAACCGTCAGAAAAAATAGGTGTGTAGCGGTATTTTTACAAAGCATCGTGACAAAAGCCTGACGTGGTGACAGCATTCCTCGCAAATCAATCAACTTGCTTTCAACTTTACATCTGTCTCTCTCGCATAAATTTTCCCGGTCAACTCCACATGGGTCGCCTTTGGAATTCGCGCAATGAATTCCTCCCGTAACGCCTCCCGCTCGGCCAACTCGTTCGCGAACACCTCACGGCTCATTGCAAGCTTGGCGCACTCGTGGAATTTCTCCAACGGCACGATCTGCACCGGCTCATTCAATTGCCCCCAAAAAACCTCCAGTGAATTCTTCGAGGCCCACCACGGATAACCGTATTTGGCTTTCGCTTCGGCAATCGCCGTCTTGTTGTCTCTGGTGAGGGAAGTGGCTGCTGCTTCGCCGCTCAAATGGGCGGCTCCATCCAAGGGAAGCGGCACGATGTTCGCCGCAGTCTCGGAGAACACAACTTTCTGCGCCATATTTGCCGAGTGTTGGTCGCGCAAATGACCGTAAGTCTTCATCGCCAGTGCTCCGCCGTCTTTGTGCCCGAGCCAGCGCGATACCGTGGGAATGTCCACCTCGGATTCGATACACCGAGTTGCAAACAAATGGCGCAAGTCGTGGTGCGTGAAGCGGGCAATTCCCAACGTCTTGCAAGCCGAATTGATTGCCCCTTGGCACTCTTTCACTCGCATGACGGGACTCGCCAAGAATTCCTTCTCGTCACGCTCGCCTCTGATGCGTTCAAGCAATCGGCGCATGTCGGGAATCATCGGCACGCGGCGGATTTCCCAATTCTTCGTTCCGGTAACAGGATCGCCTTGGATCGTGATTTCACCTTTCTCAAAATCGCAATGCTGACCTTCCACCCGGGCCGCCTCACCTTTCCGGCATCCGCTGAAAGCCAGAAACTCAACGAGGTCGGCGCACTTTCGGCCCCATGCGCCATCGGCCTTTCGGATAGTCGCAACCAGTTCGGGAAATTTGTCCTGGGTTGGAAGGTGCAAAACCTTTTGGCGAATTCGCTTCCGCTTGATGTGGGTGGCAGGATTGTCGTACCGCGCGCCTGCTTCAACGGCAATGTCCAAAACCAGTTTGAGCGTTCCAACTGTGTTGTTGAATGCTGATGGGCTGGCTGCCTGCCCGAAGCGGGCAGCCCAAGAAAGACAGTCGGTTTTGGAAATTTGAGAAACGTCGGTCTGCTCCAGATCGGGCCACGACTTCAAGAGCGCGGTGATACGTTCTTCCCGAAAAGCCTTGCTGCGGTCTTTCAGTGAATAATCTCCCTTAAGACGCTCGCGGTAAGTTTCGAGGGCCGCGCCAAAGGTCATCTTGCCTCGCGCAACTGCCTGATGCGCGGCAGCGCGTTGGCGTTCCTCCTTGTGAAAATCTCCCAGTCGCAACTTGGCAACACTGATTCGATCTGTTTTGAGGGATTTCCAAATCAGCTTGCCGCGCACGCGGATTCGCGCATAATAGTTTCCTGATTGGACGTGGCGCACGAGATTGGCCACGGGCGTTTTTTGCCAACGCGGGTCTGTAGTATCGGATGAATTGCCATTCATGAAGATAGTATAGAACAGCAGTATAGAAAACGCAAGTGATGAAGTCGAAAAACAGCGATTTTATCCAATAAAATCAATACAAGTGGAAGGGTGGCTGAGTGGTTAAAGGCATCTGACTCGAAATCAGACGTAGTCGCAAGGCTACCGTGGGTTCAAATCCCACCCCTTCCGCCACCCTTTTTCCAAGCCTTTACCAAATAGCTCAGAAAGCATGAAAGCCCGACGTAACGGTTGCGCTACTTTGGCTGCCAGCTTCCGGGGGACTTCTTCAGCTCCGCATCGGTGAATTGTTTTCCCACCGTCTCGATCTTGCAGTCCGTCGGTTCGG
>Ga0075163_10006080_pt1 | contig 16012 bp, 14 predicted proteins | sample JI1023141ADNA_FD_71478 | JGI IMG/M metagenome (GOLD analysis project Ga0075163, IMG submission 71478) | Wastewater effluent complex algal communities from Wisconsin, to seasonally profile nutrient transformation and Carbon sequestration -... | ecosystem: Engineered > WWTP > Effluent > Algae...
GACGAGCAGCTCCTCGACACCTCCTTCGCGGCGTTCTTCCGCATCCCGGCGCTGGCCTTCCCGTTCGCCTCTTCGGTCATCATGCACCCGGAGAAGCAGCCCAACGACGTGCGCTGCGAGGGCCTCAAGCCCGACCAGTGCAACTTCAAGCTGGTGGCCCGCTCCACCCCGCGCGCGCTCCGCGAGACCACCGACACGGTGGACTTGCGGCCGCTCAAGCAGTGGCGCCCCAAGGGCGAGTGGGGTCAGTACGGCGTTGCCGCCAACGTCGAGGGCAACCTCAAGACCGCGTTCCCCGAAGGCGACAAGATGGGCGTCGAGCGCCCCGACAAGTCCGCCAAGCCGGCCCGCGTTCTCGTGGTCTCCTCCTCGCAGTTCCTCGCCAACCCCTTCGCCCGCGCCGGTAACGGCCCGGACATGGGCCAGATGGGCATGCAGATGCCCGGCATGGGCGGCGACGAGCAGCTCCTCCAGATCGCCGGTCCCTACGCGCAGCAGGCTCTCACCCAGACGATTCTTGCCTTCAAGAACACCCTGGACTGGCTCAGCGGCGACACCGACCTCCTCGCCGTCTCGGCGAAGATCCTCAACGAGCCGAACCTCGTGTACGGCGACGTGTCGAAGCCGACCTTCTCCGAAGAGTCGGACGATCAGCTCAAGAAGCGTGACGAAGAGATGCGTCAGGCCCGGAAGACGCAGCAGCGTTCGGTGGAGATCGCGCTCGTCGCCATCCTGCCGATCCTCTTCGCCCTCTTCGGGTTCATCCGATGGCGGCTCCGCATGGCGGCCCGAGAGAACGTCTCTCTGGCCTAGGCGCAGCCTGCGCGGTGGTGGAGGCCCGGTTCGTACCTGCCTCCACCGCTGCGCCCCTTTCTCTCTCGACGCATCAACGCAAAGCGTGAACGAACATGGATAAGCGAATCATTCTCGGGGTCGTGATCCTCGGCGCCATCGGCGCGGCGGTCTACTACCGCACCAAGGCCGACGAATCGGTCGGCAAGACCACCACCAGCTCGGCCGACCTTCCGGACGTGAAGGTCCCCGAAGACCTGGACAAGATCGTCATCACCAACGCCGACAAGGGCGAGGTCACCCTGCAGAAGAAGGGCGACAAGTGGGAGATGGTGAAGCCCGTGGCCTTCCCCGCGAACCAGGGGAACGTCAAGGCGCTCATCGACAACATGAAGGAGCTCAAGGCCACCGAGGTCATCTCGAGCCAGCTCACCGACGACCAGAAGAAGCTCTACGAGCTCGATGCCGCCAAGGCCGTGCACGTGGTGGCCTTCAAGGGCGCGGACAAGAAAGCCGACATCACCTTCGGCAAGGCCGGCGGTCGCGGCCAGATGACCGCCGTCGACGGCAAGCCCGGCGTGTACGCCGTGAGCGGCTACTCGAGCTTCCTCTATGCGCGCGAGGCCAAGACCTGGCGCGACATGGAGATCCTGAAGTTCGACGACGCCAACGCCACCCAGGTGCAGCTCACCAACAAGGCGGGCGCGTTCTCGTTCACCAAAGGCGAGAAGTGGGGCGGGACCTTCAAGGAGAAGGCCATCGACCGCTTCGACGACACCAAGGTCGCCGACCTCCTCCGCGCGTACAAGAACCTCAACGCCGACGACTTCGCCGACGGCAAGACGGCCGCCGACACCGGGCTCGATCAGCCGGAAGGCACGCTCACCGTCACGCTGAAGGACAACGCCGGCAAGTACACCCTCAAGGTGGGCAAGGTCGCCAACGGCACCTCGCACTACGCCCAGAAAGAGGGCTCCGACACCATCTACGTCATCTCCAGCTGGCCCTCCGAGTGGGCCACCGCCGAGGTGGTGAAGTTCCAGAAGCCCAACGCCGACGCCGGAGCCCCCAAGGACGGCGGCGGTCCGCACCTGGAGATGCCGCCGGGCATGCAGATGCCGCCGGGCATGCAGATGCCGCCGGGGATGGATCCCCATGGCGGTATGCCGCCTGGTCATCCCTGAGTCATCCCTGAGTCGTCCCTGAGGCTCGCTTCAGGTGAACGAGTGCCTGCCCTCTATCGCGGAGGGCGGGCACTTTTCGTTTGCGCCGCTGCCATCAGGCGACGAAGACCCTGCGCGAAGAGGGGCGGCGCGAGATGGCCGAATGCGAGGCGCATGCCGTGAGCGTCGGGGCGCCTCGTGAGCGCCGCCTCCGGAAGCACCAGTACCCCGCGCGCGTAGGCGCGGCGCGCGAGGGCCAGCACGTCGTGATCGGGCCAGTGCGTCCAGATGGCCAGGCCCCCGGCCGGCGCATCGAACGAGAAGGGGACCTTGCGCGCGGCGGTGGCAAGCTCCTCCAGGGCGGCCTCACGGCGCGTCGCATACACGCGTCGCGCGCGACGAAGGTGGCGCTCGAAGCCGCCTTCGCGCATCCACGAAGCGAGGGCAGCCTGGGTGATGCCGTCGTTGGCGCGGCTGGTGAGGCGCCGCCGACGCGCGACCGCTTCCAGCACCGTCCGGTCACCTGCGAGCAGACCGAGTCGCACCGCCGGTGCTACCAGCTTCGACAGCGTGGCCACGTAGAGCACGTGTGAGGCGCCGGGCCACGAGGCGAGCGGCGCCTGGGGAACGCCCTGGTAGTGGTACTCGTGATCGTAGTCGTCCTCGACGATGGGCACGCCGTGGCGCCGCGTCGTTTCCAGGAGCGCGGCCCGGCGCGGGGCGGACATGGACACGGTGGTGGGATACTGGTGATTGGGCGTAACATACACGCATCGAACGGCGCGCTTTCGCAAGAGCGCCGTCAAGCGGTCGACCTGGAGCCCCTGATCGTCCACCGGAACGGGCGCGATCTCGGCGCCCAGGCTCTCGAACATCTCGCGCACCGGCAGATAGCCCGGGTCTTCCATCGCCACGACGTCGCCCGGTGCCACCAGCACCTGGGCCAGCAGCGCGATGGCCTCCTGGGAGCCATGGGTCAGGACGACGTCTTCGGCCACCAGGCTGCGCGCGCGTCGCAAGTAGCGACGGAGCTCCCGGCGGAGGTCCGGGGCGCCCCACGCCTCGAGCGCACTCAAGTGCGCCGCGCCGGTGCGACGCAGGACGTCGCCGTAGGCCGCGCGCAGCTCCGATAGCGGCAAGAGCGACGCATCGGGGAGCGCCGCGTGCAGTGCGATGATCCTCGGGCCGAGCTCCGGGAGCCTCTCCACGACCGGGTCGGGCCGCAGCCGGAACCCGGGAAAGCCGGGCGAGCTGCGCGAAGCCTCCGGAGCGCACGCGGTCGGCAGTTGGGCCGCCACCCGAGCGCCCTTCCGCGGCGCCACCTCGAGGAGGCCTTCGGCCACCAGCGCGTCCACCGCGAGCTGCGCGGTGTGACGGTGGACGCCGAAGGTCTCGCCCAGCGTCCGCGACGAAGGGAGCCATTCGCCGGCGGCGAGCCGACCCGAGTCGATGGCCTTGCGCAGGCTATCGGCCATGGCCATCCACTTGGTGGCGCGTCCGCTGGGCGAACGAAGGCGGGGCGGAGGAACGAAAGTGCGCATCTGGTCCAAGGAGAATCGTGGATCTGGTCCATCATCCTAGACCAAGCGTCGCTAGATCGGAGGCATGAACCTCACGCCCGTACCCCTCACGGGGCTCACCGTCTCGCTCACGCCTTTGACCACCGCGGATCTACCGGAGCTCACCGCCGTCGCCCTCTCCTCGCCCTCCATCTGGGAGCACATTCCGTATCCGGTGCGGACGCCCGCAGAGGTCGCCGCGCTCCTCGACATGCAGCTGGGCCTGCAGAGCCGGGGCGCGGCCATCTGCTTTGCCACGCGCATCGCGGCTTCCGGCGTCATGGTGGGAGGAACGAGCATCCGGATGGTCGATGTCCACGCGCCGGCGGTGGAGATTGGCGGCACGTGGATCACACCGCCGCACCAGCGTACCCGGGTCAATACCGAGGCCAAGCGCCTGATGCTCGCGCACTGCTTCGACACGCTGGGGTGTGCGCGCGTGGAGCTGAAGACCGACGAGCGCAACCTTCGCTCGCAGGCCGCCATCGCGCGCATCGGCGCGGCGCGAGAGGGCGTGCTGCGCGACCACATGCGTCGCACCGACGGCAGCCTGCGCAGCAGCGTGCTGTTCTCGATGCTCCAGGGCGAATGGCCGGCAGCGCGCGAGAAGCTCGACGCCCGTCTCGCGGCCTTCGCCTGACGACGGCTCAGCTCATCCATACCGGGGCGATGACCGCGCGCGCCACACGCGCACCGACCGCGGCGTGTGATCGGGAGAGCGCAGCGGGTCGAGATTGACGGGGCGCGTGCGACCGACCACTGTGAGCGTTCACGCCCGGCGCTCGCCGGCGGAACCGAGGAGAACGACATCGTGCAAAGGGCTCACCGCAACGTACTTCCCGCCGTCACCGCCTTCGCTTTGGTGGCCGCCGCCGTCTCCAGTGGTTCTTCCGTCGAGGCCAAGCCCAAGAAGCCGCCGGCGGTGAGCTACCTCACCGGCAACGCGGCCGACGTGAGCCCCACGGTGCACGGTCCGGTCCTCGACCTCGGCGGCGGGGGAACCGACGTCGACGCCGCCTTTCAGCGGACCATCGACGCGGTTCGCGGCTGCACCTCGTGCAGCGCCACCATCGACATCGTGGTGCTGCGCTCCACCGGTGCCGATGGCTACAACCCGTACCTCTACGCCATGAACGGCGTCGACTCGGTGGAGACCCTGGTGGTCGACGATCCCGCGCAGTCGTCGGACCCGGCCGTGGTCGCCAAGGTCCAGAACGCCGAGCTCGTGTTCTTCGCGGGCGGCGATCAGTGCGACTACGTGCAGAACTTCAAGGGCACCCCGGTGGAAGCCGCAGTGCAGTCGGTCTACGCCCGGGGCGGCGCGGTGGGCGGCACCAGCGCCGGCCTCGCGATCCAGGGCGACTACGCCTACGACGCGTGCAACAGCGCCAATGGTGTCACCTCGGCGGCGGCGCTCGCCAATCCGTTCAACAAGGAGATCTCGTTCACCAACGACTTCTTCGATTGGTCGCCGCTGAGCCAGCTCATCACCGACAGCCACTTCGTCACGCGCGATCGCATGGGGCGCTTGATGGTGTTCCTCGCACGGCAGATCCAGGACGGCGTGACCAACGCCGCGTGGGGGCTGGGGGTCAACGAGGAGACGTCGGTGGTGGTCGACCCCAGCGGCATCGCGACGGTGGTCGGCGTGGGACCGGCGTACCTGGTTCTCGCGGATCATCCGGCGACCGTGTGCCAGGCCAAGAAGCCCCTCGGCTACACCGGCTTCAAGGTCTGGAAGTACGCGGCGGGCCAGTCGTTCAACATCGCCGCCCGCCCGACCACCGGGTTCACGACCATCGACGTGACCGCCGGCGTCCTCAGCGCGAATCCGTACTGACGTTCAGCGGAGGCCGTGCTTCTTCATGGCGCGGGTGAGCAAGATGCCCTTGGGATCGAAGCCCGTGAGCACCTCGTCGTCGACCATGAAGGTGGGCACCGCCACCGAGCCTCCGGTGATCTTGGTGAGCTCGGCGTGTGCTGCCGGGTCGGTGTCCACCGAGCGCTCGACGTAGCTCACGTCGTGGTCGCGCATCCAGCTCTTGGCCATCTTGCAGGCAGGGCACGACGTCGTCGTGTACACCACGAGGCGCGTGCCCTTCGCGGCTGCCGCGGCACGCGCTTCCTGGCGTGCCTCGCTTCGCGCCACCAGCGCGCTCCGCCCGAAGGAGAACGCCGCGAGCAGCGCCACCACCACCACCGCGACCACCAGGTAGGTCTTGCTCAGCCCGCGCAGCTGCCGGCTCTCCGCGTCTTTGGCGCAGCGAAGACAGATGCCCTCTTGGTCCAGGAGGAAGCCGTGCACCTCGCAGCGCGGACGCGTACCCCAGCCCACGGAGAGGGGAGCGATGGAAGAGCGTCGCGGGTCTTGGTCGGGGTTCGTCGGGAACGAGCTCATGCTCCATCGATGTGCAAACCGCGCGCCGGACCGCGCGCCGAGAAATGTCCGGAGAAGCTGCGGCAGCGGCGTCGCGCGCGTGTTGGGGCCAGCCAACGGTGTTGGGGGTGGCCAACAGGGGTTCGCGAACCCGCCTGTTGCGCTTTCCTCGCGCCCCTACGGGCGGTAGCGTGAGTGTGAATGCTCGAAGGCGATCTGGTCGATCAGCGCTATCGCCTCGCCGAGGTGCTCGGGCGCGGCGGCATGGGCGTGGTGTATCGCGCCTTCGACGAACGCCTCGAACGCAGGGTCGCGATCAAGGTGTTGCCGCCGGAGGACCAGCGCATCGAGGGCGCGCGCGAGCGCTTCGTGCGGGAGGCGCGGCGCACCGCGCAGCTCCGCCACCCGAACATCGTCGAGGTCTTCGACGTCGGTGAGACGCCCGAAGGCGAGCTCTTCTTCGTCATGGAGCTCCTGGAAGGCGAGCTCCTCTCCCGGCGCATCGGGCGCCTCGGTCCCCTCTCGCTCGAGGCGTTCGGCGCCATCGCCCTTCCGCTCTGCGACGCGGTCGCGGCGGCGCACGCCGGCGGCATCGTGCACCGCGACCTCAAGCCCGACAACGTCATGCTCGCCCAGGTGGGCGAAGACGGTACCGAGCAGCTCAAGGTGCTCGACTTCGGCATCGCCAAGGAAGTCGGATCCATCACCCGGCTCACCGAGACGGGCACCTTCATCGGCACCGTCGAGTACATGTCGCCGGAGCAGATCCGCGGCGATCGGCTCGACGCGCGCGCCGACGTGTATGCGCTGGGAGCCTTGTTTTATAGGCTCCTCACCGGCGCGCCGACGTTCGCCACCGACAACGTCGCGACGCTGATTCACAAGCATCTCTCGGTGGTCCCGGAGCCGCTGCGTGCCCGCGCACCGGCGGTCACGGGCGCGGTGGAAGCGGTGATCATGCGATGCCTGGCCAAGGAGCCGCAGCTTCGCTACGCGTCGGCCGGTGTGCTGCGGAACGCCCTTGCGGACGCGCTCGCTGCCAGCGTCGCGCGGAGCGACACCGTCACGGCGCCGGTCCCGGAGCTCGATCTGCAGGCGCCGCCGCGCCCCGTGCTCGCACGTACGGCGCATTCCGCCGGCGTGGTCGGAATCGCGCCTCCGGTCGAGGTGGAGATCGAGCTCGCGCCGGCCCCGCGCCCTCTGCCGCCGGCGCCCATCGCACCGCTGGTTCCGGTCACCCCCTTCGCCCCGCACCGCGAGCTGCAGCGGGTGGGGGAGCCGCCGCCGCGCTGGCTCGCGCCCCTCGGCGTCTTGCCGGTGAATCTCGGCAAGCGCGTGTTCGCGTACTCGCTCCTGGCAGCCGGCGTGAGTCGCATCTTCTTCGGCGGTGGCTACCTGGTATCCGGCGGCCTTCTCCTTCTTGCGATCGCATCGGGCCTGGGTATCTGGGTGCGGCGCCGTACCGACGAGGCCGACGGCGTGGATTCCTAGCTCGGGGCTGTCCCGGAGCTCCATGCTCCGCGAGACCAGATCGGGCACGGGCACGGGCACGGGCACGTGGAGACGAGAATCCTTCGGCGGCCGGCGGTTCCTCGCGCAGGCGCGAGCCACCTCGATGTTCACCCACTGCCGCTCATCGAGTTGACGTCGAGCCATCGTGGCGACCGATGGAACGCAGACTCCAGACCGTGGAGAGTACGTAAGGTGCGTGCGCAGAAAAACTCGCCGGCCACTGAACGACCAGTTCCGCGCGACAGGCAGCCTCGACGCACAACGTGTCAGCGATGTACGGATCTGGACCACCCCTCTCGCCCGTGCCCGTGCCCGTGCCCGTGCCCCGTGCCCGATCTCCCTCTCCGCGGCTCGGCACTTAGCTGTAGCTCGGGCTAGCCTGTTGGGGCGCCCCAACATGTGGGGTCCAGCCAACACCGGGAGGCCGGGATTTGAGGGAAATTCGTGACGCGGCCCACGGTCCGTTGCTTGCACATCCAGCCCGCATGCACACGACCTCTCGCCACTCGACCCCTGCCGTTCCCGAGCTCGACCTGCCTCGCGCGGCGGTCCGTGCGCCGGCTCCGAGCGACACGCGCCGCAGCGCCGTCCTTCCGGCGTCCATCGAGATCGACCTGGGGACGCCCGCGGCGCCGGCCACCAAGCGCTGCCCGGTGTGCACCACCGAGCTCGGTCTCGCCGACCTCACTTGCTACGGCTGCGGTGAGCGCTTCTATGCGGACTCCGGCGTACCTTCGCTGCCGCCTCCCGATGCTTACTGGCGGCCAGTTGCGACGCCGCCGTATGCGATGACCCAGCGCGGTGGCTCGCAGGGCGCCATGGCCACCGTGGCCGAGCTGCTCCCGATGGGCGTCTCCAAGCGCCTGCTCGCGTATCCGCTGCTGGCGGTGGTCGTGCTCAACCTCCTGTGCCCGTGCATGATCTCCACCCTCACGACCGTGGGCTGCATCGTGGTCGCGCTCTTGGGCGGCCTGGGCGTGGTGGCCAACGCACTCGAGGAGTGACGAGAGGCGGACCTCAGCGCAAGCCGTACTTCTTCAACAAGCTCAGCAGATACGGGCGGTCCATCTGTGCGCGCCGCGCGGCTTCCGATGCGTTGCCCCCTGCGGTCTCGATGAGCGTGGTCAGGTACCGGCGCTCGAACTCGGCGATGGCGTGCGCGCGCGCGTCGCGATAGCGCTCGGCCGGTGGCGGCGCCGGGGGGGCGCCGGCCGGGGAGGGCGTTGCGTCGTCCAGCCATCCCGGTTCGCCGCTGGTACCCTCCGCGATGGTGCGCTCCACCAGGTTGCGCAGCTCGCGGACGTTCCCGCTCCAGTGCTGATCCGGGAGCATGGCGAGCGCCTCCGCCGAGAGTGCGCCTTCGCTTCCGGTGACCTCGCGGGCGAAGTGCTCGGCGAGCAGCAAGACGTCCTCGCGTCGCTCGCGCAGCGGTGGCACCACGATGCGCGCCGCGGCGATGCGATAGTAGAGATCGGCGCGGAATGCGCCGCGGTTCACCTCGGCCCGCAGATCGCGATGCGTCGCCGACACCACGTGCACGTCCACGGAAACTTCCTTCGCGCCGCCCACGCGCCGAAGCTCCTTGCGCTGGAGCACGCCCAGGAGGGCCGGCTGCACGTGCGCCGGCAGCTCGCCGATCTCGTCGAGAAACAGCGTTCCGCCGTGGGCCCGCTCGAAGGCGCCGAGGTGCCGCTGGGCCGCGCCGGTGAAGGCTCCGCGCTCGTGGCCGAACAGCTCCGACTCCACCAGGTTGCCGGGGAGCGCGCCGCAGTCGACCACCACGAAGGGGCCCTTGCTCCGCGGGCTCTCGCTGTGGAGCGCGCGCGCCACCAGCTCCTTGCCGGTGCCGGTCTCGCCCTGCACCAGCACCGAGCCACCGAAGGCAGCCAGCCGACGGATCGCCTGGGCGACCCGGTGCATGGCCGCGCTCTGGAACACCAGCCCGGGAATTTCCAGGCGCGCCTCCGAAGGCTGCGTCTCCGCAGCTGCCGACACCACGAAGACGGTGTCGCCCACCCGGAGCTGGGCTCCCGCCGCGACGGTGGCGTCGCGAAGCCGCGTTACCCCCAGGAACGTGCCGTTGAGGCTCCCGAGATCGCGTACGAGCACGCCGTCACCGCTCGCGGTGAGCTCCAGGTGGTACCGACTCACGGTGGGGTCGTCGAGCGCGAGATCGTTGTCCTCGGCCGAGCCCACTGTCACCGTTGCGCCGGCCTCCGCACGCAGATGCTTACCGATGCTCGGGCCCCGGGTGACGGTGAGCGAGAGCCGTTGAATCTCCACCGCGGCCGGCAGCCTGTGGGGGCGCGTGCGCTGACTCTCGTCCATCTGAACGGAGTCTACCACCGCGCTTCAGCGGCCAGCGCGATGGATCGCGTACAGTAGAGCCTTGGCGAACACCTTGGCGCGGGTGGCGCAGATGTGGCCGGCGCCTTCCTCGTCGATGCCCTGGCCCTTGCTGGGGCAGGCCGTCGTCGAGCGGTTGCCCTGGCAGATGCGCCACACGCCCCCGACCTCGCAGCGCTTGCCGTCCTGCGTGCTTTCGATGTCCTGGAGATCGAAGATGGTGTCGCCCTTGAACGTCTCGAGCATCCACGTGCGCATCTTCATCTTCGGCGGATTCTCCGCCACGCTGTACACCAGCGGCGGCGTCACGTGGACGAAGCGAAGTCCGGCGGCCTTCACGTCGGCGACCAACTTCGCGTAGGCGGCCTCGACCGCGGGCAAGTCCTGCTCCTGGACGTCGGCGTATCCGAAGCTGAAGAACAGGACCTTGAGCCGCGACTTGTGGGCCGCGAGGGCCTTTCGCACGGCGGCCATCTTCTCCATCGGCGCGCCGTTGGCGACCCCCGCCACGTCGGTGAAGATGCCGCCGTTGAGCCCCTGGGCGGTGGCCTGACCGCGCTGGTGGTCCGGGCCGTAGTACTCGAACTTGTAGCCGAGCGCCTCCGCGCCGTCTTCCAGGTCCTGGCCCACAGATTGGTGCAAGAACAGCGTGCCGAAGGTCTTCAGCCCCTCCTTGTCGGAGAGGGAATCCCATGCGCTCGTTCCCGCGTTGCCCACCACGTTGGAGCCCGGCGCGCCCACCGCCAGTGGCGCTCCGGACTTCCCGGCGGCAGCCTGTTGCGGCGACGCGCTCGACGCGCTCGCGCCGCTACTGTTGGAGGCGCTTCCCTTGCAACCGGTGACGATGGCCGTGGCGAGCAAGAGTGAAGTGAACGCGCGAAGCGGGCCGATCATGTGCCCATCCTACGAGATTTGGCCGTGGGTTCACCAGCTTCCGCGTCGTATCCTGCTGCCATCTCCATGAGCTACGATCTCTGGTTCCGGTCCGAAACGCCGCTCACCGTCGACGCGATGTGCGAGTACTTCTCGGTTCGACCGAACTTCGAAGTGAGCACCGCCCGGGCCCACTACGAGAACGAAGCCACCGGCGTGTACTTCGGGTTCGACTTCGGGGGCGTCACGGACGGGCCCGAAGAAGGGCACGCGCCGGTCGCGTTCAACATCAACTATTTCAGGCCGCACGTGTTCGGCCTCGAAGCGGAGCCGGTGCTCACTGCGTTCGTCGATGCCTTTCAGCTTCGTGTGGAAGATCCCCAGATGGAGGGAATGGCCGATGGGGGGTACTCGCCGGAGGGCTTTCTCCGAGGCTGGAACGCGGGCAACGTCTTCGGCTACCGTGCGTGCCTGCCGGATACTTCGCCGCTCACGCTGCCATCCGCGCAGATCGAAAGCATCTGGCGATGGAACTTCGCGAACCCGCTCACCGTGGAGCACATGATGGACCTGATCGACACCGCACCGCCCTGCTTCGTGCCGCGGGTCATGTTCTTCCAGACGGGTGAGAGGGCGGTGAGCTCCCTCGTCGTCTGGGACACGCGGATGGCCATTGCAATCCCCGAGGTCGACCTCGTGCTGACCATGACCGACGCGGGGCCGCTCGTTGCGCCCGCGAGCGAGGTTCTCCCCATGCTGGATGTGCACAGCGCGTGGCAGCCGGACTACGAGGTCGCCCCGCGTCGGCCCGTCGGGCTGTCGACGCGACTGGTCGACGAGGTTTCGCCGGAGCACTCCCGGAAGATCCAGTCCCTCATGCGACCGTTCCAGCCGGTGGCCCGTCTCTCCGTGGACCAGATCCTCGACGCGGAGCTGGTGGCGGCAGCGCGTCGCTGAGGTTCGGCGCTGTTCGCCCGCGCCGCAACCGCGGGGGCCCGAGAGACATCCCACCTCCGCCTCGCGGCATCGCTGTGTGTCTGAATGCCACGGTTGCCGCACGAACCCCGAAGGAGATGCGAAAAATGGGAATCAGCAAAGCCAGCGCGAAGTGGGACGGCAACATCAAGACCGGCAAGGGCGTCATGTCGCCCGCTCACGGGGGTGACATCCCGTTCTCGCTCGGTTCCCGCTTCGAGGGTCAGCCGGGTAGCAATCCCGAAGAGCTCCTTGGCGCTGCCCTCTCCGGCTGCTTCTCCATGGCCCTCTCCTTGAGCCTCGAGAAGGCCGGCTCGCCCCCCAAGGCCATTCGCACCTTCGCCAACGTGAAGCTCGACAAGGACGGCGAAGGGTTCTCCATCACCGCCATCGAGCTCACCACCGAAGCCGAGGTACCCGGCCTCGACGCCGCGAAGTTCCAGACCATCGCCGAGGAGACCAAGAAGGGTTGTCCGGTCTCCAAGGCGCTCGCCAGCGTCGGCAGCATCACGCTCAAAGCCAGCCTCTCGACCGGCTGAGCCGCGCCCTACTGAGGGGACGGGCAGCGGCCGAGCACGCGCGCCGCGTTGTCGTGGAAGAACGCCCGCACGTCGCCCTCCGGCCAGCCGCGGGCGCGGAGGCGTTCGGCCAGCACCGGCAGCGCGGCGATGGTCTTCGCATCCTTCGGCGGCACGATGCCGCCCTCGAAGTCGCTCCCCAGGGCCACGACCCGGGTGCTCCCCACGTCGCGCAAATGCTCCAGGTGCGCCACCACGTCGTCGAGGCTCGCCTGGGCGCCGCGCACCAGGTGTCCGACGTAGAACGAAACCCCCACCACGCCGCCGCTCGTCGCGATGCGCTTGATGAGTGCATCATCCACGTTTCTCGGAATGTCGTGGAGCGCGCGCATGCCGCTGTGGGTAGCCACGAACGGAACCTTGCGTGCCTCCGCCAGCTGGGCCAGGTCCGCGGCGGTGGCGTCGCTGGCGTGGGATACGTCGAGGATCGCGCCGGCGTCGAGGAGGCGCTTGGCCAGCGTTCGACCCGCCGCGGTCAGGCCCCGTGCGCGCCGGGCCGGGTCGGTCTCCTGGCTGGCGCCGCCCAGAGCGTTGCTGCGCGAATGCACCAGGGCGAACACGCACGCGCCGCGCTTGACCCACGCCACCGCCGCATCGGGATCGTCGGCGAACCCATCGGCGCCCTCGAACGAAACGCGCACGCGAACGGTACCGGCCGCCGCGGCACCCAGCGGCGCGCCCAGCACGCCGGCGCCGTCTCGGGCGAAGAGTCGCGTCGCATCGGCGAACGTGGCCTCGTACTCCCGGCGGGCCTCTGCCGGGGTCATGGCGTACGCCTTCTCGACGAAGAGCGACGCCAGGATGCTGCCCACCTGACCTTCGCGCAGCTGCGCTCTTCCTGCCTGCCGGGCCCCGTCGGCGAGATTCAGGTGACCGGCGTGCGCTTGCCACGCCAGGTCCACGTGCAGGTCGATGGCATCGAGAGGCGCCTTCGGATCGAGCTCTGCGGTGGCGTCGGCACCTGCGTCGCGCGAGACCGCGATTGGCACATCCGCAGGCGCATTCGCGTCGGTCATTGTCACAACCGAGGCGGCATCGCCGGCAGAAGATGCGCGCTCTGCCGGCAGGGGCGTCGGCCGCGAGCACGCGAACAGGAGGAGCAGAGCGAAGCGCCGCACGCACCCAGCGTAGTCCATCTCGCGATGCCGCATGGCGTCACTCGACTCTCTTGGAAAACGTCGACGCCTTGAGTAGAGCCGAAGGTCCACACGCGCGAGAGGCAATTGCGATGGATCTCTTCGGTCACCTGAACGACTACGACTACGGTGAAGTTCACTTCAAGCTGGACAAGGCCACGGGCCTGAAGGCGATCGTCGCCGTCCACGACTCTCGCCTCGGGCCCGCGCTCGGTGGCTGCCGCTTCATCCACTACGAGTCCGACGAGGCCGCGGTGGTCGACGCCCTCCGCCTCGCCCGCGGGATGACCTACAAGGCCGCCATCACCGGGCTCGCGCACGGCGGCGGCAAGAGCGTGCTCATCCGGCCCCGCGAGCACTTCGACCGGGTGGCGCTCTTCCGCGCCTTCGGCAAGTTCATCGAAGACCTGGGTGGCCACTACATCACCGCCGAAGACAGCGGCACCGGCCTCGACGACATGGAGGTCATCCGCTCGGTGAGCAAGAACGTCACCGGCGTCGACCCGTCGCACGGCGGCTCCGGCGATCCCTCGCCGTTCACCGCGCTGGGTGTGCGCCGTGGCATCGAGGCCTGCGTGAAGTTCAAGCTGGGCAAAGACTCCCTCGAGAAGGTGCACGTGGCCGTGCAGGGCGTGGGCCACGTCGGCTACTACCTCTGCAAGGAGCTCCACGCGCTGGGCGCCAAGATCTCCGTGGCCGACATCGACCCGCTGAAGGCCGAGCGCGCGCAGCGTGAGTTCGGTGCCACCGTGGTCACGCTCGACCAGATCGCCGCGCTCCAGTGCGACGTCTTCGCGCCCTGCGCCCTCGGAGCTGGCATCAACGACACCACGGTGCCGCTGCTCAAGGCCCCCATCGTCGCCGGTGCCGCCAACAACCAGCTGGCCGAGCCCCGACATGGCGACGACCTGCACGCCCGCGGCATCTTGTACGCGCCGGACTACGCCATCAACGCCGGCGGCCTGGTGAACGTGGCGCAAGAGGTTCTGGGCTACGACGCGCAGAAGGCCACTGACAAGACGATGAAGATTTACGACACCATCTGGGACATCGTCGATCGCAGCAAGCGCCTCTCGACGCCCACCTACAAGGTGGCCGATCGAATCGTGGAAGAAAAGCTCGCCGCCGTCGGTAAGTAGCTCGCCATGACCACCACGCTCACGGTTTCGTTCCTCGCCCCCATCGCCGTCGGTGCCGAGATCGTGGTGGTCACCATCGAAGAAGCGGGGGTCTTTTCCGGCTGGAACGAGGCGGCCCCTATCCTCGTCGATCGCTCGACCGGCATCGTGTTCGGCTCGTCCTCCCTGCCGGAGCAGATTCACGCGGGAGATCTCGACGTGGAGCGACACTCCAACGGGCGCTTCCGACGAGCGCCGGACGTCGCCCCGGTGACGTACCGGGTCGCCTCGTGCTTGATTCGTTCCCGCAGCGGCGACCACGCGAACCTCAACACCGTGTTGGGGCTCGAGCCGCTCGCCGGGACCCCCGCGTATCGCTGACCCGGCCTACTTCGCGATGCGGAGAATCCGCGTGCCGTTCTGCACGCTCTTCTCCACGAAGAACAGCTGCGCCCCCAGCGCGAAGTCGTCGGGCACGCCATCCCGCTTCGCCAGCACCTCGGGCCCCTTGGCGCAGTCGGCGCCGGCGCATCGGAGGATGGTGCGGGCGTCGACGTCGTTGAAGTAGAGGCCGGTCGCGTCGGCGACCAGCGTGCTGATGGGGCCGAGGTCCTTGGCGAACAGCTCGAACCCGCCCAGGCAGCCGCTGGCCGGGCAGCGGAGGATGCGTGCGTCCTTGGCCCCGGTGTTGCCGGCGTAGGCCAGAAAGACCTTGTCGTCGCGCACGGCGATCCCCACCAAGTTGGTGGGCTCCAGCACCGTGGGGTTCAAGATGGTGGGCGTCTTGCAGTCGACCGCCTGGTCGCAGCGCGCCAGCTGGTTCGATCCGTTGACGTAGTACACGTACTTGCCGTCGAGGGCGACGAAGGTCGCGGAGGCATCGACGAAGTTGCGCGACGTGGCGCAAGCGCCCGCCGTCGCGCAGGTGGTGTACTGCATCTGGTCGCCGTCCGGTGCAAAGTACACGATTGCCGGCGGCGCCGCGCTGCTGCCCACTGCCACCACCAGCCGCGTTCCCAGCACCTCGTACAATGTAGACGGCGACGCGGGGCACGTGGCCGCGGTGCTGCACGCTCGGAAGCCGGAATATCGGCGCTGTATGGTGCCGCTGCTGCTGCTGAAGAGGCGATCGTACTCGGAGCCGAAATAGAGCGTGCCCTGGGCCGCGGCCAGCACGGTCGCCGTGAAGGGCGCGAGATCGGTGTGGGCCGTCGCCACCTCGCTCGGACGATCGAGCGCCGACGACAGAATGCGGGTACCGGAGGTGAAGTACACGCGCTTGTCGTCCACCGCGTAGCGCACGTCGCCGGCGCCGAGCCCGTCGCGAACCAGCGTGGGCTCGCAGCGTCCACTGCTGCAGGCGGCGCCGCTGCAGGAGTGAGCGCACGCGCCGCAATTCTCGCCGGACGTCTGCAGGTCGAAGCAGGCGGTGCCGCAGAGGGTCGTCGCGCCCGGACAAGCGCCGCCATCGGGCAGCACTGCGGCGTCGCTGACCGGGCTACCCGCGTCGGGTTCGCTCCCGCTCCCGCCATACGACACGCAAGCCTCGGCCACGAGCAGTGAAACCGCCACGGCAAGGGAAC
>Ga0075163_10006081_pt1 | contig 16012 bp, 11 predicted proteins | sample JI1023141ADNA_FD_71478 | JGI IMG/M metagenome (GOLD analysis project Ga0075163, IMG submission 71478) | Wastewater effluent complex algal communities from Wisconsin, to seasonally profile nutrient transformation and Carbon sequestration -... | ecosystem: Engineered > WWTP > Effluent > Algae...
CTGCACGGCGAGTTGGGCGGTGCTCCGTTCCGCTTGTCGGGCGAGATCCTGGCGTTCGATCCGCATCCGGCGTTCGACGTGAGGCTGACCGGCGAGAGCTTGCTCCTATGGCGCGAGGGCGACGTCACCGTGCGCGCCGACTCGGATCTCTCGCTCCAGGGGCCCCTCGAAGCGCTGAACCTGCGCGGCACGTTGGCGCTGCGCGACAGTCACTACACGAAGAAGATCGACTTCCTCTCCTTCACGCGTTCCGGGCCGGCGTCCGCGCGCGACGCCAGCATCCGCTTGTTCTCGCTGGAGGATCCGCCGTTCTCGAACGTGAAGCTCGACGTGCGCGTGACGACGGCGTCGCCGTTCCAGATCGCGAACAACGTGGCGCGCGGTGCCTTGGCGCCGGACCTGACGTTGCTGGGCACGGGCCGCGAACCGCAATTGCGCGGCGTGGTCTTGATCGAGCCGTCGCGCGTGTTGTTGCCCTCGGGTTCGCTGAAGGTCCGGACGGGACGCGTCGAGTTCCGTCCCGACCGACCGGGCATCCCCGTGCTCGACGTGCAAGCCGGTGCGCGACTGCAAGGCTACGACGTCGACGTCAACGTGACCGGACCGCTCGACAATCCGCGGGTGGACCTGTCGTCCGTGCCGCCGCTCTCGCGCGAGGACTTGGCGCTCCTCCTGATCACGGGTCGCCCGCCGGGCGACAGCCTCACGCTGGCCGGCGGTCAGCGCGCGGCGGTCGACGTGGCCGTCTACATCGCGCGCGACGTCGCCGCGGCGTGGTTGGAGGGCGACGACGAAGCGGACTTCGAGTCGCTGGCCGAGCGCCTCGAGGTGGTGTTGGGCGCCGACCGCACGCGCAGCGGCGCGGACTCGGTGCTGGTGCGCATGCGCTTGACCGAAGACGTGCGCAACACGGGCAACGCGCTGTACCTCACTGGCGAACGCGACGTGTACGACTACTACAACTTCGGACTGCGGCTCGTCCTGACGTTCCCATGAACCGCACGAGCCCCCGTACGTCCGACCGGATCGCGCACGCGCTCTCTGCGAGCGCGCCGACGCGGCGTCGGCTCGCGACGGTCGCCTGGACGTCGGTCGTCGCCGCGTTCCTCGTCCTGGTCGGTGGGTGCGGCGTCCTGGCGAAGTCCCCGCGCACCGGCGACGTCGACGTGAACTACACGGGAAACACGTTCTTCGACGACGACGATCTCGATCGGGTGATCGCGCGGTTCTTCCAGGACTTCGCCACCACGCGCTTCAAGAAGTCCGCCGTCGACGACGCGGCCTTCGACATCGAGCGCCGATACGTGGCCTCGGGATTCCCCTCCGCCAAGATCCGCTACCGCTACGTCGAACGCGGCGGCGAGCGACCGCTGGCCGCGTTCCAGATCAACGAAGGTCCGCGAGCGCGACTCGGCACGGTGCGGTTCGAAGGCAACGCGGCCATGCGCGACAAGGAGCTCGCACCCTTCTTCGCGCCGCGTGCCTCGGGACTGCTGGAGGACTCCGAGGGCTGGTTCGTGGAGGCGGGAGTCCGGGCCTCGCTCGACGAGGTCGTGCTGGCCTATCGCTCGCGCGGCTACCTCGACGCGCGCGCGACGCTGGCCGGCGTGGACTTCGACGCGTCGCGCACGGTCGCCGACGTGCGCGTCACGATCCGCGAAGGCGTCCCCTATCGCCTCGTGTCCGTCGACGTGAACGGTGGCGACCCGCGCGTGGACGCCAAGAAGGTCGATTCCATCTCGCGCGCCTACTTGAACAAACCCTACTACGAGCGGTTGTCGAGTGAGATCCAAGGTCGGTACGAGGAACTGTACGCGGGCGCCGGCTTCGCCGACGTGACGGTGGAACGCACACGTCGCGAAGCGAACCCCGACGGCACCGTGGCGTTGGCGTACGCGATCCGCGCGGGTCCGCTCGTCACCGTGGGCCCCGTCACGATCGGCGGCAACGTGCGCACCCGGTCGGCGTTCGTGCGCTCGCGCCTGCAGCTGCGCGAGGGACGCACCTACTCGCGCGAGGAGGAGCGCGCCAGCTTCGGCAGCCTCTTCAAGAGCGGCGTGTTCGATCGCGTCTCGATCCGCGTGCCGCCGGCGCCGGACGAGGATCCCAAGGCCGAGTCCGTCGTGCGCCCGTTGCAGGTCGACGTGGTCGAAGCGCGCGCGCTGGAGGTGTTCCTCGAGCCGGGTTGGGGCTCGTACGAGGAGTTCCGCGTCTCCGCCGGCGCGCGGCACAAGAACCTGTTCGGCACGGGACGCATCCTCGACCTGCACGGCACGGTCGGCGCGATCTCGCAGAGCGGATCGCTGTCCTTGATCGATCCGTGGCTGTTCGCCAAGGACGTCGTGGCCGAGGTGACGCTGTTCGGGACGCGGCGCAAGGAGCCGTCGTTCCTGCGCACGGAGGCCGGTATCGGCACGTCGCTCACGCGTCGCTTCAGCCCCACGGTGGAAGGTCTCGTCGGCTATCGCTTCCGCCGATCGGACGCCAAGGACGTGCAGGTGCTCGACAACGAGGCCCTCGATGCGCTCGACAACGTCGACATCTCGGAAGTGCAGGGCAGCGTGGCCTACGACACGCGCGACAACGTGTTCCAGCCGACGCGCGGCGCGTTCGCCAAGTTGTCGCTCGAATACGGCGGCGCGGCGGTGGGATCCGAGCTCGACTTCGCCCGCTTGCGCGCCCAGTACGCCGGATTCCTGTCGTTGAACGCCGCCACCGTGTTGGGTTGGTCGGCGCGCACGGGCGTCGTCGAACCGCTGGCGGGGACGGACTCCATTCCCCTGCAGGAGCGCTTCTTCAACGGCGGCGAGAACAGCGTTCGCTCGTTCCGTGAATCGGAGCTGGGCCCCAAGGACGACTCGGGCGAACCCTTGGGCGGCGAGGCGTTCACGACCCTGTCCGTGGAACTGCGTCGACGACTCAAGGGACGATTCGAAGGCGCGTTGTTCTGGGACACGGGCAACCTGGTGCCCCGACACGAGGACTACTTCGAGTTCAACGGGTACAAGCAGGCCTTCGGCGTCGGCGTGCGGTACGCGTTGCCGGTCGGGCCCATCCGCGTGGACGCGGCCTTGAACCCCGATCCGGGCGATTTCGAGTCGCGCTGGACCGTTCACGTCTCGTTGGGCATGGCGTTCTGACGCGCGACCCGCAGCCGCGACGATCAGGCGCGCGTGCGCTCGCGCATCCAACGCAGGAGTCGCGCCGCGCGCGCGTCCCACGTGTGAGCGACCGAACGCTCTCGCATGCGCGCGGCCAACCGCGCGCGCAAGGCATCGTCGGCGATCAACGCGCGGAGGCCCTCGCGCAACGCCAGGGCGTCGTCGGGTCGCACCAGGACGGCGTCCTCCCGGTCGACCAAGAGCTCGCGCAAGCTGGGAACGTCGCTGGCCACGAGCGGCAGACCCGCGGCCATCGCCTCGAACACCTTGAGCGGCGAGGTGTAGCGGGCGCTGATCTCCGGCTTCGAGCGGTTCGGCACGACCCCCACGTCGGCGGCGGCCAAGTACGTGGCCACGCGATCGGGCGGCTGGAATCCGTCGATGCGCACGTTGACGAGTCCACCCGCGCGCTGGCGCAGCGCGGCCACGTCGGCGTCCATGCCGCCCGCGATCGCGACGTACACGTCGGGCAGCTCGCGCGCGGCCTCCACCAGGAGATCGACGCCCTTCCACGAGAGCAGGCCGCCCGTGTAGACGACGATCGGCACGCCACGCGGGAGGTCGAGCGATCGACGCGCCGCGTCCTTCGTCGGCGACGCGGCGAAACGACCAGGCTCGAACGCGTCGTGTTCGACGGTGATCGATCCGGGTGGCACGCCCAACCTCACGAGGTCGTCGCGCACGCCGCCGGAGATGGCCACGATGCCGCGGACCCGCGACGCGGCCGCCAGCAACCAACGGCGACGCAGACGGCCGCCGGGCACGCGGTGGATCTCGAGGAACACGTCACGTTGCCCGCGCTTCACGAGGTGCAGGGCGGTCTCGATCTCGCGCGAGATCACCCACGCGTCCGTGACGTCGCGGCGGATCGCGCGCGCGGCGTTGCGCGAGAAGGACTGCTCCTGCAGTCGCGCGGGGACATATTGGAGGAGCCGCGGGAGACGTTCGATCCAGTCGACGCACGGCACGGCGTGCAGCTTGGGCCGCGGGCCGGCGGGAACACCGTACCAGTCGAACGCGTCCTGTCCCGGCGGCAGCTCGACGCGTCGACGTCGCGCCGCGACGAACAGGTGCGTCGTCGCGCCCGCGCGCGCGAACGCGGCCGACATCTGCGCCACTTGCAGCGCCTGCGCGCGCTGCGACGGCATGCGCGTGTTGGCGACGAGGGCCAGGGTCGTGGTCGTGTTCACGGCTTCTTGGGATCGGGAGTCGGTGCTTTCGAATCGCTCGGCGCGTGCACCTTCTTCGGTCCGTGCCCCTTCACCCCGTCCGCGTAGCCGAACGTGTTGATCGCGCGCTTCTGGGCTTCGATGTCGCGCGCCGAACGCACTTCCTCGGCCGCGCGGATGGGCATCGAGGCGTCGTACGCGCGCAGCGCGGCGAGCAGTCGATTCACTTCCGCCGGATGTTCCGCGAAGACGTCGCGGTCGTCCTCGGTCGCTCCGCCGACCTCGACGAGCCACGGATGCTCGCCGTACTCGGTGACTTGCTTGGGCCACTCGGACGCCGGCAACAACGCCGTGGGCACGACGAGCTTCCAACGCGAATCCTGGATCGACGACCACACCGGATTCTCGGCGAAGCTGTACTCGCGCACGCTCGTCACTTGGCCACGCACGAGGGGCACGAGGCTCGTGCCGTCGATCGTGCCCAAGGGCGGCGGTTCCGCGGGCAAGTCGAGGTCCATCAGGTCGCACACGGTCGGGAACACGTCGATCTCGTCGACCATCGCCTTCACGCGCGTCCCGGCCGGCAGTCCCTTGGGCCAGCGCATCACGAGCGGGATGCGCAGGTTCGTCTGGACCATGTGGTTGTGCTCCCACAGGTTCGACTCCCCCAGCGACTCGCCGTGGTCCGCCGTGACGATCACCAGCGTGTCGTCGAGCACGCCTTGGCGCTCGAGCGACTGCAGGATCGCGCCGATCTTCGTGTCGGCGTCCGTGACCCCGGCGTAGTAGAGGTTGCGGATCTGCGCGACGTCGGCCTCGTCGGGCACGTGCGCACCGCTCTCGATCGCCTCGCGGTCGCGAGCGTAGAAGGACTGGAAGCGCCCCTTGTACGCGGGATCGACGTACATCGCGCGCGACGCGGCCGTCGGGTCGTACGGCGTGTGCGTCGAGTACAAGTGCACCATCGCCAGGAAGCGGCGACCGCCGAACTGGTCGAGCCACGAGCGCGCCGTGCCGCCCACGTCGCCTCCGGCCTTCTGCTCGAGCTTGGCACCGAACAGGTGCAAGAGCAGGTCGGAGCGGAACACGCTCCACGCCGAGTCGGCCATGACGATGCCGTGGCCGGCCATCTGCTCGTAGTACAGGTCGAAACCGCGCAGGAGTCCCGAGCCGGTCGACAACGTGCCGGTGTGGAACGTGATGCCCAACACGTCCGGATCCACGAGACACTCGTCGTGCCGCGGCGAACTCGCGTCGAAACAGGCGCGCTGCAGGTGCGAAGCCAACGTGACGTTGGGCGGCATGCGCTTGCCCGGCTCCATCAAGACGAGGCCGTGTCGGCGCGGGTACTTGCCCGTCAACATCGACCCGAAGCTCGTCCACGTGAACGGCGCCTGCGTGAACGCGTTCTCGAACACGACGCCTTCTCGGGCCAGGCGATCGACGTGCGGCGACTTCACGCGCGGATGTCCGTAGCAACCCAGCGTGTCCTGGCGCAGCGCGTCGACCACGACCAGCAACACGTTGGGCATCTCGCGGGTCTTGGCGTTCGTCTCGCCCTCGGAACCGATCGAACCACCGGCCACCTTCAGGTAGCCGGCCCCGCACAGCGCCACGACGATCACCAGGATCGACGCGAGGCGCGCTCGCGGTTCGACGACACGGTGAAAGACCGGCGCGAGGATCCACGCGACCCCCAAGGCGACGACGGCCAATCCCGCCGTGGCCGACAATCGCGCGAGACCCAGCGACGGCCAGCCGTAGAAGACGAAGGGCCGCGTCCACCAGTAGATCTCGAGGAACGCGCCGACGAACAAGGTCAGCCGCCACGGGAACAAAGCGTGCGCCACGGGCCCACGACGCGCGACCCACGGCCGCAACGCGATCGTCCCGACGACCGCGATCGCGACCCACACCAACGCGTACTGGAATACCGACGCGGCGACGCAGCCGAGGAACGAGAGCGCCTCGAGGTCGGCCGTTCCGATGCGCCAGGCCACGATCGCGTCGATCACGCCGAACAGCGCGCCGACCACGAGCCCCGCGACGAGCGCGCCACGCAAGGACGGGGACAGGGACATCGATTGCGTCGGGGTCGAACTCATCGCGTGGTGGGCCGTCTCTCTACTCTAGTGCACGAGCCGCTCCGTGGGGAGCGGCGACGCCCGCGCGTCACGACAGTCTCCACGTGGCGCGCGCCGGCGAACGCACGACCTCGGTCGCGCGGCCGGGCGCGCGGTAGTCGATCGCGCGCGCGTCGCCCGGGTCGCGCAGGTGTTCCTCGACGACGAGGCCGTGCCCGTCGATCGAGAAGTGGCGCTCGAGGAGGCTGCCGCGGACGCGCGTTCCGTCGCGGTGCGCCAACGCGGACCGCACGCGGATCCCGTCGCCGTCGACGTCGACCTCGGGTGACAAGTCGAAGGCGCTGGACGCCTGCGAGCGCGCGAACGACCAACAACCGTCGCGTCCGATGCGCAGCGGCGTCAGCAACGCGTCACCAGGACGACCGGCCCGCCACGCGACGCGCGACAACCACAAGGAGAAGCGCAACTCGTCGCGGTTCGCCCGGAAGCCGCGCGCGGGCGCGAAGTGTCCGCTGCGCACGCTCCACTCACCCTCGTTCCCGGCGTCGAGTCGCCGGCGGAGGAGCACGTCCGCGCCGCGCGTCTTGCTCCACACGCGCAACAAGCCGGCACCGTGCGGACTGCCGTGGTGTTGATTGACCGGCGGGCGCGCGCCGCGCACCCACGCGACCACCGCACCGTCTTCCAGGCGCCCCAACTGCGCGTCGGGGAACCACGTGACCCGCAGATCGATGGCGCTCGAGTTCGTGGCGGGCTCGTCGGGCACGCGCGCCGCCGCCTCCAGGTCGACGAGCGCGCGAGCGAGCCACATCGCGTGCCCGGACCAGAACACGGGGCACTGGTAGCTGCGTCCGCGTCCCGGCGCCGATCGATGGCTCGTCGGGCGCCCCTCGGGCGTCAGGTGATCGACCCAGGCGCGGAACGCACGCACGGCCGCGCGCGCGTGGCGTTCACGTCGGAAGAGTCGCCACCCGGTCGCGAACGCGTGAACGTCGAAGGGATGCGACGCGACCTCGTACTCGGCGCCCCAGTACCAGGGCTTCGCTTCGACGAGTCCGCACTTCACGCCGTCGGGCGCCTGCAGCGCGTGGAGGAACTCGAGCCCGCGCAGGATCGGCGCGGAGAAGATCGCGTCGCGCGGATCGCGTCCCATGCGCTCGAGCGCGTGCATCGTGAAGCCGGTGACGCGCGACTGGTAGAAGGCCGACACGTCCGCCGAGCCCGCGTGCAGCGCACCCCACTCGAGCGGGTGGTAGGGGAAGCTGCCGTCGGCGTGCTGGATGCCCTCGAGCACGCCGACCGCCTCGATCGCGGCCGAACCGAGCACGGGATCGTTCTCGAGCGCCCACGCGCCCGCGAGTCCCGTCAAGCCCCACGCGCGTTGCGCCGGGATGCCCTTGTCGAGGACGGCGTAGCGCAAGTACGTGCGCGCGTGCAACAGCGACGCCGCTGCGAAGCGCTCGCGATCGGCCGCCGGGAGCGAGTCACCGAGCGCCGTGACGACGTGCGCCAACGCGTCGCTGCAGGCGCCGCCGTCGATGACGCTGTTCGAGCAGTTGAACGGGTCGTGGCGACCGGGACGGAACGTGTGGCAGGCGCTGTCGACCTCGCACACCAAATTGTCGCACAAGCGGTGCGCCTGCTGGATCGCGAGCGAACGCAGGAACTCGGCGTCACGTCCCGGGTCGAGACGCAGGAGTTCGCACGCGGACACGATCGCTCCCGCGTTCTTGCCCGAGTGCTCCACGCGGTGCTCGGGGCACACGATGCGGCCGCGTTCGTCGCGCAACGACGCGAGCCAGCGCAACGTGCGCCGCACGGGCTCCAGGAACTCCTCGCGGACGGTCGGGACCGACGACATGGAACGGCACTATCGGCTGTTTCGGCGCGGGGATCAATGCGCGGCCCGCGAGCGCTCCGGGCGACGCGCGCGGACCGGAACACCCGAGCCGCGCGCGACGGTCAGTGCTTCAGGAAGACCTGGAAGGTGTCGAGGAGCGGCGACAGCGACTGCTCGGGCAGACCTTCCGCGCGACGCCAGTACTCGCGCACGCACGCGTCGACCACCGTCCACGCCACGCACGACTTCACCCACCATCCCGCGAGGCGACCGTGGTGCTTGCGGTAGTACGTCAAGCGATTGCGTTGGTACTCGCCGGCCGCGTCCTTGAACTGTCGCACGCTCGCGCCGCCTTGGTGCACGACGTGCGCGTCGGGCAGGTAGCGGATGCGCCAACCCGCCTTCCACAGTCGCTTGCACAAGTCGACGTCGGCGAAGTACAGCCACAACGACTCGTCCATGGGTTTCTGGCGCTTGAGCGCCTTGCGCCGCATGAGCAGGCACACGCCCGAAGGCTGCTCGACGTCGCCTTCCGTCTCGTAGTCGAAGTCGCGCGCGAAGTAGCGCTTGAGCTCCGGGCTGTTCGGCGCGTAGCGCTCGAATGGCGTGCCCTGGCACAGAGGCGTCATCCACGAAGGGAAGCGCATGTGCGCGGCCTGGGTCGTGCCGTCGACGTCCACGAGGCGCGGCGCGACCGCGCCGTAGCGCAGGTTCTGCTCCAGGAACGCGATCATCGAACGGATCGCCGTGCCCAGCACCTTGGTGTCCGAGTCGAGGATCAGGACGTACGCCCCGCGCGCGGCCTCGATCCCCTGGTTCGTGGCGGCCGCGACGCCCATGTTCGTGGGGTTGCGGATCAGCCGCACGTGCGCGAACTGCTCCTGCACCATGCGCGGCGTGCCGTCGGTGCTGCCGTTGTCGACGACGATCACCTCGGACGACAGGGGCAGCGTGGTCTTGAGCGACTCGAGGCACACGCGCAAGTGACCGCACGTGTTCCACGACGGGATGACGACGGTGAGCTGCGTCACGCGACACCGCCCATCTCGCGCACGAGGCGCGCCATCAGGCGATCGACGTCGTGGTCGCGCGCCACGATCGCGCGCAGGTCCTCGCCCAGTCGATCGCGCGCGGCGACGTCCAGGTCGAGGAGTGCCTCCACCTTGTCGGCCAGATCGCGCGCGTCGCCCTTCTCGAAGTGCAGCGCGTCCGCGCGCGCTCCCAGGCTCGCGAGCACCGGCGGAATCGACTCGTTGCACGACACGACGGGTCGACGCGAGGCCATCGCCTCCAACACGACCTTGTCGACGCTGCCCGTGTGACTCGAGTTCACGACCACCGACGCCGACGCGTAGCGCCGCGGGATCTCGCGGTACGGCACGTTGCCGGCCAACTCCACGCGTCCCGTGAGCCCCAAGCTCTCGATCCGCGCACGAACCTGGTTCGCGTATTCCTTGTCCATCTCCGTCAACCCTCCTCCTACGAGTTCGAGTCGGAGATCGCGTCCTCGCCCGATCAGGATGGCGGCTGCCTCCACCACCGTGATCGGATCCTTCGCGCGCGTCAGACGTCCCACCGCCAAGAGGCGCGGTGGCGTCGACGGTCCCCCTTCTCGACTGCCGAAGTGATCCAGGTCGATGCCGTGACCCGTGACCACCTTGCGAGGCGTATCGACGCGGAGGGACTCGGGACTTGCGGTGAACACCTTCTCCACGACGTCGATCGCGCGGCGCAATCGGGCGTCGACGGCGGCGTGCGTGTACCACAGGTAAAGACCCGCTCCCGCGCGCTTGCAGGGCCGGTTCGCGACCAAGGCGTAGCGCGGAACCATGTGCGCCAGGACGGCGTCGAACCCATCCTTTGCAAGCGCTTCGTGCAGGAACGAGCGGTAGGCGAGGTAGCGGCGCACCACGCCGCGGCGCCCCACGACCCGCACGTCGACGTTGGTCGGCAAGGTGCTCGTGTCCCCCGCTTCCAGCGCCACGACGCGCACTCGTTCGCAGTGGCGGGCGAGACCTTGGATCCAGCGCGGGACGAAGCCCAGCACCGCGTCGTTCGCGTCGACGACCTGCGTCAGGAACAAGAGCTTCACGGTCGCGCGGCCTCGTCGGGACCCGCGTCGCGCACGACCTCGCCGCGCGCCAGCGCCTTGAGGCCGTCGGCGTAGCGTGCGATCGCGCGCGCGTACTCGAACGGACGCGCGGCCTCGGCCGCCGAAGCGCCCATCCGCACGCGACGGGCCTCGTCCGAGAGCACGGCGTCGAGGCTCGCGGCCAAGCTCTCGACGTCGAATCCAGCGAGGGATCCGCACGCGCCCGAGGCCAGCAGTTCGCTCATGACGCCGACCGGCGTGCTGACGACCGGCGTACCGCAGGCCATGGCCTCGACGGTGAATCGCGGTCCGCCCTCGCACGTCGACGCACACACGACGACACGGCTCGCGCGGTAGATCGCGGCCAACTCCGCCGGCGACGCGACCCACTCGACGAAGCGCACGCGTTCGCCGAGCCCGCGCTTCACGACGCGCTCGCGCGTGGCCTCGGCCAACGGTCCCTTGCCCACGAACAACGCCGTGCGCGGCGTACCGCGCTTCCCGAGCGCCGAGAGCGCGTCGACGATGCGGTCGAGGCCCTTGTTCGAGACCATGCGCCCCACGAACAGCACGTCCTGATCGAATCGCGCCGGACCGTCCGACGGACGGAAGACGTCCAGGTCGACGTACAAGGACGGCAACACGGCGATCTTGGATCGCGGCACGCCCCAACTCTCGAGCAGCGCCGGCATCTCGTCGTGATTGACCACGCGGAACGCGCGCGCGCGCGGCGTGGCGAACTTCACGTAGGCGCGCGCGACGCGCTTGTCGAAGCGTTCGCGCAGGTCCGCGGCGACGGGATGTCCCGGAACGTGGTGGATCTCCGACACGTACGGCACACCGGTGCGAGCCGAGAGTCGTGCGCTGCCGATGCCGTTGTAGAACCAACCGTAGTCGTGGCTGACGATCAAGCTCGCGCCGTGCTCGGCCAGGAGCTCGCCGCCCTTCGACACGATCCAGCGCAGCATCCCGGATCGACCCGTGGTCGACGGATGCAGGTGCACGTTGTCGAAGATCGTGGTGACCGTCACGGGCTTCGGCGGGCGCGGACAGATGACGTCGATGCGCTCGAAGTGGCGCGAGAACTCGCGCTGGAGCGAGTGGAACGGTCCCTGCTCGCTCACTACGACCTGTCGGTCGCCGGAGACCATCAGGAGGCGCACGCGTGTTCCTCCACGACCTTCTCGTACAAGCCCGCCAGTCGTCCGGCCAACGCCTCGGCCGAGTGGTTCTTCTCGACGCGCAACCGGGCGCGGACGGCGAGCGCGGGAAACGTGCTCGCGGGCGCGTCGAGGTACTGCGCCAATCCGTACGCCAGCTCGTCCACGTTCGAGCCCAACCAACCCGTGCGCTCGTGCATGACGATCTCGGACACGCCACCGACGTTCGTCGCGACGACGGGCTTGCCCGCGGCCGCGGCTTCGACCAGCGCGACCGGCAAGCCTTCGGAACGCGACGTCAACAGGATCAAGTCGAGGTCCGCGAGCACCGGGATCATGTCCGAGCGGGCGCCGATCAAGTGCGCGCGCGCGCGCAGGGGCTCGGGCAGCGCGCCGATCCGCCGTTCGACGCGACCGCGTTGATCGCCGTCGCCCACGAACACGACGTGGAGCCGCGGGTACCGCGTGCCGAGGAGCTCGAGCACGTCGAGCGCCCATTCGGGCCGCTTGACCTCGGCCAGTCGTCCCACGACCCCCACGACGAAGTCCTCGTCGCCCGCGCCGACCAGCCGCCGCAAGGCTCCGTCGCGACCACGGATCGACGTCAGCGGCGCGAGGTCGATGCCGGGCGGCACGACGACCAGCTTGGCCTCGTCGACGACGCCCAGTCGCAGGAGGTCGTCGGCCGTCGCGTGGCTCACGGCCACGATGCGGTCCGTGTCGCGCGCCAGGCGCCGCTCCAACGCGGTGATGCCGCGCGACACCGCGGGCGGGAAATAGCCTTCCAACACGTGACCGTGGAACGTGTGCACGCGGGCGGCGCCAGGGACGACGCGCGCGGCGCGACGGCCCAGCGTGCCGGCCTTCGACGCGTGCGTGTGCACCACGTCGGGCCGGAACGCGGCGAGTCGCGAGCGCAAGCCGTACAACGCGCGCAGGTCTCCCGTCAGCGACACGCCGCGACCGAGCCCCGGCACGCGCTCCACGCGGATGCCGCGCGCGACGAACTCGTCGAAGAGATCGCCTTCGCCCGTCGCCGGCGAACCGGTGAGCACGAGGACCTCGTGTCCCATCCGCGCCAGGAGCGGATCGGAGGCCAGGGCCTGTCGCGCGGGACCGCCCAGGTTCAACCGGGTCAGGATGCGCGCGACGCGCACGCGTTCCTCCAACCGACGCAGTCGACGTGTCGCGCGACCGTGTCGCGCACGATCGCGTCGAGGTCGCGCTCGGGCACGCGCACGCCCAACGAACGCAAGCGAGTCAAGTCGGGCTCGCGCCAGGGAATGTCCTCGAACGACGGCCCGACGACCACGCGCGGATCGAGTCGCGCGACGCCCGGCGCGCCCGCGACGTGACGCAGGACGAGCTCGGCCAGCTCGCGAACGCTGCCGCGCGCGGTGCCGCCGACGTTCAAGGGGCCCGCCGGCACCGACGGATGCTCCAAGAGGTCCGCCAACGTGACGGCCACGTCGTCGACGTGAGCCAGCGTGCGCACGGCCGATCCGTCGCCGTGCACGGGCAGCGGTCGCGACGCGAGCGCGTGCTCCACGAACGTGGGCAACACCATGCCCTGCGACGAGTCCTGTCCGGGCCCCACGACGTTGAAGAAGCGCACGTGCACGGGCCCGCGCCCCACTCGGCCCTCGTGCGAGACCGCGCCACCGCGCGCGCGCCACGCGTCGTCGAGCAGCGCCTCGCCGGCGAGCTTCGATGCGGCGTAGGCCCAACGTCCGACCGCGTCGCGATCGCGCACGGGCGCGTCCTCGCGCAACGGTCGCGAGCTGGGCCGGTAGACTTCGCTGGTCGAGGCCGCGAACACGCGTACGCCTCTCGCGCACGTCGACAGCGCCCGAGCCAGCGCGCGCGTCGACGACACGTTGCGCGCGCGGCATTCCTCGGGGTCACGCACGACCGCGGCCACGCCCACGCGCGCCGCGAGGTGCACGACCGCGTCGAAGCGGGTCAGGTCGGCGGGCAGCGCGGTTTCCACCGTTCCACGCACGCGCTCGACGCTCCCGCGCCGCGTCTGCGCGGTCCGCGGTTCCTCGTCGAGCCGCGCGAACGAGCCCGACGACTCGTCGTCGAGCGCGCACACCGCGTGACCGCGCGCGGCCAGTTCGCGCACGAGCGCGGCGCCGATGAACCCGGCGCCGCCGGTGACGAGGATCGACAGAGGTTGCGACGGTGCGGTCATGAAGGGGCGGGACGCCCGGCCCGCGTGGGGCTTCCCGCGCGGTCACGCAGTCTACGCCAGACGTGGCGCGTCTCTCCACCCGCTGTCGCCCTTCGGAGGGCCTCGCGCGGTTCACCTCGCGCCGACGTCCGGGAACGCCGGAGGAACGGCCTCGGGCCTGCCGCCCGCGCCTCGACTCGGACACTCCGACCTCGACCCAGGCCTCGACTCAGACGAAGAAGAGGGAGATGTGGTAGGCGAGCAACATCGTGTAGGCCCCCGCCGCGGTCCACAGGCCGATGCGCGCCAAGCCGAAGTTCTTGTGGACGCACAAGACGAGCAGCGCCAGCGAGATGATCCCCGACTTGAGCCACACGAAGTGGACGCGACCGGTCAAGAGGAGCACCCCGGCGATCGGGTTGGCTTCCGAGCCGCCGTTCTGCAGGTGCACGATCGTGAAGAAGCTGTCCGCCGCGTTCAGCAGGGCGACCCACAACACGGCGAGCAGCAGCCCCGAGCCGTACAAGTCGACGAAGCTCGAGTCGACCTCGTGGTTGCGGCGCGGCGACTTGCGTCGGCCGCCGCGCAAGGAGAAGCGCGACAGGCGCGGCGTGGGCGTCGCGCGTCGATCGCGGACCGCACGGCTCTCGAAGGACGTCGCCTTGCGCGCGTCCACCGGATCGCCCGTCTCCACGTGATCGCGTTGGTCTGCCGGTGTGGAATCCATGCCGCTCCGAGAGTTCCCTCTTCGACTGCGCGCCGCGCGCGACTGAACGGCACGGCCCTCCTCGAGGCCCGGAAGGCCTTCCGTGCGAAAGAATGTCCCGGTGGGCCGGCCCGAGTGTCCCGGGCGGGAGGGCGGACGGTCTAGGCGCGAGAGCCGATGACCTGGGCGTACACCGCCAGGGTCTCGTCGATCATGCGGTCGAGTCCGAAGACGGCGCGCACGCGCTCGCGCCCGGCGGCGGCGAAGCGAGCGCGCAGCGCGGGATCGGAGGCGAGTTCCGCGAACCCGTTCGCGAGGCTCGCCACGTCGGAGGGCGGGACCAAGCGTCCGGTCTCGCCGTCGACGACGACCTCGGGCACCGCCGACACGCGCGTCGACAAGATCGGCACGCCGGTCGACATGGACTCGAGGAACACGAGGCCGAGGCCCTCCCACAAGGAGCACATGACGAACACGTCGCACGCCGCCAGGATCGCGGGCACGTCGCGGCGGATGCCGGCGAACACGCACGCGTCGCCCAACGCGAGCTCGCGTGCCAGCGCCTCGGCCCGGACGCGTCCGTCGCCGAAGGGATCGTCGCCCACGAGCAAGAGCTTCCACTTGTGCCCGCCCGGGCGTCGGCGAGCTTCGGCCAGCGCGCGCAGCAGCACGTCGTGCGCCTTCTGCGGCGCGAAGCGCGCCACGCACGTGAACACGACGTCGTCGGGTGCGAACCCGAACGAGGCCCGCAAGGCGTGGCGCTGCGAAGCGGTGGCCGTGGCGGCGTTCTCGAAGGGAGTTCGATCGAGACCGTAGTAGATCCGCGTGATGCGCTCGGGCTTCACACGGCCGTACTGCGCCACGAAGCGGCCCACGTGGTCCGACAACACGATCGTGCGACGCGGGACGTTGCCCAGGATCCCGTGCACGAACGACACGAGCGGCTTCTTGAGAACTTGTTCGTCGTTGTGCTTGCTCGCGACCAAGTGTCCGGTGCGGAACGAGAGGCGCGCCACCAGCGCGCCGAGCATGTCGGCCTTCAACAGGTGCGTGTGCACGACGTCGACGTCGCGCATGAGCCGCGCCAGGCGCCACGGCGCGCCGAGTCCGCTTCCGAGAGGGATCACGGCGGTGGCACCGGCCTCGCGGAAGTCCTTTACGAGGGTGCCGTGCCCCTTCAAGTAGGCCACGCGCACGTCGTGACCGCGCGCGTGCTGGCCGCGGACTTGCGACAGGAGGTGCATCTCCGCGCCGCCCACGTCGAGCGTGGTGATGACGTGCAGGATCCTCACGCGACCTCCCGGTAGACGTCGATCAGGCCTTGGACCATCGCGCGCGCGCTGTGGCGAGCGAGAAGCCGTTCGCGCGCGAGGTCGCCCATGCGTTGGCGTGCGGGCGACGCGAGAGCGAGGAACCTCCGCAGCCCCCGCGCGAGGCTCTCGACGTCGATCGATTCGCACAAGACGCCCGTCACGTCGTCCTCGACCAGGTCGCGCGCGCCGTCGACCGGCGTCGCCACGACGGCGCGCGCCGAAGCCATCGCTTCGAGCACGGCGTAGGGCATTCCTTCCCAACGCGACGGCAACAGCAGGACGTCCGCGGCCGCGATCAAGGCCGGCACGTCGCG
>Ga0075163_10006082_pt1 | contig 16011 bp, 14 predicted proteins | sample JI1023141ADNA_FD_71478 | JGI IMG/M metagenome (GOLD analysis project Ga0075163, IMG submission 71478) | Wastewater effluent complex algal communities from Wisconsin, to seasonally profile nutrient transformation and Carbon sequestration -... | ecosystem: Engineered > WWTP > Effluent > Algae...
CGGCATCGTGTCGCGCGGCGGCTCGATCATGGCCAAGTGGTGCCTGACCCACCACAAGGAGAACTTCCTCTACACCGAGTTCGAGCGCATCTGCGAGGTGATGAAGAAGTACGACGTCGCCTTCTCGCTGGGCGACGGCCTGCGCCCCGGCTCGATCGCCGACGCCAACGACCGCGCGCAGCTGGCCGAGCTCGAGACCCTGGGCGAGCTGACCAAGATCGCCTGGAAGCACGACATCCAGGTGATGATCGAGGGCCCCGGCCACGTGCCGCTGCACAAGATCAAGGAGAACGTCGACCTGCAGATGCAGATCTGCCAGGAGGCGCCGTTCTACACGCTCGGGCCGCTGGTCACCGACATCGCCCCTGGCTACGACCACATCACCAGCGCGATCGGCGCGGCGATGATCGGCTGGTTCGGCACCGCGATGCTCTGCTACGTGACGCCCAAGGAGCACCTCGGGCTGCCCAACAAGAAGGACGTCAAGGACGGCGTCATCGCCTACAAGATCGCCGCCCACGCCGCCGACCTGGCCAAGGGCCACCCCGGCGCGCAGCGCCGCGACGACGCGCTGTCGAAGGCGCGGTTCGAGTTCCGCTGGCAGGATCAATTCCACCTGTCGCTCGATCCCGACACCGCGCAGGAGTTCCACGACGAGACCCTGCCGGCGCCGGCCGCCAAGGGCGCGCACTTCTGCTCGATGTGCGGCCCGAAGTTCTGCTCGATGAAGATCACCCAGGACGTCCGCGACTACGCGGCCGCCCACGGCATGTCCGACGAGGCCGCGCTGTCCGCCGGCCTCGCCGAGAAGGCCGCCGCGTTCAAGGACGGCGGCCAGACGTTCTACGAGCACGGCGACGGCGGGCACTGAACTCCCGGGAAGGTTTGTCGACAAACCTTCCCCCAGCGGGGTCATGCCCCCGCCGAGTCCCCCTTCCGATACGCGAGATCCTGCTCGGGGACCGGCACGTCGACGGGCGAGCGTGCGATGTGCTGGCGGCGTCCGCCACGACAACCACATCGACCTACCCCGCCGCCCACGGGATCTTCCTTGCGCACAGCCGGGTGGTCAGGCCAACATTCCGGAGCACCGTGGCGGTCGAGAAACGCAGCCTCAAGCAGGAGAAGCTGGCGCGCATCTACGATGACCAGATCGGCCCGGTCTGGGGATCGCGGTTCGGCAAGATGCTGCTGCGCGACCTGGCGCTCCCGGAGCGCGGCCAGATCCTCGACATCTCGTGCGGCACCGGCTACCCGCTGATCGAGGTGCTGCGGCGCAAGGGCGACGCCGCCCGCATCATCGCGATCGACGCGTCGAGCGCGATGCTCGACATCGCGCGCAAGAAGGTCGCGGACCTGGGCGCGCTGGGCAAGAAGGGCGTGTTCTTCCGCACCGAGAGCCCGGTGCCGCGGCTGTCGTTTGCCGACGGCGTCTACGATCTGGTGCTGTGCAACCTGGGCTTGAACGAGATGCCCAACGCCGCGGCGGCCGTGGCCGACTTCGCGCGGGTCACCAAGATCGGCGGCGAGGTGCGCTGCACGATGCCGCTCGAGGGCACCTGGGCCGAGTTCCACGACATCTACCGCGAGGTGCTGGTCAAGCACGACCGCCACGAGGCGCTCGATCGGCTCGACGCCCACCTGGCGAGCTACCCCACCGTCGACGAGGCCTGCGGCTGGATGCGCGCGGCCGGACTCGAGCCGCGGGTCGAGGTCGAGGAGTTCACGCTGCTGTTCAAGAGCTCGCGCGAGTTCTTCTTCGCGCCGGTCGTCGAGTTCGGGCCGCTGCCGGCGTGGAAGGCGGTGGCGGGCAGCGGCCAGGAGCTGCAGGACGTGTTCTGGTTCATCAAGGAGTCGATCGACGCGTACTTCGGCGAGCGCGCGTTCCAGGTCACGGTCAAGGCCGGCTGCCTGGTCGGCCGGAAGCTCGACCCGGCGCTGCTCAGCGCGACCACCCCCGACCTCGACGCGCCGATCGAGCTGACCCGGCCGCCGGCGCGGTTGGCCGACGGCTCGGTGCGCGACGCCGGCACCGCCGAGGTCGACATCCTGGAGATCCAGGAGGTCGAGGGATCGCACAACGAGGTCGACTACGAGCAGCTGGCGCTCGACGCGTTCACCGACGGCAAGTCGCGGCCGCGCTACCTGCAGCGCAAGGCGCCGACCGACACCGAGCCGCCGATCGACGCGGCCGCGCTGATCGACGGCGAGGAGGACGCCAGCGACGCCCCGACCGGCGGCCACCCGCGGTGGGAGTCCGCCGAGCTGGCCGGGCTCGACGACGTGCCGCTGGCGAACGACGACGACGACGCGGACACCGGCGATCACCTGGCCCCGAACGGCCGCCGCCGCGACGACGGCCTGGACTGATCCACCGCCGCCGCGCAGGCCGTACACTGCGCCGGCGATGACGCACGACGAGTACCTGGCGCTGGTGGCCGAGCTGACCGAGCACGACCGCCGCTACTACGACGCGGCGGCGCCGACGATCTCCGACGGCGAGTACGACCGGCTGGCGGCGCGGCTGCGCGCCGTCGAGGCCGCGCACCCAGCGTGGGTGGTGGCGTGGTCGCCGACCCAGCGGGTCGGTCACACGCCGCTGTCCGGCTTCGCCAAGGTGGTGCGGCCGGTGCCGATGCTGTCGCTCGACAACACCTACGACGCCGACGACCTGCGGGCGTTCTTCGACCGGGTGGCCAAGGGGCTGGGCGGCGAGGCGCCGCGGTTCTCGATCGAGCCCAAGATCGACGGCTTCGGCATCGAGCTGACCTACGTCGGCGGCGTGCTGACCCTGGCCGCGACCCGCGGCGACGGCACGATCGGCGAGGACGTCACCGCCAACGTCAAGACCATCCGCGCGATCCCGGTGCGGCTGCGCGAGCCGATCGACGTGGTCGTGCGCGGCGAGGTCTACATGGCCAAGGACGTGTTCGCGCGGCTCAACGCCGAGCGGCTCGCCGCCGGCGAGGAGCCGTGGAAGAACCCGCGCAACCTGGCGGCCGGCTCGATCAAGCTGCTCGACGCCCGCGAGGTCGCCGCCCGGCCGATGCACGCGATCCTCTACGAGGTCGTCGACGGCGAGCGCGTCGCGGCCGGGCACCTGGCGTCCTTGGCGCGGATCGCCGCGCTCGGCATCCCGACGTCGCGCGAGAACCAGCACGCCGACGACTGGGACGCGCTCCTGGCGGCGGTGACCGCGTGGCAGGCGCGGCGCGACGCCCTGCCCTACGAGATCGACGGCCTGGTGATCAAGGTCGACAGCTTCGACCAGCGGGCCCAGCTGGGCGTGACGTCGAAGTTCCCGCGCTGGGCGATCGCCTACAAGTTCCCGGCGCGCCAGGTGACGACGCGGGTCAAGGAGCTCGAGCTCAACGTCGGCCGCACCGGCGCGATGACGCCGGTGGCGATCCTCGAGCCGGTCGAGGTGTCGGGCACGACGGTGTCGCGGGTGTCGCTGCACAACTGGGATCAGGTCGCGCGGCTCGACATCGGCGACGGCGATCGGGTGCTGATCGAGAAGGCCGGCGAGATCATCCCGCAGGTGCTGGGGGTGACCGAGCGCGCCGCGACGCCACGCTGGACCGCGCCGACCACCTGCCACGAGTGCGGCACGCCGCTCACGCGCGAGGACGACAAGGTCGTGCTGGTGTGCCCCAACCGGCTGCAGTGCCCGGCCCAGCGCCAGGCGGCGATCGAGTTCTTCGCCGGCCGCGGCCAGCTCAACATCGACGGGCTCGGCGAGAAGCTGGTCGCCCAGCTGCTCGCCACCGGCCTGGTGACCGACGTCGCCGACCTGTTCGACCTGACCGCGCCGCAGCTGGCGGCGCTCGAGCGGTTCGGCGAGCTGAGCGCCAAGAACCTGGTGGTGGCGCTGGCCAAGGCCAAGGCCGACGCCACCGCCAGCCGGCTGATCGCCGCGCTCGGCATCCCCCACGTCGGCGGCGTCGTGGCCAAGGCCATCGCCGGGCGCTACCGCCGGCTGTCGGCGCTGGTGGCCGCCGCCGACGCGGCGCCGTCCGAGGCGCTGGTCGAGGAGCTGACCGCGATCGAGGGCGTCGGCGCGGTGATCGCCCGCGCGGTCGACGCGTTCGTGCGCGATCCGCACGCGCGCGCGGTGATCGACAAGCTGGTCGCGCGCGGGGTCGATCCCGAGGAGCCGGTGGCGGCGGTGGTCGAGGGCCCGCTGACCGGCAAGACGCTGTGCGTGACCGGCACGCTGTCGGTGCCGCGCGGCCAGATCGAGGCGCGGATCGTCGCCGCCGGCGGCAAGGTCGCGGGCTCGGTCAGCAAGAAGACCAGCTACCTGGTGGCCGGCGCCGACACCGGCAAGGCCAAGCTCGAGGCCGCGACCAAGCACGGCGTGCCGGTCGTCGACGAGGCCGGCCTCGAGGCGCTGCTCGCGGGCGGCTGACGCTCACGCCCGGGCGGCGTCGTACGCCAGCGCCTGCAGCTCGAACTCGCCGTAGGCGAACGCGCCGGTCGCCGGGTGCCAGCGCGCCTCGCCGTGGGTGGCGACGGTGGCGGGCCCGACCCGCGCGTACGCCGACAGCGGCGTACTCCACCGCTGCACGGTGAAGGTCTTGCCGTCGGGCGACGCGGCGGCGCGATCGTCGGACACGAAGTCGATCAGCCGGCCGTCGCCGTCGAAGCGCAGCTCGGCGGCGATGGTGTGGGCGCCGAGCGTGACCTCGGCGCGCGCGGCGCGATCGTCGATCGGCGTCCAGGTGATGCACGGCGCCACCAGCGCGCCGGGCGCCAGCAGGCACAGATCGTTGAACCAGGTGACGGTCTCGGCGCGCGTCAGCTCGGCGCCGGCGGCGTCGACCATCGCGATCGCCGACAACAGCTTCACGCGCATCGTCGCGCCGCTCGGCGCGTACGCGTGCAGCACCGCCACCGGCAGGCCCTTCATGCGCGCGTCCATCATGAACAGCCGGCGCGGCGGCTCGACGGTGTTGTGCTGCTCGGCGACGAACGGCATCCACGGGCTGGCCGCGTCGGCGCGGATCCGCCCGGTCCAGCGCACGTGGAAGTCGTGCACGCGCGGCTGCCCGACCGCGCCGGCCTGCCGCACGTAGCGCTGCACCGGCGCGGGCAGCGGCGCCAGGTCGGCCTCGGTCAGGACCGGCCCGGGCGCGGCGCGCGGCAGTGCCGCGACCGCGCGATCGTACGCCGCGTGCAGGCTGCGCGGACCGCGCGCGAGGCCCCCGTAGACCGCAGCGGCCAGGATGATCGCGTTGGCGATCGTCCCGAAGCGCGCGTCGTGCCACGACCCGGCGATCGCGATCTGCGACAGCACCACCGCGACCGCGGCGATCGCCCACCACCACCGCGGCGTGGCCACGAGCGCCATCGCGGTGGCCAGCATCGCCAGCGCCGCCAGCAGCCACAGCACGCCTAGCGGGCGCGCGATCGGCTGGGTGAGCTGCGCCAGTTCGGCCAGCCCGCAGCTCTTGGCGAACCCCATCAGGTGGATCAACCCGTGGACGACGACCAGCGCGACGAGGGCGAGGCGGAGCATGCGCGGCCCCAACGTGGGGACGGCCGCGCGCCCGGCAACGGCGACGGGTTGCCGCACCCGCGCCGGCCCCGCAGCGCTCAGAGCCTGTAAGTCTTTCGGGCAAACACCGGTCAACGCGCCAGGCCTCTCGCGTCCTGGTGGGAGGCTCGGCGGGGACCTGGCCCCGCCGAGGGAGGTGCGGCGACGCACCTCCTGGAACTCAGCGCGGCGGGTAGCGCCGCTTGCGGCCGGGGGTGCGGCGCTCGCGCGCGGCCTGCTCGGCGGCCAGCTTGTGGAAGCCGGCCAGGCGCGCGGCCGTGAGCTGGCCGGCGGCGACCGCGGCCACCACCGCGCAGCCCGGCTCGGCCTGGTGGTGGCAGTCGGCGAAGCGACAGCCGGCGGCGATCGCGGCGACGTCGTCGAAGGCGGTGTCGGCGGCGTCCTCGAACAGCGCCAGCTCGCGCATGCCGGGCGTGTCGACGATGATGCCGTGGTCGGCGGTCACCAACAGCTCGCGGCGGGTCGTGGTGTGGACGCCGCGGTCGTCGCCGGCGCGCACCGGCGCGGTCGTGCGCGCCGCGCCGCTCAGGCGGTTGACCAGCGTGGTCTTGCCGACGCCGGAGCTGCCGAGGAACGCCACGGTGCGACCGGGCCGGCACCACGCGGTCACCGCGTCGACGCCGTCGCCGCGGGTGGCCGACAGCGTCACGATCGGCGCGCCGTCGGCCACGGCCGCGAGCGTCGCGGTCGCCGCCGCGACGTCGGGCGCCAGGTCGATCTTCGACAGCACGATCACCGGCTGCGCGCCGCCGGTGCGGATCGCCGCGAGGTAGCGCTCGACGCGGCGCGGCCGCAGATCGAGGTTGGCCGACACCAGCACGAACGCGACGTCGACGTTGGCCACCAGCGGCTGCGGCCGATCGGCCTCGCCGGCGGCCTTGCGCACCAGGCAGGTGCGGCGCGGCACGATCGCCCGCAGCGCGGCGCGCGAGCCGTCGGCCCGGGCCCGCGCCGCGTCCTCGACGACCACCCAGTCGCCGACGATCGGCAGCGCCCGCGCGTCGTCGGCCCGGTGGAACATCTTGCCGGTCGGCTCGGCCCAGTACTGGCCGTCGCCATCGACCACCTCGACCGCGCCGCGGTGCGCGACCGCGACCCGCGCGACGGTCCCGCCGGGCACCGCCGGCGTCATCGCGCGCCACGCGGCGTCCCAGGCGTCGTCCCAGCCCAGCGATGCGAGCGTCACCGGGGCAGCGTGGGCGGCGGACCCGCCATCGTCAAGGGGCCGCTCATGGCGGCGCGATCGCGGCCAGGGTCTCGACGTAGCGCAGCGGTCGGCCGATCGCGTCGCCGATCAGCTGGCCGTCGCGCATCACGACGTGGCCGCGCACGACCGTGGCGATCGGCCAGCCGGTGACCTCCTTGCCCTCGAACGGCGTCCAGCCGCACCGCGACGCGCCGTCGGCGGCGCGGATGGTGCGCTTGGCCGCGAGATCGACCAGCGTGAGATCGCCGTCGAAGCCGACCGCGAGCCGGCCCTTGGCGGCCAGGCCCCACACCCGCGCCGGCCCGGCGCTCATCAGATCGATCAGCCGCGCGAGCGACAACCGCCCGGCGGCGACGTGGTCGAGCATGATCGGCAGGAAGGTCTGCACGCCGGGCATGCCGCTCGGGCTGGCCGGATAGGTGCGGGCCTTCTCGTCGAGCGTGTGCGGCGCGTGATCGGTGGCGAGCATGTCGCACGCGCCGGAGGTGACCGCGTCCCACAGCGCGGCCTGGTGGTGGGCGTCGCGGATCGGCGGGTTCATCTGCGCGCGGGTGCCGAGCGCCTGGTAGCAGTCGGGCGCGGCCAGGGTCAGGTGCTGCGGCGGGATCTCGAACGTCGCGATGTCCTTGGCGGTCGCCAGGAGCTCGCACTCGTCGGCGCTGGTCACGTGCAGCACGTGGACCCGGCGGCCGAACCGACGGGCCAGCGCCACCGCGCGCCAGGTCGCGCGCAGCGCGGTCTCGGCGTCGCGCCACTCGGGGTGGGCGCGCGGATCGGCGGCGGCGGCGGCGATCGGCTTGCGCTCGATCAGCCGGGCCTCGTCCTCGGCGTGGACCGCGACCCGGCGGACGCCGTGCGCGAACACCGCGGCCAGCGCCTCGTCGTCGGCGACCAGCAGGCTGCCGGTCGAGCTGCCCATGAACACCTTGACGCCGACGCAGCCGGGCAACACCTCGAGCTCGTCGAGCTCGCTGGCGTTGTCGGGCGTCGCGCCGATGAAGAAGCCGACGTCGCAGCGCGCGCGATCGCGCAGCCGCGCCACCTTGTCGGCCATCGCGCGGGCGGTGGTCGTCGGTGGATCGGTGTTGGGCATCTCGAGCACCGCGGTCACGCCGCCGAGCACCGCCGCGGCGGTGCCCGAGGCCAGGTCCTCCTTGTGCGGGAAGCCGGGCTCGCGGAAGTGGACCTGCGCGTCGATGATGCCGGGCAGGACGTGCAGGCCGGTGGCGTCGATCACCTCGGCGGCGTGGGCGTCGACGCCCAGCGCGCCGATCGCGGCGATCCGCCCCTCGCGGATGCCGACGTCGGCGACGATCGGCCCGCCCGGGGTGCACAGCGTCCCGCCCTTGATCACCAGCTGATAGCGCAGCGTCATGGCACGGCCTCCAGGTGCAGGATCACGTCGCCGGGGTTGACGTCGGCGTCGTCGGCGATCGCGATCGCGATCACCTTGGCCCGGTCGGGCAAGCCGGCGCCGCCGTAGGTGACGCGGTGGAAGGTCTTCATCACCTCGAGCAGACAGACGGTGTGGCCGACGGCGATCACCTCGCCGACGGTCACGAACGCCGGCTTGCCGGGGCCCGGGCGGCCGTAGAAGCGGCCGCTCGACGGCGCGACGAAGCGCAGCCCGCCGCCGACCGTGGCGCTGGCGGCGTCGGGGCCCGCGGCGTCGATCGCCACGCCCAGCGCCAGATCGAGCGTGACCAGCGCGGCGCCGAAGTCGACCGGCAGCCGGTGGTGGCGCGCGCCCGCCACCGCGACCACGCGGCCGGCCCGGGTGCCGCCGGCGATCACGCGCTCGCGCACGCCCAGCACCTCGAGCTCGCCGAGCGCCTGGCCCGGCGCGACCACCTGCCCGGCCGCGACCCACGGGGTCCACAGCCCGACCCCGTCGGCGCACAGCGCGAGCGTCGCGCCGTCCTCGTGGGCAGCCGCGACCCGGCTCATCGCCGCGCTCCGCGGGTCAGCTCGGCGAGGTCGTGCATCGACCAGATGCGCGGGTTCTTCACCCGGCGGTAGCCGATCGCCTGGTAGCTCATCTCGACCAGATCGGCCAGCCAGCCGCGCAGCGCCGCGACCTCGACGATCTCGTCGGTGTCCATCTGCCGCGCCGCGACGAACGGATCCATGTCGGCCTCGATGCGCGCCTCGACCTCCTTCATGCCCGCCTCGATCTTGGCGCGCTCGGTCGGATCGCTGACCGCGATCTGGAAGTCGTCGTCGAGCTTGGTGTTGTAGGTGGCGATCGCCAGCGTCCGGCCCTCCATCACCGACAGCCGCGACAGGCAGGTCGACAGCTGCACGATCGGGTCGTAGGGCAGGCCCGCCATCGCGTAGTAGCCGGCGCCCGACGCCTTGCGCAGCAGCACCGAGAACATCGGCACCTGGTTGGTGGAGTTGGTGTAGATGAGGTTCGAGCCGTAGGCGAGCAGCCCCTGGGCCTCGGCCTCGCGGCCGATGTCGAAGCCCGAGATGTCGTGCAGCCAGACCAGCGGGATGCCGTCGTCGTTGCACGCGCGCGAGAACGCGCTGATCTTGGCGATGCCGCCCTTGTACAGGATGCCGGCCGGGCGCTGGTGGCCGGGGCGATCGGGGTCCTCGACCAGCCCCGAGCGGTTGATCACCAGCCCGACGTACAGGCCGCCGATCCGGCCGACGCCGCAGATCATCTCGGTGCCGACGTCGGGCAGGATCTCCCAGAACAGCGACTGATCGACCAGCCGCGCGATCACCTGGTGGGCGTCGTAGACCTCGCGGTGATCGACCGGCAGGAGCGCGCCCAGCTCGTCGGCCTTGTGCTGCGGCGCCATCGCGCCCAGCCCGGCGCGGTAGTAGTCGGCGCCCGACGACGGCAGCCGGGTGACCTCGCGGCGCAGGCACGCCAGCAGCGTCGCGTCGTCCGGAACCCGGACATCGGCGCAGCCGGACTGGTGGACGTGGACCTCGGGGCCGCCGATGTCGAGCGACGTGATCTTCTGGCTCTTGGCGCCCTTGATGAGCGCCGCGCCGGCGATGACCATGTACGCCTGCTCGGTCATATAGACGCGGTCGCTGATGATCGGCATGTAGCCGCCGCCCGCGATGCAGTCGCCGAACACGCCGGCCAGCTGCGGCACGCCGCTGGCCGACAACAGGCTGTTCATCTTGAAGATGTGGCCGGCGCCGGTGGCCCCCGGGAAGCTCTTGCTCTGCTCGGGCAGGAACAGCCCCGAGCAGTCGACCAGGTAGATCGTCGGCAGCCGCAGCCGGAGCGCGATCTGCTGCGCGCGCTGGATCTTCTCCGGCGTCCGCGGCCACCACGCGCCCGACGCGACGGTGTTGTCGTTGGCGATGATCATGCACCAGCGCCCGGCGACGACGCCGAGCGCGGTCACCACGCCGGCCGCCGGCGAGCGCTGATCGCCGGGGAAGACGTGGCCGTAGTTGACGAACGTGCCGACCTCGCGGGTCGTGGTGCCGGGGTCGATCAGCGCGAGGACGCGCTCGCGGGCGGTGAGCTTGCCCTTGGCGTGGACCCGCTCGACGTACTTGGGCCCCCACCCGGCCTCGACCTCGTCGCGCCGGGCGCGCAGCCGATCTTCGAGCGCGGCCAGCGCCGGGCGGTGATCCTCGGCGGCGGGCGACAGCGGGCTACCGATGGGGACGAGCGGGACGAGCGTCATGACAGACCAGGGATCGTGCGGGTGTCGTAGCGGTTGTCGCGGAACGCGGCCGAGGCCAGGATGCGCTGGTGGGCCGAGACCGTCGTCGGCACGCCGACGCAGGTCAGCTCACCGAGCGCCTGCTGCATGCGGGCGATCGCCTCGGCGCGGTCGGCGCCTTTGGCGATCACCTTGCACAGCAGGCTGTCGTAGTGCGGCGGCACGACGTAGCCCGGCGCGACGTGGGTGTCGACGCGGATCGCGCCGCCCTGCAGATCGGGCAGCCGCCAGTCGGTGATCTGCCCGGGCGCCGGCTTGAACCCGGCGTCGGGATCCTCGGCGTTGATCCGGCACTCGATGACGTGGCCGGTGAGCGCGACGTCGGCCTGGGTCAACGGCAGCGCGTGGCCGGCCGCGGTCTTGATCTGCAAGATCACCAGGTCGAGGCCCGCGCGCTGCTCGCTGACCGAGTGCTCGACCTGCAACCGCGTGTTCATCTCCATGAACCGCAGCACCGGCCGCCCGGTGAGCCCGCTCTCGAGCAGCATCTCGATCGTGCCGGCCCCGACGTAGCCGATCGCCTTGGTCGCGGCGACCGCGGTGGCCAGCGTCTGGGCGCGCACGTCGTCGGGCAACACCGGCGACGGGCTCTCCTCGATCAGCTTCTGGTGGTTGCGCTGCACCGTGCAGTCGCGCTCGCCGACGTGGATCGCCGCGCCGTAGCGATCGGCGAACACCTGGATCTCGACGTGGCGGCCGCCCTCGATCAGCCGCTCGAGGAACACCCGCTCGTCGCCGAACGCGCCGCGGGCCTCGCCCTGGGCGTCGGTGAACGCGGCCTCGACCTCGCCGGGCGCGCGCGCGATGCGCATGCCGCGGCCGCCGCCGCCGCTCTCGGCCTTGAGCAACACCGGATAGCCGACCTCGTCGGCGCAGGCCCGGGCCGCCGCGGCCGAGGCGAGCGGCCCGTCGCTGCCGGGGATCACCGCGAGCCCCGCGTCGCGCATCGCGCGCTTGGCCGGGCTCTTGCCGCCCATCAGCGCCATCGCCTGCGGCGGCGGGCCGATGAACGTCACGCCGTGCTGCGCGCACATCGTCGCGAGCAGCGGGTTCTCCGACAGGAAGCCCCAGCCGGGGTGCAGCGCGGTGCAGCGGGTCTGCACCGCCGCCTGCACGACGCGGCGCACGTCGAGGTACGACTGCGCGGCGCGGGCCGGGCCGAGCACGACCACCTCGCGGTCGCGGGTGTACGGCGCGTCGCGGTCGGCCTGCGACACGGCGAACACCGGGGCGATGCCCAGCGCGTCGCAGGCGCGGGCGATCCGGACGGCGACCTCGCCGCGGTTGGCGATCAGGATGCGATGGAACAGCGGCGGACTCATGGGCGCGCGAGGGGCGCGACGCTACCACGAGCCCCGCACGCGCCAGCGTCGGCCAGCGCGATCAATCGCCGGCACGCGGTGGCCAGCGCGGCGAGATCGCCCGCGACCGCCGCCACCGCCGCCGGGCCGCTGGCGTCGAGGCACCGGCCGTCCGCCGCTGCGGCGTAGGCGATCGCGCAGTCGTGATCGGCGGCGCCGATGGCGTCGCGGGTCAGCGCGTCGAGCCCGGCCAGCGCACGCCACGCCGCGCCGTCCCACACGAACGCCGCCGGCAGGTCGCGCCCACCGACGCTGACGATCCAGCCCGGCGCGGCCACCGGCACGGCGATCCGCTCGCGCCGCTGCGCCGGCGCCAGCCGCGGATCGTCGGCGTAGTGCGGCCGCACCGCCAGCACGCCGTCGGCGGCGAGCCCGTCGACCATGCCGGCGGTCGCGACCGGGTAGGCCCGCGCGTAGGCCGCGTGCTGCCCGGCGTACGGCGCGCTCACCAGCCGCGGCCACGCCGGCGCCGGCACCGCCATCGCGGCCAGCGCGGCGGCGGCCCGCCCGCGATCTCCGACCGCCGGCCCCAGCGCTGCGACCAGCCCGTCGGCCCCCGGCCGCGGCGGCGGCGGCGGCGGCGCGCGATCGCACGCCGCGAGCGCGAGCGCGATCGCTAGAACTTCAGCGCGCACGCAGCGGCGCTGGAGACCTCGAACTTGCCCGGGGCCTCCATGTCGACCGACGTGACCACGCCGTCCTTGACGGTGATCAGGCCGCGGCGCGCGCGCAGGCCCATGTGCGGGCCGGCCAGGTCGACCTCGATGCCGAGCGCCTTGGTGAAGGCGGCGTTGCCGTCCGACAGCATGACGATCTTGCCGAGCGCCTCGTGCTCCTCGGCCCACGCCTTCATCACGAACGCGTCGTTGACCGACAGGCAGGCGATGAGGTCGATGCCCTTGGCGCGCAGCTCGTCGTAGCGCGCGACGTAGCCCGGCAGGTGCTCCTTCGAGCAGGTCGGCGTGAACGCGCCCGGCAGCGAGAACATGACGACGTTCTTGCCGGCGAACAGCGCGGCCGGATCGACGTCCTTGGGACCTTCGGCCGTGGCTTGCTTGATGGTGACGGAGGGGATCTTGTCGCCCGCGTTGATCATGGTGGGCGCACCCTAGCGCAGTTCTTGCGCGAATGCACCGCGCGGCGCGGCGGGCCACCGCACCTCACGCACCCCGACGATCAGCTGGACCGCGGTGGCCGCCGCGGTCAACCCGAACACCGACGGCACGAACGCCACCGAGCCCTCGACCCGGTGCTTCTTCTCGCAGTCGTTCAGGCCGTTGTCGCCGCCGGGACAGACGCAGGCGAAGCCCTCGCGATCGTAGGCCAGCTCGTGCGGCGCCCGCGGCGCCTCCTCCGAGTACACCGCGATCACGCCGGTCGGCTGGGTGCAGTCGAGGCCGTGCTTCTTCTTGAGCGACTTGCGCAGGTCGCGCGCGAACGGACAGATCTTGGTCTCGGCCAGATCGGCGACGCGCACGGCGGTGGGATCGAGCCGCGCCGCGGCGCCCATCGCCGAGACGATCCGCAGCCGCTCGCGGGCGCAGGTGGCGATCAGGTGCATCTTGGCGGTGACGTTGTCGATCGCGTCGATCACCACGTCGGGCTCGGGGCTGAGCAGCCGGGCCGAGGTGGCCGCGCCGTAGAACTCGACGCGCGGCTCGACGACGCAGTCGGGGTTGATCGCGCGCAGCCGCTCGGCCATCACCGCGACCTTGGGCTTGCCCAGCGTGCCCTTCATCGCGTGGAGCTGGCGGTTGACGTTGGTGACGCAGATGCGGTCGAAGTCGATCAGGATCACCCGCCCGACGCCCGAGCGCACCAGCGCCTCGGCGGCGAACGAGCCGACGCCGCCGACGCCGAACACCGTCACCGTCGACGCCGCCAGCCGGGCCACGCCGGCGTCGCCGAGCAGGCGCGCGGTGCGATCGAAGCGGCGGTGGGTGGTCATCCCCGCTGCTTACCAGAACCGCGCCGCCGCGGGAAACACCCGCCGCGCGTTGGCGGTGGTGAGCCCGGCGACCTCGGCGACGGTGGCGCCGCGCGCCGCGGCCAGGCCGGCGATCACCTCGGGCAGCGCCGCCGGTTCGTTGCGCCGGCCGCGCCAGCCCTCGGGCGATTGATCGGGGCAGTCGGTCTCGGCCAGGAGCAGGTGCGCCGGCACCGCCGCCGCCGCCCACTTCGGCTTGCGGGCGCGGGGCCAGGTCACCGGGCCTGCGAACGCGCAGGCGAAGCCGAGATCGGCGTAGACCTTCACCAGCTCGGCCGATCCGGAGAAGCTGTGGATGACGCCGCCGACCTCGTGGGCGCGGGCCTGCTTGAGCAACACCGGCACGATCTCGTGGGCGCGGATCACGTGGATCACCAGCGGCAGCCCGAGCGCGCGCGCGGCCTCGAGGTGCGCCGTGAACACCTTGCCCTGGAGGATCCGCTCGCCGGCGTCTCCGTCGAGCCCGCACTCGCCGATCGCGACGACGCGGTCGGTGCGCGCCGCGACGATCGCGTCGGCCAGCCGATCGATCAGCGCCCGCTCGTCGCCGTCGAGCTCGGCCACCGCCTGCGGGTGGATCCCCAGCGCCAGCGCCAGCGGCGCGTCGGGGTGCGCCGCCGGCAGCGCGGTCAGCGCCGCCCAGGTGCGCGGCCGGATCGCCGGCACCAGCAGGCCGGTCACGCCCGCGAGCCGCGCCCGCTCCAGGACTGCCGCCCGGTCGGCGTCGAACGCCTCGATGTCCAGATGGCAGTGGGTGTCGATCACGGGCGCGGCGCCCGCGACTACTTCGTCGGCTGGAAGTTGATCGGGTACGAGACGTCGATCGACGTGCGCTGCGGGGTCGCGAGCTTGAGCTTGCCGATCTCGCCGAGCACGCACTGCCGCAGCGGCAGATCGCCGGGCTCGTCGCGCGCGACCGTGAGATCGCCGAACTGCCCGGAGCCAGAGGCGGCGCGGAACATGACGACCATCATGCCGCGCAGCTTGCGGTTGCGCTGGAGCGCGTCGGCGTAGCACTGCTGGATCGGGGCCTGGGCCGACTGCATGCGCGCGGTGATGTCGGTGCGGACGCCGGTGCCGGTGCCGGTGCGCGAGCAGGCGGCGGTGGCGGCGGCGGCCAGGGCGATCGCGAAGAGGGCGTGGCGCATCGCTCAGTCCTCCTGGACGAGGGTCTTCTTGGGACCTTGCTTGAGGATCTTGAACTCGACGCGGCGGTTGGCGTCGCGCCCCTCGGGCGTGGCGTTGTCGGCGATCGGCACGTCGGGGCCGTAGCCCTTGGCGGTCATCCGCGCCTTGGCGATCTTCTTGTCGGCCAGGTAGCGCTTGACCGACTCGGCGCGCGCCGCCGACAGCTTGCGGTTGATGCCGGCCGACCCCGTCGAGTCGGTGTGACCCTGGATCTCGATCAGCTCGATCTGCTCGTTCTCGAGCATCACCTGCGCGACCTGATCGAGCAGCGGGAACGACACCGGCAACAGCTTGTCCGAGCCGGTCTCGAACTGGACCTTGTCGAGGATCTGGATGTTGGAGTCGGTCAGGACCACGCGGGCCGGCGGCGGCGCCGGCCGATCGGCGCGGATCTCCAGCGCGGGGAAGGGGTCTTGCTGGACGGTCACCAGCGAGCACCCGGGGCCGGCCGCGAGCAGCCCCCCGAGGACGATGCACGGTGCGAGGCGAACCATGGCCCGGACTCTAGGCCATCCAGCGCGAAAAATCCGCGCGTGAGACACCCCTCCGCGCAAGCCCTGCCGTGGATCAGCCGTCGGAGTTCTCGGTCGTCACCAGGTCGTCGCGCAGCACCCACGGGTGCAGAAACGTCCGCTCCTCCGCCTCCATGTGCGCGACGATCTCCTCGGCGAAGTCGGCCCAGCCAGCGGCCACGTCGGGCAGCGGGCCGGTCAGGAACGCCGCGAATGCGCGGTGTTCCTCGGTGTGCTCGCCGACCATCCGGGCGATCCGGACATCGGCGAAGCCGTCGGTCGCGGCCAGCAACGGCGTGAGCAAGGTCTCTTCGAACGCGTTGTGCTCGTCGAAGGCGGTCGCCACGCCGGCGACCGCGGCGCCCAGCGCGTCGGCCACCGGCGCGCCGCTGGCGAACTGGCCCACCAACCCGCTCACGTGCTCGAGGCGGTCCCGGAGGCCCTGGTGCTGCTCGAGGAGACGCGCGCGCGCGACGCTTGGGTCCATGGCCGAAA
>Ga0075163_10006083_pt1 | contig 16010 bp, 17 predicted proteins | sample JI1023141ADNA_FD_71478 | JGI IMG/M metagenome (GOLD analysis project Ga0075163, IMG submission 71478) | Wastewater effluent complex algal communities from Wisconsin, to seasonally profile nutrient transformation and Carbon sequestration -... | ecosystem: Engineered > WWTP > Effluent > Algae...
TGCGTCGCGCGGTAGACCCTGCCGCAGCCGCCCTCGCCAATCATCGCATCGATGCGGTAGGTGCCCTGAAGCAGGGTGCCTATGCGGTCGCCCTGCGGTCTGTGGGCGGCGCCCCTCTTCTGCGCGCTGGCTCCGGCGGCCGTTGAGGCAAATCCTATTTCGTCCCCCGCTCCGGGAATTACTCGCAATAAGGGAGCTCCAGATTCCAACATCGCAGACTCCTTCGGACAACACTGTGATTTAGGGAATAGCAAGTCCAATGCCATGCTGTATTGATTGATTATTTTCAACATAAAATTCAATGATATCACCAGCTTCGCGCAGTTCGGGAGGGGATTGCCGTCGGAGGAAACGGCGAAGGCGTTAGCGGGTCCGCAACTTTTATTTGCGGTCGACGGGCTCGACGCAGATTGCGCGAATTAGCCCCAGAGCACTGCTATGGATATTGCATTACAGTCTGAGCGCAGCCTGGCATCACGGTTGCTGCGCCTGCCGTCAGTAGGAATCGATCAATTTATCGGTTTCTCCAGGAGGACGGCATGTGCGGAATCATTGGTTATATCGGGCATCAGCAGGCGCGGCCCATTCTGCTTGAGGGGCTCAAGCGTCTTGAGTACCGAGGCTATGACTCTGCGGGCCTCACCCTTCAGAACGAGCACGGTCTACAGACCCGCAAGTCGCCAGGACGAATCTCGGCGCTCGAAAGCAAGATCAGCGGCGAGCGCGACACGCTGCTTCGCGGCAGCGTCGGCCTGGCCCATACCCGCTGGGCCACCCATGGCGCGCCGAGCGAGAACAACGCCACCAGCACCTGGACATGAGCGGTCGCATCGCCGTCGTGCACAACGGCATCATTGAAAATCACGCCGCACTTCGCCAGTTTCTCGAAGGCACCGGTGTGACCTTCGTCAGCCAGACCGATACCGATGTCCTGGGCCACCTGATTGCCTATCACCTGTACGGGGACAAAAGCGGAACCAAAAACGGCAAGAATGGACATGGCAGAAACGGCAATGGTCATGGTGCGGAAAAGGATGCAGGCGGCGGCCTGAGCCTCCTGGATGCTGTGCTCGCCGCCCTTGCGGAAGTGGTGGGCACCTTCGGAATCGCGGTGGTGGCGGCCGCCCGCCCGGACTGCATCGTCGCGGCTCGCCGCGGCAGCCCGCTGCTCGTGGGCATCGGCGACAGCGAATACATCGTCGCCTCCGATGCCGCAGCGATCGTCGCGCACACCTCGAACGTCATCTACCTTGAGGACAACGAGGCGGTGGAGATCACCCGCTCAAGCCTGCGCACGGTTACCCTGGACGCAGCTCCGGTCACCAAGACCGTGGAGCAGATCGCGGTCTCGCGCGCATTCACACGGAGGTCGAGATTGCGAGCGAGCTGCGCTATCGAAACCCGCCTGCGCTTCTTCAATGTCTACGGACCGCGGCAGGATCCCAGGTCCCCCTATTCCGGCGTCATCTCGATCTTCTGCGACCGGCTTGGCCGCGGTCAGCCGATCAGCATCTTCGGCGATGGCGAACAGGTGCGTGACTTCGTCTATGTGGGCGATGTGACGTGGGCGGCGATGGCGGCCAGACCGGCCGAGCCCTGCGTATTCAACGTCTGCATCGGAAGGCCGACCAGCATCCTCACGCTTGAGAACACCATCGCGCGGCTATGCGGGACCACGCCGAGCATCGGCTGGGCGCCGCAGCGCGACGGCGACATCCGCGTCTCGATTGGAAATCCGCAGCTGGCCAGAGAGCAGCTGGGCTTCACTGCGCAGACAGAGCTCGATCGTGGCCTGGCCACGATCCTTTGATTGACCTGCCCCAACACCGGGCGAGGCAGCAGGGGGCCTGAAGCTCATCGAAAGGCATGCCTGGCCAGCTTTGCCACCTTGCCCAGCACATGCATGCCGGCTCCTGCGATCACAAAGCTAACCAGGAACGCCATCAGGATGAGCGGCAGATAGCCCGCTCTGGGCAACTTCTCAATCAGGAGCTCCAGCATGTGCCACTCTCTTGCTCTTCCGGGCTGCGCCATCCGCCTTTCTGTGAGCCGCAGATTCCAATCGCGGTCGCCAGCCTTCGCAGCAGCCTGAGCTTCTGCTTTCTCAAGATCCGTGCCGCACCGCTCTTGGCCGCATGCGCCGCTTGTTACCGTCGCGACACGATGTCGAGCGATTCCGGGCGACCAGGCCGGACGAAATGGGATATCCGCATAAACGCGTAAAATTTGCAGCGAAAATCGGGTAATTCGCAATTAATGCGCATATTAAGCGCATCTGACAGCACCCATGAGCGTCCATTTCCCTGGGTTCTCTTGAATTTCGAGGATTTGGCACGCTTGATGCGTATGTATGCAAGCGTCTGGCAGCGGGGATGTGCTTCTGCGATAGAGTTCCGTCAAGAGCGGGACCTCGGCCGGTGAATGCCTTCCTAGCACGAGGCAGCCGGGTGCAAGCGCCAGGGGGCTGGACGCGCCACGTCAGGTCTCTGCTCGTCTAGCCGGCGGAGCGGCGCAGCGCCCTCCCCGCTGCCAGATCTTTTGTGGACGCTGTGCGAGCTGTCCGCAACCAGGAGCGAGCCCCAGCCCGCCGATGCCACGATTACTCGCTGTGAGCAATCAATCGGGCCCGGTGCGCCTAAGATGACGCGAGGATCGCTTCGATCTGGGCGCGCGCTTGGTCGCGCTGCGTGGGCGTGCGCGCCTCCAGGTTCAGGTACAGGTTCGGTCCGGTGTTGCAGCCGATCCAGAAGCCCCGGCAGCGTCGAGCCCATGACCCCATTTTCTCGTTTCGATGATCAGCCGCAGCGGGCGCGTAGAGCCGGCGAAGCCAGCAATCCAGTGCTGGTAGGCCGGGAGGAGCTCGCGGCGCTCCAGATGGCCGGCGACGCCCGCGGGGCCACGCCGGCCGCCACCCGCCGCGCGATCTCGGAGAGCTCGCCTTCATAGATGAGCGCCCCGGCGCCGCGCCCGCTGATCTTGCATCCGTTGTCATGCGCTGGACTGTGGCTGGCCGTGATCATGATGCCGCCATCGGCGTCCGTATGCTTGACTGCCAGACATGGGATCCTCCTGCTTGCAAATGGCGGAAACAATCTTCGGCAGACCATGCATGCCCTAGCGCTGAAGCGCCTGCTTTAGGTAGGCGATGCGCTCCACGACGCGCGCCTTGTGATTCGCGCACTCCTCGTCGAACTCTTCGACCGACCAGGGATTTTTTGGCTCTGCGGCAAAGGTCGGGCGCTGGCGCATCACCCACATGCCCAGTCGATCGTTGATCGGCGATCGCGTAGGGATCGGTTTCGAAGTTGACCTTGTGCAGGCCGAGAAACTGTCCGTTCGGATCCCAGTGATTGAATCTCACGACGAACTGCGGCTTGGTCTCGATCACCCAGGTCTTGGGGCGGCCCTTTGAGCGATAAGCTGCGTCGGCAAACTTCTGGCCCAGCGCTTCAACGCCGCAGTGCACGTAGATCTTCTGGTCATGGGGCAGCGGGTTTGCGCGAGTCGCTTGAAACTTGGCCCACTCCTCATCTGAGAACGTCAGCTTGAAGTCCTGAACCGTCTCTTCATCGAAAAATGCGCGCAGCTCGGTGCTCATTCCGCGCTGCTGCGCCTGAAAAGAGCCCGAAATTCTTGCAACGGGAATTCATTTCTCACGCAAGAGTTGCGGGTGTCAGCAGCAGGAGTGCATGCGGCGTTGGCAGCCTGGCTTCTGCATTAACCGTATGTCCTGGAGTGCATCTTCAGCTGGCGACCTCGGCATATCGATTGCTATTCAAGGCTCTCATCGAAGGAGAGTTGCCATGACGGGCGAGCTCAGCACAGCACAAATCGAGGAAGTCCTGACCAACGAATACATCGGGCGCATTGGCTGTCACGCCCAGGACCGCACCTATGTGGTTCCCGTCTCATACGTCTATGAGGATGAGTGCATCTATGCCCACTCCCCATCGGGCATGAAGGTCAGCATGATGCGGCTCAATCCGGAGGTCTGCTTTGAGGTCGAGCAGGTGTCGACCCTCCTCGACTGGCGCAGCGTCATTGCCTGGGGGCGCTTTGAAGAGCTATCCGGTGAGGACGCCATGCAGGCCATGCAGCTGATCGTCGAACGCCTGGGCCGCCACATGCCTGCCGAAGGCGACGGCGCTCACGACCAGTCCGAGCCCGAGCGCCGCGCCTGCATGCCCGTGCTCTACCGGATTCGGATTCGCGAAAAGACCGGCCGCTACGAGCCCTGTCCCTGCTGAGCGATGGCTGCGCTGCGGGCGACGCGTGCTCGGATCGTGCTCAGCGCTCCGGCGCCCGGCGGTAGTCGTCGGCGTGCAGGCCGTACTCTTCGAGCCAGCGCTGGACCTGGCGGCGCGAGCAGCCGAGCTCCGCGGCGACCAGCGTGACCGTGCCAAGGTGCCGATAGAGCAGATACTGTAGCTCTGCCTTGGCAGGCGTGGGCAGGCGGTACGGACGCAGCGGCGGCTGCGGCGGATACGACGACCGCGGGAGCGTCGCAGCGTCGAGCGGCGCCGTGGGGTGCGGCGCGAGCAGACGCTCGAGAAGATCCTCGCTTACCCCGCCGACGCGCAGCTGATTCGCCAGCGCCAGGAGCTCGCGCACATTGCCCGGCCAGTGATAGGTGAGAAGGGCGTGGATCAGATCCGGCGTGAGCAGGCCTGCCGCTTCGATGCTGGCGTGGCGGAGCAAGAGCAGGATGTCCTCGCGTCGCGCCCGCAGCGGCGGCAGCGCGATCGACAGCTGCGAGAGGCGCATGTAGAGATCGCGGCGGAAGCGTCCCGCTTCGCTGTCGGCCTGCAGGTTGCGATGGCTGGCCGCGATGACGCGGATGTCCACCGGTATCGCGCGGTCGCTGCCCACGGGTGTGACCTGCCGCTCTTCGAGCACGCGCAGCAGCTTTGCTTGAAGCTCAAGCGGCATGTCGCCAATCTCGTCCAAGAGCAGGGTGCCGCGGTCGGCGCGACGAAACAGCCCAAGCCGCGACTGCGCGCCGGTGAAGGCGCGATCCACATGGCCGAACAGCTCGCTCTCGGCCAGCGATGCGGAGATGGCGGCGCAGTTGGCGCGCACGAACTCACCGGGACGCCGGCTGAGCAGATGCAGCGCCTGGGCCACGACCTCCTTGCCGGTTCCCGTCTCTCCGCATAGAAGCAGCGGTAGCGCCTCGCCGGCCATGCGCTGCACGCGCGCCCGCAGCTCCTGGAGCACCGGTGAGACGCCGACCAGGCCGGCAATCTCGACCTCGACGCCGCTATATTGGCGGTTGCAGAACACGAAGAACGTGTTGCCAAGACGCACCACGTCTCCATCCGACAGCGGATGCGGCCTGCCCAGCAGTCGCTCTCTGCCTACATAGGTCCCGTTTTTACTGTCGCAGTCAACGATCTGATACTGAAGGTTGCGCCGCACGATCTGCGCATGCACTCCCGATAGGCCCGGATCCCCGCTCAGCTGGATGCCGGCGTGGCCGACGGGAAGCGCCCGTCCGACCCAGGTCTCACCAGAGAGCAGGCTGTAAGTGCGACTGCCCGCGCGCCCTGCAAGCGGATGAACAAGGGCCAGATACGGATGTGGGCAGCTTGCCTGCGCGACCCGCCCCAGGTTGGGCATGGTGACCGTATCCCCCATATCAGCAGTATGACAAATTTCCCAGCCCTTCCGCAAGGCGCGCAGCCCGACGATCCGGTAACCGCAGGGCGCTCAGAAATCGCACACACTGCGCACTCTGCCCATTCAGCCCGCTCTGCCCGCTGGGTAGGCGACCGCTCGCAGTGCTGCCGAGCATGGGCTCTGTGCCGTTCGGTGCGTCGGACTGCACCGCTTTGCCCGCACTGCACGCGCTCGCGCGACGTCTGGCATGGACTTTGTTCTCTTCTGAACTGGAGGAGCCATCCCATGACGGAGCAGCAATGTATGTCGGCGGTTCACGACCTCAAAGGGCAGCCCCTCGCTCGGCGATATCGGCTCGGCGCGTGCCTGAGCCGCGGCGAGTTCGGCGAGCTTTACCGCGCCCACGACCTTGTGCGGGATCGTCCCTGTTCGCTCAAGCTCGTTCCCCACATCCTGCACAACGCGCTTGGGCCACAGCAGCGTCTGGCTCACGAAGTGGTGCTGCTGTCGCGCCTCTCGCATCGCAACATCATCGAGGGGTACGAGCTCAACTGGGATGAAGAGGGGAACCTCTTTCTGGCGATGGCGCCACTCGATGGCGTGGACCTTGAGCACCTGCTCGCCGAGGCGCGCATGCTGCCGCTCACGCTGGTGCTTGAGATCCTGGGCTCGGTCGGCGCAGCGCTACAGTACCTGCACGATCTCGGCATCGTGCACGGCGACATCGAGCCTCGCAGCATCTTCCTCAATCATGAGTACAGCCACAGCCCCAACGAGGCCTATCACGCCATCAAGCTGCTGAACTTCGGCATGGCCAGGCAGCTTGCGCCTGGAGTCCCGATGGGCGCTGACGAGATGGACTTCGCCGAGGATCAGGTAGCGCTGGCAAAAATGGCATATCGCATGCTGACCGGCCGATCGCTGCCGCAGAGCAGCGAGCCGCACTGCGCGGCTCAGAGCGCGGAAGAGCTGATTGCCGCGGGCCTCGCACAGGTCCGGCCGGCGCTGCCAGCGCACGTGCTCGCGGCGCTCAAGCGGGCGCTCTCTGCGGATGGGACGCGGCACTTTGCGCGCGTTCAGGACTTCATCCACGCGCTCGACAGCGAGCTCGTTTGTCAGCGGCCGACCCGCGAGATCAAGCTCGAAGAGCTGATCCAGAACCTGGTCGAAGAGCTGGATGAAGACGAGTCCGCAGCTCCGGAGATGGCGGCCGCGCCAGCAGCGCTGTGCGAAGCGGTGCCGCGGCCTCTTGAGACCGAGCTCACGACGCGAAAGTACTCGATGAACTCAATGCCGGCGCTGCTCATTGAGCCAGCGGTGCGAGCTTCGGAGCTCGCATCCATGTCGGCAAATCCACTGCTGCCGGCGCCTCGCGTCGCAACGCTCGCTTCGGTTGGGCCTTGGCTGCTCGCGGGCGCAGCGATGATTCTTGTGTGCGGCGCGGTGGGTCTGCTGCTGGGGCGTGCGCAAACGGCAGCGGCGCCTGCCGCGAGCCAGGTGCCGCTGGCCGCGACGCAGCCCATGCCTCCGCAGCTCATCATCGAGCTCTTGCGCCAGCCCGAAGAGCCCACTCCCAACCCGCTGGCGACGATCGTCGAGATCGAACCGGGCGACAGAGCTGGCAGAGATGACAGGCTGGACGCCGCAGTGAGCCGGCGCCCCTATCGCCCCAAAGATGCGGAGCGTGCGGAGCCGGCCAAGGATGCGCCCGCGGTGGCCGCCATCCTGAGCAGCGCGCAGACCGAATACGTGAACGGCGATTACCGCTCTGCGGTGGCGAGGGCGCGTCTTGTGCAAGGGCAGTCGCCGGTGCAGGCCTGGCGCATCATCGGCGCAGCGGCCTGCTTTCTCAAGGCCAAGCCGCTGGTTCGCGATGCCTACAAACACCTGCGCGGCCATGATATGGAGCAGCGACTGCTGACCTATGCCTGCAGGCTCAACGGACTCGACCCCCTCGGCAACCCGCTCAAACCATCGATTTAGGATCGGCCTCTCAGCCCGCGCCAGCCTGTGCGTGCGCCCTGGCGGCTGGGCGCAAACTTTTCGCAATTTCAGACACTCCACCCAGCGAATACGGCCGTGGGGCGGGAGCTGCTGGACGGTGGGCCACACAGGACAGCGGAGATTCGCGCAACAACTGCCGGGTTTGAATTCCTTCAGCGCAATCTGTGCGCAAGTTCAGGCAGATGTGCGATCCGGGCTCGTCGCAGAACCCCGATGGAAAGGTGGCATAGAGATTGCCAGAGCAGCAAGGGTAGGAACTTGCACCCATGCTCAAACCCCTTCTCAGAATAGGACACCCGATCTCGATGCCCGTCTTGCACCGGGGTAATCCCTTCCTGAGAAACTTTCATCTTTTCGGACGTAAGAAAGAAGCTGCCATGCTCGCCAAGCACATCATGTCTCAGCCCGTTTCCATGTGTCAGCTCAGCGACAGCCTCGACAAAGCCGCCCGGCTCATGTGGGAGGCAGACTGCGGAGCTGTGCCTGTTGTGGACGGCAGCGGGCGAGCGGTCGCGATGCTGACGGACCGAGACATCTGCATGGCCGCCTACACCCAGGGCAAGCTGCTGTGCGAGCTCAACGTCTGCATCGCAATGTCGAAGAGCTTGAAGTCGTGCTCTCCTGAGGACTCGCTGGAGCATGTGGAGCGCCTCATGGCGGAGAATCAGATAAGGCGCATCCCGGTGCTGGATAACGATGGGCGCCCGGTGGGCATGGTGTCGCTCAACGATCTGGCGCGGACCGCCAACAGGCAGCACCCGGCTGCCCCCGGAGCCAACGGCGTCTCTTTGATCGACGCGGCGCGAACCATTGCCGCGATCTGCGCGCCGCGCATATGCGACGCCGGTCCGCGCATTGCCTGAAGCAGCGCATGATGCCGAATTATCTGCAAGAGGTGACTTATGTTCGATATGGCTATGAACGACCAGGCCAGCTCCCTGCTGGCAAGGCTGCGAAGTCTGAAAGATGAGATCCGGCTTCAGATTCATCTCTGTGGCATGAAGCTCAGGGCAACCTTGTGCGATCTCGAGCTCCAGATTGCCGAGGTTGAGCAGCAGGTGATGCATGCCAGCTCGGAGGCGCTCAAGAAGCTGCAAGAGGTCACCGAGCGCCTGGAAATAATCGTCGGCAGGCTGCTGGTCGGGTAGCCGGCGAGCTCGCGACGGCATCGGAGACGAGCAGCGCCCATCACGCTCCTTCTGACTGAACGAATCGGTAGATCCAGCCGTACCTGAGAGCAAGGAGAACAATCATGGAAAAGCTCAACGTCAAACAGCAGACCGACAAGGCGCTCGGTCGATTGCGGACCCTGCGTGATGACATCCGAGTGCGCATTCATCTGGGTGGGATGGATCTGCAAGACACGCTGCGCGACCTGGAAGCGCGCATGGATACGGCAGAGCGCACCGCCAAGCATGCCTCCGAAGAGCTGCTCGTTGCGCTGCAAAACCTGGAGACCAGGTTCGTACAGCTTGGTGACAAGATTGCTGCCCGCGTGACCGAAGTTGGCTGCAAAGACAAGACGGCCTGCACGCACTGACGCCACAGCCTGTGGCCGCCGCGATTTCCAACAGAAGCAGCTGATGCGGAAGCACTCTGCCAACCCGCGCATGCGCGGCTCGTCGTCCGGTCCGATGCAATTGTATGCATAGCTCATGATAAGCACCTGTGCAGGTGGTGGGCAGCGCGCCACGCTCCTGGATCAGTGAGCCAGGCTGGCCGCTCGCGGATCCTGGGCTTCTGAATCGGCACCGGCCGCATAGATCGGTCGCAGATCGTTGCACACGCTCTGGACATCGCGCACCGCAGCGATGCAGTTCAGCAGCTTGGGGATCTCCTCCGCAGGCACCTTGCCATGCACGGTGATCCTGCCCTGATGCGCATGAACGCTGATGGATGAGGCGTGCGTGCTGACACAGCGCACCACGGTCCGCACGTTGTCCACCAGCGCTGCATCCGCGATGGTGTTCCGGCCCAGGAGCTTTCGGGCATGCTCATTCAGACTCTGGATTGCGCCGAGCAGCCTGGCCTGCGCACTGCCTCGGCGCTGTGCGCCCTGCTGCGAGTCCAGGAAGTACATGATGCCCACGCCCAAGGTCAGCCCGAGCCCCGCGGTTGCCCAGGGAACACCCAGAGACTCCTTTCGCTTTGGCGAAAGCAGCTGCTTTGCGACCTTGACCCAGGCAGAAGCTCGCTCGAGCTGCCGGCTCAACTTGTCGCTATTCCGGTGAAGCTCATGCGCCGCAGCGCTCCTGATTGCGCGAGCCATTCCCAGCAAGCGCCGCACACGCCTGCGCTGCGCAGCCCGCCGCCTGCCCCTCTTCGGTTCAAGAAGGTAGGCCACTCCCGAACCAGCAAGGGACGCAAGCCCTGCGCTGGCCACTGCCAGACCGCTCGCACGAATCGCTTGTTTCAACATGGTGTCTGCCTTTCTGCCAGTCGCGAGATACTCCGTTTGACGGGCGATGAATCGCAGAGTTAGCAAGCGCTGGACCAGTGAATACATGTGGCCAGCTGCGCAGGCGCGCGCAGAATGTGCGGTTTGGCCTGCGAAACCCGGCAAGGACTGCGCGGCAATCGCCAAGTTAGGCGTGCGGGCGGGGCTGCTCAGCTGACTTAGGAATGTTCTGAAGCGCTCTGCACCGTCGAGACGGACTCGCTGCGGGCAGCTCGGACGGGACTCAGGACTGATCCAGCCAGGCCTGGGCTTCGGCTTCGGTATTGAAGAGTCGGAAGTCTTCGCGATGGCCAAACAGGCGGGTCATGAAGTTGATGCTGGCGCGCAGGAATGCGCTCGTCACAACCGTCGCCATGCGCAGATAGTTGCCGTGCATGCTGCCGAAGTGCTTGCGGGCTTCGGCGCTGTATTCGGTGCTCTTCTCGACGAGGCACAGCACCCGCACGCCGTGGAAGTGCTGACCCTTGCGAAGCTGCGCGCTCATGGCCTCGGCATCGGCCAAGCTGACGTGGCCGCTGACCAGGGCGCGCATGCAGAGGTGGCCATTGGGAGTCTTTCCCTCTTCAGTCTTGATTGGCATGAAGTCTCCTTCCCTCACCTGACCGCGAGCTCGCGACCCGCTCTAAGATGGGATGCGTCTCGAACGAGAGTGTTTGCCGAGCACATGGTTCAGCGCCTCGGCAAGGTTTGGCAGTGTCATGATATTGGTGCTGTCGAAGTCTATCTCCACCAGGGTGCGCGCCATGTCGGGACTGATCCCGGTCAGGATGCACTGGGAGCCGAGCAGTCGCACCGCCTGCGCCATGCGAAAGAGGGCCTGCGCGGTTGCGCGGGCAATTGTTCCGGCGCCGGTCAGATCCAGGATGATGTGCGTCGCCCGCTCACTCGCCACCCGCTCAAGCATGCACTCGGTCATGGTCTGCGCGCGCTCTGCTTCCACTGCGCCAATGATCGGCATCGCCAGCACTCCCTTGGCAACCACGATGATGGGCGTGGACAGGACGCGCACCAGATCCTCTTGCTTGCTGTGGAGCTGCCGCGCCGATTCCTCGATCTCCTGACGCTGCGCCAGGTTGTGCTGTCGTGTCAGCTGTAGCTCTTCGAGCAGTATGTTCAAGGCAACTTCCAGCTCCAGGAGCTCATCATCCTGACGATCCGCCAGCCCTTCAATGCGGACGTCATAGTCGCCGAGTGTTGCCTGGGCCATGACCTGGATGAGGTTCTGGAGCCGCTGCCGAGCAACCGGAATGGTCAAAATTGCTCCCTGGATGGTTGTAGATATTTTAGCCCGAAAATCTCTCCCCCGACCAGAAGGTGCGCTGCGGAGCGCACCCACATGAAGGTCCCAAGAGCAGCCTACGATTCTCGTTGATCGATTGCGCATAGCTGACTACCGTCTGAGTAATGCTCACTAAAAATCTCTTCTTTGTTCCCTCCACTGATCCCACAGCGCTTGGCCGTCGACTGGCTGCGGCTGCAAAAGAAGCTCCGCTGGTGCTGGAGGCCGGACTCGGGCTGCCAACGCTGCTGCGCGGACCGCACATCATGGCCGCCCTGCGCGATGCCGAGACCTACTCGACCCGGATGTTCCAGGCGGGCATCCTCAAGGGCAGCCTCGCTGCGCTGAGCGGGCAGGAGCATCAGCAGATGCGGCGCATCTACAATATGTTTTTCACGCCGCGCGCGGTGCAGCGCTATGAAGAGAGCATCGTGCGTCCGGTCGCCACAGAGGTGATTGCGCAGCTTGAAGGAAAAGAGACGGCGGATCTGCTGGATGAGTTTGCCGTCTCTGTGCCCAAGCGCGTGATCACGACGCTGTTCGGGCTGCCGCTCGATGAGCTGGAGGAAAACGACGCCCGGGTGCGGGCGATGTTTCGCGGCATCATTCAGGTGCAAAATCCCGTGGCTGTGGCCGAAGGCGAGAAGGCCTTTCAGCAGACGCTGGTGAGCCTTGCCAGCTTGATTGAGCGGGAGCTTGCAACGCCGGGGCAGACCTTGCTGGGCGAGATCATCCGGGTGCTCAAGCAGGAAGGAATCGCCACGCTGGAGTGCTGCCAGCAGGTGGTGATCAGCCTGCTTCTTGGCGGCTATGAGACGACCATATGGCTGTTTGCCAACGCGCTCTACTCGCTGCTCGCCCATCCCGACTCTCTGGAGCGGGTTCGCCGCACCCCGGCGCTGCTGGTGCCGGCCATCGAAGAGTCCATGCGCTGGAGTCCGAGCTCTGTGGGCACGCTGCGGCTGGTCGAAAAGCCCGTCTCGCTGCCCGATCTCGAGCTCGCTCCGGGAACGCCTGTGTATCTGGCGACCGTGGCCATGCACTACGATGAAAGTGTCTACCCTTCACCCTTTGTGTATGACCTTGAGCGCACCTCCACACCGATGATCTTCGGTGGGGGCTCTCATTACTGTGTGGGAGCCCAGCTGGCGCGCATGGAGGCGCGCGTTGCGCTGTCGATGCTGCTGGACCGCTTCCCGCGCCTGCGCCTGGACCCGGCGGCGAACCCGGTGTTCCGCTATGGGGTCCGCGAGTCGGTGGCGTACGGTCCCGACAACCTGCGCGTGCTTCTCAGCTGACGTGCCGACGGCAGCTCGTCGCGAGGGCGTTGATGCCTACGGGTTGATACATTGATCAAGATTGATCAATAAACAGCTCAGCTCAGCTCGCGGCCAGCGGCTCCAGGTCGAGTCGCGGCGCTGGCAGGCGGGGCTCCTGAATGCTCCAGCTGCGCATGCGGGCCAGGTGCCGATCTTCATCGCGGAGCGTCTCGTAGATGCGCACTGCCAGCTCGCGGTGGCCGGTGGCCTGCGCCAGGCTGATCAGCATGCGCCAGCTGTTGTTGTTCGTGATCTCGATGTTCAGGATTGCCTGAAGGGCCTGCGGCAAAGAGACCTGCGGATCCATCACGATCTCAAGCACCGCCAGCGCTTCCAGGTTGTCTGCCGGCACCACTTCGAGCGGGTCCACACCCAGTCCGGCAATGGCTTCGCACAGAAGCTCAAGCCGGCGCAGCTCATCCAGCTGGATCGACAGCAGCTCCCCATACGTCGGTCCGCATTCCACCGGCTCCTGATCAGCGATCCTGCTTATCAGCGCCGCATACAGCCGCACGCTGGTGCGCACAAAGCCCAGACGGTCTGCCAGCTGCTCCAAGAGAACCGTGGGCCCTTGCCTGGTTATTACATCGATCGCGATCTTGGCCATGCCTGATGTCTCCGTTTGCCCTGCGGTCATTCCTAGGCAGCTGCCAGCCACTTCAAATCAGACTGTGCTGGCGCGCAGCCATGTTCTAAACGATATGAGACCGCCGCTCCGCTGCAACGCGGGATGCGCCTAGTATGCGACCTGTCTGGGCGCGCTGAGACCGTGGTGATGCTGGGCTGAAGACCCGACGCTGCGCAGGCTGACCTTGTGTGCATGCAGCGCGCCGGATTACCATTTCCGGATGCCAACCAGGTACTACGTGGGGCTCTCCAGTACCTTCCACGATCCGGCCGTGGCGATCGTGGGGCCCGACGGCAAGGTGCTCTTCGCGGAGGCCGTCGAGCGCTATCTTCAGGACAAGCGCGGCTTTCAGGCTCCGCCTGATCACCTGCTGCGCATGCCCGAGCTCCTCAAGCAGTACGCCGAGCCTGATGCCGAGATCGTGGGCGCGGTCTCGTTCAGCGAGCTGTCGCTGCGCCTGGTCGAGCTGAGCGCGGCCTTCGACATGTCGCCGCTGCGGGTGGTGTTCCGCCGGCTCGGCAAGCTCATCGACAAAAACAGCTTTCACGATGACCACAGCTGGCCGCACCCCGGCTGGAAGACGCTGCGCGATCTGGCGCGCGCCTGCCTGCTCATGGTCGGGACCGGACTCGCCGGCACCCGCGAGCTCACCAGGCCGGTGCAGCTCCGGCGCTACAACCATCACCTCACGCACGCCGCGCTCGGCTGCTATTCGAGCCCTTTCAAGGATGCGGTCTGCGCGGTCATCGATGGATTTGGCGAGTTCGGATCCACGGCCTTCTATTCCTATCGCAATGGCCGCATCGAGCTCCTGCACCGCCCGCGCGCTCTCTTCAATGTGGAGCGGCCGAGCCTCGGATTTTTCTATGGATTGATCTGTGGCCTGTGTGGCTTCGATCCGCTGAAGGGCGAGGAGTGGAAGGTCATGGGGCTGGCTCCGTACGGACGCGTCGATCCGACGCTGTACGGCATGCTCAAGTCCCTCATCAAGGTCGGGGACCTGCATCTGGTCGCTGGCCTGCCGGTGGAGGAAGAGAAGCGGCTGCTCAAGCAGCTCAAGGAGCGGCGGCGCCCACCGGGAGCCGCGCCGATCGAGGCCGCGAACATCGCCTGCACCGGGCAGCAGGTGTTCGCGGATCTCATGGGCGAGCTGCTACAGCAGCTGAGCAAAAAAGGAGTCTCTTCCAATCTGGTGCTCTGCGGGGGCTGCGCGCTCAACTCTTCCTATAATGGCCGCATCCTGGGCGAGGGCGCGTTCCAGCGCCTGCACGTGCCCTCGGCCCCATCCGACGACGGCAACAGCGTGGGCGCGGCCCTGCTGGCGTACGTCGAGGACCATCCCGGAGCGCCGCCACCGCAACAGCTGATGTCGCCCTATTTAGGCAGCGGTATCTCCCGGGAAACCCATGACAACCTGCTGCGATTCAACCGCTCGCCGCGGCTCCGCCATCTGCCGGGTGCGGTGGTGCCCGAGACCGCCAAGCTGCTGGCGCAGGGAAAGATCATCGGCTGGATGCAGGGGCGCGCCGAGTTTGGCCCTCGCGCTCTCGGCAATCGTTCGATCCTGGCGGATCCGCGCTCGCCGGACATGAAGGATCGAATCAATGGCCGGATCAAGTTCCGTGAGGAATACCGGCCCTTTGCTCCGTCGATCCTGCATGAGTGCGGGCCCGAGTATTTCGAGAACTATCAGATGTCTCCCTATATGGAGCGCACGCTCGTGTTCAGGCAGGAGGTGCGAGCCAAGGTGCCGGCCGTGGTTCACGTGGATGGCACCGGGCGTCTTCAGTCCGTGACCGCAGAGCTCGCAGAGAAGTTCTACCGGCTGATTCGGGAGTTTTACGCGCTGACTGGAGTTCCGCTGCTCTTGAACACCAGCTTCAACATCATGGGCAAGCCCATCATCCACTCTGTGGAGGACGCCATGGGACTCTTCCATACCACGGGGCTCGATGCGCTGGTCATCGATGACATCCTGATCGAAAAGGAAGAGGCTCCGCAGGTCTGCTAGGCAGCCCGCTATGGGAGGGCGCTGATAGTACGCACTAGACCGGAGCAACGCGATCGGCCAGAGCCCGGATCAGCGCTGCGCCGTCTCCGCGCCAGGCGCTGCCATGCATGCAGGCCAGCGTCGTCGGTGCCTGGTCGGCCAGCTTGGCAAAAAGAGCGCGAGACTCGGGCGCGCGCGAATAGTATTCCATGGCTGCGCGCATCGACTCGCTCAAGCCCAGGATGTCCGCTTCGGTCATGGCCGGACAGTCGGCGCCAGGCTGCGTAAACAGATCGCCACAGAGCAGGGTCTCGGCATGCAGATCCATGAGCAGTCCCGCATCCCAGCCATGCGGCAGGTGAGGGGTGGCCAGCCAGCGCAGCGTGTGCTTGCCCAGTGAGAGCGTCTCGCCATCCGCCATCGCGCGAGGCGCCCGGTCAACCATATCGCCGACGGAGACCATCGCCGCGATCTGGCTGCACAGAGGCACCGCGCTCGGAGCGAGCTCCAGCAGCTGGGACAGCGCCCCGCACTCGTCCGCTTCAACGTGCGAAAAGCCGATGTAGCGCAGCTTCTCAATGGCAATCACGCTGGCGATGGCCTGCTTGACCAGTGGAAACAGCCGCCGCGGTCCGGTGTGAAACAGCAGCGGCTGCTCGTCGACGATCAGGAACTGATTGAACGTAAAGCCAAGCGGCAGCTCCTTGCTGGGC
>Ga0075163_10006084_pt1 | contig 16009 bp, 14 predicted proteins | sample JI1023141ADNA_FD_71478 | JGI IMG/M metagenome (GOLD analysis project Ga0075163, IMG submission 71478) | Wastewater effluent complex algal communities from Wisconsin, to seasonally profile nutrient transformation and Carbon sequestration -... | ecosystem: Engineered > WWTP > Effluent > Algae...
CGCCCGTACGCCATTGGCGAACGTGATCACGGTAAAGCTGTTGTCGATGATGTCCGGACGCTCGCCGTCATAACGCTCGTCGATGTGGTTAACGTCCATCGCCCCCGAACAGAAAACGCTGACCGGCTCTGAACGTACGATCGTACGCATGAGGTCGAAGAAGTGGCAGCACTTCTCCACCATGGTTCCGCCCGTGTTGCGATTGAACCGGTTCCAGTCGCCCACTTTCACAAGGAAAGGAAAGCGGTGCTCGCGGATTGAAAGCATCACCAGCCGTCCGATTGACCCGGCATGGATATCCTCGATGAATGCCTTCACCGGGGGCATGAACCGATATTCCATGCCAGTCCAGAAAACGGAGCGACTTCTGGCCGCTCGTTCAACAACCCAGCGCGCGTCCGCGAGTGTCGTGCAGAGAGGCTTTTCGCAGAGGATATGACAGCCAGCGTCAAGCAGCGGCTCAAGCACCGCGCGGTGGGTGAAATTCGGAGAACAGACGATGACGGCATCAAGCGTGGCGCCGCTCATCATCGCTGCGGCGTCAGCAAAGGTTGGGGTTTCGTGACCGATCTCTGCAATGCTGGCGTCCAGTGAACTCTGGACAGGATCAGCGAGCGCTGCGACGCGCACGTCATCGACAAGCTTCAGATTACGAATATGCTCCCTCGCCATCATGCCAGCGCCAACAATCCCGAAGCGAAGAGCAGTCATGCAGAAAAAGCCTCTATCGTGTACACTGGATGCAGGACGTGAGTGAACCGATGCTGGCTACTTCCCACGCTCGTCGTCCACTGGGCAAGGGCGGGCTCTCCGTGCCGCCGATTGCGTGGGGCATGTGGCGCTTCAAGGGGCAGGATGTCCCTGCGGCACGCGAACGTGCCGAGGCCGCGCTTGAGGCGGGGCTGGACCTGTTCGATACCGCCGACATCTACGGTCCAGACAACGGCGAGGCGTTCGGCGCAGCTGAACAACTGCTTGGACGCGTCCTGGCCGACGCGCCATATCTGCGCGACCGGTTTGTGCTCGCCACCAAGGGGGGCATCGAGATGGGAACGCCCTATAATTCCAGCGCGGCGTATCTGATCAAGGCCTGTGAGGCGTCTCTCAAACGACTGAACGTGGAGACCATCGATCTCTACCAGATCCACCGCCCGGATTCGCTCGCACATCCCGCGGAGGTCGCCGGCGCGCTGGATCGTCTGCGTCAGGCTGGGAAGATTCGGGAAGCGGGAATCTCCAATCATTCTGTTTCCCAAGCGGCAGCGCTGATGGCGCATATGCCTTTCCCTCTTGTCAGCACGCAGCCCGAATTGTCCCCACTGGCCATCAATGCTCTTTCGGATGGCGTGCTCGATCAGGCGATGGAGCGCGACCTTGTTGTGCTGGCTTGGTCGCCGCTCGGCGGCGGCCGACTGCTAACTGATACTTCCAACAGAACTGTTGGGGCCGCGTCCGTGCTTGCACGGGTCGCTGAGCGAGCTGGCGTTTCAACGAGTGCTGCCGCTCTGGCCTGGGTGATGGCGCATCCGGCGCATCCAATTCCCATCGTCGGATCACAGTCACCGGCGCGCATTCGTGAGGCGCGCGACGCGCTCAGAGTTAGCTTCAGCCGCGCTGAATGGTATTCGGTGCTCGTTGAGTCGCGAGGAGAGAAGCTGCCATGACTGAAGCTCCCGCGCCTTGCGAAGTCTCATGGTTTAGCGCGCTATGCGATGATGATTATGAGTTTCTGGGAGTGCCCGATCCCAAGCTTGTATCAAGCTTCGAGCACTGCCGGACAATCGCACTCGCAGCCGAGGCGGGCGGCTTCGACAACTTGCTTCTGCCATCGGGCTATGCGCTCGGCATCGATTCGATAGCCTTCGCGGCAGGCCTGGCGCCCATGCTGAGGCGCATGCGGCTGCTGGCGGCAATCCGCTGCGGCGAGATGTGGCCACCGCAATTGGCTCGTCAACTGGCAAGCCTGAACCAGATGCTGGATGGTCGGCTGACGATCAACATCATCTCAAGCGATCTTCCCGGCGAGGCACTCGCGAGCGCGCCCCGGTATCGCCGCACAGTTGAGGTCATGCATATTCTTGCGGCGCTGATGAGCGGAGAGCCGGTCGATATTGATGGCGAGTTCTACCGCTTCAAGCTTGACCCGCCCCGACTGTTGCAGGGCTCCGCCCGCCGTCCGCCCTTCTACTTTGGCGGTCTGTCCGAGGACGCGCGAGAGGCGGCGGCCGAGGCGGCGGATGTCTACCTGATGTGGCCGGACCGTATGGATGTTGTCCGCGGGATTGTGTCGGACCTGTCGGCGCGCGCGGAGAAGCGGGGCCGAAAGCTCAAATTCGGATATCGCGTGCACGTCGTTGTTCGGGAGAGCGAAGCTGAAGCGCGGCTCGCCGCAGAGCGACTGCTGAGCCGGCTCGATGACGCTGAAGGCGCCAGGATTCGGGAGCGATCCCTCGATAGCGGTTCCTATGGCGTGCGCCGTCAAGCGGAGCTGCGGGATATGGCTAGCGCCGATGGGTATGCCGAGGACAATCTCTGGACGGGCATTGGCAGGGCCCGCTCGGGTTGCGGCGCTGCGATCGTCGGCGATCCCGATCAGGTTGTTGCGAAACTCAACGCCTATCGCGCTATCGGCATCGATGCATTCATCCTGTCCGGCTACCCGCATGCAGCGGAAGCTGACCTGGTTGCCAGACATGTTCTGCCGCGCCTGGATCATGGCCCACTAGGGGCATGAGCAAGCTAGCTGGCGTCAGTCGCCCACATTGAAGGCGAGCAGAAGATTGCCGCCCTTCTGACCAAACTTGTCATATCCAGAGGTGGCATAGACAAACTTGCCCGCAACGACCGGGCCGCTCGAGTCGATGGATCCGCCGGTGCCCGTAATGCCGTTCACGGCTTCGAATTGTCGGTTGGTGTCAAAGGTCCAGAGAACTTCGCCACCGCGCGCAGAGAATGCGCGCAGCGTGCCATCAAGCGAGCCGCCAAACACCACTCCCGGGGCGAAGGTCGCAGCGGCGGACACACCGGGCGAACAGCGCCATTTTGCTCCGTTGCAAACGTTCGGCAGGACAGTCGACCACAGGGCTTTCCCCGTTGCGATATCGAGCGCGTGCATCCCGGACTGAGCGGGCAAGTGAGCGTCTTTCGGATAAACTGAGAGATCCGAGATCGGCACGAACAGCGTCTTGCCATCCGTAGCCATGCCCCAGTGAACACCACCCATGATTCCGCCCCGCCCGGGTTTTGTCTTCCAGACGACAGCGCCACCCTTGTCAGGGTCGAGACCATAGACATCGCCCGACTTCTGGCCTGCAAGAACGATAGCGCGACCGTCGGCCAATTCCACGAGGATCGGCGCGGCGCCGAAATCGTAGTCCGGTCCGGTGTTCACCGGACAGTTGGGACCCGACGGGCACGCAGCGTTCCAGATGTCGTTCTCCGTCGCCTGGAATTTCCAGACGATCTGTCCAGAGGCAAGGTCGAGCGCCATGATCGCGTCGCTCGTGGTCGTGGCTGGGTGGGAGTAGTTCTCGCCTGTGCCGATATACAGGCGACCGCGCTTCTCATCGATTGTTGGTGTCGACCATACGGGCGCGCCAGAGGGGCCGACCTGATTTGCGCCCGCACGATTGGTTCCTTGAACCTTGGGCTCCTCGGCAATGGTGTACGTTTTCCAGACGGTCGCCCCCGTCTTCGCGTCCAGCGCCGCCACCGCGCCACGGAACGTGCAGCAGGCGTAGGCGCCATCCATCGCTGCAACAACCTCAAGGGACGAGATCGGCACGTAGAGGCGCCCTTCGTGAAGGCGCATTGCGCCGGTGATCGTTGCCTGAGCGTGCGTGTCAGGCCGCACGGTCCAGGCAATCCGTCGTGTGGCAAGGTTGATTGCGTGAACCTGGCCAGCAATGTCACCGAAGTAGAGTGCATCCGGTTCGCCAGCTGCATTTGTGCCAACAATGAGTGGCGAACGGATTTCCTTGTCCGACTGAACCGTCCAGCGGGTGCAGCCCGTTGCTGCGTCCAGTGCGTAAACGGTTCCGAACTGGTCAGCAGTGAACAGGACATCGCCCGCGACCGTCGGCTGCACGCGCGAGCGCGTCGAGCCGGGGAACGCGAAGACCCATGCCAGCTTCAGGTCGCTGGTGTTTTCAGCGCTGACTGAGGTCTGGTCCTTGCCCACAGCGCGCCAGTTCTCCAGGCGCATCCCCCAGTCGAAGACCTTGCCCGGCGCAGGTGCCTTCGTAGGTGTTGACATACAGCGGCTTGCCGGAGCGCCTGCCTGCGTTTTGGGAGCGGAGAGATACGCGGCCAGTATCTCTTTTTCCTCTGACGAAAGGCTGCTGGCTTGCGCAGACATGATCCCGGTCGTCATGGCCGCGAGAATGCGCTCGCTACTTAGCGCGGCCAGCGACTCGCGCCGGGGCGCCTGGATGGCTCCGCCATCGTGACAGGTCGCGCAGGCCCGTTCGTAAATGGCGGCGCCAGACGCTGTCGGCATTGCAGCCGTTGCAACAGTCGCGGGCTGTGGTTGCTGCATGCATGCGGCCAGCAATGCTGGCAGCGCCCACACGGATGCAAGCATCCGCCAGCGGCGAGGCTGTCGTTCGCTCTCTGCAAAAACCTCACCGCGCTGATGCCATATCATGTTTTAGCCTTCAGGATTGCCCGGGGACTGAACTTCACTGTGCCGCTTGCCTAGTGGTTCACCGTCTTGACCATCGCGCCATCAATCCGGAGGTTCGCGCCGGTGACGAAGCTCGCTCGCGGGCTGACAAGGAAAGTGATGGCGTCGGCGACTTCCTCAGGCCGGCCGTGGCGCCCCAGCGCGCTCATCTGGGCGGCGCGGTTGAATAGGTCCGGCTGGTGCTTGCGGATCTGATCCCACACGCCGCCCTCGAAGAAGATCGGCCCCGGCGAGACGGCGTTTACACGGATGCCGGCGGGGCCATACTTCGCTGCGAGCTGGCCCATATAGGAGATCAGCGCCGCCTTCATTGTGCCGTAGGCGCTCTCGCCGGGGGGCAGCACCATCAGTGTCGCAGCAATCGACGAAACGAACAGCAGAGACGCACCCCTCCCTGCTGCGAGCAGCGGCAGTGAAAGCTCCGCAAAGCGTATGTGCTGAAGAAAGTCCGTGTCGAACGCCTCCCGCCATCCCTCTTCGCCCGAGAGGGTGGGGCGCGTAGACACGTTCGAGATCGCGATATCGATGCCGCCTAACTCCGCTGAGGCGGCAGCGTGCCAGCTGATGAAGGCGTCCCGGTCGCGCACATCGAGCGCGGCCCCGAAGGCGCTCACGCCCAGCGCGCGCAACGAATTCACGGTATCGGCGACCCCTGACTCAGTCCGCGCGCAAATTGCGACGTCGGCTCCTTCGCTTGCCAGACTGTGCGCGATGGCCCGGCCGATCCCTCTCGTGGCGCCGGTGACGATCGCCCGCTTGCCCTTCAGACCCAGATCCATGGTGTTGTTCCCTCGACTATCCCGAAAGGTGTTTGAGTGAGAGGCGCCTGCTCTATCTTCGGGCGCGAATCTTTTCGGCGCCAGCGCGGACCGCTCCGACGATCATGGCGCAGGTCGTCTCCTCGATGTCTTCCCTCAGTGCGCCGCCACGCTGGATCAGTTCACCCGCTGCAATCGTCAGCCCGAGTCCGATTTCGGTAAGCTTCAAGGCCTGGCCGTAGGTGATGTCAAACTCACGCTGAATGCGTCGGGCCAGGTACTTTGCGTTTGCGTCATGCCCTCGCATCCGGACCAGGCCAACAGCGCCAGTCAGGCTTGGTTCATTCAGAAGACGGCGTAGAAGCGGCCCGCGCCGCTCGATTTCGGAAAGGGCGATATGTGTGGTCGCCTTCACCAGCTCAGGGAATGTCTGGGCGCCCTGCGCGGCGCGTGCCTGTTCTGCCTGAATCCGGTTCAGATCGGCTTCCAGAAGGTGTGCGAGCAAGCCCTTCCGGCTTTCAAAGTAAGCGTAAATCAGCGCCTTCGAGACGCCAGCCTCGTCTGCAACACGCTCCATGCTCAGGACGTCGAGGCCTTCAGACGTGATCAGGCGCGCTGCACATTCAAGGATCTGCCCGCGCCGCTCTTCGGGCGCCATTCGCGTGCGTGTCTTGGGCTGACGCGGCGAGGGCATCGGTCGGGTCTCGAGAGCGCGGCGAGGGGTCGCCGCTATTGACGATTAGTCTAATAGGGCATTTACTCGTCTGACAAGCCTGCTCGTTGTGCCTGTTTCCTGCCCGGCGTCTGCCACGTGGTCGCGAGAAGAAGGGAAGGTAGACCAATGATTTTCAGTCGACGCGGAGCGCTCGGCGCGCTCATCGCCTTTGCAGCTGTGATCACAGGTAGCTGTTCTAGCACTGCTCCTGATGCCACGCCGGCAGACACTGGCCCTGTCGTTCGCGGCATCAGCTATATCGGCATCTCAGTGAGCGACGTCGACCGGACGGCGGCCTATTTCGCAGGCGCTGGCGGATTGATTGAGGTTGACCGAAGCGATCTGCGCGGTGCTGCGCTGGATCGGGTCGCAGGCAAAAAAGTCGGAGCAAGAACGAGGACGTTGCGGAGCAACAGCGGCCAGGTCCGACTAATGCAATTCGACAAACCCACTGCGGCGTCGCACGCTGCGGGGATCGTCCCAGTGCAGGGGCCAGGCATTACGCATGTTTGCTTCCAGTCGCCTGACAGCAAACCTATCTTCCCGAGGTTTGTCGCCGCAGGAGCGAAGCCACTCTCGCGTACGGGTGACCTCGTGCAGCTGAGGCCCGACGTCCCCGTAAAGTATGCCTATCTCCGCGACGCGGACGGTACGATGATAGAGATCGAGCAGCTGCTGCTCGACAACCTGCCATTTGTTCATCGGATGCGGCACGTCGCAATCGCTTCACTGGATATCGACCGCACCGTTGCTTTCTACGCCGCAATTCTTGGCAAGGCTCCGCGTGAGCGCAGATCGAATCTTGTCAACAAGACGCTCGATATCACTTCTGGCATTGATGACCTGAAGCTGGATGTCGCGTGGTTTCAGGTCGGCAATCTCGAGCTTGAGATATGGGAGTACCTCAATCCCGCGCCGACACCCGCGACCAAGGCTCGGCCGTTGGAGGCGCTCGGTCACAACATGATCGTCTTCGACGTATCTGATCCCGCTGTGGCGCTGAGGAGACTTCAGGATGCGGGCGGTATTCAGGTCGCAGCGCCATCACCGATGGACGGCGGGCAGATCGCGTTTGGGCGTGATCCGGACGGAAATCTGATTGGTTTCTTCCGGCCCGGATCGGACAGCTCTCCGTTCTCGACCCATGGCCTCGTCTACTGAGCTGGTATCGCTGCCAAGACGAGTTTTGGCCTGATCGACATGCGGTGTTCTGCCGATGTGCGCAGTCATCGTGAATCCAGTCTCTCCGAAGGCCGTGGCTATTGGCGCGGGCGCGCAGCAGATTTTGCAATCTCGGAACCGAGGGCATCGCCCGACTGCCAGGCGAGCTCTAGGCGCGGGCCTAAACGCCAGTCGCCGCATACTCCAATTCCTGACCCCGCGTCCCACGCAAAGGGTGTCCCGGCAGAAATCTGCACCTGTGCATAGCGCCACCGATGTGCAGACGCGTGCAGAGGTTGCACATCGATGTGTGCGAGCTCTGAAAATTCCCGCGCGAGTTCATCTGCTATCCACTCGGCAGACTGGTTGATGTTTGCGTCCGACCAATCCGTCTTTGCGTGAAGTACCCAACAGGAATACGCGCTGCCATTTCCTTTCATCTGAGCCCCCCACGCAAGCGGGGATGAGCCGCCCACACGCGCTGCTTCGAAGTCAACCCGAACAGGCGCCGGGAACACGAGCATGGCTGCCCAGCACGGTGATGTGCGGGCAGCCTGCGCCTCCTGCGCCAACGATGGCGCGATCGGCAAAAGCAGTTCTGCTGCCTGTTCAGCTGGCACTGCGATCACGACGCTATCAAAAGGGCCCATTCTGACCCCGTCTGAAAGAGCGAGCGCCCATCCCTCTGCGTCCCGCATGCATTCGCTGATGTGGCAGGAGGTCTCGACGTCGAGCCCGTCCGCCAGTGCTTTCGCCATCGCGTTCATGCCGGGCGCGCCGACGAAGCGTGGCTCATCAGGGAAAAGCGTGCGCGTTGTATCGGTGATGCCAATGATGCTGTTTGCGTAACGCGCGACAGCCCCTGCCGCGACAAGGCGATCCACCTCGGAGCGAAAGGCCAGATCTCTGGCTGTGAAGTATTGCGCTCCATGATCGAAGCGTAGATCTGATTCACCCACCTGAATGCGCCGCGTGGCCGCTCTGCCGCCAACGCCCCGACCTTTGTCGAAGATTTTCACGTCATGCCCGGACGCGACGAGCCGTCTTGCGCAGGCAAGGCCAGCGATGCCTGCTCCGACAACCGCGACACGTCTGATGACCATGATAGTGACCCGGGTATTCAATAAAGATTGCGTTGTCGATTGGTGCGCACCATCTACGGGCAATGACAAGGCCTAGACTTACGGTGTGGTTCGACGGGGGATGTCCGCTTTGCCGGCGTGAGATTTCATTGATCAGGCGTCTCGATTCGCGCGGCGCGATTCAGTTCGTGGACGTGGCAAGCGGAGAAGGCGATTGCCCGCTTGATCGCGCCGAACTCCTGGCGAGGTTCCATGCCAGGGAGGAGGATGGTCCGCTTCTTTCTGGTGCTGCGGCGTTCGCTGCAATGTGGAGAAGCATCCCACTGCTCCGTCCGTTTGGGTTGCTCGCTAGAGGCGGCCCGGCGCTGTGGAGTCTTGAGCGGCTCTACGTCATGTTTCTGCGTGTTCGACCCGCATTGCAAAAGCTTGCACGCTAAAAGACTCGCGGAGGGCGGTGAGGCCTGTCGCTGTGTTACTGGATTGGCCGCGCGGCAACGTCTCCCGCTTCAATCGCCGCCACACATGCGATGATGTCATCCCAGGCCGCCAGCGCCTCTGCGTCGCCGATTGCCGCAAACTCGGCCGCCCGCATGACGGCAATCACCTCGGCGTCGCTTCCATACTGGCCGATCAGCGCCAAGGCCGTGGACGTGGTCTGCTCATCAAAGCTGCGCGTCATGAGTTGACCTTCCCACGCCATCGCCTGGCTGACAGAATTTTGCGTTTGGTCTCAAAGCATCATACGCGCACGGGAACGAGCTGGATCGCTCCCAGACCAACGCAGCCAGTCTTCGCAAAAGCTGATGCCATGGCCTTGCCGGAGCCACTTTGCCGCGAGTTTCCACCAAATGCGTCAGCTTTCCGCCAGCGGTGATTCAACATGCGGTGTGTCTCAACTGCCGCTTCATGCTGAGCTTGAGTGATGATGAGGACGAACTCGCCCGATGTGCGCCTGTGATTGGCTAACCAGCGACAAGATCCTCAATGCGGATTGGGAAACGCCGCACGCGCACGCCCGTCGCGTGCCAGACGGCGTTTGCGATTGCGCCCACTGTTCCCGTGATACCGATCTCTCCGACACCTTTCACGCCGAGCGGCAGGAAAGGATCGGATTCAGGTATCAGGATTGCCTCGAGTGACGGCGCATCCGCATTGACCGGAACATGATACTCTGCGAGGTCGGCGTTCATGATCCGGCCTGTCCGTTTGTCGGTGATCGCCTCTTCCAGCAGAGCGAACGAAATTCCCCAGATCATGCCGCCGTAATACTGGCTGCGAACCAGGCGGGGATTGATGATGCGGCCTGCTGCAAAGGCGCCGACGAGACGCGTGACGCGGACCTGACCGAGATCAGGATCGACTTTGACCTCAGCGAAGACGGCGCCGTGCGAAAACAGCGCATGCTTTTCCCCGATCGCCGGATCGCGCATGGCCTTTGCTGTGCCCACAATCTCTGATCGCCCGGCACGCGCCAGGATGTCAGCATAGCTTTCGCCGCGCTTGTCGTCGTCGCTGCGATAAAGCCTGCCATCGCGCGCCACCACGCCGATATTGCCGGCGCCGAACAAGGGCGATGCAGGATCTGCAACGGCGATGTCCGTCAATTGGGAAATCGCGTCCTTGCTCGCGCTGTGCAGCGACATGCCCGCGCTGGCCGTGTGGCCAGAGCCCCCGGCCACGCCGCCATCGGGCAGGCTGGACAGACCGATGTTGATTTCAACCTTCGACGGGTCGAGGCCCAGTGCTTCCGCCCCGATCTGGGCAAGCGCTGTCCATGCGCCTTGGCCCATGTCGGCGCCGGCCGTCTCGATCAGAGCTGTCCCGTCAGCGCGGAGTGTTGCGCGTGCGGCTGTGGGAAAGTGCGGGCAGTGGAAGACGGCTGTTCCCATACCCCAGCCGACGAGCAGGCCATTATCGTCGCGCATCTGACGCGGCTTCAGCGGACGAGCAGCCCAGCCGAAGGTTTTGGCCCCTTCGGAATAGCACTCGCGCAGCGCCTTGGAAGAAAACGGACGGCCCGTGCCGGGCTCTGTGTCAGCATAGTTCTTCAACCTGAATTCGAGCGGGTCCATACCGCAGGCGTCGGCGACTTCGTCGAGTGCTACCTCGAGAGCGGCCGAGCCCGATGCTTCGCCCGGGGCTCGCATCGGGCCGGGTGTTCCGGTATCAAGGCGAACGCCAACGTGTTCGGACACGATGGCGGGGCTGGCGTAGAGCGGCAGCGACGCATTGGAAGCCGGTTCCAGGAAATTGTCGAAACTGGAGGTGGCGGAGGTCGTGCTGTGCTGAAGCGCCGTCAGCCGTCCTTCGGTATCCGTGCCGATCCGCAGCTTTTGCCATGTCTGACCACGATGCCCGACCGGCCCATACATCTGCGCGCGCGACAGCGCGAGTTTGACGGGCCGCTTCATCATGCGGGCGGCGATGATCGCCAGCATCTGAGGGCCGTTGATGATTGCCTTGGACCCGAAGCCGCCGCCGAGGAAGGGTGACCGGATCAGCACGTTCTCACGCGGGATACCGAAATAGGCTGCATAGCTGGCGCAGCTTAGCACCAGTGCCTGATTGGGCATGTCGAGAGTCAGGTGATCGCCATCCCATTGGGCCACAACTGCGTGAGGCTCCATAGCGTTATGGTACTGAGCGGGCGTGACGTAATCCGCTTCCGTTATGTGCGTGGCGGCGGCGAAGCCTGCGTCGATGTCGCCATGCGCGGTACGCGGCGGGCCACCGACGCCGACAGCCGCCGCCGCAAAGTGCTCGCCATTGTCGAGGCTGGTGCGGGCGGGCTCCTCGGCGTATTGCGGGTCGAGCAGGGTGGCGCCTTCAATCGCGGCCTCCAGCGTCTCTGCGATGACGAGTGCGATCGGCTGATTGACATAGCGCACCGTGTCGTTCTGCAGCACTTCGATGCGGAAACCAAAAAACGGCATCTTCACATCGGGATCGTGCGCCAGCCGCGGACAATTGGCAGGCGTCAACACCTCGACGACGCCCGGGTGCGCCTTGGCGGCGGCGACCTCAAGCGATGTCACGCGTCCGCGCGCGATGCGGCTGACCGCCGTCACGGCATAGAGCATGCCCTCTGGATGATTGTCGGCGGCATACGTGGCGCGGCCGGTGACCTTAAGCACGCCGTCGCGGCGGGTCAGGGGCTGGCCCGCATTGGAGCCGTGCCGAAGCTGGGCCGGAGGTGTGGAGTTGAGGTCAGCCGGCATGGGACGCCCCCAATGTTGCGGAGAAGGGAGAGGCCGGCAGCGCCGGCATGTCTTTCGGTGTGCCATCGTGCGCGAGCGCAAGGGCGCGAGCCACGATGTTGCGCGCCAACGTGATCTTGTAGGCGTTGTCACCGGATGGGCGAGCATCCAAAAGCGCCAGCTCCGCAGCCTTCGCGAAGGCTTCCGGTGTCGGCGCTACATTCTCCAGTGAGGTTTCCGCCTCGCGTGCGCGCCAGGGCTTCGCGGCGATGCCGCCAAGGGCAATGCGCGCCGAGCGGATCGTGCCCGCGCTTACTTCGAGCGCCACAGCTGCAGACACGAGTGCAAAGGCGTAGGACGTACGCTCGCGCAATTTGAGATAGCGCGCATGGCTGGCGTAGACGGTGGCCTGGGCGGGAAGCCTGACCGCAAGGATTAACTCGCCGGGGTGCAACGCCGTCTCACGTTCGGGTGTTGTGCCGGGGAGCGCGTGAAGCGCGTCGAGGGCAATCTCTCTGGCGCCGTTGGGGCCTTCAACCTCGACCACCGCATCGAGCGCCACCAGCGGCACGCAGCAGTCAGATGGGTGTGTTGCGATGCAATGCTCGCTCCAGCCGAGAACAGCGTTAAGCCGGTTTTCGCCGCCGCGCGCATCGCAGCCGGAGCCGGGCTCGCGACGATTGCAGGCGCTGGCGAGATCCTGGAAATAGGCACAGCGCGTACGTTGCATCAGGTTTCCGCTGACGGTGGCGGCGTTGCGCAATTGGGCGGATGCGCCGGAGAGCAACGCCTCGGCAACCGATGGAAATGTACGGGCGAAGCGTGCGTCGTAGGCAAGGTCGGAATTTCGTACCAGGGCGCCGATGCGTACGCCGCCGTCCGGCAGCCAGCTGATCTCATCGAGACCCGGCAGGCGCGTGATGTCGATAATCCGCGCAGGGCTCGACACGCCGATTTTCATCAGGTCGAGAAGGTTGGTGCCCGCAGCGAGATAGGCCGAACCTGGCGTCGAGGCAGCCGCGACAGCTTCCTTGACGCTTTTCGGCTGGATGTAATCGAAGCGGTTCATGCTACGTCCCGCCGCTTGCCAGATTTCTGCGCCTGCTGGGCATCAATCACAGCCTCGGTGATGCCCTTGTAGGCGCCGCAGCGGCAGAGATTGCCGCTCATGAGTTCGCGGATGCGTTCCGGGTCATCGCCGGCATGGCCTTCAGCAATCAGGCCGACCGCGCTCATGATCTGGCCTGGTGTGCAGAAGCCACACTGAAAACCATCGTGTTCAATAAACGCTGCCTGTACGGGATGCAGCGCATCGCCGTCGGCGAGACCCTCGATCGTTGTCACCGCTGATCCATCAAGGCTGATGGCAAGCATCAGGCAGGAATTGATGCGCCGTCCGTCGACCAGAACGGTGCAGGCGCCGCATTGGCCGCGATCGCAACCCTTCTTGGCGCCGGTGAGCGCCAGCCGTTCGCGCAAGAGATCAAGAAGGGTCACACGCGGATCGTCGAGATCGATCGCATGAACCTCGCCATTTATCGTGATGCTGACGGAGAGTGACATGTGGCGCCTCACTCGATTTTCGGGTTTTGTAGGCTACACTCTGCCAAGAGCGAGCTTGAGCAGACGGCAGCTGTATCAGATTGCCTGAAGGTAGATTAACTATACGGAGGCACCCTCCGTTTGTCAAGACTCGTCGCGGCCAGATTTGAAGAGACATGAAACCCAAGAGCGCAAAAACCACCCCAAAGCCTCGCGCAGATTCCATCCGGAACCGTGAGCGGCTGCTTGTCGCTGCAACTAAGATTTTCAGTGCGGATACCCGTCAGGCAAGTCTTGAAGCCGTTGCGCGCGAGGCTGGTGTGGGTATTGGCACGCTCTACCGGCATTTTTCGACGCGCGAATCTCTGTTCGAAGCTGTCTATCGTAATGAGGTCGATCAGCTTTTTGGGCTTGCTGAGAAGCTCTCGCACAGCGCTGACCCGGTCGAGGGGCTGCGGAAGTGGTTGCGCGCCAATATCCGACTGGTCGCGACAAAAAAGGGAATGGTGGAAGCGTTACAACTCGTCGCTCACGGCTCGTCGGAGCTCAAGACGTATTCCTTCCAGCGGCTGACCGCTGCGATCGCACTACTGCTCGACCGGGGCGTCACCGCCGGCGTCTTCCGCTCTGACGTGTCGGCGGAGGAGCTCCTTCGTGCGCTCGTGGGGATTTTTTACTCCCAGAGCGGCAAGGACTGGCAGCCCGGCGCATTGAGGCTGGTCAATGTCTTTGTCGATGGTCTCTGCGGCGCAACGAGCGCTAGAGCTCAGCGCCGTAAATCGCCACGGCTAGGTGCGTAGCGAGAAACGACAGTTTTGATCCTAGGTATTCTCATCAAATCAGGTGTGCAGCCAACGCGCGCTACAAATTCGGTGCTGCCAGTCGGCCGATAGGCGGTCTCTCGAACCGAGGATAGGTCGTGCCCAGCGGGACCTTGGGCAAAGAGTTCGTGGTGCCTACATACCATGCGGCGTTCCGCTAGCCAGGCTCTCGCCCGGGGACTGTCAGGTTAGCACCGCAATTCAGCGTTTTCCCAAAAAGTGGGCCCTGGGAGGAGCGGTGTTTGGCCAGAAAAGACGGGACTATAATGTGGCAATGTCGCGCGATGTCCGAGTGCTGGTACAATTGTGGCTCTAGCCTGACAGCACTGGCAATTTCATGGCGCGCGGCTTTGGTTTACGCTGCTGAAATGAGGCGCATCACCATTTTTGCCATGGCACTTCTCGCAGCTCCAGCGATCGCGCAGGGAAGCGCTTATGAGTCCCGCGGCAGCTACGAAGTGAAGCAGACACTGGCCGGACCTGGCTGTCACTTCTTTCGACCCGCTTTGACCGAGCCGCATCCCGGACCCGTGATTTTGTGGGGCAATGCCACGAGCACGATGGTGGCCCGGTACGGGCCGATGCTGACACAGTGGGCCAGCCACGGCTTCATCGTCGCCGCCTCCGTGAGCGGCAATGCTGGCTCTGGACGTGACATGCTTGCCTGTCTTGATTTCCTTCAGAAGGAAAACGCCCGCGTGGGCAGTGTCTTCTACGGCGCAGTCGACGTCTCACGCGTCGGCGCTTCGGGTCATAGCCAGGGTGCCACCGGAGCAATGATGGCCGGGCGCGATCCGCGTATCAAGGCGACTGCGCCGATTGAGCCTGCCACACGCGCCGGATACTACGCGCCCGGGACGGAGAAAATGCAGCATGGCCCGATGCTCCTGCTGTCCGGCAGCGCAGACGCCATCACCGAGCCCTTCAGCAATCACAAGTTCGTCTTCGACGACGCAAACGTGCCTGTGGTTTGGGCCACGCTTCTTGGCGCCGGCCATAACGCTCCCGCTGTGCTGGACAGTGGCCCCTATCGGTCGGCGACCACAGCCTGGTTTCTCTGGCAACTCATGGGCGATGAACGGGCGGACGCCTTGTTTACGGGTACAGCGTGCGACTACTGCGTCGATCCGGATTGGCTCGTGAAGAGGAGAGGGGTGGAGTAGGCGCGCACTCCAAGACAAGCGAACAGCTGACGGTGCCGCCAGTCGGCCGATAGGGGGTCTCTCGAACCAAGGATAGGTCGTGCCCAGCGGGACCTTCGGCAACGAGTTCGCGGTACCTCTCTCGGAAGCGGGGTTCCACGAACCGGACCCGGAGCATGCTCGATGGTGGTTCTGACAGGACTCGCACCGCTGTACAGCAGCAACAAAAGAGGATGTGGGCCCGGCAGGACTCGAACCTGCAACCAGACCGTTATGAGCGGTCGGCTCTAACCATTGAGCTACAGGCCCAACCTGTCTCTGCGGCGCGCAACATACGCACTTTCGGCGGAATGTGAACCGGGCTCCAAACTGCTGCGAAAACGCAGAAAAAGCCGGCTTTCGCCGGCTCTTTCCTTGTGCGGTGTTTGCTATGTCAGGCAGTGGCGGGTCTAAAGAACCGAGCGGCCCTGCAGCGCCCTGACCACGAACGTGATGACCGTCAACACTAGGAAAACGACAAACAGAAGCTGCGCGATCGACGTGGCCGTGCCGGCGATGCCGCCGAAACCGAATGCTGCCGCTACCAGCGCCAGGACGAGAAAGACAAGGGCCCAACTAAGCATGAATCACTCCTGAGATTTAAAATTGCTCGGGTAACCAACGCTGCTTCCGCGCTGCAGTTCCAGCACGCTGCGGCCGTGATGTCAGGACTGCTCACTCCCTCACCATGTGCTGTGTTTGAGAGAGTCGTGCGCGGACGATGGAACTCCTCGCCGTCATGCCACGTTTGTCAAGCGAAGTGGAGATTTGCTCCCCTGGGCGAAGTGAAGAACTGACCCCCCTCTCACTGCGTAGCTGTGCTGTTAGTTTCGAGCGTCGATCCGGCCTTCTGCAGAAGGCCGGATCG
>Ga0075163_10006085_pt1 | contig 16009 bp, 10 predicted proteins | sample JI1023141ADNA_FD_71478 | JGI IMG/M metagenome (GOLD analysis project Ga0075163, IMG submission 71478) | Wastewater effluent complex algal communities from Wisconsin, to seasonally profile nutrient transformation and Carbon sequestration -... | ecosystem: Engineered > WWTP > Effluent > Algae...
CCGGACTCGAGGTCGCGGACGAACAGCGTCGTCTTGCCCGGCTGCCCGCCCACGCCGCCGACGCGGCGGATGAACGCGAGCGTCTTGCCGTCCGGCGACGGGGTCGGCCGCGCCGCGCCGCCGGCCCCACCGACCAGCTTTTCGATCCTGCCGCTGGCGCGATCGAGGCGCTTGATCGCGTAGATCTCGCCGTACGGGTCCTTGTTGTACTCGAACACCGGGCCCGGCGTGACGTCCTGGCTGAAGTAGATGTGCTTGCCGTCGGGCGAGAACGCCGGCTCGCCGACGTCCTTCTGATCGTTGGGCTTCTCGGTCGCCTGCACGCCCTTGCCGCCGGCGACGTGATACAGCCAGATCTCGCCCGCGCCGAGGCTGCGGTGCTTCGTGAAGTGCTTGCGCACCGCGATGAAGTTGCCGTCCGGCGACCACACCGGGCTGTTGACCAGGCGAAAGTCCTCCTTCGTGATCTGCCGCGGCTCGCCGCCGCCGCGCGGCACGACCCACACGTTGTCGCCGCCGCCGCGATCGCTGGTGAACGCGATCCACTTGCCGTCGGGGCTGTAGCGCGGCTGCATGTCCCACGCCATGCCCTGCGTCAGCGCCCGCGCCTCGCCGCCGGCGATCGGCAGCGTGTACAGGTCACCGAGCAGGTCGAAGCACAGCTCGGCCCCGTCGGGGCTGACGTCGAGGCTCATCCACGTACCCTCGCGGACGTCGATCGCGACGTCGGTCTCGGCCCCCGGCGGATCCTCGACGTTCCACTTCGGCGGCTCGTCCTTGCCCGGGCTGGCCTTCGGGCCAGGTGCGACCGGCGACCCGAGAGGCGTGTGCGCCTGCGCCGGCGGGGTCGTCCCGCGCGGCGTGCAGCCGGGCGCGAGCAGCGAGAGCCAGATGAGAGGGCGGACGAGCGGGTGGACGATGGAGCACAGCAGGGGCGAGCGGGGCCGGCGACGCATGGGCGTCGCGGATGATACCCCCGGGCGCGCAGCGCCACGCGGACGCGTCGACCTCGCGCCCACGCCCCCGCAGCGGCCCGCAAGTGCCCGCAGCGGCCGTCTTCGGGGCGCGCCGCGCCGGGTTTCGAGCGCCCGCCCGGCGCGACCTCACGTGACAGACCGAGCGGGGTTCGTGGTACAGAGGCCGGCGATGGCGGCACCGGAACAGGGCGACGACGGGCTCATGCTCCCGCCCGTGGACGATCGCCGGTGGCTGCTCGATCAGCTGCGAGCGCTCGTCGCGGCCCGCGGCGCCGCCCCGCTGGCCACCGCGCTGCTCGTCGAGCCGAGCCCGCGCTTCTTCCCCGACCGCTGGGGCGGCGGCGAGGCCAGCATGCGCCGGCTGCTGCGCCGCCTGTGCGCCTACGCGGGCCTGCCCGACCTGCGCGTCGCCGTCGCCATCTACGACGCCGAGCCCGCGCGCCGCGGCGAGGTCGTCGGCAAGCCGCCGCCGCGCAACAACCAGGACCTCGTCGTGTGGTTCGCGGGCCTCTCGCACGGCGAGCTGCGCGTCGGCGCCGAGGCCACCGCGCTCGCCGAGCCCGCGACGCTGGTCGCCGCCGCCGCGCGCGTCGTGGCCCACGCCTACCGCGTCGTGCACGGCCTGATGCCGGTCACCGGCGACGCCTTCGACCCGAAGATCGACCTGACCGGCGTGTACCTCGGCTTCGGCCTGCTGACCGCCGACGCCGCGCTGCGCTTCACCACGCGCAACAGCCTCGGCGCGGTCCAGAGCCGGCGCGTGCCGCTGCGCCTCGGCAGCCTGCCGCCGCAGGCGATGTGCTACCTGCTGGCCGCGCAGATCCACGTCCGCGGCGAGGGCCGGGCCGAGCGCCAGCGCCTCGCCCGCGGCCTGCAGACCAACCAGGCCGCGTTCTTTCGCCACGCCTACGCCGCCATCGAGCGCATGGACCCGCCGATCGCCACCCAGCTCGGCGTGCCCGCCCGCGAGCAGTGGCCGCCCGCGCCCTCGCTCGCCGCGCTGACCGCCCCGTTCCCCGACGAGGCCGAGGCCGCCGAGCCCGAGGCCCGCCGCGACGAGGAGCGCGGCGTCGCCGGCATGAACGCCGGCAAGCCCGTGTTCATGGTCGACCGCAGCATGGCCCCCCGCCTCGGCCGCGTGCTGTTCATGGGCGCCCTGATGCTCGGCGGCGTGGTCTCGCGGATGTCCCCCGACCAGGGCGTCGGCATGGGCAGCATCGCCGTGATCGCCGTCGGCCTCGGCCTCGGCGGCCTCGGCGTCGGCCGCATGTTCCGCGACCGCCGCTGCTCCGAGCCCAAGTGCGGCGGCCCGCTGCGCCCCGGCGATCGCGTGTGCCCGCGCTGCGGCGGCGACGTCGTCGGCGCCATCAAGCACCCGCGCGAGCGCCTCGCGGCCGAGGAGGCGCACTTGCGCGCCCAGTCCGCCACGGCCTCGCAGAGGACCCCTGTGCCCGATCCGGCGCCGTCATCCGCGGACGACTCGACGACCCTCGCCCCGCCGCCCTAGCCCGGCCCCCGGCGCCGCAGCCGGGCGAGCCCCCGCTCGACCTCCGCCGGGCGCAAGAACGCCGTATACGCCGCGATCATCAGCGGCGTGAACCACACCACGTACATCATCACCCAGACCGTGACGTGCATGAGCGCCCCGAACCCGAGGAACAGCTTGCGCAGGTCCGGGAACCACCGCTTGCCGGTCGCCTCGCGCAGCCACAGCGCCAGCACGAACCCGCCGAAGCCGACCTCCCAGACCACCACCGCCCACGTCGACGGCCGCAGCACGTACGGCTGCAGCGTCGCCAGCCAGCGGCTGACCTCGAAGTGGCGGTTGTACGGGTTGGCCAGCGAGTAGTAGATCGCCGTCCCGTCGGCCTTCCACGTCGCGCCGGACTTGAACAACCCCGTCGTCGTGTAGACCACCGCGAGCTGCAGCTGCACGACGCGCCGGCACCACACCGGCACCGGCCCGCCCTTGCCGCGCCAGCGCGCGTCGAGGCTCAGCCCGCGGCCCGTCGGCATCAGCGCCAGCCACAGGATCAGGCAGTTGTGCAGCTGATCCGGCATCGCGTACAAAAACGGGTTGCGGCCGACCATGCTGGCCCACACGACGAAGGCCACCAGCGCCGCCGGGCGCGTGTACAGCCCGACCAGCCACATCAGGTGCGCGACCACCCCGACCCCGAAGATCGCGCGCACCGCCGTCGGGTCGTCGACCCAGAAGAACAGCGACAGCCGGCTCTTGAACGCCTGGCGCGCGAAGTCCCCGGCCAGCATCGACTCGCTCGAAAAATACTCGCCGACCGCGCCGACGTGCGACAGCAGGCTCAGCGTGAACACGCCGACCAGCGCGATCCGGCACAGCCCCAGCGCCGTCGGCGACTCGTCCCCGGCGACCAGCGCGTCGAGCACCCGCGCGACCCGCCCGCGCCCGTCCGGCCCCGAGGCACCTGTCCCCTGCGCCCTGTCCGAAAGCACCTGTCCGGAGGGACCTGTCCCCTGCGCCCTGTCCGAGAGCGCCTGTCCCGGAGCACCTGTCCCCGCGGCCCTGTCCGAAAGCGCAGGCTCGCCCGTCTCGCCTTTCATCGCGCCCGGCTCCATCGTCACCCGGCGGTCCGGCGGCGCCCGAGCGGCGGCGGCTCGGCGGCCGGCAGCCCGCGGCGGACGCGGTCCGCGGCGATCATGCCGCGCGCCGGCCAGTCGAAGCAGTCGACCGTCAGCACCGGCGTGCGCGTGACCTCGCCGAGGTCCGGCTTGCCGGCGGCGACGGCGGCCGGGTCGGTGAAGCGCCGGCGCACCCGCTCGCCGATGATCTTGCGCGGCGCCTCGCCCCGCGCCCGCTCCTCGCGCACGCACACCGCCCGCATGTACCACGTCCGGTTGACGTTGGGCTTGTCGGCGTGCAGCACCGCGATCGTGCGCCAGATGTCGACGCGCCGCTTCTGCCAGTCGCGCGCCGTCGTCCACCCGGCCTCGGCCTGCAGCGCCTCCTCGAGCGGGACGACCGTGCCGTCGGCGAGCTCCGCCGACAGGCTCAGGTAGCTGTGCGCCCGCTGCGGATCCGGCGAGTACATGTTCCACGTCTGGCTCACGCCGACCCGCCGCATCGCCGCGCTCACCGGCCCCGCGAGCGGCCCGGGCAGCACCGGCAGGAGGATGATCGCCATGAGCCCGAGCCCGGCGACGCTGCGGCCCGCGCGGATCAGCCAGCCCACCCGGCCCGCCTCCGCCGCGCCAGCGCCAGCAGCCCGAGCGCCAGCAAGCCGACCCCGGGCGCCTCGCCCGTGGCGCACGCGCAGCTCGCCACCGGCGCCCCCGCGGCGACCTCCGGCGCGTCCAGCCCCGGGCCCGCGCCGTCGGTCTCGCTGTCCGTATCGGTGTCCGCGAGGTCGACGTCGACGTGCACCGAGCCCTCGTCGAGGAATTCGGTCGGCAAGCTGACTACAGCCACGCCCGAGGCCGCGGCCTCCGCCGTCGTCACGTTGACCAGCGTCACGTGCACGACCTCGCCCGGCCGAAACCCGCGCAGCACCAGCTGGTTGTCGCCCTCCTCCGGCGCGCTCGCCGGGAGCGCGAGGTCCCAGTCGCCGTCGACCTTGATCACGTCGCGGATCGACCCCTTCGACGCCCCGTCGGCCGACTTGTCGATCGCCGTCAGCGTGTACTTGAACTCGAGCGGCTCGTCGGCCCGCTTGAGCAGCACCAGCGCGCCCGCCTCGTTGCCGGGGATGCCGCTGCCGCCGCCCATCCGGAAGCGCACGATCACGTTGTCGCTGCCCTCCGGGACCTCGTGGCGCAGCTGCATCGGCCCCGGGAAGAACGGCGTGACCGCGGCCGTCTTGCCGCGCAGGTACATCGTGCGCCCGCCCGCGACCCGCTCCGGGTCGGTGATCACGCGGCGGCAGTCGTACAGCCCGCGCGTGTCGAACGCGCGGATCATGTGGTCGAGGTCCTCCTGCGACCACACCCCGTCGTCGTGGCCCTCCTCGGCGAGGTCGAGCAGCGTCCAGCTCGCCGTCTCGAGGTCGCTGTCGATCGGCAGCCGCGTCAACATCTCGATCACCATCGTGTCGAGCTTGTCGGCGCCGACCCGCTTGCGCGTCGCCCACAGCGCCGCCATGAACGGCTCGCCGTCGTTGTGCACCTGCCCGACCGTGTCGTCCGGGCACGTCCGCTGGTTCTCCGCCGTGCGGATCGACGCGCCGTAGCCGGGCCAGAACCGGGCGACGTAATCACCGAGCTCGGGGTCGTCGGTCAGCATCACCGAGAAGTAGTCCGCGATCGCCTCGTTGAGCCCGCCCGCGTCGACGAGGTTCGCGTCGCTGCGGTTGGTCCGCGCGCCGAGGCCCTCCGGCGTCAGCAGCGAGACCATCCCGTGGCCGAGCTCGTGGTAGACGACGTCGCCGTCGTAGCCGAAGTCGACCGCCCCGCCCTGCCCGAAGATCATCGTCGCCCCCGACTCGGGCTTGCAGGTGTTGGTCCAGTACGCGTTGTTGAGCGGCGTGTACGGCAGGTCCGGGTACGACGGCGACAGCGCCGACGTGCGGTAGTTGGCCAGCATCGTCGACAGGTCGCACTTGAACTTCGGGACCCCGAGCGCCTTCATCCGGTCGAGGAACCGCTCCGCGTTCCAGTACATCGACAGCTCGGCGTAGAGGTCGTCGCCGTCGGCGTTGTCCTCCGGCAGGATGATGTTCGGCAGCGGCACCACGAAGTCGCCGTCCTCGTTCGACAGCGCGCGGTGGACCGGGTAGCACTTGCCCTCGTCCCACCACCCCGGGACCTCGTCCGGCTCCTCGAGCGCGCAGTTGTACGACTGCACGCGCTCGCCGATCAGCGGCACGCCCGGCCCGTTCGCGTGCACGCCCGACAGCGTCACCTCGATCGGCACCGGCGTCTTCGCGGGGTTGGTCAGGAACACCCGCGCCTGCGACGAGCGCACGTGCTCCCACTCGTCGAGCACGATGCCGCTGCCCGCCGACACCCACACCGTCTTCTTGCTCGGCTCGGGCCCGGCCAGCGACAGCGGCATCTCGATCTCGTAGGCCAGCACCGGCACCCCGAGGATCGTCAGGTACACCAGCGGCCCCGGCTCCATCCCCGCCGGCGCCGGCGCGCCCGCGAGCGCCTCCACGTGCGCCCGCGCGGTCGCGAGCGCCGCGTCGGGCCCGATGCGCGCCTGCGTCGGCAGCAGCTGCGGCGGCTCGTCCGGCAGCGCCTCCGCCAGCACGCGCTCGCCGTCGGGCGCCGCCAGCACCGTCGCGTGCGCGCGGCGCAGCGGGATCCCGTGGAGATGAAAGCTGCGCTGGCGCAGCTGCCCCGCCCGCCACGTCAGCGGCGCCGGCTCGTCCGCGGCGACCGTCAGGCCCGCCCGCAACGCCTCCGGCGCGCCCGCGGCCACGGCCGGCCACCCGCCGATCGCGGCCACCAGCCCCGCCACCGCCGCCGACCACCGCCGGCTCGCCTCGCGCATGCGCTCCCCCATCGCCGACCAGGATACCCAAAGATCCAAAAGTTGGCGCGGCGCCGGCCGCCGGCTACCGTGCAAATCCGTGGTGTCTGCGCGAGATCCTGCCCTGACCGCCCCCCGCCCCGCCGCGATCGTCGTCCTCGGCGCCCTGTGCCTGCTCGTCCGGCCGGGCGCCGCCCTGAGCAGCCCCGCCGCGATCGCGGCCGCCGGTCCGGCGCTCGCCGCAGCCGCCGCCGTCGACCTCGGGCCGCCCGCCGCTGCGCCGGGCCCGTCCGCGACCGCCCCGACCGTCCCGCCGCTGGAGGCCCTCCCGCTGCCGGCCCGCATCGACGCGATCCTCACCGCCAGCAACCTCGGCGACGCGACCGTCGGCATCCACGTCCTCGACCTCGCGACCGGCGCCACGCTCTACAGCCGCAACGCCGAGCTCGCGCAGAACCCCGCGAGCAACGTCAAGCTCGTGACCACCGCCGCCGCGCTCGCGCTCCTCGGGCCCGAGCACCGCTACGTCACCCGCCTCTACGCCGACCGCAAGCGCCTCGGCGGCCACACCATCGACGGCGATCTGTACCTGCGCGGCGGCGGGGACCCGGCGCTGATCACCGCCGACCTCTACCAGCTCGCCAGCGACCTCAAGGCCCTCGGCGTCACGCGGGTCACCGGCGGCCTCGTGCTCGACGCGACCCTCTTCGACCGCGACGAGCTGCCGCCCGGCTTCGATCAGAAGCAGGAGCTCGTCGCCTACCGCGCCCCCGGCGGGGCGCTCAGCGTCAACTTCGGGACCTACGTCGTGCTCACGCGCCCCGGCGCGAAGGAGGGCGACGCGGCGCTCGCCGGCATCGACCCGCCGGTGCCCTCGATCAAGCTCGACAACACCGCGACCACCGAGGCCGGCGCGCGCACCCGCCTGCGCGTCTCGGTCGAGCCCGCCGAGAAGGGCGGCGGCCTCGAGGTCAAGCTCGCCGGCACGATCGGCCTCGAGGCCGAGCCCGCCGAGTACCGCTACCCCGTCGCCGCCCCGGCCGACTACACCGGCGAGGTCTTCAAGCTCGTGCTGCAGCAGCGCGGCATCAAGCTCGGCAAGGCGGCCGTCCGCGTCGCCCCGGTCCCCGAGGACGCCCAGCGCCTGGCGATCGTCCGCTCGCAGCCGCTGAGCGTGCTCGTGCGCAGCGTCAACAAGCTGTCCAACAACTACATGGCCGAGCACATTTTAAAGACGCTCGACCCCGCGACCCCGCAGACCTACGCCGGCGGGCTCGCCCGCGTGCACGCCTGGCTCAAGGAGATCGACATGCCCGGCGCGGTGCACATGACCAACGGCTCGGGCCTCTACGACACCAACCGCCTCAGCCCGGCCCAGTTCACGCACCTGCTCGCGCGGGTCCACCGCGACTTTCGCGTCGCCGGCGACTACCTCGCCTCGCTGCCGATCGCCGGCGCCGACGGCACGCTGCGCAGCCGCCTGCAGGAGACCGTCGCCGAGCGGTTCGTGCGCGCCAAGACCGGCACCCTCGATCAGGTCTCCGCGCTCTCGGGCTACGCCGGCGCGCTCGGCAAGCCGCCGATCGCCTTCTCGATCCTCGTCAGCGGCCTCGAGAAGTGGAAGGCCCCGCTCGCCAGGCAGGCGCAGGATCAGATCGCCGCGCTGCTCGCCGCCGAGGCCGCCGCGCGCCCCTGAACCGCCGGTCCTTCGAGATCGCGTTGCGACGTTGACAGCGTTCGCGCGGCCGCGGCCGCGGACATCTCTCACGGCCCCGCGGCCTCGCCTGCCGCCGCCGCGCCCCGGGCGTGTCCACGCCTGCACGCCGCGTCCGCCCCCGCGTCCAATGCAGCCCTCGCCTCGAGCAGCGGGTGCGCAGCAATGTGCACACCCGCGAAGCCGGTGACGCACGCACGTTAGCGGCCGTCGCTGCGCCCGCCGGGCTTTATTTGCCGGCCACGGCGCAACGGTCCTATGTTTGCCTCGTCGCCTGCCTGTGACAGGGACGACCTGGGAGTGTCGCGATGCAAGTCGGCGTCATCACCAATCCGAACTCGAAGAAGAACTATCGCCGCCCGCGGCGGCGTCGCAGCCTCGAGCAGGCGGTCGGCCACCACGGCGTCGTGCGCGAGACCAGCAGCCTCGCCGAGCTGCCGGGCGTCGTCGACGAGCTGCTCGACGGCGGGTGCCAGTACTGGGTCTGCGACGGCGGCGACGGGACCCTGCACTGGGTGCTCAACAGCCTCTACGCGGCCGTGCAGGCGCGGACCCCCGCGGGCCAGCGGCTCGACCTCCCGGTCGTGGTCCCGACCAACGGCGGCACCGTCGACTTCGTCGCGCGCAAGGCCGGCCTCAAGGGCGACGCCGACTCGATCGTGCGGCGGCTCGTCGCCCGCCTCGAGCGCGGCGCACCGATCTCGACGATCTCCGTCGACACCTGCCGCGTGCTCGGCACCCCCGAGGCGGCGACGTCGAGCGACGCCCGCGGCTTCGATCGCATCGGCCTCGCCGCCGCGCTCGGCGGCATCGCCTCGGCCTTCTTCGACCGCTTCTACGCGCTGCCGAAGGACCGCGGCGCGCTGGCGATCGCGCAGGTCATCGGCGCCGCCGCCGGCAGCGCGCTGGTCCACAGCCTCGCCCCGCCGCTGCGCCGCTACCTGCCGGCCAACATCGAGAGCTACGCCGACTTCTTCCGCCCGACCCGCGCGCGCGTCGAGGTCGACGGCCTCGCCCTGCCCTACTCCGACTTCGTGTCGATGCAGATCGGCGCGATCGACATCAACCTCGCCGGCGTCGTCCGCTGCTTCCGTCACGCCCGCGAGGGCGGCGTCCTGCACTTCCAGGCGCTCTCGACCACCCCGCTCGGCGTGGTCTGCAACGTGCCGAGCATCTTCCTCGGCACCCCGATCCTCGGCAAGCAGGTCTACGACGACCGCGCCCGCCGCGTGAGCATCACGGCGGAGCCCGGCGAGCACCTCGGCCCGGTCATCGACGGCGAGCAGTTCTCGGGCCTCGCGCGCATGGAGCTGTCGCTCGGCCCCACGATGCGCATCCCGACATTGATGCCGAACTGACCTCCCCCGATCCTCCCGCGTCCTCCCCCATCATCCCGCCCGCGCCCATCCGCGCGCCCGTGGGCCGCGTGGACGGATCGCCCGACCCGCGCTACGTTGCCGGCATGCGCTGGGACCGTGAGCACCGCAGCAACGACGTGATCGACCGCCGCGGCCAGCCAGCGATGGGCGGCGGTGGCGGCGGCGGCGGCATGCTGTTCGGCCTGCTGTTCACGCTCGTCCGCTCGCGCTTCGGCTGGATCGGCGTCGCGGTGCTGGTGGTCGGTTACTTCGTGCTCACCGGCGTAGGCTCGCTCGGCTCGCTCGGCGGCGACTCGCAGCGCGCCGCCTCCGTCGACGCCGCCCACCAGGGCGGCCCCGCCGACGAGCAGGGCGCGTTCGTCGGCTTCGTCTTCGACGACGTCCAGGACACCTGGGCCCGCCTCCTGCCCGCCTCCGGCAGCCAGTACGAGCGCGCCAAGCTCGTCCTCTTCACCGGCGGCACCGACACCGCCTGCGGCTTCGGCGAGAGCGCCACCGGCCCGTTCTACTGCCCCCGCGACGCCCGCGTGTACATCGACCTCGGCTTCTACCGCGCCCTGCGCGAGCGCCTCGGCGCGCCCGGAGACTTCGCGCAGGCCTACGTCATCGCCCACGAGGTCGGTCACCACGTGCAGAACCTGCTCGGCACCTCCGACCGGGTCCAGCGCGCCGGCCGCGGCGAGGGCGACGGCGGCATGTCCGTGCGCATGGAGCTGCAGGCCGACTGCTACGCCGGCGTGTGGGCCCACGCCTCGCGGCAGCGCAGCCTGCTCGAGTCCGGCGACATCGACGAGGCCCTGACCGCCGCCGCCGCGATCGGCGACGACACCCTGCAGCGCAACCAGAGCGGCCGCGTGCGCCCGGAGACCTTCAGCCACGGCACCTCGGCCCAGCGCACGCGGTGGTTCAACGTCGGCCTCGAGCGCGGCGACCCGTCCGCCTGCGACACCTTCAACGCCCGCCAGCTCTGAGCCCGCGAGCGCGACGACCCGGCGGCTCGCAACACCTCCGAGGTCCGCGACCCGTGAGCCGCGACCCGTCCGCGACCTCCGAGGCCTTGCGAGCCCGCTGCCGCGTCGGGCCGCGAGCGCGGCGACCCGAGCGCGACACCTCCGAGCAGCGAGCCGTCACCGTCCGGACGGCGCGCGCGACTGCCCGCCCGCGACCGGCACCCCGTCCGGTCCCGCGTGCGCGCGACCGCGCCCTCGCGCGCGCCTGCGCGCCGCGCGAAACGCCGCGTAGACCCACCTGCGGGCCCGCAGATCCGCTCCTGGATCCAGCGGCCCGCGCGCTGCCGATCCGGCGAGATCTCCCGCGCTTTACCCGCCCGCGCGACCCCGCGCCTCGCGCGCAACCGCCCCCTCGCGCGCACGCCCGAGCCGCGCGGTCACGGGCGTGAATTGGCGAATACGCGCCGAATTGAAGCGAATTCGGCGTGTGATCCTGGACTGATAAAGTGTTCAGGCGCGACCTGGATCCAGCTTGAGCTGAGCAGGTGTTCAGTTACTTACTGGATCCATGATCCGCCGCCGCCGCTTGATCATCACGCCCGGACCTGGTCGCCAGTTGCCCGATCCCGAGGACCCCAGCCTCCCGCAGGTCTCGCCGCATCAGCCCGAGACCCCCGCCCCCTTGCCCCCGCCGGAGGCCCCCGCGCCGCCGCCCCGGGACGATCCCGACGATGGCCGCGAGGCCTCGACCTCGGGCGCGTGGCTGCGGGGCCTGGGCGTCCACGCCGACGCCGACGACCGCCGCGCGTGGCTGCAGCCGCACCTGTGGGCCGTGCTGCGGGAGCGCGTGCAGGCCGGAGCGGCCGAGCGGCGGGCTCGCTGGACCCAGGCGGAGTGCCGGTGACACGTCGCCCGGGGCCGCGCCAGGGGGCGGCGACCCGCGAAGTCACGCCGCCCGCGGCCCCCGCCGCTTGCCTCCGGAGCGAGCCGCGGGATACATGGCCCGGCGCCCGAAAAACGCTGTCCCATGGCCGTCCGTAACGATATTCGAAACCTCGCCATCATCGCCCACGTCGACCACGGGAAGACCACCCTCGTCGACACCTTGCTGACCGCCGCCGGCGCCTTCGACCGCGGCGAGGGCCAGATCGACTGTGCGATGGACAGCGGCGACCTCGAGCGCGAGCGCGGCATCACCATCACCAGCAAGCCGACGAGCCTCACCTACGGGTCGATGCGCATCAACCTGGTCGACACGCCGGGCCACGCCGACTTCGGCGGCGAGGTCGAGCGCGTGCTCAACATGGTCGACGCGGTGCTGCTGGTCGTCGACGCCTTCGAGGGTCCGATGCCGCAGACGCGCTTCGTGACCGAGAAGGCGATCCGGCTCGGCCTCAAGATCCTGCTCGTCGTCAACAAGATCGACCGCCCCGGCAGCGAGCCGCACAAGACCGTCGACGCCGTGTTCGACCTGCTGTCGAACCTCGGCGCCACCGACGAGCAGATGGACTTCCCGGTCATCTTCTGCAGCGCGCGCGAGCGCTACGCGATGCTCGACCCCGCCGACGAGCGCAGCAGCATGGCCAAGGTCCTCGACTTCATCGTCGAGCACGCGCCGCCGCCGAAGATCCGCGAGGGCGCGCTCGGCATGTGGGTCTCGACCCTCGACTACGACAGCTTCCTCGGCTACGTGGCGATCGGCCGCATCGTCTCGGGCGAGATCAAGGTCGGCGAGCGCGTCGCCCTGATCCGGCCGACCAAGCCCGACGCGGGCCCGGCCAAGGGCGGCGCCTCGGCCCCCCCCTCGGCCGCCGCCACGGGCCCGACCTCGGCCGTCTCCGAGGTGTTTCGCGTGCGCAAGCTGCTCGGCTTCCAGGGCCTGCGCCGCTTCGACCGCGACTCGGCGCAGGCCGGCGACATCGTGGCGATCTCCGGCATGGAGACCCTCGAGGTCGGCGACACGATCACCACCGAGGAGCCGACCACCCGCACGATCTTCCCGCGGCTCGACGTCGACCCGCCGACGATGACGATGCGCTTTCGCGTCAACGACGGCCCGTTCGCCGGGCGCGAGGGCAAGTACGTCACCTCGCGCAAGATCGCCGAGCGCCTCGAGCGCGAGATCCGGTCCAACGTCGCGCTCAAGGTCGCCCCGACCGAGTTCGCCGAGGAGTTCGAGGTCGCCGGCCGCGGCGAGCTCCACCTCAGCGTGCTGATCGAGACCATGCGCCGCGAGGGCTACGAGCTGTGCGTCTCCCGCCCGCGCGTCATCTTCAAGCGCGACGAGGAGGGCAAGCTCACCGAGCCCTACGAGAACCTGACCCTGCAGTGCGAGACCGAGTACAGCGGCGCCGTGATCGAGAAGCTGGCCCAGCGCATGGGCGAGCTGCGCGTCATGGACTCCGCCGGCGAGGGCCGCACCAAGCTCGAGTTCTACATCCCGACCCGCAGCCTGATCGGCTACCGCGGCGAGATGCTGACCGACACGCGCGGCACCGGCATCATGGCCACGACCTTCGCCGGCTACGGCCCCTACCAGGGCCCGCTCAAGTCGCGCCCGCGCGGCGTGCTGGTCGCGCTCGAGGGCGGCGAGACCTTCGCCTACTCGCTCGCGCGCCTGCAGGACCGCGGCGTGCTGTTCGTCGACCAGCACGTCCACGTCTACCAGGGCCAGATCGTCGGCGAGCACAGCCGCGACAACGACCTCGTCGTCAACCCGTGCATCGCCAAGAAGTTCACCAACGTGCGCGCGGCGGGCTCCGACGAGAAGCTGTTTTTGACCCCGCCCCGCGTCTTCAGCCTCGAGCAGGCGGTCGCCTACATCGAGGACGACGAGCTGCTCGAGGTCACGCCCAAGAGCCTGCGCCTGCGCAAGCGCAACCTCGACCACACCAACCGCCGCCGCGACGCCAAGGCCGCGACCAGCAGCTGATCTCGCCGAGCCGCGCCCGGCCCCGCGTCGCTGCGGTCGGCCGGGCCGGGCGCCCGCTCAGTACACGGCGGTCTTGTCGATGACCCGCGTGTTCTCGAGCAGCAGCCGCGGCAGGGCCGCCTCGAGCGCCGCGGGGTCGTAGGTGTCGAAGTCCACGCCCTTGAAGAATTGGTCGTAGGTCTTCAGCACCGAGATGTCCTTGTCGCCGGCCTCGTCGCCCGTGATCTCCCACGGCGTCTTGTCGGGCCCGAGCTCGTCGATCTCCAGCGCCGCGACCACGATCTCCTCGCTGCGCAGCTTGAAGAAGTGCGAGACGACTCCGCCGGCCCCGTCGTCGCGCTCGGCGCGGCCGGTCAGCATGATCGTCGTGCCCTCGAGGTACTCGATGTTGTGGACCGGGAACGGCTCGCTCTCGGCCATCGCCGCGACCTCGCCGCGGTAGCGGCCGAACTCGACGACGAGCTGGCAGTAGCTGCCGGGCGGCAGGTCCATCGCGGCGAACGGCGTGACGGTCATGTCCTCGTCGAGCCAGTACTCGGGGAGCGGCCCGAACGGCAGCGGGAGCTCGTGGGTCTCGCCGTCGCACGACGCGATCTTCACCCCCGTCGTCACCACGAAGCCGTCGAGCAGCGAGATGCGCCAGCCGAGGTCGTTGGTGAAGTTGCGCGGCTTCTCCGGCGCGCCGTAGTCCGGCAGCGTGCCGTCCTCGATGCGCGCGCCGTGATGGCCGGCGTGGATCGTCGTCCTGATGTCCTGGGCGCCGAGGAGGTCGCAGGCCGCCCCCCCGACCATCGCCGCCACCGCCCACGCACACGCCCCGATACGAAAAATACCGTCGTTGCTCATACCAAACTTCGTTCTTTCGCCACCCTAACAGAGTCCTGCGAGAAGAATAAGCCGGCGAATAATCAGCCGGCGGGGCGCTCCGCCCCGCGCCCCCGATGTCGGTCCAGCACGGACCTCAGCTGCGGCGGCCGCCGGGCGCGGGCGCACGACGCGCGGTCCGCGGACCGGGTCGGGCCGGCCCCGCGGACCTGGCCTTCGGGACATCCCGTCCGTCGCGCGCCGCCGGACCCGAGCGCACCGGCGCGTCGGGCGGGACCAGGCAGCCGGGGCGGTGGCCGATCAGGTCGGCGCGCCCGGCCTTGCGCAGGGCCTCGCGCGCGAGGGGGTGCTGCGCCGGGTCCCAGTAGAGCAGCAGCGCCTTCTGCAGCTTCTTCTCGCGCAGGTCCTTGGCCGTGTACACCGGCTCGCGCGTGAACGGGTCGAAGCCGGTGTAGTACATCGCCGTCGCCATCGACATCGGCGTCGGGATGAAGTCCTGGACCTGGCGCGGACGGACCCCGCGCGACTTGAGGTACAGCGCCAGCGCGATCATGTCCGCGAGCGTGCTGCCGGGGTGCCCGCTGATGTAGTAGGGCACGAGGTGCTGGTCCTTGCCGGCCTCCTGGCTGGCGCAGGTGAACTGCTCGGCGAAGCGCTCGTAGCTGGCGACCCCGGGCTTCTTCATCTTGTCGAGCACCGCGTCGACCACGTGCTCCGGCGCGACCGAGAGCTGACCGCCGGTGTGGTGGCGCGCGAGCTCGCGGATGAACTCGGGCGATCGCTCGGCGAGGTCGTAGCGGACCCCCGAGGCGATGAACACCTTGCGCACGCCGTCTTCGTTGCGCACGCGCTTGAGCAGGTCGATCAGCGGCCCGTGGTCGGTCTGCAGGTTCTCGCACACGCCCGGGTGCACGCACGACAGGCGCCGGCACGCGGACTCGATCGCCGGGCTGCGGCACTTCATCTGGTACATGTTCGCGGTCGGCCCGCCGACGTCGCTGATCACCCCGCGAAAGTCGTCCATGCGGCGCAGCGCCCGGACCTCGCGCAGCACGCTCTCGGCCGAGCGCGACTGGATGATGCGGCCCTCGTGCTCGGTGATCGAGCAGAAGCTGCAGCCGCCGAAGCACCCGCGCATCGTCACGATCGAGTGCTTCACCGTCTCGAACGCCGGGATCTTCTGCTCGCCGTAGGACCAGTGGGCCTGGCGCATGAACGGCAGGTCGTAGAGCGCGTCCATGTCCGCGGTCTCGAGCGGCCGCGCCGGCGGGTTCAGGTACACCGCGCGCTCGCCGTGCGGCTGGATCAGCGGGCGCCCGTTGCCCGGGTTGGTCTCGTGCTGGAACGCCCGCGACATCTCCATGAACGCGAGCTTGTCGGCCTGCACCTCCTCGAAGCTCGGCAGCCACAGCGGCTTGTCGTCGCGCACGAAGCGGCTCCGCGGCAGCGCCTCCCACTCGCCGGGGTTGAGCATCAGCGCGGTGCCGCGGACGTCGCGGATCTGCGCGATGCCCTCGCCCGCCTTGAGCCGCGCCGCGATCTCCCACACCGGCCGCTCGCCCATCCCGAACACCAGCAGGTCGGCCTTGCTGTCGAGCAGGATGCTGCGCCGGACCTGGTCGCTCCAGTAGTCGTAGTGGGCGATGCGGCGCAGGCTCGCCTCGATGCCGCCGAGCACCACCGGCAGCCCCGGGAAGGCCTGGCGCGCGAGGTTGGCGTAGACGAGCGACGCGCGGTTGGGCCGGCGGTCGTTGGCGCCGTCCGGCGAGTATTGATCCTCGCTGCG
>Ga0075163_10006086_pt1 | contig 16008 bp, 6 predicted proteins | sample JI1023141ADNA_FD_71478 | JGI IMG/M metagenome (GOLD analysis project Ga0075163, IMG submission 71478) | Wastewater effluent complex algal communities from Wisconsin, to seasonally profile nutrient transformation and Carbon sequestration -... | ecosystem: Engineered > WWTP > Effluent > Algae...
TCTGCTGAGGATATTTTTGGGCTTTCAGACGAAGAGTTTGAAAAGCAGCTCAGTAATCCTCCAGTCTCTGAAAATACCAAAGACGATCAGATCGATGAGACTGCTGCAGCTGCGGCTGAAGAAGAGCAGGAAGAAGAATCTACCGTCGTAGTCGAGGAAGAACCGGAAAAGAAACCGGCTGCAGCCGAGACGAAAGAAACCAAAGAGACCAAGGAAACAGCTCCTGCTAAGCAGACTAAAGAAAAACCTGCTGCAGCTGCTACAACCCAGGAAACTGATCCTCTTAAAGTCGACGATGCTACGGCTGCCGCGGCTTATAGAGAGCTGTTCAAGCCGTTCAAAGCAAACGGTAAGACTGTTCAGGCTCAGAGCCCTGAGGAAGCTATTCGTCTCATGCAAATGGGCGCCGGCCATGTGAAGTACCAAAACCAGGTACGGCCGTATATTGCCCGAGCAAAGACACTCGAGAACGCTGGCATCACGGACCAGGACCTCAACTTTCTTGTTGAGCTCCACAAGAAAAGCCCTGATGCCATCAAAAAGTTGGTTCGCGATGCTGGAATAGACCCGTACGACATTACTGTTGACGAAGAAAGCAAAGCAGCTGATTCTAAGTACCAGCCAAAAAACTACTTGGCGTCAGAAGAACAGATTTCGTTCGAAGAAACTCTGAAAGACGTAAAGTCTGTCCCAGAGGGAATTGAACTTCTGGATTCTGTCAGGACTGATTGGGACACTAAAAGCAGAGAACTGGTCTACCAAGACCCCAACATTCTCCGTGTCCTCACCGATCAAAAGCAATCTGGCGTCTATGCCATGATCACTGCTGAGATGGATCGGAGAAAAATGCTGGGCGATCTTGCCAATGTTCCATTCCTGGACGCCTACCACACAGTAGGCCTGGCTTTGGACAAAGCAGGTAAGTTTGGCACCAAAGAAGTTACTGCCGAAACTGAAAAGCAGACAACTGCAGCAGTCTCAAAAGTCGTAGCAAAAAGAACGGCGAAACCTAAGTCTCAGGCCGAAAGCAATGACAAAGTCAAAGCAATCGCACCCATCAAGACTGTAGCTCCCGGCAAGTCAGCACCCGAAGACGCAAGCGTTCTCGACATGCCTGACGAAGAATTTGCAAAACTCGAAGGCCTGCAAAGGTTTGCCTGACAGACGGTCCTAGTCTGATAAAGGATAGCAAAGATGTCTGAAGCGCATCTCTATAACAACCCGCCTGGCACCGATTCTACGATCGGTGGAGGCCAAATGCGTGACTTCTTCTGGCAGAAGAAAGCACTCATTGATGCTCGTCGTGAAATGTTCTTCATGCCTCTGGCTGATGTGACCACGATGCCGAAAAACTTCGGTAAGCGCATCAAAGTCTATCACTACATCCCGCTGCTCGACGCCCGGAACATCAATGACCAGGGTATCGATGCTGCCGGCGTGGTGATCCAGAGCGACAAGTACTACATCACGCTGCCTAAGCTCGTGACTACGTACGCTGTCGAAGGTGATGCAACCGCAGCTGCTGCAGCCATCAACGCCATTGAAAGTGGTGTTGCTGTGAAAACGGGTTCTTCGACCCCGTGGACCGTGACTGTCAGCAAACTCAACCTTAATCCGGCTACCTCGGGCCAGTCTGCTGCAGTTCTTGCAGCCGTTGCTGGTGCCAAGTCGGTTCAGGGTTCAGGTAACCTGTATGGTTCGTCCAAAGACGTTGGTACGATCGTCTCCAAACTTCCGGTCGTGTCTGAAACTGGTGGTCGTGTGAACCGAGTTGGTTTCACGCGTATCATGCGTGAAGGCACCATTCAGAAGCTCGGCTTCTTCACTGAGTACTCTCAGGAAGCCATGGACTTCGATTCGGACGACGAACTGCTCATGCACATGAACCGTGAACTTGTTTCCGGTGCTGTGCAGATTTCGGAAGCTGCTCTGCAGATCGACCTTCTGGAAGGTGCCGGCGTTGTTATGTACGCTGGTGACGCAACCTCTGATGCCACTGTCGATGGCGAAAGCGCTGATGAGTGCATTGTCACCTATCGTGACCTGTTTAACCTGAGCCTTATTCTCGACGACAACCGTACGCCGAGAGAGACCCAGATTATCACTGGTTCGCGTATGATCGACACTCGTACCATACGCGGCGGCCGCGTCATGTACGTGGGCAACGAACTTCAGCAGACTCTCGAAGAGATGGAAGATCCCTTCGCTGAGAAAGCTTTTGTTCACGTCCACCAGTACGCCGCTGCCGGCACGACCCTGAACGGTGAGATCGGTTCGATCGCTCAGTTCCGTATTGTCGTGGTTCCTGAAATGCTGTCGTGGCAAGGTGCTGGTGCCGAAGTTGGCTCCAACCCTGGTTATCGTTCGGACGGTTTCCGTTACAACATCTATCCGATGCTTGTGATTGGCGACAAGTCGTTCACCACGATCGGCTTCCAGATCGGTGGCAAAGGCGTCAAGTGGAAAATGATCCACAAGAAGCCTGGCACCGAAACCGCTGACCGCACGGATCCGTACGGCGAAATCGGCTTCCACTCGATCAAGTGGTGGTACGGTACGATGATCCTGCGTCCGGAGCGCCTGGCGCTCATCAAGACGCTGGCTAAAGAGTAACCGAAAGGCGCTTCCCTTTCTTCGGAGAGGGGAGCGCCGCCCGGTCGGATTCTTTGGGTGTTCTGACCGGGCACTCTTTACTTAGCCCAAATAACCCAAAGCAAGGAATTCCCATGTCTGACGACAACAACGACGAAAACAAAAAGACTCCTGAAGAAGAAGCAGGAGCTGCTTCTCTTGAAGCTTTTGACAAAGGCCCTTCTGAGCTGGACGTGCTTAAAGAGCGCGCCGCAAAGTACGGCATCACGTATTCTCCAAACGTGAAGAACCCCGAGATCCTTCGCCAGAAGATCGCTGAACACCTCGAGAGTCTTAAGCCGGCTCAAAAGGATGATGAAGTGGTTTTGGCCCAAGCCGCATCAAATGCTGAAAAGCGCGATGCTGCAGCTGCTCGTCACCGCAAAGAACTGCCGCCGATCCAGGAACTGATGGAGCTCACCAAGTACGAGCTTATGGACATGCCGGCCGATCTTCGCACTCGCGCTATTCGTGAGCGCCAACGTCACCAAGGTATGCGTCTTGTGCGTTGCCAGATCCACAACAACAACCCTTCGAAAAACGATCTGAAGGGTGAGATCCTGACGTTCAGCAACAAGTACTTGGGCAAGGTGAGTAAGTTCATTCCGTTCGGTGAAGCTACCGAGAATGGCTACCACGTTCCCCATGTTCTGGTAGAGCTGCTTCGTCGTCGTAAGTACCAGAAGATCAGCCTCAAAAAGCTGCCTAATGGTACTGAGCAAGTTGTTCAGACTCTGGCGCCTGAGTACACCATCACTGAACTTCCTCCGCTGACGCGTGAAGAGCTCAATGAGCTGGCCATTCGCCAAGCTGCTGCGGAACGCGTTGGGCTCTAAGCTCGACTAATTGGAGGGAATGAAGCATGCCGGCTAATCCGACTGCGGAAGCACAAGAGATTTTCGAAGCTCTTACAGCTGATGCTTCATTCCCTCTGATTACCATTGACCTGGATGCCCCGGAGCTTGAGCTTCCCAGTCAGACAGGTAATGCTTTGTACGACCCGGTTACCGCGGTAACCATTGAAGAGCTCACTGAAAAGACACCTGACGGTGATGGCGTCTTTGATGTCATCATGAGTTCGCTCAAAAACCATTTGGCTGAAGAGTACGACAGTGGCCGTATTACCGGCCAGGAATACACTAAAGCCTACATCGAACTTACGACTGCAGCATTGGGTAATGCTGTTCAGTTTCTTCTCCAGAAGAACGCTGCCACTTACCAGAATGCTCTGGTTCAAATGCAGGCGCGCGCCGCGGAAATCCAGGCAGTTATTGCTGTCACCCAGCTGCACCGCGAACGCCAGCTTATGGTGCTCACGCATGCCAATGTTCTCACTGCTCAGAGCGAGTATGCTCTGACTAAAATGCGCCTTGCTAATGAGCACATTGACTACACCAAGCGCGAAAGTGAAATCACGCTGCTGGGTATTCAAATTGAAGCTGCCGGCTTTGAGCGTGACACTGTCGAGTATCGTCTCACTGACATTCTGCCTGAAGAAAAACGTCAGCTCATTTATCAGACTGATTACGTGCTCCAGGCTGGTGTGGCTAAAACCAACTACGAAACTACTCAGATTATGCCTCAGCAAAAAGAGGTGCTCATCAAAGATGCGGCCCTCAAAGCTTACCAGCTGGGCTACTTGTTTGTTGAGCAGTACAATCTGCTTAAAGAGCAGACTGAAACTCAGCGTGCTCAGACCATGGATACCAGAACCAACGGAACAACTCCTGTGGCCGGCGCGATCGGTAAACAGAAAGCGCTCTACACGCAGCAGATCGATTCCTACATCAAGGACGGTAAGTACAAAGCTGCCAAGTTCTGGGTCGACGGCTGGATCACACAGAAGTCTCTCGACGAGGGTCTTCTTCCGCCTACAGAATTCACCAACTCAAACATCAATACCGTCTTGGCTAATATGAAAGCTGACCTCGGTCTCTAATGATAGGACCGGCCTATGAGCTTGTTTGGCACCAAGAAGAAAGTGTACGTCTCTTCCACGACGTACAAGATGATCGATGATGGCGAAGAACGCACTTCGTTCATGCGTGAAGTTATCGCGTCGACTGCACTCTCAAATGGCGCAAACACCAGCTTTGCTGCGGCCATATCTCGAGCTCACCTGGAAGGACCCAGAGCCTCTCTTAAAGGCTTCTTCCGCTGGGCCAAGAGCAACTTTGACATGGCTCTTCCAAGAGCTGCGATCGACTACACTCAAAACATTGATTACGCTGTTGTAGAAGCTCAGATCCGTGACGATGTCTTTGCCGGCGCTTCTGATGTGGAAATCAACATCAACCAGGCTTTCATAGATATAGCTGACGAGAGTTATTACGCTGAGCAATTTATCTATGAAAATCGCGAAGAGCTCTCTCACCTGGATTGGGCTGCTGACGTAGACCCAGCCACCAATGACATCTGGATCCAGTATCCTGCGGGTACTGAGTATCTTGGGAGCCCTCTAACCAGTGAGTCATTTTCCGTTTCTGGTTTTAACACCAGCAATAAAGTGCTCGTTGTCTATTACACTTTCACAGACCCGCCTTCTGAAGAGAGCTTTGTTCGCGTCTACATCTACAAAATTGGCGACGGCAATGACGATATAGATGACTTTGATGTTGTCTTGGAAGACGGCGCCGCGGCTCGTGAATTTTATCCGTTCATTCCTCTGCGGATAAACAACCTGTCTGTGTTTGCTGCGACTTCTCCTGCAAAGCCGCACGAAGAGATCATACGCAAAGCATACAAGAAACTCCTGGGCCAGGAGATCGATGATGCGCTGACTGAGATTCAAGCAAATCCGTCCATCGGTAACATTGACTATGCTTACTTGGTTCCAGGCGTATGTCTGAACTCCCCTAGTAAGTACGAAAAGCTGTTCATCTATGAGTTTTTCAAAGGGCTTGCCGAAAAGCAGCAAAGCACGGCCGGCGACTATGAAGACTATGTGGATGATAACAATCTTCTTGGTTATCACCCAAGCATACTCAACGGCCCTTTGCTCAACACGCTTGCCGATAATGATCCATTGGATCTTGGATATTTGACAGGTGTGTCAACCGCAACTCGATCGGTTAACCCGCGTATAACTAACATTCACCTGACGCTTCCTACACCTGATCTGGGTGTTATGGATATGCGAATTACGTGGTCTGACATCTCAGAAAGCTTGATCACAGGTGTGATGGAGCAAGGAGCAAATCCTGGAGATGTGCTCATTCGAAAAGGCACTTCGTTTCAGCAAACGAACACTCTACCTCTTGCGGCTTTGGTTCAAAACCAAGTCTCAGCTGTTGGAAGCATTGTCATCCGTAAACAGATCAGTCGGTCTCAGTTTGTTGAGATCGTAGTCAAAGGATTGATGCACAAAAACCTGATTTACAAAGGTAAGTCAGTAGACATTACATCTGAAGAGGCTCTGAATGACCCAGACGAATCTGGCTTTATCATTCCTCTTCACGAGCCTACTCTCAAGCGTCTAGGTGTTGTGACAGCTACCGAGCTGGCCAGAGAATCATTTTTGATGGTCTTTAATTCGTACCAGGTGGTGAAGACCAAGTGGTATCAGAAAGGCATCTTCAAAGCTATTTTGACAATCATCCTTGTAGTGATTGTCGTTATACTGATTTACTATTTTGGGCCTGAAGCAGGGCTTGCTGCTAAAGGCGGCGCAGGTATTCTTGGTACGAATTTGGCCATAGGATCTGCTCTAGGTTTTACTGGAGTACTAGCGATCGCGGTCGGCGCAGCCGTAAACGCGATCGCGGCAATGATTGTTGTTAAATTGGTGTCTGCAGGCGCAACAGAGCTTTTCGGTGAAAAGATTGGCGCCGCTATTACCATGATCACATCTGTGTTCTTGGCTCTTGGTTCAGGACCTGGAGGTCTGAGCCTGGATAACGTTGCTGCAAACATCGGCAACATGGCTTCGATCGACAAGCTGATGATGCTCACATCAGCTACGACGGACATCGTACAATTCTTCCAGCAGGATCAGCTCCAGAAAACCCTTCTTAAGATCCAGGAAGCTTCAACCAAGTTTCAAGAACAGATGTTGGATCTTGATAAGCTTTGGGATGCGGCCGGCTTTGGTGACAGCATTATAGACCCCAGCATGCTGGTCGACTATACAAATCCCCTGGTCGAGATGAAAGTAATGGGTGAGAAATTCACTCTCCCGCCCACATTTAATGAGACCATGGATAGTTTTCTTTCTAGGACCCTTATGACGGGTTCAGACCTGGCAGAACTCAGCCAGGCGATGGTAAATGACTTTGTCAAGGCAACATTGACTTTGCGGTGAAACGCAGGGTATTTCTGGCTTAACTGAAAAAAGGTTCGACAATGGCTATTACAGCAGCAAGTCTCGGTTTTGGTCAGGGCGCCAACTTCATGGATGTGCCAGAACTCACCCTTCCTGCAGGCATTCCTGGCGGTTCTCCGGTCCCGATTAGCCAGTTTCTGGCGGGTATTGGCCCTGCTCAGCAAAGCAAATGGGGCGGCCGGCTTCAAAATCTGGGCACAGGTGTGCAGGCTCTCAGCGGTCTTGCCGGCATGTATCTAGGCTTCAAAGCCAATAAGCTGGCTTCAGAAGACCTTAAATTCCAGAAAGCCGCCTACCGCGATCGTCTCGAGGGCGCCACAAAGGCCTACAACTCTGCAGTTGATGACCGCGGTGCTACGAGAGCTGCTGTTTATGGGGACCCCAGCTACGCCGCTTCGTACATCGAAAAGAACAGACTGACCCCTAAAGGCATCTAAGCGAAGGCGCTTTCAATGGCTGCACTAAGATATGATCCAGTTGTCGGCCCTCAAGCTGGCAACGCTGCTTCTGCAGTCAATGACGCAGCTCGCAACGTTAGTGCGGGCCTTTCAGCTCTTGGTTCAGGCCTCACCAATCTTGGTGAGCGTCAGGAAAAGCGCGTCGAGCTTGCTAACCAAAAACGTGAAGCTCAGATCAAAAACACTGTTGCAATGTACGCTCAGATGGCTCCAGACGACGCTGCTCTGCAGGCGTTGATGGGTGATGTCACAAACTACATAAGCCAGCCTGGAGCTGCTCCAGACGCACCTGCAAGCATTATGGATAAAGTGCTTGGCCGCGGATCTGTTTCACCTACTGCTCTTGGGGCCGACGTAGACTTTGCTTCTATGTTTGCTAACCGTCGTACTGACATGCGGGCAAACGACGAATCTCTTGCCACTATCCGCAGTACAGACGCCGGTACTGCTCTTACGACTGCCCAAACTGCTGGCGCAAACATTAAGAACCAGACTGAACAGCTTGCTCTTGATGACCTCAATAAGTTTGTGGCTGTCGACACTGAGTTTGCAGGTATGCTCACTGAAGCGGACAAGCTTGCACGAGCTGGCGACAAAGAAGGCTACGCAGCTGCTCGTGCAGCCATGCAGACAGCTGTGTCTGCCAAGTATGGCGCCGCGGCTGGTCAGAAAAAAGCTGCAGAGCTGGATGCTGCCTATACTTCGTTCTTGGGCATCAAAGGTAGTGAGCTTGGTAACACGCTTACTTCTGAACAAATCCTTGGTGAGCGCCAAGATCGGAGCATTGCCGCCAGCGCAGAAGCTGACAGAGCTCGTCTAGCTAAAATAGACTGGCAGCTCAAAACCAAAGAATTTGATAAAGTTCTCAGCAACGAGACGACAAGCAGTCGTCTGGGTACAATCATAGACAATGCGTACGGTCTGGATCACGCAATCGAGCTTGTAGATCTGCAAACAGATCTTACGCCAGCTGAGCGCAATACGCTGAAAGAAGGCCTCTACGCTCAGGATAAAGCAGATCCTAAGTTCTTCGAAAAAATGAATCCTTCGAAGACGCAGTTCTCTTACCCAGAAGGTTCGCTGAACCCCAACCGGGTTGCTGCTGATGTGGTCGCTACAATTCAATCTCGTAAACGAGATGAGAATTCCAGCGTGTCTATTTTTGAAAAAGCAAACGCATACGACAGCCAAGGTCCGGATGTCGCGGTTAACATCAAACAACGCTTTGAAGAGCGTAAAATAGATGAAGGAGACCAAGCTTGGCTTCTTCGCCTGAGAGATGGTGAGTTTGGAAATCGTAAACTGACTGATGGTGAACTTGTTGCGCTGGTCGACGAAGGCTTTGGCGCTTCAGGCATGTTCCGTAACGAAGTCGGTTTCAATAGAGACAAGATGAAGAAACTGGCCAAAAAGTATGGCGACATGGATCCTTCAGTTTTGTCTGCTGAAGCTGCTCGTTTTGACCGCGATGCAGGCGCGGCAATGCGCTTGGAAGCTCGAGTGAGCGCTATTGAATCTGAAATTGTCAGAGCTCAAGACGCTAGAGATGTTGCTAAAGTAAATTCTCTCACTGCAGAGCTTGAGACAATTACTGCAGATCTTACAGGTTTGATGCTTTCTTATCGGCCGGACTATAATAAAAAAGTAGAGCCTAAGCCGGCTAAAGCCAAGTCTGGAAAAGACATGACTGCTGAAGATTTCAAGCCAAACGGTCGTGGTAGCCTTTCAACAGGTCGACCAGAAAATGCCTTCCCTGTTTCAGACAGCGACATTATCCCAAGACGCGGCTACTGAGCAAACATATCTCTTTTTTTTGCAAGGAAGCAGTTTATGGTATAGGCCATAAGCTGCTTTCTTTTTTAGGGGTCCTCAATGACTGAACCAGTGTTTAGCGCGCGTCTCAGAGAACTCGGCCGTGCTGCTATTGCTCAGTCAACTGAACCTGGCGGTTACAGTTCCAGCTATACCCAGTCAGATGGGCGTAAAGGACCTGAAGAGCAGAAAGAGTACGATCGTACTCGAATGAGCCCGACTGAGTTTGCTCTGAAATATGGTTCTGCTGAAGCAGCAAGCAACGAACTTTTCAGTGGTACTTTGAAAGACCCTGTTGCTCAGGTTCAGCTTGAAACTACGCCTAGAGCGATTGAAAGTCTTACAAGCGATTCTCTGCTTCAATTGGGAAGCGGCCTTGCTCAGGGAACCGCAGGTCTTGCAAACCTGGCTATCAGAGCTGGTGATGTTCAACAGAAGATCACTACTGGCGGTCTTCTGAGAGGTGAAAGCCTTCTGGAAACCAGCAAAGAAGCACAGAAGCTGATGGCCGGCATAAGCGGTCTCGGTTCAGACGCCAGCAATTACTTGCTGTCTAAAGAATCTATGCTGATGAAACAGAAGTCTGAAGCCGCAGCTGTTAGAGAAGCTCCGCGCAAAGCAGACATCAACAATGAGTTTGAAGCTTCAGACAAAACTGTCTGGGATCATCTTATGCGCATTGGTAAAGAAGCTCTCGTCTCAGGCGAAACGCTGGTCACTGATGGCGCCGTCGGCGGGAAAGTCACGGCTGAAGCTGTTGGCTCCATGGTTCCTTCTCTTCTTGGTTCAGGCGGTGCTTCTCTCGCTGCAAAAGGTGCAGTCAGAGCTCTTGGTCTCGAGGGTACTGAAGCAGGCTTTAAGATTACAACTGCAATTACTGCCGGCGCAGTAGGTGCTGTTGAAGGACAAGGTGCGTACAACGACGTTGTCAATGAGATCCGCGGCATGTCTTTTGAAGACCTTGCGGCCGGCTCTGAAGAGTTCAACAATCTGGTTGCCAATGGTGTTGGCCAGGAAGACGCTCGTGACGCAGTAGCATTCAAAGCTGGCGGTCAGGCTCAGCTTATTCAGACACCGATCGCTGCTCTTATGGGTCTTGGTGTTGCGAAATTCGAAGCCAACCCATTTGCTCGTGAAGTGTTTAAGGCAAACGCCAAGAAACCTCTTGCGACTGCTTTGGCTCCAGCTGTTGCAGAGCTTAAGCCGATTGCTCTGCAAACTGTTGAAGAAGCTGGTCAGTCCGGTTCTGGTACAATCACGTCGAACTACGCTGTTCAACAGAATGCCGACAAAGAACGTGAGCTCAGCGACAACGTCGGTGATGCGATCGCCAAAGGTGCATGGGGTGGTCTTGGCGCTTCGAGCATCATCTCTTCGCCAGGCATGTTTATGAAAGGGGCTAAGTCGACAGCTAAGACTGTTGCTAATGCGACTGTCAAAGCTGGCGAAATAATTGCTGCTCAAAGAGCTGCTGCTGACGACAATAAGAGCCCGTTTGGTGAAAAAGCTACATCTGAGAACATTCAGTACTTTGACGACATTCTTTCGACAGCTGCCGCGGCGCGTACGCTTCAGCAAGAAATCGACGCTAAGAAAGCCGCGGATCCTACTTTCGCTTTGGATCCGGAAGCCGAAGCTAAATACGCAGATGCAGTCAATCAGTCCAAAAACCTGCCTGTAGAACTGGTCGACACAAAATCTGAAGAGTTTGTTGCTCGTACAGAATCTTTCAAAGAACACGTCGTTGAAGGTTCTGTAGTCAAGACTGTTCGCAAAGTCGTTGCTGAACTGGCTGCTGGTAACATTACTGGCGATGCTAAGCTGGAAGCTGAAACTTTTGTCTTGGATCAGTACGACGCTCTTCGCACTTTTGTGGAGACAACAAAATCTCAGCCTGCTGATCAAGTCAGCGAGCTTCAGCAAGCCGCTGCCACAGGCGCTGCTGCGATTATCACTAATATTCTTTTCAACAAAGGCCTCGAGTCTGCCAGCGAAAGTGTGCTCAAAAGCGGTGTCGTTCCGGCTACGTCGCGAGACATGGTCAACAACCCTGTAGGCATCGATCCTGAGCAGCTTAATGCTATTGATACGTCTTCGTTCACGCCTGAAGGTAAAGCGGCTGTAGAGGTAGTTAAAGCTATCAATGCTCCTATGTCCCAGGAGCTCGAAGCTATTATTCTGCCTCCGGCCGGCAAACCCAATCCGACAGTCGAAAAAGTTCGTAAGGAGATGCTCTTTACGAATAAAAAAGCTGGATACGGGGAAATCCCGTCTTTCAATAGCTTGATTTCTACGGCTCTCAGAGGTGCCTTTAACGCAACGAGATCCGCGGATAAGTCCACGTTGGTGTTGGGTCCCAAGGGTCAAATGGTTGATGCCCAGGTTTCGTTCACGCGTATCCGTAACCTTATTCAGCATCAGATGAACAAGCATGCTGCAGCACTCGAGGCTATGGAGCTTTCCAGAACTCTTCCTCCGGGTACTGATCTTAGCAAAGAAGGTAGAGTTTTTTACAAAAGCCTTAAGCCTAAGACAGGTATGAACTTCTCTTCAAAAGAGAAGGGCAATAGCATCTACATGAACCACAAGAATCCAAAACTGTTGGCTCTTATTGTAGAGGACACAAACACCGGTATTCGCGCATACAACGCTCTCATCGAGCAGTTCCCTGAGATTTACAAAGGCGAAAAGCTCGAACTGCTTCCAATGCCGGAAGGAGCAAGTCTCACACCCAAAGCCCCGAAGGAGGCGGCTCCAAATGCTACCGCTGAAGCACCTGCTCAAACAGAAACAGAAACACAAGCAACAGAGCCCGCACAAGAAAGCGAAACCGCCGCTCCGGCAGTTGAAGATCAACCGTCCAGTGAGCCAAATGCAGCTGCGGATATTCAACCAGAAAGTCTGGTTAGCGATCCTATTGTTGATAGCAATCCAGTTTCTGCTCAGCCTGCGAAACAACCCACTAAACTAGCTGCTGACCAGCTGGACTTTGATGGCCTGTTTCCTTTTGTTGGAGACACACAAACCACGCTTGCCGGCGCAATGGATTACTTGGCCACGCTACCAAACATGATGCCGTTCCAGCGGGCTATTCACTCCATGATTATGGAAAGCGCTTACTTTAAGCGTTTTCCTAATACTGTTGTGCGGAAAGCTACTGAAGCAGAAGCCAAAGAAGCCGCGGCTACTCAAACTAAAGGCTGGTGGGATCCGGTCGAGCAAGCTGTTGTGCTCATAGAGCCGTCGATCTCTGGTCTGCTTCATGAAAGCATTCACGCAGTCATTCTCGAGGTTCTCAACCAAGTCAAGCACACGACTTATGATGGTTCTTCGCGTCCGTACACGCGTGTAGAGCTCGCAGCTAAGACCCTCATTGAGATGTCGAACAAGTTCGTGGAAGCGAAGCCTGTCGACGCTAAGATGGCCAAAATCCAGGATCTGATGCGTGCTCTGATCAATTCGCCTGAAGTAGGCGACCCTCAGCGCGGCCAAGTGTTGGCAGTGAACGAATTCATTGCGTACGGTCTCACAAACAAGTCTGTCCAGGCTGTGCTGAAAAACACAAAGTACAAGCCGCCTGAGTTTGAACGGCCGGCTCTTGCTCGTCGCATCATTGATCTAATCAAAAAGCTTCTCAGCCAAAAGCCTGCTGAGACTATGTTTGATCGTCTCGTGATCGAAACGCACATCCTTACCAAAGACACTGCGTCTTTGGATAAAATGGCTGCTGCTCCTCAGACGCTGAAGACGCGCGAGAAAGACGTAGATAAGCAGAAACCTAAATCAAAACCTGCCGCTCCAGTTGCCCCAGCTCCTTCTGTTGCAGCTGTTTCCACTCCCACACCAGGACCGTCGGCGCCGGTTAAAGCCGCGTCTCAGGACAAACGTTTGGCGTTTTTTGATGATCTCCCGGATGTTACAGCCGAAGCGCGAGCACAGGCTGAAAAATTGGCAAACGATCGGATTTCAGCTGAAGATTATCTGGCCAATCCGGAGTTTCTGGAGCGCGTCTACCTTGAGCAGCTGACTAAAAAGAAACGCGCGCTTGCCAATCAGGCAAATGACGCGACGGATCCGCAGATAACGTCAGATATTTTGGATCAAGTCGACGAAGTTAATCGACAAATTAAAAAAGAAGAAGCTCGGCAAAAGGAGGCAGTAAAGATCAAAACGGTAACTGCCGCGCCGGCAGTCACTGGTGAAACTGAAGTTGAGCTAAATCAAAAGCAGAAAGCTGCTTTCATTAAGAAGTATGAAGACCTAGAAAAGCTTCTCGATCGTCAAAGCAAACGCACTGACCTTACTGAAAAAGGTAAAGAAAAGCTTAACAACGATCTTCTTGAACTTGGTAAAATGGAAGCTCGTTACGCTGCTTACAAAGCAGAGCAAACGGCTACGCCTAAAGTCGAGCCTAAAGCTGCTGCGCCTAAGGCTGAAAAAGCGGAACCGGGCGAATTCATCTATACAAAAGCAGAAATTGATATTCGTCGTCAGCCTGAAGAAGACGAAGGCGAAGCTATTCGAGAATACAGCGCTTACATCAAAGACCCTGCTTGGGTCAAAATGATGGATGATGCGTACAACAACGATACTGACATTATGTCTGACCCTATCTTTGATGATTGGTTCAGCGAGAGAATTGTAGATCTCTTTATCGGTGACGTGCTCAAAGCCCCAATGCTGGATGTTGAATGGGTGCCATCTAACAGCCCAGGTGGTCCTTACCTGCATTTCAAGACAGCCCTTGAGCCAAGCACGGCTATCAAAGACGTTTATGTTAATCCGTCGCCGGATAATCTTGATCTGTTTAACGCTGAAGCAGCTCCAGTTGCTGAGACCAAAACCACGCCCACGGCAGTCGTTGAGAATCTCACTGAAGCTGATGTTAAAGCAGTTCAAAATTACGAAGACGACATTGCGTCTCTCGAAGTTCGTAACGAGCGTCTTGAAGAAAAGATCAGCACTATTTTGGATACGTTTGGTATTCCGATTGATATGCACGGAGACGCTATTCTGTTTGCAGAAGAGGGTCTGGCGTCTCGCGAAAGATCTTCGGAAATCAGAAAGAGCCAAGCGTACAAAGACGCTGAGGCCAGGTCTGATGCCTGGGTTGGTAATGATGAAAACAAGTCTGAAAGATCGACCACTTACGAAGAAGCGATCGAAACTATCCAGAACTTGGTTGATAAGCTTGTAAGCAATCAAAACGATATTCAAGAATACCGTGAAGCTGTTGCTGTCACTAAAGGCGAAGAAATTCCTGCACCTGTCATCGTAGAAACGAAGACTGTCGCCAAAGCAGAACTTGAGCCAAAAGCTAAAGCGCCTGTAGTCGCTAAAACACAAGTTCCTGCGGTTGAACCCACTCCGCGTAAAGATCGTGTTGCTCTTGGATCCAACCTTGCCAAAGGCATAGATGGCCAAGTGGCTGTACTTCAGGCGATGGATATTCGTCCTATTCTGGCTCCGGATGGTAATCTCATTGAGATCATCAACAACCGTGCTGGAGCTCTCGAATATGAAGTCGATGAAGACGTAATCGAAAGAGTCAAAAAGCTTACCAAAGTCGTCGATAAGATGATGGAAGGTATGAATGCACGTCTCAAAGAGAACGTGAACAAAAACACTTATGGCTCTGGTAAAGACAAAAGAACTTTTGCTCAGCTGCTGAAAGACATCGTCGAAGGAAAAGAGACCGACGTTGATCTTATCAGACAGCGCGATCGCAGATCCCTGGTCTGGGTGGATCAAGCTTCGATCGAAGCCGGCGACATCAAGTACGATGACCACTTGTTGCGTCTCGCTCTTATGGCGGCCGTAGACTATGTGATGAACACGCCTAACGGCGGCGGTCTCTACAAAACCAAAGACATTCTTAAGGCGTTGGGTCTCGAGAATTCTGGTGATCAGCTCACGAAAGAAATGCGCGAAGTTGTTAACTTTGGCCGCAACAGCATGGACACCAAAGAAGGTCTTGCGCGCCACATCTCAGACTTTTGGGGTGTCACAACTAAGAATGATGTTTCTGACTCATACGTCAGAGGCTTTGTTGAAGCCATGGCCGACGAAGTCATTGATTATCTTCAGTCGCGTTCGCTCAACATTGATGTGGATAAGACTTCTGAATTTTGGATGAAGAAGAGCAACCAGGTTCAGCTTGGCGAAGAAATCACTTATTCTTCGATCCGTTTGGGTGATCAGAAAAAGCTTCTTGGGGCAGCTCATACCATTCTGGGTGATGTGCTGACTGAGCCTGATGCCGATCGACATACTTATCGTATTGGCGTTCCAATCCAGAAAAAAGAAATTCAGCCTACACTGAAAAAAGACAAAGAGCTGCTGCTGTCTGATGAAAAGGCAAACGCAGTAGACGCCATGCAGCAAACGGCTTTTGTGCCGGCTATGCAGTTTCTCTCTATGTTTAAATTCTTTGGAGCGAATGCTCTTGGCAGAATTATGGGCTTTGTCGATCTGGAGAACGACGGGCCTTTCATGAATGCTGCTCATAAAGAATCAGTCAGAGGTAAGAACGCAAGCATTCAGTTTTCTATTGACGAAACGCTGAACCAGTTTGCCCGCATTGACGCTTACGCTGAAAAGAATGGCCTCAACTCAATTGACGGCGTTCCAATTTATTATCCTGTCGATGTATCTGTCATCGGGCGTTTCTTCATGAGAGGGTTTAACCCTGCAGCTAACAAGCTGGCTCGTGAAATGTTTATTCCGAATGCCAGCACGATCGACATTAGTCAGGATCTGAACAGCACGCCTAAAGGCGATACGATG
>Ga0075163_10006089_pt1 | contig 16005 bp, 15 predicted proteins | sample JI1023141ADNA_FD_71478 | JGI IMG/M metagenome (GOLD analysis project Ga0075163, IMG submission 71478) | Wastewater effluent complex algal communities from Wisconsin, to seasonally profile nutrient transformation and Carbon sequestration -... | ecosystem: Engineered > WWTP > Effluent > Algae...
TCAATGCTCAAAAATTCCCACGTAAAGGGAATTTTTCAGAGTGTTGAAATTGTTGAAAACGTAGATCAAAGAATAACTTTTATAATTAAAAAATAGTCTAATATTTAGGGGGTCAGTCCAGTATTGTTATCTATCAACTATAAATAATTTACTTTGAGAGAGATGTTTAAACATCTCATAAAGAAGTAAGATTTTAAATGATATGCAAAGGCAATCACTTTGAAAAGATAAATAACCTCATTCTAGAGCATATTTAATATTAATGCCAATATTGTTCAAATCCTGTTTATTATAACAAGCTGCGAAAATCAAGTTATTATTGATTATTGGTTTATGGTATTTTACTTTTAGGATTTGTTTTTGATTCCATTTTGTTCAGATATTCACATCGTAGAATTATATTTGAATATCACTTTATTTTATGCATTTGGCTAACTTATAATTAAAGACCTACAAAATTAATAGTTAACTTAGTCCATTTAAAATACACTTATTAAATAAAATAAGCCACTTATTAAATAAATTACCTTCAATTAAAAATTTATATCTTTTTTTGTGATGTATTTTTTAATAGTGATTTTTATTAAATGACCATTTTACCATGATGCAAACACATAAATATACAGATTCACAATGTGGTAGTAGTTTCAAAATGAAAATCTATCTTTATATAACCTTTACCATTTTTTGTAATTCTATTTTAGGACAAGATTGTAAATGTCCTACATTTGAAAAAAACAAAGAAGCCATTGATATAGCAATAGAAAGCAATGATTCATTGTCTTTTACAAATTCTTTACGTGACTTCAGCAATATAGATGGCTTTTGTAAAATTTTGAGTTTATCCGAACAAATCAGATTTAACACCCAAAACCAAAGATTAGATAAAGCTATTCAGCTCATAAAAATGTTAGAGGAATATAAAGAAAGTAAAAAATGTAGCGATGAAATTAAATACCATTTATTGATTTTGAAAGCTGATTACTATCAAAAAGTGGACAGTATAGAAATTGCCATGGACTTTGCCATCCAATTTCTTGCTCAAGCAGAGAAAAGAAATAATGATATTGATATACTCAAAGCTATTTCACAAATTGGAACCTTGTACGTCAGACAGGGACAAGATATAGAGTTCAAACCCTACATATATAAAGCGAATAAAATCATTTTAACCATAAAGGAACCTAGTCAATTATCCAAATACTATAATTGGCTAGCTAGATATTATGAAACTGAATTTACCATAACGGAAAACAAAATGATCCTTGATAGTGCGGAGATGTATGCACTTAATGCGTATGAATTAAGTAAAAAATATAATCAAAATTTTCAACTTTTTAGTGCATTTCAAGCATTAGATGCTATTGCATATCACAAAGGAGAATTTAAGCAAAGTTTGAGATTTCAAGACTCAACCTACAAATATATGCAGGCTGCTAAGGTATTTAACAAGATTCCTGTTTATTTCCAATCAAAGGCATTTACCTTACTTGAAATGGGAAATATAGCTAACACCGTCCTACACCAAGACTCTGCCATCTATTTCGCCCGTAAATATTCTCAACCAAGTTTCTTAGCTAACTTCTTAAAAACAGGTGCTGAAATATATGAAGCCGCTGGTGATAAAGTCAAAGCTTTAAATGCTTTAAAGGAATATGACGTTCTAAGAGATAAATTAAATAATGAAAAAAGAACAAAAATAATTAATGAATTAGAGCAGAAATATCTCAAAGAAAAAAGTGAAAAGACCATATTAACTCTGAGTAATGAAAGAAAACTACTTTGGCTGGGAATGATTATGTTAGGATGTTTGGGCATGGGTTTTTTCTTTTGGTCAAGAAATAAACAATTAAAACAAAAACAAATCATTTTGGAAACGGAACAAAGATTGAATCGTGCAAGAATGAATCCTCATTTCTTTTTTAATGCTTTAGCTTCACTTCAGAGTTTTGCTATCAATGAAACAGATGCCATCCTACTTGCAGAAAATCTTTCAAAGTTCTCTCATATCATGCGCGAAACTTTAGAAAATACTTACAGAGAATATGTCACCATTCGCCAAGAAGAATCATTTTTAAGAGAATATCTAGAATTACAACAATTGAGATTTCCAGAAAAGTTTGATTTCAAAATATTCATCGACAATAACCTAGATGAAAATAATCTTTTAATTCCTTCCATGATTGTTCAGCCTTTTATAGAAAATTCGGTAGAACATGGTTTTGCCAATATCCAAAAAATGGGATATCTTAGTATTGATTTTAAAAAAGAAAATGAAAATGTTATCATTACAGTTATTGATGATGGACATGGTCTCAATTATAATGCACCACAAGGAAAACCTCATGTCAGTAGAGCCTCACAAATCATAAGAGATAGAATTTACCTGCTAAATTTAAAATTAAAAAGCAGAGCATCATTCAGTATTGAAAATAACAAAATAGATGGTGTAACTGTAACCATAAACCTACCCCTTATTTATGAAGACTAAAATATTAGTAGTGGACAACGAAGACCCTATACGAAAGTCTTTGGTCAAACTTATACAACATTTTTCTGGTGATGACGTGATCATTTATGAAGCTACAGGTGTTCAGGATGGTATTCAGAAAATAGAGGACCATAAACCAGAAATTTTATTCCTAGACATTGAAATGGGAGATGGATCAGGATTTGATCTTTTAACAGCCATAGAACAACATCATTTTCAATTGATATTTACAACAGCCCATAATCAATACGCAATACAAGCATTCGAATTCAGTGCCCTTAATTATCTTATGAAACCTATTAGTCCTTTGGCATTACAAAAAACACTATCTAAGGCAGTTGAGAATATTAAACATAAATCCATGAGTGAAAACATAGAAATTCTACTTGCACAAATGGGTAAATCTAATGTGAAAAATGGTGATCAAAAAATAGCGTTAAAGGATGCAAATGGAACGTATTTTATTAAAATAAAAGACATTATTTATTGTCAAGCTGATGGTCCGTACACAAAATTTTATCTTGTAAATAATAACCCTCTAATCATTTCAAAAAATCTCAAGGAATATGAATTACTATTAGTTAACCATAATTTTTTAAGATGCCATCATTCTTTCTTAGTAAATACAAACCTTATTGCTAAATTTGAAAGGTCTGATGGTGGAGTTTTAATTATGGAAGATGGTTCTCAAATCCCAGTTTCTCAGCGTAAAAAAGATCAAGTGGTAGAGTATTTAGAAAGGTAATTTCTTTGTTTTCCAATAGCAGCCAAAGTTGAATATGATTTTATTAATTTGAATAAGATAGGCTTAAATGGGATAGGTAATTTAAAGTAACCTAATAAATGAATCTTCTATTTTTTGATTTCTTTATGATAGAAATACAAATTAATGATTTATAATTCCATTAGAAGAATTTTGCATGTTTTTTTACTATAATTCAAATCAGTATCAAAACAATAGGGTCGCAATTTTTGCATTTTGCGACCCTACTTAAAAGGCTACGGACACACATCTATTGCTTAATAGCTACGTCAAAGCTACCTTCGGTAATATTTTTTTGTTCAGAAGTCGTAGTAGTCCCTATAAAGTTAAAAGTTCCTTTGACCCTAGTTTCGGTTTTCTCAGTTATTTCTAGCTTACCAGAGCCGCCTGGAAAAGCAGAATTATACAACTTTGCACTTTGAAAGAAACTTCCAGACCCAATATCATTTGTATTAATATCGTATTTGCCAACTGAAGGAACTTTAGGTAAGCTTATATAAACATTTCTGAAGTTTGCTTTTGTCGCATCTTCACTACCGTAAATCACAAATAAATCACTACCTGTTTGTTTTGCGTAGGCATTATTATCACCTGTGATTTTATAGTCAGTACCATCAATTTTGCATTGAAAAATGGATGAACTTGAATTGTCTGATGATGATTCGTCATCTTTTACACAAGAAGAAAATAATAATACACTAGTAAAAATTAAAATTGAGAGTTTAGACATAAAAATTATTTTTAAAGATTAATGAATTTAAAAAGTGTTTATTAAAAATGGTTTATATATTAGTATTCATAAAAAGAAGTTAACTTGTTATAAATTAGCACTTAAGTTTCGTAAGGCGTTGCATTTCTTTGATATAAAAGGTTGGCCGAGCCAGACTTCATTTAAGATTCGTAATAAATATTCTTATGCATAAGGAAAGTTAAATCTTTAAGGATTTAAGTTTTTAATTTTTTATATGCTTAGACACACCTTTGTTGCCAAATACATCCATAGTTTTGATGATAAGAATTCCCTTCTGTAATTGATTGACATCAAATTCAATAAATTCATCTTTTCCTGTATGGTTTTTTGAATACAGGAATTGACCTTGACTGTTAAAAATTTCGACAGAAATCAAATTTAATCCTTGTATATAGATATAGTCATCAGTAGGATTGGGATAAATTAGTATATTTTTTATTTTTTCTCGGCTTTCTGTTTCCGTAGTAATTGATTGTGTGGCATTGATCGTATTTTCAATCAAAGAAGATGGTGCTGGCAAAATATTGACTTCGTAGTCTTCAATTTCTCCGCGAGATCCAGGCGATGGACAAGCTACCATATTACCTTGATTTTGCTTTAGCATAACTACCCTAGCTCTAGTTGTTCCTATCATAGTATTGGCAGGAACTGTAAAAGAAAATGATTTTGCATTCGTATTATGTAACATACCTACACCTGCCACTCTTTCACTTTGTTCAAAAATATTGTTTTGGTTTAAATCTATAAATAAGGCTACATCTTGTCTATTTCCATTATTGATCTGTCCTCCACCAGCGATTTTGAATGTATAACTACTGCCGGCGATGAGTGTAGGTGCATCGTTCCACATACTATAACCATTTGGTTCGGCAGTTGAGACTCTTATTTTATCTTTAATCTGTACTAAGCGTATATGCTCTATATTATTATTTAAATTTACACAATTTGTTTGGAATGTTGACGGTGATGAATAATTACTCATACTACCACCTGCACAAAGAGTCGCCACTCTAAATTGATAGGTACTATTAGGTGTCAAACTATTACATGTATATACACTGGTGTTAGTCCCAATAGTAATGGTTGTCCATATATTATTAGTATTTAATTTATATTGAAGTATATAACCTATTGCACCCGATCCTCCCATATTCGACCATGAAAGTTGCGCGGTGGTATTGGTAACATTAATAGCAGATTGTGATATTATATTTGGACAAGATTGGCCTAATGTTGTAAAAGTAGATATCACAGGGTTACTATCATAATACGCACAATTTAGGTTTACACACCATTCATAAGTTGTATTTGGTGATAAATTATTCAAAACCCAACTATTTCCTGAAACACTCGTGGATAGATTAATCCATACGCCGCCAACAGGTCTATATGCAAGGATTACTGAATTACCATACATTGGATCATTAAAATATGGATTCAACCAATGAAGTGTAGTACTTGTTTGTGTAATATTTGTCTCAATTAATCCACTTGGTTCAGGACATGGGATGGTAAATGTACTAAATGCAGAAGTATCCTGATCGCCATTTTGACAGGTTGAGATAATTCTCCAATCATAAGATGCACTTAACAATCCACCAGGAGTGACAAAGCTTGTATCCGTAGTTACCGTTAGCAATTCAATGGCTGCATATGCACCAGATTCAATGATCTCTAACTGATAATCTACAGCCAAAGGCACACTGTTCCAACTGAAAGAATTTACACCACTCGAAAAGTTATGTGTAAGGTTTGATACTACGCCACATTGGGCATTCGATTTGATTCCTACAAAAGTTAGCAATATGCTAACAACTAAAATTTTGATTTTCATGATTTGCTATTTTATTTATAGCAAAGGTAGTACAGGTCATCATGTAGTTTTTGTGTCGTTTAATATCTGATCTAAATGGATATATAAGTGCTGCAATCAATTACAATCAGCTTATCATTTATTTTGAAAATCACAATCAAATAACAACGTCCCGAGAAATTATTTTGGATTTTTCTCAAACACAAAATTATGGGCGAGCGCTATTTTCGACACAACAATATAGTTTCTTTTAATTTTAATCCCATTAAGTTTCCTTCCTTTTCTTCAAAATACAATTCTTCCACTGAAAATCCTTGTTGTGCTAGCCTAGTTTGTAGACCTTGTACTGAATATATCCTTACATGATCAGCCTGACCGAAATGTTTTAGTCTTTCTTCAGGCGTAATGATGGATGTATCTTCATATATTTCACCATCTTTAAAGGGCGTTTGCACGATAAGAAGGCCATCATTTTTTAGAATACGGAAAAGTTCCGACATAGCTTTTGAGTCTTCGATGATATGTTCTAGTACGTGGTAACATATGATAAAATCGAAAGACTGGCTAGGTGCGGCAATATTAGTAATGTCGTACGATTTATCAGCCTTCAACTTGCCGTCATAATCTGTAGTGACATAATTTGGGTGTGAACTTTTGATTTTTTTCTGAATAATCTTGGATGGAGAGAAATGTAATATTGATGCTTTTTTCTTGGGCAAAACTCTGTCATTCAGAACAGACCAAAGTCTACGATGTCTACCTAAACTCCCACATGCAGGACATATCAAATCTCCTGTATCGTGATGAATAAACTGACTGAAGTGGTGGTCACAAACATTGCAATACACTTTATTTCCTCTGTAAAAAAGCGCTACAATTCTTCTAATTGAAAATTCAAATCTAGTTATTAAGCTAGGAAAATAGCGGATTAAAAAGGATTTTAGTGTATGGTACAAAATATGATATTTTACTTTCTTTTTATCTGGAAGAATATTAAGATATTCTACATTTTACCTTTGAAAAGCTCAGTTGAATATAAAAAATGATACCACAAATATACTAGGCTTTTGCTAATAATTGGTCATATATTTCTTTGTTTACAGCAAGTGCCTTAAGTATGACGACATCATCAAAGGTCACTTTTCCATCATCACCTACTTGAACAGTTTTGTTGGTCACACTTAGGTATCTCTCACCTTGATCTGATGCATATAATGTAAAAACACTATGATTCTCATTAGATGCATTATGATTTGTATGTAACTGATCAATTGATGCTTGGTTATTGTCTTCCATGGTAGTCACAAAAGTTTGTGTGTCATAAACATAGTTAAGAGGTGAGATGATTTTTTTTGCAAACCATTGATTCGTACTTTCACAGAATGGTTCAGAAGCAGAACTGCTGCCTACTAATATAGAGACGATCAAAACTATAAGAAATTCTAAAACCCATATGACTGTTAAAAAACCACCACTTATGGTTGTGCTTTTAAATCCCCAAGTTCCTACTTCATTTATACTTCCTATAAGTGAAAAAAGCATACTTGGATTAGTTGCTAGATTTAGCAAATGATTACCATCCACATTACTGACTATTATACCTGCCGTACTAGTTCCACCATCACTAGCAGCATTGATCACAAGATCTATCCAGGAGACCCAAGAAAAATAAAGACCGCATATAGCACCTATCACACTAAATAAAATCGCCATGACTGTACTTCTTACCTTGCCATATCTAACAACAATTTTATTTACCAAAAAGCCTATCACAAAACCGAAACCTGCTGAAAGTAAAAAGTTGACATAAATAAAAGGCATGTGCCAAATGGCATAAGCATATAAAAGTCCTACGATGGGGATGAGTAAAAACGATACTGCTATAAGATAAAGGTATGACAAAGGTCCTGATTTTCCAGAAGGCGTGTAATAAGTTGCCATGAGTACAAGTTTTAAAAGGTTTTTAAATTGAAATTAGTTTTACAAAAATAGTATTATGTTATTGGAATATCCTGTGTAGGTTGTCTTATTCACATAATTCTGAAGCAAATGTAAAATATTTTTTTAATAATTCAGAAAAACAGAAAATAAAATGCTTTTTAAATTAATTTTTGCGTTACTGTATCATTATTTGAATAGTGTGTGTATTAATATCAGACATGTCTAAGAACACTTTTATTAATCACGCCTATTTGGGTATTAAAAATCAAATAAAATGAACAAGATATTCTTATATAGTTTGCTGTTTTTGTGCTGCCTTATTATAAGTTGTAGGAAAGATGACATCACACCTATTGGAGGTCAGGATGTATTAGAAAATGCTGAAAACGTGTCATTCATTATTCAAATCATTGATGAAAAAAACAATGGAATACCAAATGCTGCATTGATGATGCAAGGTATTGGAAATAATTACACGTCTGATCAAAATGGGTTCATCATTGTTAAAAACATTTCAGTACCTGCTACAGGTATCTACACTACCGTACTTGCATCCACTTATCATAAACAAATAAAGTTACTTAATGGCAAGGATAATTCAAATAACATAAAGTATATAAAAATGGTCCCTATCAATCAAGCCATTACCATTGTAACGGGTAATGAAGGTTGGATAGATGGACGTGGAAAACTGAAACTTCCTGATGTACTCATCCTTCCAAATGGTAGCACTTATCAAGGGAATGTCATAGTACAATCCAATTATTTTGATCCAGATGAAAAAGATTTTTTATTAGAAGCGCCTGGAAACATGCTTGCCTTAAATACTGAAAATGAAATCATAACATTGGCTTCTATGGGAATGTACCGAATTGAATTATTCTCTGAATCAGGCGAAGTTCTAAAGATAAGACAAGGCGATAAAGCCACACTTTCATTTCCAATAGCTGATATACAAATAGATAAGCTTGAAAATACGATCCCACTGTGGAGTTTAAATGAAGATACAGGTCTATGGGGTCAAGAAGGGGAAGCAAGCTTAAATGGTCAATATGTAGTCGCTGAAGTAGGACATTTTTCATTTTGGAATTTAGATTTGCCATTTGAGTTTGAAGAAATTTGCTTTACGGTTAAATCTTCAGATGGTGATTTGATTTCTGGATTAAACTTAGATTTTTTAGTAAACAATGTCTTCCCTATGGGATTTGAGACTACAGATAATGAAGGAAAAGTATGCGGTAGAATACCACTTGGTCAATCAATAAAAATAAATGTTATCCTTAAAGATTTGCTTGTACAGAGTTTTGAAGTAGGTCCTTTTAGTCCAGGGGCAGCAGATGTAGAACTTGTAATTAACAATAAAATATCTGAAGTTAAGGGAATAGCTGTCACCTGCGAGATGACTCCAGTTACCAATGGATATGGATTTGCTTATTCAGCCGCGGGAGGTCAATTATACCAAATCATTCATCTCAATGAAGATGGATCATTTAGATACTACACAACAACATCAGAAGGATTGACTTTAGTAAATGCTAATAACAATCAAGGTTATAATACAACGTTTACAGCTGCTCAATTAGAAAATGATATTGACCTAGGTACTGTCTTGTTGTGCGAAAACGCATCTGGGAGCAAAATAAGTGGTTATGTCTTAATCGATACCAATGAAGATGGATTGGGTGATACACCTGTAAAGAATCAAAGAATTTTAATTCGTCAAGAAGGTCAAACAATAACTGTTTACACCAACGATTTGGGGTATTATGAGCTGACTGTATTACCGGGTGTATACTTAGTAGGGACATATGATGAAGTATCTGGATATACTTATATCGGTTGTGGTGATGTTTCTGTAGATGATATAAATAATGATAAAGGCGAAATAGTAGGTAATTCCGAACTTGTCGCTATAGTTTTACCCAACGAAAACGATCAAGACAATAATTTTATGTATTCTGTAACTGGAACTGGATCTATCAGTGGAAAAGTAATGATAGACCTTGACAATGATGGTGTGGGTGACAAAACAGCACAAGGTATGGTAATTCTTTATGGACCTACCTACCACCTTGAAGAATCGAGAAGCATTGAGACTGATGAAAATGGAAGATACAAAACGAAAAAAGATGTCCTTCCTCATTTAGGTACTGTTGAAATTGCATATAAACAATTATTTACTGCTGTCAGTGATTACGATGTTACGCCAGATCCAGATGGAGATGATCGTAGCCTTGGACCAAATCATACCATCCCAATCCGTCTGAAAAACAATGAAGTTGACGACGATAATGATTTTGTAGTATCCATTAATAAATCTTTTATTACATTGCGTGTTTTGGTAGATACCAATGATGATGGCACAGGCGATGTCCCATTAGGAGGCCAGTATATACAATTATATAATAGAAATGAATCTGGTGTTCCAATTTCACCTTTAATACAATCTGGTACTTCATCTACAGATGGATATTGTACACTCCCTGTTGACCAGCCAGGAGAATATGTACTTTACTTCATAGGAAGCCCAGATTATTCAGCAAAAAGTGGTGTGGATCTGATCCCAGACAATAATCCTGCTAATGCTACATCTGAAAAATTCTTTTTACCTGTAGATATAATCGGAAAAGAATATGATGATGGGAATACTTTTATTGTAAAAAAGAATTAAGATTGATCACCAATTTATAATTTAGTCATAGATTTTGACCACCAAAAGAAAAGATATCATCACCACACAAATCATAGAAGGTTGCAAAGCTAAGGATGCGCTTTGTCAAAAAAGTCTTTATGAGCTTACAGTCACCAAACTGTATAATGTCGTGTATCGAATCGTATTGGATAGGCACAAGACCCAAGATGTATTACAAGAAGTATATATAAATATCTTCGAAAAAATCAATCAATTTGACATACAAAAAGGCTCTATTTTTAATTGGATAAATAGGATTGCTATTAATCAAAGTATCAATTTCCTTCGGTCAAATCGGCTAACATTCGAAGATGTGAATTGTCTGGAGATCATAGAAAAAGAATTTACAGCCCTTCAATCTTTGGAAGCGCAGTATATTTTAGACATGTTACATCAATTGCCAGAGCAACAAAGAATCATTTTTAACCTACACGAAATAGAGGGCTTCAGTCACGAAGAGATTGCAGCCCTCTTACATATAAATATCAATAGCTGTAGAGTATATCTGTCTAGAGCAAAGACAAAATTGCAAGAGTTAGTCTCCATGCATCAACATTACATACACACCAAATCACAGTCATGAGCGATAATAGCCTAAAAAATAGGATGGATGACCTCTATCAAGATTTTGACAAAGAAGCTTTATGGTCAAGAATCGAATCTAAAAAAAGGAAAAGAAAACCAATCTTTTGGTGGGTCTTTGGATTTGGTGTTTTTGCTGTGGTAGTCGGCATAGTATTTTACACAATTGATAATGCTAATAATACACCAATAACTAATCAAAAGCACATTGCTGCCACTCAAAACCATCAAACAACTACTGAAGATAGTTGCTCTACATCACTTGAAACATCCAATGAATTGGTCCAAATTTCAAAAATGACAGGAAGCCAAAGTTCAAACACTATTACAGAATCAAAATCTCTCACTAATGCTGCACCAAAATCTGACATCCATTCAAATATTACAACTGTAGCTGAAAACAAAAAAAATGATCAGAAAACTTTGGTCTCAAAGCATTATGTTAATAAAAACGCATCTTTAATTAATGCCAATAAAAATGTAGAAAGTCAATCAATAGTCAAGGATACTAAAGTCACAAATGATAAAGAAATTCATCTCAAAGTCAAAAACCAACAAATTGAAGAAACCAATCTAAATGATTTTCAAAAAGTCGATGAAAACACTGTGGTGGGAAGAAATAATAATAAAGAAAACATTGAAAATACAGATATAGCAAATGCTTTATCCTTATTACCAAATAGTCAATTAAATTTTCTAATTATTCCATCAAGAAATTTTACTTTGCCTTCTATATCACCTATTCCAAAACCTAAACCAATCCAAACTAAAAACAATATTTTAAGTGTTACTTTTGGAATCGGAATTGACCATCATCGTTTTCCCAATACAGCATTGGGACAGTACCGTAAAAGTCTGGAAAAAACATTAGAAACTAGAAGTTTAGGGATTCAATATGAAAGAAGAATGCAGTCATTTTCTTTGATAGCAAATCTTACAGCTGCTCAGAGCGAAACAGTATTAAACCATAGTACTCGATCTAATACTTGGCGATTGGTTCAGGATGGCAGGCTCATCAATGGTTGGAATGGCTACCAATATAAACTCTACAACCAATATCAAAGATTGGATGCAGATATCCAACTTTTATTTCATGTTAATATTCATGGCAAGTGGCAGTTGAGCCCATCAATTGGTTTAGGTCTTAATTTAAGTAGTGCGCAGAAAGGCCACTTTTTTGATGTGGAAGGAAATCTTTTGGATTTGTCAGAAAGACCTGAATACAAGTCAAATACTGGATTTTATGTGGTATATGGTTTAAAAATAAGAAGATACATTCAGAAAGATTTTATCATTGATTTATGCCTATTCGCACAATCAAAAAGAAGGCTAACTGATCCCAATTATCAAGGTTATGAGCAGTCGATCCAACCATTAGGTATAAGCCTTGGATTTGGGAAGGTGTTTTGAGTAATGATAAGCTGAAATTTTTAAAAGAATAATTGTAGCGTATCAAAAAAGTATCTTGAGAAACTTTTACTTTTTGTTCGAGACTTTCTGCTTGCAAGTTATCTATCAACACGAAATATCCATTTTTCATAAATGCGTCCAATGCTGTATACACTTGTTTTTCACCATCTATTGTTCTGTTTGTATGGACTTTGTATCCGTTGAGTGTTCGCTCTGCATCCGTTGGCTCGAGGAGGCCATTGTAATATTCTGGTAGTTTACTATTATAATTTTTACTTCTTGCAATACTCGTTCTGTGATTAGCTCTTTGACAGTAATATTTTCTGATTTGAAGATAAGATCTATTTCTCTAATGATATCACCAGTGAATGTTTCGTCCTTGATGGTTAATGTCATGATGGTATGTATTTACGGTACAAATATAATCTAAGAATCCGTACTGACAACAGACTAAACGGGATATCAAAATTATTCTTAGATATTTAATCTAGCTAATCGGTATTTAGAAAACTGATATCCTGAATATGATTATTGGTAATGTAGGTGATCAAAAAACGATGATCTTGTTTTTCAAAAAAAATATGTACCAAGTAGTTCGGTTGTTTGCTTTGTAAAACAAATAATTGGTACCAAATTTTATTAATTTTTTTGGGGTATCCTTGTGTGGATAGTTTGAAATATTTTGTTCAATAAAATTTGTTAATTCTTCAACATAGTTTTCCGAATATTGAAGATAGGAAAAGTAATTTTTCTCAAATAGCACATCACTTAGTTTATTGAGAAATAATTCGATTTCAGGTAAATATTGAACTATTGCTTTTGACAAAGTAGATCGTTTATATGATTTTTTGTTCGTAGTCTCAATTCATCTCCCGATATACTCCTAGCCCATTCTTTCTCAAAATCAAATTGCTTTTGTGACTTTATGGCTAAAATTTCTTCAAGGATGTTTTCATCTGTGATCGTGTCTATCCAATCTTTTAATTCCGCTTTTTGATGTACGATGTCCATAAACTTAGATGTTTTGAAAATTTATAACGGCAAATATACGATAATGGTTCCTTTGTATGATGTTAGTCAATAAAATTATGTATCCATACTAACCGCAATTTAGCCCATCAATTGGTTTAGGTCTTAATTTAAGTAGTGCGCAGAAAGGTCATTTTTTTGATGTGGAAGGAAATCTTTTGGATTTGTCAGAAAGACCTGAATACAAGTCTAATACTGGATGTTTTGTGGTATATGGTTTAAAAATAAGAAGATACATTCAGAAAGATTTTATTATTGATTTACGCCTATTCGCACAATCAAAAAGAAGAATTACTGACCCAAATTATCAAGGTTATGAGCAGTCGATCCGACCAATAGGCATAAGCCTTGGATTTGGGAAGGTATTTTGAGCAATTTTGCCCATAATGTCAGTTAGTGATATTGATAAAGACATCGCTGAATGTATATCAAACAATAGATTTATTTCATTTGCAGTAGGGTTTGGATTATATCAAGCCAATATTTAATTATTGTCCAATTTATCTGAATCAAAAGCACTATCACCTGTAAGTATTCTAAATCTCAAATCATTTCCATAGTATTTAATCCAGCTATAACATTCGCTGATGCAAAAATATAGTTTAAAAAATGTCCAGATGCCAACTATTAAAGTGAAATGTTGTGGACTTTAGCCGTAGCAAAGTTATGCAGTAAAGTAATTGAAAATATAGTTTTAAAATTAACATAAATGAACGTATGTATGTAAAAATAAAAGATAATTTTGCGGCATAATAAACCCAAATGACCGACAAACATTTTTTAACCACCATATTTAATGAACAAAACTTCAAAAAGGAAGATCTTGATAATATCCTAAGTCAATACCACCGCGTAGAATTCACAAAAAATGATTACTTTATAAAAGAAGATACCACAGCCAATTTTTATTATTTTATGGAAAGTGGTTTTGCAAGGTCCTAATAATAATTATAAGTTTTCGTTGTGTAAAGTGGGTGCTGTAGAATTAATAGTAGACATTTTTAATAGAATAACATTGGTCCATAAAACAAATTAAATGAATAAAATATCCAAAATGCTTTTTTGTCTATTAATTCTAAGTGGCTGCAAAAAAGAAGAATTGAATGATGTCAACAAAAATTTAAGTAATTGTGAAATTGATTGTCTATTTTTTAATGGAAATATATACAGTGCTAATAATAATTTAGAATATATAGATAAAATAGAATGTATTTTGACTGCTAATATGGGGGATAGGATTTCAAACAATGACATGGAAATTTTTAGACTTATAGATAGTACAGACTCGAATGGTGAATTTTTAATTAAGTCTCCTAAAAATATAAATATTCCAGATTTTGACTACTTCAAACTGACATTCAAAAAAGAGAATTACTTCCCAAGAGAATTTTATTTTGATTCAACATTTATTGAAAGCATTACACAACTTAATAATTCTGATACCATAAAAATACAAACATTTTTTCATCCAAGCGGTATTTTAAACGTTAATATAAAGTCCGATAACTCAGTGGAAAACATAGAATTTTGTATCACTGTCCCTAATAAAGCAGATCTTTATTGTTCAAAATTCAACAATTCTTCTTCAATAGACACATCATACAGTTTGCAAGTTCTTTCTGGTAAATCACTTACTACAGAAATTAGATTTTCAAAGGCAGGTGTTTATCAAGTAAAAGCATATTCTGTCTATGTCCCTCAAGGGGGTATTATTGAACTAATGGTAACTCTTTGATCTCTGTTGGTAAAAATGAGTAATGTACACCTATTGGTCGAGTCACTGTCGATTACCTAATTAGCACACCTACGATTCCATAATTTATGAATTTTTAATTCATTTAGCAATTTCCCAAACTCTATGTGCTAATCGTATGATTTTATGATGTCATCCCTTCGGGATTTTGATGGGATTTAATTCTTTTTCTATAGTCTTGACATCCTCTCGGGATTGTTATATAATGTAGCTGAAGCTTCTAACTTCAAAAAAATCAAACATAAATGTCCGAACAAATTTTGCGAGCGTGAACATCCAAGATGGCAGGGCTACGCCCCTCAAAACGTGCATGTTCTTTTTTGCTACAAAGATGTCAGAGCTACGCTGCTTTTTTGTTGTCATAAATTATTGAATCCCTATTGGACTTGCAAACTTGTTTGCAATATAATGTGGCTAAAGCTTCCAGCTTCAGTAAAACATCAAAAGTCCGATGTACTGGAAAAGCAAAGGCGTAGCCGTCCATTATCTCTTTTCGAACATTGATTATCTCTTTTTGAACGTCCGTTATCTCTTTTCGAACGTTCGTTATCTCTTTTTGAACGTTGATAATCTCTTTTCGAACGTTGATTATCTCTTTTTGAACGTTGATTATCTCTTTTCGAACGTTGATTATCTCTTTTTGAACGTTCGTTATCTCTTTTCGAACGTCCATTATCTCTTTTCGAACATTGATTATCTCTTTTTGAACGTCCGTTATCTCTTTTCGAACGTTCGTTATCTCTTTTTGAACGTTGATAATCTCTTTTCGAACGTTGATTA
>Ga0075163_10006091_pt1 | contig 16003 bp, 10 predicted proteins | sample JI1023141ADNA_FD_71478 | JGI IMG/M metagenome (GOLD analysis project Ga0075163, IMG submission 71478) | Wastewater effluent complex algal communities from Wisconsin, to seasonally profile nutrient transformation and Carbon sequestration -... | ecosystem: Engineered > WWTP > Effluent > Algae...
GGTCCACACCTGCGCGTCGCTGTGCGACCACGCCTGGCACACCGACGGGTCGCTCTGGATCGTCGACGGCGGGAAGGTCACCGAGGTCACCCTCGACGGCACCGCGACCCCGATCGCCGACGACGCCGCCAGCCTGATCACCCAGTAGCGCCCACCACCGACGGGATCGCGCAGCCGCGGCCGGCCGTGCTATCCCGACGGGGTGCCGGCCGAGGGCATCCATCTCACCGCGCTGCGCGAGGCGCTGGCCGCGCCCGGCCTGGGCGCGAGCGCTCGCCGTCGCATCGTCCGCGCCGAGGACGCGGCCCGGCTCGGCGCGCTGCTGGTCGACCTGCCCTACTTCGATCACTACCTCGGCGAGGTGGTCCGCTACGCGCTGGGCGTCACCGCTCGGCCGTCGCCGTGGGGCGCGCTGCTCCACGACGGCGGCGCGGTCGCGCTGCTCGGCGGGCTGCTCGACGTCGCCCGGGCCGAGCCCGAGCCCACGGTCGGCGCGATCGCGCTCGGCCTGGCCTCGCACCTGGCGATCGATCGCGCGCTCCACCCGCTGGTCAACGCGCTGGCCCGCGCCCACCCCCACGGCGACCTCGCCAGCTCGCACCGCGAGGTCGAGAAGTTCCAGTCGATCTGCTTCCACGAGGCCTACCTCGGCCGCGATCTGATGGGCGACCCCGGCATCAGCCGCCACCTCACCATCGAGCTGGTCGGCGCGCTCGATCGCCCGGCCCTGGCCCGGCCGATCCTGGCCGCCTTCGCCGCCGCGTTCGGCCGCGCGCCGTCGGCCCGCGAGCTGGCCCGGCTCGGCCGCGGCTACCGCGCCCACACCCGCCTGCTCGGCTCGCGGCTCGGCCGCCGGATCGCGCCGCCCGCGGCCAAGGACGCCGCCCGGCCGCGCTACCTCCACGGCGCGTGGGGCACCTTCGCCGATCACCTGGCCAGCGCGGTCACCGCGTCGCTGCCGGTCATCGACGCCGCCGCCGCGGTGCTCGACGCCGATCGGGGCGACGTCGCCGCCGCCCACGCCGCCCTCGCCCGGGTGCTGCCGGCCGGCACCATCGATCCGGCCGGCGACGACGTCGACCTCGGCCGGCCGTTCGTGGTCGAGCTGCCGCGCGGCGGCGCCGCGGCGCCGGTCGACGCGGCGTGACCACCTCGGCGCTCTACCGCGGGCACCTGGTCCACGTCCGCACCGACGCCCACGCCCGCCGGTTCCGCTACCCGATCTGCGTCGCCGCGCTCGATCTCGCCGCGCTCGATCGGCTCCACGCCCGGCTGCGGCTGTTCTCGTACAACCGCCGCAACCTGTTCTCGCTCCACGATCGCGACTACGGCCAGGCCGACGACCCGGCCCTCGACCTGCGCGGTCGCCACCGCGCCGTGCTCGCCGCCCACGACCTGCCGACGCCGGCCCGGACCACGCTGGTCACCCAGCTCCGCACCGCCGACTACGTCTTCAACCCGGTCAGCTTCTTCCTCGGCCACGATCGCGCCGACCGGCTCGAGACCGTGGTCGCCGAGGTCAACAACAACTACGGCGGCCGCCACCGCTACGTGCTCGGGCCCGATCAGCGCCAGCCCGACCGGCCGGGCCGGGCCCGGTTCGTGGTCGACAAGACGTTCTTCGTCTCGCCGTTCATCCACGGCCCCGCCCGCTACCAGTTCGGGTTCGCCGACCGCGGCGCCGACGCCGCCGGCCTCGACATCCGCATGGACGTCGCCCGCCCCGATCAGCCGCGCCCGTTCTTCGTCGCCCACCTGCGCGGCGACCGTCGGCCGCTGACCGATCGCGCGCTCTTGGCCGCCGCGGTCCGCTACCCGCTGATGTCGGTCCAGGTCATCGCGCTCATCTACGGCGAGGCCCTGCTCGCTCACGCCCGCGGCGTCAGCTTCCGCCGGCCCGGCCCCGACCACGCGCCGACGTAACCGACGGCCGCCGCGGACGTCCAAGGCGTCCATGGCCAGCCTCCCCACCGCCGTCGACGCCACGGCCCCGACGCCGTCGGAGGTTCCGCGCTACGCTGGGCCGACGTTGTCCAGGGCTCCCGACGTCGCGCACCCGCTGATCGCGCCGATGCCGCGGCTGATCGGCCCGGTCCGGACGCTGGCCCGCCACCTGATCGTCGCCGCGGTCCGGCGCGGCTGGCGCGGCGGCCGGCTCGACGTCGTGCTGCCCGACGGCCGGGTCGAGGCCCTCGGCGGCGCCGGCCGGCCCGACGCCACCGTCACCGTCTCCGACGACCGCACCTTCGTCCGCATGCTGGTCCGCGGCGAGCTCGGCGGCGCCGAGGCCTACGTCGCCGGCGAGTGGGACGCCGACGATCTGCCGGCGGCGCTCCGGCTGTTCCTGCGCGCGACCGGCGCCCGCGGCGTCGAGTCGCCGCTCACCGCGCTGGCCCGGCTGCCGACCCTGCGGCGCCACCGGCGCGCCGCCAACGACCGGCCCGGCAGCGCCCGCAACATCGCGGCCCACTACGATCTCGGCAACGACTTCTACCGCCTGTTCCTCGACGAGCAGCTGGTCTACTCGTGCGCGATCTGGGAGCCGGGTGACGACCTCGCCGCCGCCCAGGCCCGCAAGCTCGAGCGACTGTGCGCGCGGGCCGAGCTGCGGGCCGGCGATCGCGTGCTCGAGATCGGCTGCGGCTGGGGCGGGCTGGCGATCCACGCCGCCCGCACCCGCGACGTCCGGGTCACCGGCATCACCGTGTCGCCGGCCCAGCTCGCGCTCGGCCAGGCCCGGGTCCGGGCCGCCGGCCTCGCCGACCGGGTCGAGCTCCGGCTGTGCGACTACCGCGACGTCACCGGCGTCCACGACGCGATCCTGTCGTGCGAGATGCTCGAGGCGGTCGGGCTCGAGTTCCTGCCCGGCTACTTCCGCCAGGTCGCGGCCCGCCTCCGGCCCGGCGGCCGGGCGGTGATCCAGTCGATCACGATGCCCGACGATCGCTTCGACGCCTACCGGCGCTCGGTCGACTGGATGCAGACCTACATCTTCCCCGGCGCGCTGATCCCGTCGCTGGGCGCGATCCGCCAGGCGCTGATCGGCAGCGGCCTCACCCTGGCGTCGGTCGAGGACATCGGCCCCGACTACGCGCCGACCCTGCGGGCCTGGCGCCAGCGCTTCACCGCCGCGCTGCCGGCCGTCCGCCGCCTCGGCTTCGACGCGCCGTTCATCCGCACCTGGATGATGTACCTGGCCTTCTCCGAGGCCGCGTTCGCCGAGCGCACCCTCGCCGACCACCAGCTGGTGCTGGTCCGCCAGGGCTGATCGCGGGCGCGGATCGACTATCCTGCCGGGTAGTGGATCCGACCGACGACACGGTGCTGGCCGACGACGAGGGCGACTCGCCGAGCGCCGACGACGACGACCTGCGCCGCCTGCTCGCCGACGTCGCCGCCGCGCCCGCGCAGGTGCCGCCGGCGGTCGCCGGCGATCGGGTCGGCCGCTACGTGCTGATCCGCAAGCTCGGCGCCGGCGGCATGGGCGTGGTCTTCGCCGCCTACGACCCGCAGCTCGATCGTCGGGTCGCGATCAAGCTCCTGCGCGTCGATCTGGTCGCGTCGTCCGGCTCGGTCCGCGCTCGCGAGCGGACCCTGCGCGAGGCCCGGGCCCTCGCCCGGCTGATCCACCCCGGCATCGTCGCCGTCCACGACGCCGGCTTCCACAAGGGCGAGCTGTACATCGTCATGGAGCTGGTCGAGGGCGAGAGCCTGCGCGACTGGCTCGCCGCCGGCCCGCGGCCGGTCGCCGCCATCGTCGACGTCTTCCGCCAGGCCGCGATCGGCCTGTCGGCGGCCCACGCCCAGCAGATGGTCCACCGCGACTTCAAGCCCGACAACGTGCTGATCGGTCGCGACGGCCGGGTCCGGGTCGCCGACTTCGGTCTGGTCCACATCGCCGACGGCGGGGCCGAGCGGTCACCGGCGGCGGCCGACGACGCGCCCGACGCCCGCGCCACCGTCGTCGGGTCGGCGCCCGGGGCGACCGCCGCCGCCGCCACCACCGCCACCACCGCGGCCGCCGCCAGCCGGTCGGGCGCGGTCACCGTCGGCCTCGGCCGCGCCGCCGCCGCCGCCGCGCTGTCGCCGGCGCTGGCCGCGACCCCGGCGCTGACCGTGACCGGCGCGTTCATGGGCACGCCCGGCTACATGGCGCCCGAGCAGCTCGACGGCGCCGAGGTCGACGCCCGCGCCGATCAGTTCGCGTTCGGCATCACCCTGTGGGCCGCGCTGTACGGCGCGCCGCCGTGGACCGTCGCCGAGCTCGGCCCGCGGCGGGCGGCGATGGCGGCCGGCCCGCCGCCCGATCCGGAGACCGCCCGCGCGGTGCCGACCTGGCTACGGGCGGTGGTCCGCCGGACCCTGGCGCCGGCGCCCGCCGACCGCTTCCCGACCATGACCGCGGTGGTCGCCGCGATCGATCGCGGCCTGGCGCGCCGGCGCCGGATCACCACCGCGGTCGCCGGCGTCACCATCACCGGCGTGGTCGCCGCCGCGCTCGCGGTCGGCGCCTTGCGCGAGCGCGGGCCCGAGCCGTGCGGCGGGGGCCGGGCGCTGATCGGCCAGGTGTGGAACCCGGGCCGGGCGGCCGAGGTCCGAGCCCGGCTCGCCGGTCGCGGCCTCGACCTGCGGGCGATGCAGCCGTTGCTCGGCCGGCTCGACGGCTACGCCCGCGACTGGGCCGCCGATCACCGCGCCGCGTGTCGCGCGACCCGGGTCGATCGCGCCCAGACCGAGCAGGTCCTCGATCAGCGGATGGCCTGCCTCGATCGGGCGCGGGCCTCGCTCCGCGCCGTGGTCGGCGCCCTCGCCGACGGCCGGCTCGACGATCCTGGCCGGCGCGGGCTGGCCGACGATCTGCCGGCGATCGCGGCCTGCTCCGATCGCGAGACCCTCGACGGCGTCGAGGCCCGGCCGGCGGCGGTCGACCAGGCCCGGCTCGAGGCCGCCATCGCCCAGATGCTCGACGCCAAGCTGGCGGTCTACGACGTCGCCCGCGCCGACGCCACCGATCGCTCGGAGGAGGCGCTGCGCCAGGCCCGCGCCACCGGCTGGGCGCCGCTGGTCGCCGACGCCGCGCTGATCCACGGCGAGCTGCTCCGGCAGCGCCAGCGCTACGATCAGGCCCGCCCGTTCTACGACGAGGCCCTGCGCGAGGCGCTGCGCGGCAGCCCGCCCCGGGTCCAGGCCGAGATCATGGCCAGCCTCGCCTACCTCGAGCTCCTGCGCGACGACCACGCGCTCGCCCAGGCCTGGATCGATCGAGCGATGGCGCTGAGCTCGCGCCTCCACCGCCCGGCCGAGCTCGAGCTCTTGATCCTCGACGACGCGTTCGCGATCGCGCTGGCCACCGGCGACCCGACCCGGGCCAAGGCGTTCGCCGAGCGCGAGGTCGCGCTGGCCTCGGCGGCCGCGCCGCCCGACGACCACCGGCTGGCCGACGCGCTGCTCGATCTCGGCCGCCTCGCCTCCGACGAGGGCCGCTACGCCGACGCGGTCGCGACCATCGACCGCGCGCTCGCGGTCGGCCGCGGCGCCCTCGGCGACGACACGCCCTGGCAGGCGGTCGGCCTCCAGGCCGAGATCGAGCCGCTGATCGCGCTCGGCCGGACCCGCGACGCCAGGACCGCGGTCGAGCGGGCGATCGCGGTTCGCCGCCCGGTCTTCGGCCCCGACGACGCGTTCGCGGCCGAGCTCTACACCTTGCTCGGCGCGATCGCCCAGCGCCACGGCGACCTCGCCGGCGCCCGCGCCGCCTACGAGGGCTCGGTGCCGCGGGCGATCGCGACCCACGGCGCCGACGCCACCGCGACCGCGATGGCGATCGCCAACCTCGCCATGATCGACGCCGAGGCCGGCGACTTCGCCCGGGCCGAGACCGGCGCGCTGCAGGCCCAGGGCATCTTCGAGCGCAAGCTCGGCGCCGGCGCGCCGGAGCTCATCAACGTGCTGGTCCTGCGGGCCTACGCCGCCCGCGGCCAGCGCCGGTTCGCCGACGCCCGCGGCCACCTCGAGCGGGCCCACGCGATCGCCGCCCGCGCCCTCGGCGCCGACCACCCCGACACCGCCAACATCGAGGTCGAGCTCGGCCACACCGACCGGCTCGAGGGCCGCCGGCCGGCGGCGATCGCGCGCTACCAGGCGATCGTCGGCCGCGCCGATCTGCCGCCGCCGATGATCGCCGAGGCCGGCTTCGGCCTGGCCCAGGCCGCGTGGGACCAGGGCACCCACGGCCCGGCCCGGGCGGCGGCCGAGAACGCCAGCAACACCTACCTGCTGCTCGGCGACGACTTCGCCGGCAAGCGGGCCGAGGTCGAGGCCTGGCTGGCCGCTCACCCGCCCGAGTAGACGGTCCAGCGCTTGACCGCGATCGGCGCCGGCAGCGCCTTCGAGACGTACGTGTCGTCCTCGATCGGCGCGCCCTGCGCGGCCAGCCAGGCGGCGACGCCGGGCGCGCCGTAGGTCGCCCCCGCCATCGCGATCTGCCACGACTCGGCCAGCGCCTGCAGCTTGGCGGCGACGTTCACCGTGCTGCCGAAGTAGTCGATGTTGGCGTTGAGCTTGACCGCGATGCACGGCCCGGTGTTGAGCGAGATCCGCAGCCGGGCCACCGAGTCGGTGCATCCGGGCGGGAACCGATCGTGGATCGCCTTGCTGCAGCGGACCGCGTCGAGCGGATCGTTGAACGCCGCCATCGCCGCGTCGCCGATGGTCTTGACCACCGCGCCGCGGTGGGCGGTGATCAGCGCGAACACCGCGTCGAAGTGACGGCGGACCTCGACGAACGCCGCCGGATCGCCGCGGTCGGCGTACAGCGCGGTCGAGCCGACCATGTCGGTGAACAGGATGGTCTGCTCGCCGACCGCCAGCCGGACGTCGGCGCCCAGGTACTCCTCGGCGAACAGGTCGCGGAACTCCTGGAACGACAGCAGCCGGCCGGGCCGCAGCGCGACGTCGCTCCACTGGGCGTCCTCGATCACGAACATCGCGTCGTGGCCGAGGTCGTTGCGCAGGGTCACGGTCGGGCCGGGCGCGACCGCGCGGCTGATCGGGCCGGCGCTGGCCGGCCACTCGACCCGGGCCTCGCCGCTGGCGGCGACGTCGAGGAAGCCGTGGCGGTCCTCGCCGTGCAGCCGGGCCCGGTAGCGGCGCGGCGCCAGCGCCGGCGCGACCGCGATGACCTCGCCGGGCGCGACCGCGCGCTGGACCCGGATGTGGTCCTTGTGGGCCGGCTCGGCGCTGCAGAAGTGGTGCTCGGCGACCACCCGGATCGAGGGGTGGACGCGGAAGGTGATCTCGATCGCCTCGACGCTGTCGGTGGCGAAGTGGATCGCGCACGCCGGGCACGCGGCGGCGGCGACGACGTCGCCGAGCCGGGCCATGCCCTCGGCGTCGCGGCAGTGGGGGCAGACCACGTCCCACGACAGCTGGAGCAGCCCGGCCCGGGTCGCGTGCAGGAACACCCGCAACACCGCGTCCTCGTCGAGCCCCCAGGCCCGGGCCCGGGCCCGGACCTGGATGCGGTGGAGGTCGAGATCGTCGGCGGTGGTGATCCACTCGCACAGCCGTTCGATCGCGGCGCGGTCGAGGTCACCGGCGAGGAGCTCGCCGCGGATGCGGTCGAGCCGGGCCCGGGCCTCGGGCGCCAGCGGCGGCGGCGCCATCACCAGCGCGGCCGGCGTCACCGCCGTCATCTGCCGATCGAGCTCGGCCAGCACCCGGCGGTAGGTCCGCTCCAGCGACGGGAAGCCGAGCCGGATCGCGGTCCGGCCGATCACCCCGCGGGGCAGGAACGAGAAGTAGGCGGTGAAGCGCGCGCCGCCGCCCGGCAGCGGGGTGACCCGCTGCACGCCCTGCATCACCTTCATGAAGCCGCGCTGGTAGACCCGCACGCACTCGAGCCACTCGCCGGCCACCCAGTTCCACGGCAGCTCGCGCCAGACGTGGCGGACGCCGCCCGGCCTCGACCAGCCCCAGCGCTCGGCGCCGCGATCCTCGAAGTGCATCTCGGCGGTGCCCAGCGCCCGGTTGAGCCGCGAGGTGTCGGCGGTGATCCGCCAGACGTCGGCCGGCGACGCCTGGAGATCGAAGTGCCAGAGGTAGGTCAACCGGCGGCCGTCGCCCCAGCGCGCCGGCCACGGGTGGAGCGCGGCCACCTCGGCCTCGGTCAGCGCCGGCGGCGCCGGCGCCGGTCCGGTGAGCGTGTTGCTCGCGGTCATCGTCGCCCGTCCGTTGCTACGAGCGAGCGACGCCGGCGGATCGCGGGCCCGGCGGTCGGCGCGATCCGGATCGCCGCCCGACCGCGACCGGCGGTGCTGCTACAGTGGCTGGCGAGGAGCGCGCCCATGGCCCACACCCACTATCGCAGCTGCACCCTGTGCGAGGCTACGTGCGGCGTCGCGATCGAGGTCGAGGGCGACCGGGTGGTCGCGATCCGCGGCGATGAGGCCGATCCGTTCTCGCGCGGCTACCTCTGCCCCAAGGCGACCGCGCTGGCCGACCTCCACCACGACCCCGACCGGCTGCGGCAGCCGCTGGTCAAGGACGGCGCCGGCTGGCGCGAGGTCGGCTGGGACGCGGCGCTCGACCTGGTCGGCGACCGGCTGCGGGCGATCCGCGCCGACCACGGCGCCGACGCGGTCGGCGTCTACCAGGGCAACCCGACCGCCCACAACCTCGGCCTGATGACCCACGGTCAGCTCCTGCTCCGCCGGCTCGGGACCCGCAACGCCTACTCGGCGACGTCGCTCGATCAGCTCCCGCACATGCTGGCCGCGATGGCGATGTTCGGCGATCAGCTGCTGATGCCGGTGCCCGACGTCGATCGGGCCGACGTCATGCTGATCCTCGGCGCCAACCCGGTGGTGTCGAACGGCAGCATCATGACCGCGCCCGACATCAAGGGCCGGCTGGCCGCGATCCGGGCCCGCGGCGGCCAGGTGATCGTCGTCGATCCGCGGCGGACCGAGACCGCCGCGCTGGCGTCGCGCCACGTCTTCATCCGGCCCGGCGCCGACCCGCTGCTGCTGCTGTCGATGCTGCAGGTGGTCTACGCCGAGGGCCTGACCCGACCGGCCGCCTACCTCGACGACGTCGAGCGGCTGGGCGCGCTGGTCGCCGGCTATCCGCCGGAGGCGACCGCGGCCGCCACCGGCATCGAGCCGACGGTGGTGCGCGAGCTGGCCCGCGCCCTGGCCGGCGCCGAGCGCGCCGTCTGCTACGGCCGGCTCGGGGTCTGCACCGCCGAGCTCGGCGGCCTGGCGGCGTGGCTGATCTACGCGCTCAACGCCGTCACCGGCCACCTCGACACCCCGGGCGGCCTGATGTTCACCACCCCGGCGATCGACGCCCTGCCGCTGGCCCGCCATCTCGGGTTCGACAACGGCCTCGGCCGCTGGCGCAGCCGGGTCCGCGGCCTGCCCGAGTTCGGCGGCGAGCTGCCGGCGGTGACCATGGTCGACGAGATCGAGACCGCGGGCGAGGGCCAGCTCCGCGCGCTCATCACCTGCGCCGGCAACCCGGTGCTGTCGACGCCGGGCGGGCGCCGCCTCGACCGCGCCCTGGCCGGGCTCGACTTCATGGTCTCGATCGATCCCTACCTCAACGAGACCACCCGGCACGCCCACGTCATCCTGCCCCCGACCAGCGTGCTCGAGCGCGATCACTACGACGTCGCGCTGGCCAGCTTCGCGGTCCGCAACGTCGCCCGCTACGCGCCGCCGGTGTTCGAGCGCGGCCCCGATCAGCGCCACGACTGGGAGATCTGCGCCGAGCTGGCGGCCCGGCTGTTCGCGCCGGCCGGCGTCACCCGCCGGCTGGCGACCCGCGCCCTGCGCCGCGCCCTGCTCGCGCTGCCACCGGCCCGGCTGCTGGCCGGCCTGCTGCGGACCGGGCCCCACGGCCTGCGCCGGGGCAAGGCCGGCCTGTCGATGGCGGCGCTGCGGGCGGCGCCCCACGGCCTCGACCTCGGGCCGCTCGAGCCGCGCCTGCCCGGGCGCCTGCGCACCGACGATCGCCGGGTCCGGCTGGTGCCCGCGCTGTACCTCGCCGACCTGCCCCGGCTCGACGCCCGGCTGGCGACCTGGTCGCGGCCGCGCCCGCCCGGCGAGCCGGCGCCGCTGACGCTGATCGGTCGGCGCCACCTGCGCAGCAACAACTCCTGGCTGCACAACAGCGCCCGGCTGGTGAAGGGCAAGCCGCGCTGCACGCTGCTCATGCACCCGCGCGACGCCGCCGATCGCGGCCTCGCCACCGGCGACGACGTCCGGCTGCGCTCGGCGGCCGGCGAGGTCGTGGTCCCGGTCGAGGTGTCCGACGAGCTGATGGCCGGCGTGATCAGCCTGCCGCACGGCTGGGGCCACGATCGCCCCGGGGTCCGGCTCGGCGTCGCCAGCGCCCACGCCGGGGTCAGCGTCAACGACGTCACCGACCCCGGGTTCGTCGACGAGCTGAGCGGCACCGCCGCGCTGTTCGGGCTGGCGGTCACCGTCGAGCGGGCGGTGGCCCAGGCGGTGGCGACGCCGCCGGCGACCGCCGAGGCGGGCGCGCCGTGACCGGCGCCGCCACGCCGTTCCAGCGCCTCGGCGGCGACGCGCTGCGCGCGATCATCGTCGACTTCTACGACCGGGTGTTCGCCGACGTGATGATCGGCTTCGTCTTCGCCGGCAAGGACCGGGCCCGGCTGATCGACAAGGAGTGGGAGCTCGCCGCCCGCATGCTCGGCGCCGACGTCCGCTACACCGGCAAGTCGATGCCCGAGGCCCACCGCCGGGTGCCGATCACCGGCGGCCACTTCGATCGCCGCACCCAGATCCTGCGCGAGACCCTGCACGATCACGGCGTCGCCGCCGACATCCGCGACGCCTGGCTCGGCCACGTCGACGCGATGCGCGCCCAGATCACCGCCGATCGCGGCAGCGAGTGCGATCACGACGCCGCCGCGACCCGCACCACGGTCGAGCCGGCGCCGACCGGGCCGATCCGGCTGGGTCGCCGCTGACCGCCCCGCCCCTGCCGCACACCGCCCGCGCTCGCCTCGTACAAAGGACCCGCCGATGACCGCCGCCTTCACGCTCGCCCCCGTCCGCAAGACCGTCACGGTCGTCGCGCCGCGCGAGCGGGCGTTCCAGATCTTCACCGGCCGCATGAGCGCGTGGTGGCCGTTGACCAGCCATCACATCGGCGCCGCGGTCGCGACCGCGGCGGTGATCGAGCCGTTCGCCGGCGGCCGCTGGTTCGAGCGCGACGACGATGGCAGCGAGTGCAACTGGGGCCGGGTGATCGCCTGGGAGCCGCCGACCCGCCTCCTCCTCGACTGGCAGATCACCGCCGACTGGCGCTTCGACGGCGAGCTCCACACCACCGTCGAGGTCCAGTTCATCGCCCTCGACGACCGCCACACCCGGATCGACCTCGAGCACCGCGACCTCCACGCCTACGGCGCTCGCGCCGCCGAGATGCAGGGCGGCCTCGACTCGCCCGGCGGCTGGACCGGCCTGCTCGCCGCCTTCGCCGCCGCCACCTGATCGTCGGACGGGGCGGCTGGCGTGGCCCAGCCCGCGCCGCCGGCCGCCGGCGTGGCCGAGCGCACGTCGGCCGGCAGCGATGCGCTCGATCGCGCCCCGGCGGCGCCGACCGGGTGCACCATCGGGCCACCATGCGCACGCTCGCTGCCTTCACCGTCGCCGCCGTCCTCGCCGCGCTGCCGGCCTGCAACTCGGGCTACATCCCGCAGGCCCGCGGGCGGGTCGCGATGATCATGCAGGGCGGCGGGCAAGTGTACGTCCGCGACGGCCAGATCTACCGCCATGGCTTCCTCGGCAGCGGCCTGCGGCGCGCGGTCGCCGGCAACCCCGCCGCCGAGCGCGCCGCCCGCGAGTACCACGATCGGCAGAAGGACGGCCTCTTGCTCAGCACCGCCGGCCTGATCTGCTCGATGGTCGCCGCCGCCCGGATGGGGGTCGAGCTCGACGCCCGCAACAACGACGGTAGCTCGGGCAACGACGTGCCGACCGCGGCCTGGGTGTCGCTCGGCTGCCTCGCCGCCAGCATGGTCGGCGTCGGCTACATCGTCTCGGCCGAGCCGTATCGCTACGACGCGATCAACATCTTCAACGACACCACCCCGGCCTGGACCCCGAGCGCGCCCGGCCAGATCACCCAGCGCGCCGACGCGCCGACGCTGCGGATGCGCTGACTCACGTCGATCGGGTCGTCAGCGCGTCGCGCAGCCGGCGCAGCCCCAGCTCGGTCTTGGCGTCCTCGAGCTCGCCGGCGACACAGGCCGCGATCGCGGCGTCGAGCTCGAGCCAGCGGGTGGTCGCGCCCTCCTCCATCGGCGAGCCGTCGCCAGCCAGCGCGCCCTGGGCGGCCGGGTCGACCTCGACCGCGACCAGGTGGAACTTCTCCGCCATCGCCCCCGGGCTGGGGAAGGTGCCGGCGCCGAGCCGGGTCACCGCCGCCGGATCGACCACGAAGCCGGCCTCCTCGAGGACCTCGGCCGCCGCCCGCGCGCGCAGCCCGGCCTCGCCGTGATCGTCGGTCTCGATGATGCCGGCGACCAGCTCGGTCAGCCACGCCCGCGGCCCGCGCTCGGGCACCGGCGCCGCCGCCGGATCGCGCCCGAACCACAGCGGCGGCCGCAGGCACTCGCGCACCAGCACGCCGACGGTGCCGTCGGGCCGTCGGCACCAGATCGCGACCACCACCGCGTCGAGGCCGTACGGCCGGACGACGAAGTCGCACAGGTAGCCGCGCGACGTGGTGCCGTCGGCGCGGCGGTTGCGCAGGTGGAGGCGGCGGATGGCGAGGAAGCCGCCGTCACGCGCCACCACCTGATCGCCATCGATCTCGAACGGGGAGTCGGGTGCGTTCATCGACCGCTACTGTCGTCGGCGCCGGGCCGGGGGGGAAGCCCCGGATCCACCTTGAGGTGACCGCGCCACCGCGCGTACCCTGCCGGCATGGGGATGAGTCATCGCGTGCGTGGTGTCCTGATCGCGGGCCTGTCGATCGCGCTGCCGCTGGCGCTCGTCGCCTGCAGCGGCGACGACGGCGCCAGCCCCGACGCGGCGGTGTGCGCGCCGGTCGACGACGGCAACGAGTGCACCGCCGACGTCTGTCGCGACGGCGACCCGGTCCACGACCCGGTCACCCCCGGCACCCCGTGCGCGACCGGCTCGTGCAGCGCCGCCGGCACCTGCGCGCCGGCCACCTGCACCGACACCTTCACCAACGGCGACGAGACCGACGCCGACTGCGGCGGCGGCACCTGCCCGACCTGCGCCGCCGGCGACGCCTGCGACCGCGGCGCCGACTGCGCCAGCGGCGTCTGCACCGGCATGATCTGCCAGCCGGTCCGCTGCGGCGACGGGGTGATGCAGGCCGGCGAGATGTGCGACGACGGCAACGACACCAACGGCGACGGCTGCGACGACGGCGCCGGCGACGCCTGCCGCGCCACCGGCTGTGGCAACGGCGTGGTCACCGCGCCCGAGGTCTGCGACGACGGCAACGCCGCCAACGCCGACGGCTGCGACAACAACTGCACCCCGAGCGGCTGCGGCAACGGCGTCCGCGCCGGCGCCGAGGCGTGCGACGACGGCAACGCCGCCAGCAACGACGGCTGCAGCATGACCTGCGCGCGCGAGCCCGGCTACACCTGCACCGACGTCGTGCCCAACGTCTGCACCACCACCTGCGGCGACGGCGTCCGGGCCGGGGTCGAGGGCTGCGACGACGCCCCGCCGGCCGAGAACGGCGACGGCTGCAGCATCAACTGCACGGTCGAGACCGGCTACACCTGCTCGATGGCGACGCCCAACGTCTGCACCTCGATGTGCGGCGACGGCGTGGTCGCCAGCAACGAGGGCTGCGACGACGCCCCGCCGGCCGAGAACGGCGACGGTTGCAGCATGGCCTGCACGGTCGAGCCCGGCTTCGCCTGCGCCGGATCGCCGTCGATGTGCGTGCGGCGGTGCGGCAACGGCACCGTCGACGCCGGCGAGCAGTGCGACGACGCCAACCAGGTCGCGGGCGACGGCTGCAGCAACGCCTGCGCGTTCGATCTCGGCTGCGGCGCCGGCGAGCAGCAGCGGGTCGCCAGCGCGACCCCGGCCCTGCTCATCCCCGACAACGATCCGGTCGGGGTCCGCAGCCCGGTCACCGTGGTCGGCGGCGGCGCCGTCACCCGGGTGGTCGCGTACGTCGGCAGCATCACCCACTCCTTCGACGGCGATCTCGATCTCGCGCTGATCAGCCCGACCGGCCTGACCCGCGAGCTCGCCATCCGCCGCGGCGCCGAGGGCGACAACTACCGCCAGACCTTCTTCACCGATGCCGCCGCGACCACGATCGCGGCCGGCGTCGCCCCGTTCACCGGCCGGTTCAAGCCCGACCAGTCGCTGACCGCCACCGCCGGCGTCGACTTCACCGGCGGCAACGGCGCCGGCACCTGGAACCTGCGCGTCTTCGACGCCGCCAACCAGGACGAGGGCACCCTCGACGCCTGGAGCCTGGTGATGTGCGTCAACCCGACCGCCCCGTTCTGCGGCGACGGGATCCGCAATGGCGCCGAGGAGTGCGACGACGGCAACGCGATCGACAACGACGCCTGCAGCAACCTGTGCCGCGTGACCATGGGCTGCGGCAACGGCGCGCTCGACGTCGGCGAGCAGTGCGACGACGACAACCTGGCCAGCGGCGACGGCTGCAGCGCCGCCTGCCAGGTCGACATCACCTGCCCGGCCGGCCAGACCCCGGTCGTGCTCGGCCACGCCGGCGGCCTCGCCATCCCCGACAACGATCCGGCCGGCGTGTCGGCCCCGGTCACCGTCGTCACCGTCGGCGCGGTCACCCGGGTGACCGCGGTCATCACCGGCCTCACCCACACCGCCGACGGCGATCTCGACATCACGCTGCTCGGCCCGGCCGGCGTCCGCCGCGAGCTGTCGACCGACAACGGCGGCGTCGGCGACAACTACGCCGGCACCCAGCTCGACGACGCCGGCGCCACCGCGGTCACCGCCGCCGCCGCCCCGTTCACCGGCCGCTTCACCCCCGAGCAGTCGCTGTCGACCACCGCCGGCGTCGACTTCCTCCGCAGCCGCGCCGCCGGCGTCTGGTCGCTGCGGGTGGTCGACGACACCGCCACCGAGACCGGCACCCTCGGCCGCTGGACCCTGGCCGCCTGCGTCGACCCGGCCGCGACCTTCTGCGGCGACGGGGTCAAGAACGGCAACGAGGAGTGCGACGACGGCAACACGGTCGACGCCGACGCCTGCAGCAACCTGTGCCAGATCGCGACCGGCTGCGGCAACGGCGTGCTCGACGTCGGCGAGCAGTGCGACGACGACAACCTGACCGCCGGCGACGGCTGCTCGCCGACCTGCGCGCCCGACATCGCCTGCGGCCCCGGCCAGCAGGTGGTGATCGTCAGCCACCCGGCCTCGGCGGCCATCCCCGACGATCCGGCCGGCCTGCTCAGCACCGTCGCCGTCGCCAGCCCGGGCCTGGTCCGGCGCGCGATCGCGATCGTCAACGTCACCCACGCCGACGACGCCCAGCTCGACCTGTTCCTCGAGTCGCCGCGCGGCGTCCAGCACGACCTGTCGAGCGACCAGGCCGGCGCCGGCTACCGGGCGACGATCTTCAGCGACAGCGCCGCGACGTCGATCGTCGCCGGGGTCGCGCCCTACACCGGCGCGTTCCAGCCCGAGCAGCCGATCTCGACCGCGGCCGGGTTCGCCGATCAGCAGGCCGAGGGTACCTGGTACCTGCGGGTCAGCGACGACACCGTCGGCACCGCCGGCACCCTCGACGGCTGGAGCCTGGCCCTGTGCGTCGACGCCGCCGCCGGCGCGACCCGGTGCGGCAACGGCGTGGTCGAGACCGGCGAGACCTGCGACGACGGCGCGGTGGTGGCCGGCGACGGCTGCAGCCCGACCTGTCAGCTCGAGCTCGGCTGCGCCGGCGGCCAGACCGCGGTCGTGGTCAGCGCCGCCGA
>Ga0075163_10006092_pt1 | contig 16003 bp, 16 predicted proteins | sample JI1023141ADNA_FD_71478 | JGI IMG/M metagenome (GOLD analysis project Ga0075163, IMG submission 71478) | Wastewater effluent complex algal communities from Wisconsin, to seasonally profile nutrient transformation and Carbon sequestration -... | ecosystem: Engineered > WWTP > Effluent > Algae...
GATGCGACTTTTAATCGACCGGTACAAAACAACCCCAACATCCCTGAAAAAATGGACATAACGTCTATTTCATCGGCTGTAATTAAGCCCCCTAAAAATAATACTAATGGACCTTGATAAGACTGCTTTAATGAGCTGATATTGCCTGTCATAAGTGCCAGTCTTTTCACTGAAACGCGTAATTCTTTACCTGTGATATTGCCCCGTAGATATGCTCTGCGTGCCTTCAAATATAGATGGTCAGCATCTACTGAACTTCCAGGTAAAAGTCTTGCACTACCTGCGAGTTCTGTGTTTAAGGTCTTGGCTTTTATTTGAGCATTTTTCTCGAGACGCCATGAATGACCTCTTATTGAGAGGGTGGCCTCTGGTATTTGCGTTAAACCAGATTGACTAAGCTTATGGGCTTTAATCTCTAAATTGACGGTTGATAATAAAAAGGTTAAAAGCTTAGCGTCTATTGCTGTCATTAGAACATCAAGACGGTCTTGTTTGTAATGTAAAAAAGATACGTTTCCCTTCAGTTTTAGATTTTTAGCATTAAGTCTTACATGAGTATCAACAAAAGTGACCAATCCTGAGATAGATAGTGACTCCGCGCTCAACGAAAACATAGAAGCATTTATAGAAGGCTCTATTGCCTGTTCACATCGTTTGACAAAACCTGGCTTAAATGTGCCGGGTTTAGCGCTTAAAACCTTGGCGCTTAGATATTTTGCAAGCGCCATTTTTTGAGGTTTATAAGGTTTTAAATAGGGTCTATTAGGTGCTGTTGGTAAATTATATAATGCATCAATAAATTCACTTGGAAGGGTAACTTTAAAACCCTCAACCATTACATTGGGATCGCTTGCAATACGGCCTTTTAGGTTGGTCTCAAATGTACCCTTACATGCTACATCACCCCTTGTTACAAGCGTACAATGTTTACTTGTAGACATCATATGCATCTGAAATTGCGTATGCAGGGCTATATATAATCCTTTTCCCAATTTAATCTCAGGGGCAATGATAAGCCATTTTTTTGTACTGAATTGACCTTTCTGATGTATTGATTTTGAGAAATATTGATTGATAGTGGCTGCGTGCGTGATGGTGTTCTGGTTTTTATCTGTCCATCTGCAGCCTAAAAGCGTGAGTTCCTCTTTAGCAACAGTCGCGCCTTGGTTAATGGCTGTCTCACTGACGATTAATATTTGTTGTGCATCACAATCTGCACTTTTACATAAATAGGGTTGGCAGAGCTCTATGGTCTCTACTGCTTTTAAATCGCTTTCAAGTAACGTTGTTTCTTGGCTATAAAAGGTGATGGCATGCGCTGTGATGGGTGCGGTCGTTCGAATGCTTTTTGCGAAAACTTGCAGCGTTTTTTGGGTCTTTAATTGCCCCCTAAAAACAACGGGGTCGTCACTTACTATCACAATGTTGCAGTCATTTGGTAATGATGAAATTTCAAGCGGTTTAAAAGGATAAATAACTAAAGTATTATCACCCCAAACAGCTTTTGCAACACAGCTATTATTTTGGTATAGCGATAATAACGATTTACTTTTAATAACAGATGTTATGGCATGTAAATCCAAATTGGGCACGAGACCACTGTTAAGTACCTCAATATTGTTATCAAATACAGCTTGAAATTGTGTAAAGAGCAAGGATTTTTGCAAATTAAGACGCATTTTATTGTCATCAACCTGCAATTGCTTTAACGCTAATTGCACACAAATTTCTGCATGAAAATCTAGTTGATGTGCTGCAATATCGCTTAAGTCTTGCTGATTAAGACAGTTGAGCGGCACATAAGCACCTTGATAATAAACGCGTGTATTAAGAAACGTTTGACTTAATCTCATGTTATTTAAAGTCCAAATCCTGCAGATTTTTTTTGACTTGATGATTCTGCCGCGTACTGTGCAAAAAGAGTGGCCTGTACTGCTGTGACATTAGGTTGTGTATAAGTGCTTGAGAGTGCTTGTATTAACGCTTGGTTGCGCTGTAATTCAAGCGCTAAGGTTTGCGACTGTTTTTTACCACCAACCAAACTATCCTCGAGAAGATCGCATCGACGATTAACTTCGGTTAATTTTCGTACATATACGCGTTCAAAAGCACTTTGGTAGCTAGACAATTGAGGAAAACATCTGTTTTGTTTGACACCTTCATTTATAAATGCCCTGATATCCTCAATTTTTAGCGTTAAAGTTTTTCGACACTCTAGTTCGCCGGCTATTGATTGGCGGGTAACTTCAGTTAAATATTGGCGACAATTTATAATTTTAGACTCAAGCTCTGTATAAAACATACAATCTGATATGGATATCAACTTCTTATTAATGAAGAATGAAATGCTCGCTGGCTTAAGCTTCGGAAGATAGGTTTCAAGTGTTAATAATATTGGTTGAATGTCTTTGGCCGTAAATGACATGATAGTCTCATAGAGATTAATAAAGTACCTGTATGATAAATTATTATGCATAAAAAAATTACCGTATAATTTACGGTAGTTAATTAAAATTGCACTTATTGCTGCGTTTATTTTAGTCATACGCATGGTGGGTTTAAAAAAAATCATGTATAATGTTTTGCAATTTAATGAGCCAGGGGCGCTATCTTGTCTGATACACGTGTTTCCGCTTTAGATTCCCAAGTATTACGCAGTACTTTTATGGCTTGGTTGGTGTGTCTGTCCGCGGGCCTGTTTTTTTTCTATGAGTTTTTTCAACTCAATCTCTTTGATGTGATTAACGAGCCGCTTCGAGATGCGTTTCAGTTAAATGCTTCACAACTAAGTTTTATGTCTAGCACCTATTTATGGGCAGATATCATCTTTTTGGTGCCTGCAGGTCTTATTTTAGATAGATTTTCTGTGCGGACAGTCATTTTGTCGGCCATGTTTATCTGTGTGTTAGGGACTGTTGGGTTTGCAACGACGCAGTCTTTTTGGCTTGCTTCGTTTTTCCATTTTCTTTCTGGTATTGGTAACGCCTTTTGTTTTCTCTCCTGCGTTGTGTTGGTGTCTCGCTGGTTTCCGCCAAGACGTCAAGCGTTGGTGATGGGCATGATTGTCACACTCGCCTTTTTAGGTGGCACGATGGCACATTCGCCGTTAGCCTATTTAAATGACCATTTTGGTTGGCGACATTCATTATTGATTGATGGCGCAGTTGGCGCATTATTATTGCTTTGGATTTATGCGATTGTGAAAGATATGCCGATGGGTGTTGCGCAATCGTTTGTTAAAACGAATACCTCTTTATCCGATACCTTAAAAGTCGCGATTAAAAATCCACAAAATTTATTGACGGGTATTTATACCTCTTGCTTGAATTTACCCATTATGGTGTTGTGTGCTTTATGGGGGGCGAGTTATTTACAAGTCGTTCATCATTTATCCGAAATGTCTGCAAGCCATGTGGTGAGTTTAATTTTTATTGGTAGCATTATCGGCTGTCCATTGGTAGGATTTTTATCTGATAAAATCGGACGTCGTAAGCCTATTATGTGGGTGGGCGCTATTGCCACGCTTTTGATTATGGTGCCTTTATTTACCGGTTATGCGTTATCTGAGTCAATGTTAAGTATTATATTTTTCTCACTAGGGTTTTTCACCAGTGCCCAGGTGATATCCTACCCTTTAATTGCTGAAAGTAACGCCCTAAATAGTACGGGTGCGGCTACATCAATTGCTTCAGTTATCATCATGGGTGGCGGTGGTGTGGGCCAAGTGGTTTACGGTCTTTTGATGCAACATCATGCAGGCAGTGGTGTTGTGAATTATAATCTTGCTGATTTTCAATTTGCGATGTGGATGTTTCCAATTACCGTGCTAGTAGCCATTGCTGCATTGTACTGGACACGTGAAACTCACTGTAAACGAAGTTAAGGGAGTCGTAATGGAGATGACACAAATGAATGTTGGCTATCATGATAATTCGTCACGATGGTTGCCATGGGTGGTTTGCTTTTCAGCGTCTTTGTTTTTCTTTTATGAGTTTATCCAAGGCAATATGTTCGCTTCTATTGCCGACAATATTATGCGAGATTTCCATATTCAAGCCGATAAAATGGCTTATCTGTCTAGTATTTATTATTTTTCAAATGTCATATTTTTGTTGTTTGCAGGCGTGATTCTTGACCGTATGAGCATCAAAAAAGTGATGATTGTGGCGATGACGTTGTGTGTTGCCTCTACGTTTGTTTTAGCATACTCTGAATCTTACTATGTGGCCTTAGCGTGTCGATTTGTGACAGGTATTGGTTCTGCTTTTTGTTTTTTAGGCCCGATTCGCATTGCTTCACGATGGTTTAGCCCTAGTAAAATGGCGATGGTGACAGGGGCTGTTGTGACAATGGCCATGAGCGGGGGGATGCTTGCGCAATACCCTATGACAAGATTGGTTGATATTGAAGGTTGGCGTCATGCGTTAGTTGAGCTTGGTTTAATGGGCGCTATCATGGTTATGGTGATGGTCGTAGGTATTAAAGAAAAGCCCGCGATTAAACATGAACACTCGGATATGGGGTTGATGCAATCCTGGCGTCATGCTTATTTTAATGGTCAAACTATACGAGCTGCAATCTATACAAGCTTATTGAATATGCCGGTGGCGGTTCTTGGTGCAATGATTGGTACGTTGTATTTAATGCAACGGTTGGGCATCAGCAAAGACGAAGCGGCTTGGATTAATTCATTTTTGTTTACAGGGGCTATTGTCGGTGGGCCGATTGTTGGATGGTTTTCTGATAAATGGCAACGCCGTATTTCTCCTATGGTTATGGGTGTTATTATATCGATAGTATTATCATTAGCCATACTTTACTTGCCACTGTCAACGACCATGATGGCTGTGATGTTCTTTTTATTAGGGTTTTTTACTGAAACACAAATCATCAGTTACGCACTGGTCGCTGAAAGCAATCCTGCGGTAATGACGGCAACCGCGTTAAGTGTTATTTCAATTTTAACCCAGGGCGGGTATATGGTTTATCAAAACCTTTTTTCCTGGTTGTTGATGAAACACGGTGAGGTGGTTGTTGTTGATGGGTTGCCTGTTTATTCTTTGGCGGATTACCAATATGCGATATTGATTATTCCAGCCGGCCTTTGTGTCGCGCTCATTGCTTTATATAAACTTCGTGAGACGAGCGGTCATAAGGCGGCTGTTTAATGACAGGACGTGTTTGTATTCTTTTGATGGATTCATTCGGTATCGGTGCAAGTGTTGATGCCACTCGTTATGGTGATGAGGGCGCTAACACTTTTGCAAGCATTGCCAAAGCAAGATTAGCTATTAATAAACCTTTACATATTCCTGAACTAACGAAACTTGGGTTGTATCATGCCGCTATTGCAAGTTCAGGCCTTCCCTTGATTGATTTATCAACGCAACCGATGCCACAGGGCTTATTTGGTTATGCCGTAGAGCAAAGTTTGGGTAAAGATACCCCAAGTGGTCACTGGGAGCTTGCAGGTGTTCCTGTGAGTTTTGAGTGGGGCTATTTTCCTGATGAGCCAAATTGCTTCCCTAAAGCCTTAATCGATGCATTTATTAAAAAAGCTAAGTTACCTGGCGTATTGGGTGAAAAACATGCCTCGGGCACAACCATTCTCGAAGAACTAGGCGTGGCTCATATGAAAACCGGGAAGCCTATCGTTTATACTTCTGGTGATTCGGTATTTCAAATTGCAGCGCACGAAGAGACGTTTGGTTTATCTCGGTTGTATGAGATATGTGAAATCGCTCGAGAGTTGGTTGATGACTATAACATTGGCCGTGTTATCGCAAGACCTTTTGTAGGAGCTTTAGGGCAGTTTAAACGAACGGGAAATCGTCGTGATTATGCAACACCGCCACCTGAAAAAACGTTATTAGACTATTTAAAAGAGGCTGGGCATGAAGTCATTGCCATCGGTAAAATTGCTGATATTTATGCGCATTCAGGCATGACGCAAACCATCAAAGCTGATGGAAATATGGCCTTGTTTGATGCGACTTTAACGGCGATGAAAACAGCACCCAAAGGCGCATTAGTGTTTACAAATTTTGTAGATTTTGATTCATCTTATGGACATAGACGAGATGTCTTAGGTTATGCTGAGGCCTTGGAGGCATTTGATAATCGCTTGCCTGAGTTATTAGCGATTCTTGAACCTGATGATTTAGTTGTTATTGCGGCTGATCATGGCTGCGACCCGACCTTTAAAGGTAGCGACCATACCCGTGAGCATATTCCTGTATTAACTTTTGGCCCTAATATTGCGCCAGGTTTTATTGGGCGTCGTGAAACATTTGCGGATATTGGCCAGACCATTGCTAAATGTTTAAATATCGCCCCTTTATCTCGAGGCGTTTCTTTTTACGCTTAACCCTTGTAATTTCACAATCTATCCCCACCTTTGATTGCATCGATGATAAGAGGATATCGCTTTGGAACAATATCGAGGTACAACTATTTTATCTGTGCGCCGTGGTAAACACGTGGTCATAGGTGGGGATGGACAGGTTACCCTGGGTAATACTGTCATGAAGGGCAATGCCAAAAAGGTTCGACGTTTATATAAAGACAAGGTCATCGCAGGTTTTGCAGGCGGAACGGCTGATGCGTTTACGTTGTTTGAGCGTTTTGAGCGTAAGCTTGAAATGCATCAAGGTCATTTATTACGAGCGGCCGTTGAGCTTGCCAAAGATTGGCGAACCGATAAAATGTTAAGGCGTTTAGAGGCTTTATTAGCGGTTGCTGATAGCAAATCTTCATTAGTGATTACCGGCAATGGCGATGTGATAGAGCCTGAAGAGGGCATTATTGCTATTGGTTCTGGCGGTCCCTTTGCAGAATCTGCCGCACGCGCACTGTTTCATCATACAAAATTATCCGCCCGCGATATTGTTGAAAATTCGCTTAAAGTCGCTGCAGATATTTGTATTTATACCAACCATAACTTCACGATTGAAGCCTTAGATGCTGAAGGTAATTAACCATGACGACAATGACACCCAGAGAAATTGTAAAAGAACTCGACCGATATATTATTGGCCAAGACGATGCCAAACGCGCTGTTGCTATCGCACTTCGTAATCGCTGGCGTCGTATGCAAATCACAGATGAGGCATTACGCAATGAAATTATGCCTAAAAATATTTTAATGATAGGGCCAACAGGTGTTGGTAAAACTGAGATTGCCAGACGCTTAGCGCATTTAGCGGCATCGCCTTTTATTAAAGTTGAGGCCACCAAATTTACAGAGGTGGGTTATGTGGGGCGCGATGTAGATTCCATCCTTCGCGACTTAGTTGATATTGCAGTCAAAAAAGAGCGTGAGCTTGCCGTTAAAAAGGTCGAAGATATTGCTGAAAATGCAGTTGAAGAGCGTATTTTAGATGTCTTGCTGCCACCTGTTAGAGGTGTTCAAGAAAAAGAAGATAATGCAGCCAGACAGTCATTTCGAAAACAATACCGAGAAGGCAAATTAGACGATAATGAGATAGAAATTGAAGTTCAATCAGGGCCCATTGGTGTTGAAATTATGGCGCCACCTGGCATGGAAGACATGACCAATCAATTGACCTCTATGTTTCAGCAAATGGGTAGCAGTCGCACTAAAGAACGTAAAATGACCATTGCTAAAGCTAAAAAAATCTTACGCGAAGAAGAGGCGGCTAAGCTTATTAATGATGAAGATGTTAAAAATCGCGCCATTGAAAAAGTTGAGCAGCATGGCATTGTGTTTATTGATGAAATTGACAAAGTCGCAAGACGTACGGATGGCGTGACTGGCGGTGATGTCTCAAGAGAAGGTGTTCAACGTGATTTACTGCCTTTAATTGAAGGGACATCAGTATCGACTAAATATGGCATCGTAAAATCTGATCATATTTTATTTATTGCCTCAGGCGCCTTTCAGGTCGCAAAGCCTTCTGATTTAATCGCGGAACTTCAAGGTCGTTTACCGATTCGAGTAGAACTTGCTGCCTTAACGGTTGATGATTTTGTGCGTATTTTAAAAGAGCCTGATTATGCCTTAACGATGCAATACCAATCCTTATTATTGACTGAGGGTGTCACCCTTGAGTATGAAGACAGTGGAATACATCGGATAGCCGAGGTTGCATGGACTGTTAACGAGCGTACAGAAAACATTGGTGCTCGTCGTTTATATACGGTTATGGAGCGTTTACTTGAAGTGATTTCTTACGAGGCTTCTGATAAAGCTGGCGAAAAAGTCGTGATTAACAAAGCGTATGTGAATAAATACTTACTTGAACTGGTTCAAGATGAAGATTTAGCGCGGTATGTATTGTAACTGTTATCTTAAAGCTCCCTTCTCCCACCTGTGGGAGAAGGGTTGGGGAGGAGGGCTTCAAGCTTAAGCGCAATCACCGTCACCAACACCAACCCCAAAATAATCACAACATTCACAAAACCATAGTAAATATTATTATGTCCCTGATAAGCAATACTTGCCACTTCTATGAGTAAAGACTGAACTATCATGGCTATCATACTGCAAAGCGCGGATGCTGTGCCTTTGGTAATATCTGTTGCAAAAAGGACAATACGGCTTAAGGGCGCGAGTGCCAAACTCCACCCTGCAAAATAGATAACAAGCCCTGGGATCATGGAAAAAGTGCTGCCATGCATTGATAGCGTCATAAAAAATGAGATTAAAATACCCGTTAAACTGACAATCGTGCCTATTTTAATTAGCCCTTTAATTTCAAAATGATGCGTAAGATGGCGAAGAATAATATTGCCTAAGATACAGGCACCAAAAAGTGGGATTTGCCATAAGGCATAGTCAACGACGGTTAAGCCTTCTTTGGTAATGAGCATAACCGGGGCTAACGCAATCCAGATAATGCCTGGCGCTGAAACCAACCCAATGGCCAAGGTATAAAGCAAAAATCTAGCATTTTTAAGCAGGGCAGTATAGTTAGCCAACATGGTTTTAATATTAAAAGGCATAACGGCATAGTGATGCCCTTCATGGGTTGTTTGGCCTAATGTTTCAGGCATAAATTTAAACAAGCCCCAATAAGTGACTAACGCAAAACCCGCTATCATGATAAAAAGATAATGCCATGAAAAATAATGCACAAAAACAGCCCCTGCCAATGGGCCAAGTAGTGGGGCAATAATCGCAATATTCGCCATGAAAGCGGTGAGTCTTATGGCATCCATTTCAGCAAAAATTTCTTGAATGGTGGCATAACCAATCACAGAAATAAAGCATAACCCCATGCCTTGGAAATAGCGGGCAATCAAAAATTGATTAATAGAAAAAGTATTGGCGATTGCCAAAGTAAAAATAAAAAATAAAAATGCACCTAATAGCATGACAGGGCGCCTGCCATATCTATCTGACAATGGTCCAAGTATTAATTGAAGACTAGCGCCACCTAGAATATAGGCAGTAAGGGATGTCGCGATGTCAGATTCTCTCGCATGAAAGTCTCTAACCACAGAAACCATGGCAGGCATAATCATATCATTGGCGATATAGGTTAAGAATTCATACAATACCAAAAAGCAAGCAAACTGCAGTGCTTGGCGTCTTGTAATGTTAATGAGTGGGTTGGCCATCGTGACATCCTGTTAAAATAGCAATCTATTATACTCTAAAAATGATCAACATTGTACAGAAGCCATTAATATTGCTCGACCAGAATTAGAAAAACATCGCGGCTGGAAGCAAGTATTAGGTAATTTGGCACTTGCTGTCGTTGGGTTAGGCGTTCTCTATGTTATTGCTGGGCTTATAAATAAATCAGTAACTGGGAAATTTTTATTCTTTAATACAGATTCTGCTAATAAAATCAACAAGCTAGAGCAATCAATAAATACAATGCGTTAACGGGTTAAAGTAAGTGTTCATGCCTAATGATATTGATTTTAAACTCAAGAGTAGGTATGCTCATGGCCGTTGGAGAGGTGGCCGAGTGGCTGAAGGCGCACGCCTGGAAAGTGTGTATACAGCAATGTATCGAGGGTTCGAATCCCTCTCTCTCCGCCACCCTACGCGCTTAGGGTCTTTTCATGAGATATCTTTCCTCATGAAAATTCGATCATTATCTTTTAGATATTTTGGTATGATCCCTATGCAGTAAAACCCATTCTTTTTATAAAAATCTTGCGCCTGAAACTCATAAGTGTCGACAAATATTTTAGGTAATCCTTTGTTCCTGGCTACATCATCAATCATCGCAATAATTTTTGTTCCAATGCCTTGCTTTTGGTATTTTTCATTGCACCAAATTACATCAATATACAGCGCATCGCTGTGCTCCCAAATCAAAGCACCGCCAATAATTTGAGTATCATCTTTTGCGAATATGCTGAAATGGGATGCTTTTTCTTTTATGATCTGGGTATTAAAATCAACTATCCCATTACGGATAACTTTATCATCGGAAGCATCAGGAGTGTTTTCAATGGAGTATTGTATGTTGCTCATTTATGTTCCTGGTTGAAATATTTATCAGCTTTAACAAATACGGGGGTATCGTCAATAGAAATTAGAGCTGACTTGCCACCGATACCTTCGTGCATGGGCTTGCTATCTGCCAAGATCTGTTTTAGCTTCTCATTGCTCAGGCACGCGAGGCTTGTTGAGATTTGGCTATACCGTTTAATTCTTTGCATTATGGCAGCCTGCTAATGACGTTATCTACAACGAATTGATAAGATTCTTCAAAACTCCAATTCAATTCTATGGGTAATAATGAGCTCATATCGGACTGGAAATCTGGGTGATTCTTCTTCAATGCCAAATTCTTTAAAAAATCTTCTCCTCGAATATGGGTGTTGTCGTTAGCACAATATTTAGAATAAATTTCAAAAACTCTGTCTAGGTCAATCAATTTTTGCTTGGTTACATACCATACGTCAAATAAGTCTCTACCTTTTCGGCGCTGATATAGAGCACGCAGCTTAGTTGCCATAAGCTCATCAATTTCATAAGTGATAATATCAGCAGAGCCATTAAACCATTCAGATTGCACATCAAATTTTTCTATGCGCAAAGGCAATACCTGAAAATGCTCAGTCGTATTAATTTCAATTTTTAATTTGGTGGGTACTTTATTAATCGACTCATATTTATAAATCAACTTCGCACTACGCTCGGTAATTTTCCATTTTGGATCCCCCAGCCATGGCTTTAGCAATATTCTAATCGCGTCAATGGTTTTTCCAATAGGCTCTGGTCTTTTTTGTACAAAGTCAATATCCTCACTGTACCTTGCTGGGGGTTTTAAAAATAATTTATTAAGTGCAGTGCCTCCGCGAAATACAAGTGCATCTTTTATGTAAGGCTCATTGTATAAATCAACTAAAGCTCTACTGATCACTAAATCTTGCTCTATTTGCGGAAGTGTCCGCCATTTAACAGAGCTTTGCCATTGTTCAATAAAATTTTCTGGGATCATAAATCACTCTCAAAGTCGGTATTTTCAATAATTTTCCATTTCCTACATCTCGGATAACCAATCCTTGATATATTAGAAGCTAATGGGGTGTAGGGTTTGATTTGAGACGATACATATTCTGTAAGCGCATCAATTATAATTTTCTTTATATCATCATCCATCACATCTATTTTCTCTATAATGTAGCCAAGGCGTTGCAATTGATAATGCTCACCCATGTTTTCAGCAAGCTCTATAAGCTTGTGAACATCAATGCTTTCTATGAGTTCAGATAAGACGGTCGCGATATTATTCATGCCTCCCGCATGCTTTGGAAATTTCAGTAAATCAATCGCTATCAATTCTGGTGTTGCAACTTTTAAATAACCAGTACTCACAACAAAATCCTTAATAGGTAAATCAGTCAAAGATTTTTTGTGGATCAGCTTTATATGGACCTGACCAAATTTTAATGAGTGCTTAATTCGTCTATTAGTGATTACCTGAAAAACCATAGGTTTTTGGTGTGAAGCACCATAAAATCCTGCTGCGCTGAGTAGCGCGACATAGTACTCCGCATCAAGGTGTTTCATCATGATGGGAATTAATTCCTCAGCTGGAATAGAACCATATGATTTGTGTTCAGGAGGTACAATAACGTATAGTCCACTAACTGGACTAATAAGCTTCCCATCCCTTTTTAGCCGATACAAACCTGCTCTTGCAGCATCAGCAGAAAGGTTAAGAGCCTGTATGATCTCTTGAGAGGTGAAATATCTCTTTCCGCCGGATCGCAATTTTTCAAGATACTCAATAAACATAACATGCCCTAAAAGTGATATATTTCGTCACATATAGGACATAGTATATCTTAAGATCCAGAAAATCAAGCGTAATTGAGATTGTTATGTCCTAAAAGTGACGATTTTTGTCACTAATGGGACATGTCATTTCTTAAAGGCCAAGAACAGTGCTACCATGTCCTTAAAGTGTCATATTTCGTTATTTTAAGAACATGGTATCCTCGGTTTCTTCTAATGGTGATTTAGCCGATTCAACCACCAGAAGTTCCGTATATCCAGGCTTTGTGGTATCTGTAGGAGCAATAGCGAATATTATTCAAGAGGAACCATCATGAGCAGCATAAAACGCATTTTTATCATTGGCCATTCAGGTGCAGGCAAAGGTGTTCTCGCCCAAGCAGTGGCTAAAAGCATTGGCTGGAAATTTATCAACGCAGACGTTCTTGGGTGTGCAGCTCACATTGGGCGCACCGCGTCTGAAGTCTTAGGCACAGAAGGCGAACTCGCTTTTAATCGTTGCCTGACAGAAATCTTGTCCCATCATATCACCAAAGAAAACGTAGTGGTCACCACGGATGAAAGCATCATCTGTGATGAGAAAGCGCGTGAGTTATTGAAATCAGAATTTACTGTTTATCTAAAAGTGAGTGTGCCTGTGCAATTAGAACGTATTGCGGAAGGTGATTATCGTCCGTTACTGCCGGTAGATAATTTTGCTGCCCTTATCAATAAGCTCCATGATGAACGAGATGGCTTATACGAGCAAGTAGCCAGTTTTTCGCTGAGCTCTGACGATGGTGATATAGAAGGACATGCAGCAAGTATCGTTAAGGTCATGACAAAGTAGGTGGTTTGATTATTATCGAAAACAGTGAAAATCGATAATAGCGGCATTTCTTATCACCACTTCTGATAATAACTAGTAGCAATATCATCGAAACCTGCTAGAATCCTGGTCGGTGAAGTTGACATTCCCCACCCAGTTTGGAGGTGGTTATTTTAAAGAATGCCAACCTCCGCCACCCTACGCTCTTCGAGCTTCGGGCGACAAGCCCGGAAGCGAAGTTAGAGCTAGGAGTGTCGTCCGAAGCGCTAGCGCGTAGGAGGACTGATTATGTGGTATGTATATTTTTTGGAATTATTGAATCTTGATGTTTATGTTGGTTTTAGTAGCGATCTAAAACAGCGAATTAAGGCACATAATGATGGCAAAGTTCCTTCAACAGCGAGATATTTGCCCGCAAAACTTAAAAGTTATGTGGCTGTTGAAACAAAAGAAAAAGCTATCGCTTTGGAAAAATACTTTAAAACAGGATCAGGGAAAGCTGTTGCTAATAAACGATTTTTGTAAAGTTCACCTGTGCGTCATTTTAAAAAAAACTTCTAAGGCCGTTATTATTTTAGTTTTTTTATCTTCATCCATGACATCAATATTCTTTAGAATATAACCAATACATTCAAATTATGATGTCGTCATGACGGTATAATTACTAATAATGTAATTATATATGCATGATAACACAAAATATGTGTAACTATCTGTGATTAAAAGTGTGTTTTAGTTACCGTTGTGGCGCCATTGCGTTATTTCATAAAATTATCGTAAATCGCCCGACTCACCAATGCAATTGAACGACTTCTTGGGAAATCACTGACGGATTGTGATTTCACATAAACTGCTATGGCGATATGTCCTTTGTTTTTGGGTAAGGTAATAATGCCCACGTCACTGGCGAAACGATACAAGTTTTTAGCGCCGGGATAGTTATTGGTTCTTTGTTCATCAATACCCCAGGTGCCAGTTTTGTGTGCAACCTTAGCTTGTGGCGGTAATAAGGCCCGTATGCGGCTTCGACCAGTTCGGCATTGCCCCATTATGCCAAGAAGCAGTTTCGTTTTATCTTTTGAGAGTGCCTGGTTATTTTGAAGTTTTACGAGTAACTCAGCCATCTCATCAGGTGTGGTCGTATCACGGTTATCATTTTGAAAATGCCGCCAGCCCAAAATTTTTTGATAAATTGGCGTGGCGTTAAATAATTTTTTCCAGCCATAAACCGTTCTTGGCTTATCTAAATAGGCATGATCAACATGATTAGTATCTGTCATGATTTCAAGGATTGAACGGTTAACGACAATATGTTTAAAGCCTAATTCTTCCATGCGCTTTGTGACCATCTTCGGCCCATTTACAGTTTTAAGTATGGTATCGCTGGCACTATTGTCACTCTCAATGAGCATGTATTGAAGAAGTTGCTGAGAGCTGAGTTTTTGGGTGCGCCGCTCAAAACGATGATACAAATGACCAGAACCTGGTACTGAATTTTGAACGGATAAAGGGATTTTTCGATTTAATGAATCTTGCTTTAAGTCTACCCGATGAAGAAAGGTTAATGCGATGGGTAGCTTGACCGTGCTTGCCATAAAAAATTTTTGATTTCCATGATGGGAAAAAGTTTTATTATTTTCGATATGAATCGCTTTGACGCCAATCGTCACGTGATAACGTTTTTCTATTTGAGCAATTTTATTAATCAGGTTTGGGTCATTCGTTGATGCAAAGCTGTGGATGGAATAAACACAAGTTGCAAGCAAAAGTAGGCATAAGCGAATCCATAAGGCATTGCGTTGTAGCAAATTCATTTCTATATCCGTTAGTAGATGGCGCATTAGACAAAGTTATACCCAAGCGACCATTCTGCGACAGAATTACTTTTGTTTCAAGTCGCTTATCATAGATTAACACCCAATAGAACTGTATTTTTCCAATCACTCGGGATGACGTGGTAAGTTACAAAAAATCTGTAATATCAATAATTCGATTTAAAAGTTGCAACTCGCGCAATTCTCAATTTGAGTATATATTAACTATCAGATTTATAATATTAAATGGAGTATTTAGGGGGAAAGTATGTTTGCCAAGCCAATTGATAAAGATAAAACACTAGAACAACTCTTGAAGGAATTAGAACAAAAAAAAATAATGCTAACAGAAAATAATCAAAAGTTAATATCGCAAGAATCTTCTGATAACAAGATTAAAGAAAATAGTCACTCTAATGGTGGTATGATTCCTCCATTTTTAGGAACAATAATCGCTAAAAATTATGAGCAAAGGAACGTTAAGCTTAATCTAGATATCAAGGATCTAGAACGTTTAATTGAAGCGAAACGTTCAGAATCTTTAGAAGCCTCATCAAACGGTCCATAGTTCGTTAGGCATCTCTATCATCCGAGCTTGACTTAAGACCCGCATGCGTTATGATGGCAAAATTTGCGCACATGTGGCGTGGTTTGGTTTTGCCATTGATGGAGTTGTATGAGCTTTTATCAGTTAATGTTAGTGACGCAGGCACAAAATTATGCCCTTGACGATTATGTGATATTTATTGAAACTTGTGCAGCAAATGGCATTACTTCCGTTCAAATTCGTGAAAAAAATCTTTCCTATGATGACATAATAGCTTTAGGCCTTCAGATAAAACCAGTGCTTAAGCGTCATAGTGTGGCTTTAATCATTAATGACAATATTGAACTCGCTATCGCCTTAGATGCTGATGGGGTTCATTTGGGGCAGTCTGATGGTTGTCCTTTTAAAGCACGAGAAAGACTTGGGCGCGATAAATGGATAGGGGTGAGTGTCGATTCTTTAGACGATTTAGCACGTGCCAATCTAGCACCTATTGATTATGTGGGGGTAGGGGCGATATTTCCAACGACTAATAAGTTAGATGTTGCTCATGTATGGGGATTGTCTGGTTTAAAACAAATGGTCGATGCCTCTCATCATCCCGTTGT
>Ga0075163_10006093_pt1 | contig 16002 bp, 15 predicted proteins | sample JI1023141ADNA_FD_71478 | JGI IMG/M metagenome (GOLD analysis project Ga0075163, IMG submission 71478) | Wastewater effluent complex algal communities from Wisconsin, to seasonally profile nutrient transformation and Carbon sequestration -... | ecosystem: Engineered > WWTP > Effluent > Algae...
TGAGCTGGCCATCGCTGAGGAAGGCGTCGTCGGGCAGGCCAGGGACCGGCGGCAGCAGGGGGGCGCCGGGCTCGGGCAGGCATTCGACGGCGAGGACGTAGAAATCGCCGAGCGGCAGATCAAAGCCCGCCGCCTGGGCCATGGCAATGCGCTCGTCGGAGCCGCCGAGAGATTCGAGCACGGTGACGATGGAGCGGCCATAGAGGCGGTCGGTGAGGAGACCCGCCACATGCGGGGCGGTGGTGCGATCGGTGGTGAGGGCGAGGATGCGCTGGCCGGGCGTCACCAGCGGCAGGATGAGCTCGGCCGGGCGACCGTGGAGCGAGAGCGTTGCGACATGCTGGAGCGGCCAATGGAGGCGCGCCGCGGCGAGCTGAAAGGCGGAGGGGTGGGCATGGACGGTGAACTCGTCGCGCGGATAGCGGGCGGCAAGCGTGGCGCCGATGCCGAACCACATCGGATCGCCCGAGGCGAGGACGATGGTGGTGGTGTGACGCAGGGCATCGAGCTGGGCCAGCATGGAATCGAGCGGCGAACGCCATTCCAGCCAGCGCGCCGCGGTGCCGGCGAGCGGCAGGACATCGGGGCCGGCGGGCGGAGCCAGGCGATCGACGAGGCGGCGCGGGCCGATGATGGTGCGGGCGGTGGCGAGACGGGCCGCGAGAGATTCGGGCACGGGACCCTCGCCGACGCCGATGATGTCGAGCCAGTGGGTCATGGGGCTGCCTCCGGCGCGACGGCATTGACGGCGGCGGCGGCGATGGCGGAGCCGCCGCGCGTGCCGAGAACGGTGATGAAGGGGATGTCGCCGGCAGAGCGGGCGAGAGCGGCCTTCGACTCGGCAGCGCCGACGAAGCCGACCGGGATGCCGATGATGACGGCGGGGCGCGGGGAGCCCTCGGCGAGGAGTTCGAGCAGGCGAAAGAGCGCGGTGGGGGCATTGCCGATGATGACGACAGCACCGGCGAGGTGGTCGCGCCACAGCTCAACGGCGGCGGCGGAGCGGGTGGTGCCGAGGCGCCTGGCGAGGTCGGGAACGGCGGCGTCGTTAAGGGTGACGAGGCGCGGATTGGGAAGGTGCCGGCTGAGCATGACGCGGACGGCCTCGCAATCGCAGATCAGGGTGGCGTTGCGGGCGATTGCCGCCGTGAGCGCCTTGGGCAGGCTGGCGCTGGCGCGGATATCGGTGGCGAGATCGAGGAGGCCGGAGGCGTGGATCATGCGCGTCGCGATGGGCCTGAGCGGCGGGGCGAGCGCGGAGAGGTCGGCATCGCGGGCGATGGTGGCGAAGCTTTCGGCATAGATGGCGTCGGGATCGCGCAGCCAGGTCGGCGCCACCGGCAGGCGGGCGAGCAGCGTCTCGTGGCCGGAGCCGACGATCCAGCCCTCCTCCTCCACTGCGACGCGGCGGTCGTCGGGCGAGAGGTCCGCCGGGGCGCTGAGGAAGGTGGCAAGGAGGCCGGCGCGGTCGAGGGCGGCGAAGTTGCGGACGCTGACTTCGACCTGTTCGCGATCGCGCGGAGCGATGGCGCCGGTGAGCGGGAAGAGCGAGGGGTAGATTTCGGCGAGCGTGACTGGCGCGAGGCGGCGTTCGAAATCGGTCTCGAACGGCCAGATGGCGGCTTCGGGGAAGGCGGCGCGGAGGGCCGCGACGCGCGGGATGCCGGTCAGAGTCTGGCCGCCGACGGAGCCGGCGCCATTGAGTTTCCAGACTGACTGGGCGCCCTTGGTGCGATGTTCGACCTCGCGCATTTCGCGGACGTAAGGATAGCCATGGTCGGGGCGCTGCGGCCGGAGGTCGGCGTAGCGGTGCGTCGGCGGGTGGCCCCAGTAGAGCGGCTGGGTGACGGCGCGGTTGAAGGCCGAGGCGACGTCGAAGCGATTGGAATGATTGTCCGGTGGATCGACGATCGCACCGGCAATAGCATCCCAGAGGGCGCGCCAGTCGGCCCGACCGGCGATGGCGCGGGCAGCGCCGCGCGGATAACCAAAGGCGAAGTCGAAGCCGACAAGGACGCGCTCGCCGCGACCCCGCGCGGCGGCGATGCTGGCGCGCAGATGCTCGGTCGCCTCATGCCGCGTCGGCGGATTGAACGAGGGCTCGGACGCGTCGGCAGAGAGTTCAGCGATCCAGATGGAGTCCTTGCCGCGATGCGTGCCGCTCGCCGCCGACCAGTCGACCGCGATGTAGCGATCGAACAGCGTCACGGACCGGTCTCGCGGGCGCGCTTGCCGGGGATGCGCGGCAGGGTGCGCGGCCCGAGCGGATGGTCGGCATGCGGATAGGGATGATGGTGGTGGTCGTGAGGCTCGTGCGCGTGGGGCGCGACGGGCGGCGCGAAGGTCAAGGGCGTGACAGCAGGCATCTGCAGTGCATGCACTGGCGCCGGGCGATGGTGCGGAGCGGCACCATGATCGTGGCTGTGGAGCGGCGTCCACGGCAGATTGTGGCGGCGGCAGAAGGCCTCGTCGCGGCAGGAGCCGTCGCAATCGCCGGCGCAGGGGCAGTTCTCGAGGCCGCCGCCGATGCCTTCGACATGGTGGTGGTGGCTCTGCTGGGCGAGCCCGACCTCGGCTTCGAAGCCGAGCACCTGCTCACGATATTTGCACATGGCGCAGTTCATCAGGTTCTGGCCGACGAGCATTTCGCGGATGCGGTCGAGGAGCGTGTCGACGACCAGCGGATGGTCGTCGAGATAGGGCGCCTTGAGGAGTTCGATGCTCGGGTATTTTGCCTGCGCCTCGTCGACGGCGTCGTAGATGCGATTGACGAGGACGCCGGTGAACAGGAAGTACGGAAAGACGACGATGCAGCGGTAGCCGAGCTTGACGGCATGATCGAGCGCCGGCGCGACGAGCGGGAAGGTGACGCCGGAATAGGCGACTTCGGCCCAGCCGAAACCCATGCCTTCCCAGAGCATGCGGGTGATTTTGGCGACGTTGGAATTGGCATCTGGATCGGAGGCGCCACGGCCGACGACGAGCAGCAGGGTTTCGGCGCGCGGGATCTGGCGCGGCGAGGTGCGCAGCCCCTCCTCGATGCGATCGCCGGCGGCGCGCAGCATCTTGAGATCGACGCCAAGCTCGCGACCATAGGTGACGGTGAGGCCGGGATGGGCCGCTTCATAGGTCTTGAGGACGGCCGGAATGTCGTTCTTGGCGTGGCCGGCGGCGAACAGCATACCGGGGACGGCAAGGACGTGGCGCACACCCTGCTCGCGCAGACGATCGAGGCCGAGGTGAATGACCGGATTGGCGAATTCGAGATAGCCGAACTCGACCGGGACTGTCGGCAGGCGCGTGCGCAGCACATCGGCAAGTGCGGCGAACTCGCCAACGGCGCGCTGATTGCGGCTGCCATGGCCGCACAGCATCACTCCCGTGCCCTCGGGAAGAATCTGCAGATCCGTCATGTCGTCTCCGTGCGCTCCGGGATTGGTCCCCGATTTGGGTCGACCGCACCGGACATGAATTCCAGCCTCCTGAATGGAAGCCGCTCGGTGGCGCGGTTGTAGTCGGCGACAATCCGTTCGGTCAATCAAGGGTTTGGCCGCAAAGCGAGGCCGCTGCGGCTGCAATTGGAAATCATTCGCAAAACCAAAGGCTTGCCCGATGGAGCCGGTCCCGGTAAGGGCAGGCTTCGAGCTTTCGGAGCAGGGCATGGCCGACAATATGGCGGCATCGGCGGGGCGCTTTGCGCTGATGAGTCTGGGCGTGGGCGTGCTGGTGCTGGCGCTCAAGGCTGCGGCTGCGTGGATGACCGGCTCGATCGCGCTGTATTCGGATGCGCTCGAGAGCACCGTCAATGTCGTGACAGCGGTTGTCGCGCTGGTTGCGGTGCGTCTCGCCGCCCGGCCGGCGGATGCACAGCTGCAGTATGGCTATGGCAAAGCCGAGTATTTTTCGGCGGTGATCATCGGCGGTTTCATCGCGGCGGCCGCCGTGCTGATCTTTCTCGAGGCGTGGCGCGGCTTCGTCGAGCCGCGCAGCTTCACCGCCGATCCGATGGGACTTGCGATCAGCGTCGGCGCGACGGCGATCAATGCCGTGTGGGCCTATTTGCTGGTTCGCGCCGGGCGCGCGGCCGGTTCGCCCTCGCTCACTGCCGACGGACGCCATCTATTCACCGATGTGATCTCGACGGCGGGCGTGCTGATCGGTGTGCTGCTGGCGGTCGCGACAGGGATTCGCCAGCTCGATGCGGTGCTTGCCGGGCTCGTCGGCATTGCGATCCTGTGGTCGGGCTGGCAGCTGATCCGCGAGAGCGTCGGCGGACTGATGGATGCCGCGGTGGATCCGCAGCAGTTGGCGCGGATCAAGGATTTGATCTCGACGAGCGCTGAGGGCGCGATCGAGGCTCACGATATCCGCACCCGCCAGGCCGGGCGTTTCACCTTCGTCGAATTCCACCTGGTGGTGCCGGGGGCGATGCGGGTCGATGAGTCCCACGCGATCTGCGACCGTATCGAGGCGCGGCTCAAAGAGGCCGTCAAGGACGCGCAGATCACCATCCATGTCGAGCCCGAGGAAAAGGCCAAGCACTCCGGCATCGTCGTCGTATGAGCCGTCGGGGAGACGCGTCCGAACTGCCGACGCAGGACGATGTGGTGGGCGCCCTCCTCCCTGCAATTCTCGATCTCGCCGCAAGCGGGCGCGTCGCGGTGGCGCTGGGCGGGTCGCGGGCCAAGCGATTGGCGGATGCGCGTTCGGACTATGATTTCCGCGTCTACGCCGATGCGTTCCGTGGCTCGGACCTGATGCAGACACCGCAATGGGCGCGGTTCCGGAATGCGTGGACGGCGCTCGAGCAACGCGGCGTGCGCATCGACGGCACCTGGCCGCGGACGATCGGCGAGATCGACGACCGCCTCGCCCGCTGGCAGCAGGGCGAACTGGCGGTGATCGACTATGAATGGACGGTCTGGGGCTATCACCTGCCGACCGACATCGCGCATCAGCAGCCGATCGCCGATCCGGACGGTGTCCTCGCCGGTTGGCGGGCGCAACTCGCGACCTATCCCGAGCCGCTGCGGCAGGCGGTGCTGCGCCATTTCGGCGGACAGCTGCGCTATTGGCGCGACGACTACCACTATGCCAGCAAGGTCGAACGCGCCGATCTGGTGTTTCTCGCCGGTCTTACCAGCAAGCTGATCCACGCGGTGCTGCAGGTGCTGTTTGCCCTCAACCGCCGCTATTTCGTCGGCGATGGCTGGAATTTGCGAGCCGCCGCCGACTTTGCGCTGCGACCAGAAGATCTCGACGCGCGGATCGCGTCGATCCTCGACCCCGGCGCGGGACCAGACCGGCTGACGCGGCAATACCAACAACTGCAGTCATTGATCGACGACGTCCTCGCATTGGCGAGCCGCGCCGGCTAACCCTTGCCCAAACCGGACGTCAGCCCACTTTGGCGGCCTTTAGCGCGTCGATGACGCGGTTCATCAGGCTGGTGAGCAGGGTGAGTTCGGCGTCGGTGAGGGCGGCTGCGGCGGCCTGGTTGGCGCGGCGGGCGGCGGTGATGGCGGCGTCGCGGATTTCGTGAGCCCTGTCGGTCAGAACGAGATTCTGGCCTGGATCGGACGGGATGTGTTCGAGAAGGCCTTCGGCCTGCATGGCGGCAAGGAGGCGGCCGATGCGGTGGGTGTCGGATTCCTGGCTGGCTTCGAGGCCGGCGCGGCTGGTACCGTTGCCGAACCAGAGTTCGATGAGGAGCGGAAACTGTTCCGCGTCGATGCCGAGCGGGTGGAGCCCCTCGCCCGCCACCTCGTGAAACAGCCGGGCCATCAGATTGGCCAGGTAACCCGGTGCCTGCGGTCGCTCGCTCATGGGGGCCTCCGATGCAGTTGATTCTGGTCGAAGCCGCCTGAAACAGCGCCAAACCCGGCAGGAGCTTCCGGTCCGGCCTGAGCTAAGTCAAGGACAGGCCTCAGCTTTGGCGCGAATGCGGTGTCGGTCGCATTGACGCCGCATTCAGTACCCAGTTTTTCCCCAGCTTGGGGGTGCGTTCTGGCCGTTGGCGAGTGGTCAGTGTAAGACCGTGGAGTCCAGATTGGCCCGTACGATGGTATCGAAAGTCGGAAATAGCCTGTTGCTGCGTTCCGGGGTGGTGATTGTCGCCATCCTGGCCGTGACCGGCTTTGCCACGGGCATCATTCCGGTGCGTTGCCTTGTGGGCAAGGCCTGCGCCCCTGACGCGCAGGTGGCAGCGCCCGCCAGCATCGATGTTGCGGCAGCGCCAGAGAACGTCTCGGTAAGCCAGCCTGCAGCCAGTGTCGTGGCCAGCACCGAGGCGAGCGGCGCGGCAGCGCCGACGATCGTCGCCGATCTCGTGCCGCCAAAGCCGACGCTGACCAGCAATGACGTGATCGCCTCGACCTTCGCGTTGCTGCCGGCGGAACTGCAGAAGCCAGTGCTCGATGCCGGCTCCGCCCGGCCGAAGTCGCTGACAGCGGCCTCGTCGGCGCCGGCAAACGGCGATCTCAAGACCCGCAAAGTGCGGACAGTGACCGTGCGCGCCGACGGCACGCCGCTGCTGCCCGACGACCTCGTGACGCAGGCCTATGCCAATACCAGCCCGTCCTCGGCGGAGCTATCGCCTGCCATCGCGGCGGTGACACGGGTCAGCGCCGGCGAAGAGCCGCTGGCGAGCACCGAGCCGCCGCCCGCGGCGAAACCCGCACCGGCGAAGGCTGACGTCAAGACCGCCTCGACCGGGCCGACCGGTAAAACCGGAACAATTGCCGGGTCGGGATCGAATGTGCGCGCCGCGCCGGGCAAGAGCGGCAAGGTGCTGTTCGTCCTCGGGGCGGGCGAAGTGGTGAAGCTCGGCGAGAATTCGAAGGGCTGGATCAAGGTCACCGACGATCAGGGTCGCAGCGGCTGGGTCTACAAGACCTTCATCAACTGAGCCGGTCTCCTCATCTGCTGAGGCCTGGTGTTTTGCGCTTGCGCCGGGGCGCCGGGCGCCGATCATGGCCGAATCACCCGGTGGCATGATGCAGAACTGGCTCACGACCTATTTTCCCGAAGGCCCGCTGCGGCGCCGCGCCGGATTTGGCGCGCTGTTGCTGCTGCTGGCGCTGGCCGAGGCCTGGATCGGGCCGATGGCCAGTTCGCAAGCACTGAGCGCCGACGCCATCGATCTTGCAGTCTGCGCCCTGGCATTGCTGGTCGATCCGGCGCTGGCGGGGCTCAACCGCGAGCAGAAGACCTTGGCCCTGCTGCTGCGCCATGGCGTGGTGGTGGCGGCAGCGGGCTGGACGGGCCTTGCAACGCTCTACCACTGCTTTGTGCCGCTGCTGCCGGCGCCGGAGGCGATGGCCAGCCTTGGCGTGATGGCGGTGGCGCTCAATTTTGCGATTTTCGGACTGACGCCCAAGGACGAGGCCGACGCCGTGCTGCGCACGGCGCGGCACCGGGCGCGCAATGATCTCTTCGGCAGTGCGGCGCTGCTGCTGGCGGCGGGCGTGGTGGTACTGACGCAATCGCGCGCGCCGGATCTGGTGGTGGCCGCAGTGATGGTGACGCTGGTGCTGAACCAGGCGGTGCCGCAATTGCGGGCGGCGATTGCCGATCTGAAGGCGCTGCGCGCCGAGCGGCCGGCGGCGGACAAGGAGGCGATGCGATGATGCGACGGTTGATGCAGGCTTTGGTGCTGGGGGCATTGCTGCTGACGACGCCGGCGACGGCGGCGGACTGGCAGCGGTATCAGAACCCGCGCTACGCCTTTGGCATCGACATCCCCGCCAACTTCTTTCTGCTGCGCGAATCCGACAATGGCGACGGGGCGATCTTCAACTCGCGCGACGGTCGTGTGGTGATGCGCGCCTATGGCGGCAATGTCGTCGAGGCGGATTTCGAAGCCGAGGTGAAAGCGGCGATGAAGTCGGCCAAGTCCGATGGCTGGTTGCTGAGCTATCAGCGGGTGACGCCGGACTGGGCCAGCTATTCCGGATCGCGCAACGGGCAAGTGCTCTATACCCGCGCCGTGGCGACCTGCAGCGGGAGCCAGTATGTCGGCTTCGAACTGGTCTACCCGGTCGACCAGTTCAAAGCGTACGACGCAATCATCCAGCACATGATCGACTCGCTGAAGAGCCTCGACGCGGCCTGCTGACGGCGCTCCGGCCTATTTGAACGGGCCGTTGAAGATGAAGAAGGCGCCGACGCCGATGAGGGCAAAGCCGATGCCGGTGTTGATGGTGATCTTTTCGCCCAGCACCAGCACCGAGAAGCCGACGAAGATGGCGATCGAGACGCATTCCTGGATCGCCTTGAGCTCGGCGCCGGTGTAGGTGCCGTAGCCGATGCGATTGGCGGGGACGGCGAGCCAGTATTCGACGAGCGCGATACACCAGCTGGCCATCACGGCGATCCAGAGCGGGGCGGCGGGGAACTTCAGATGGCCATACCACGCGGTGGTCATGAAGAGGTTTGAGCCGATCAGCATGAGGACCGGCAGGACGGCGGGCGAGAGGACGGGCATGTGACGCTTTCTCGGAGTGGATCGGCGATAATGGCGAGGCGGGCCGATTGGTTCCTTTGCCTCTCGGGGCTTTGCGCGCAAGTGATTCCGTGCGGATCCGGCGATTGCCGGGGTAGCGCGGAGTGCATAGGTTGGCGGCGTTGATCTCCGGAATCGCCACGATGTTGCGCCCCCTTGCCCTGTTGTCCCTGATCGTAATTGCCGCGCCGGCTGTTGCCGACGAACTGGCCTGCAGCGGGCCGCTGGGGAAGGACGCGACACTGGCCGACATCGAGGCCGCCTACGGCAAGGCCAATGTGGTGACCGGCGACGTGCCGGGACCCGAGGGCACGACGATGATCGCGACAACGGTTTTTGGCGACGACGCCGACAAGAGCTTCACGGTCTATTGGTGGGACGAGGAAAAACACGCGCATATCTCTGGCTTCACGGTGCCGGCCAAGGATAGCGCGCCCGGCGGGGTGAAGCTCGGCATGGGGATTGCCGATGTCGAGGCGCTGAACGGCGAGCCGTTCACGCTCTCCGGCTTCTTCTGGGACTATGGTGGCAGCGCGGGATTCGACAGCGGCAAGCTCTCGGGGCTGGCGGGCGGATGCGTGCTCAATTTGCAGTTCTCGCCGAGCCTCGACCCGCTGCCCGAGGAGCTGTCGAACGCCATTTCAGGCGATCGCGAACTGCGCTCGGACATGAAGGACGTGCGCGCGGCCAAGCCGCTGGTCGAAGCGATCACGGTCGGCTATCCGGCGCCCGACGGCATGGCCGATTGACCGGACGGGTCCTTCGCCCCTATGATCAGCGAGCTGGTTCTTCGCGCCGCTGAGGCAAGAGGATCAAAAGGGAACACGGTGAGGCGTACCCAACAGGGACCGAAACCGTGGCTGCCCCCGCAACTGTGAGCGGCGAGTGACTCCGACTGGCCACTGGCGAATTTCGCCGGGAAGGCCGGATGTCATCGTGACCCGCGAGCCAGGAGACCTGCCAGCCGCAACCGGGCGCAGAGCCCATTTCACCGTGCGCACGGAGGGTGTTTGCACATGAATACAACTGCGGTTTCGACCGTTTCCGGTCTTTCCCTGTCCCAGCGGCTGTTTGCTGGCGTTTTCGCGCTGATTCTCGGCTTTCTGCTGGTCGGGACCATCGGCTATGCCAGCGACATGCGCATCCACAATGGCGCGCACGACACGCGGCATGCGCTTGGCTTTCCCTGCCACTGAGCCCTGGGGACATCGATGAAGCTGTTTCAGCGAATTTTCTTCGCTGCCGTCCTTGCCGGACTGGTGGCGGGGCTAGCCATGGCCGGATTGCAGCAATGGCGCGTGGCGCCGCTGATCCTGCAGGCGGAGGTGTATGAGGATGCGGCGGTGCCCGTGGCTCATGACGACGCGGCGGCCGGCGCGCATGAGCATGACCACGCCGAGGACTGGATGCCGGCCAATGGGCCGGAACGCATCGGGCTGACGATCGCGGCAGACACGCTGGTCGCGATCGGCTTTGCGCTGATGCTGGCGGCAGCGTCGGTGCTGAGCGGCATCGATGTGACGGCGCGCAACGGCGTGATCTGGGGGCTGGCGGGATTTGCCGTGTTCCAACTGGCGCCGGCCTTCGGGCTGCCGCCGGAACTGCCCGGCATGCCGGCGGCGGATCTGGTGGCACGCCAGGTCTGGTGGTGGGGCTGCGCGCTGGCCACGGCGACGGCGATTTTCGGCATGGCGCGGTTCCGCAACTGGCCGGCAGTGGCGATCGGCGCGGTGCTGATCCTGTTGCCGCATGTCATCGGTGCTCCGCAGCAGCCGGAGAAAGCCTCGAGCGTACCGGCGCACCTCGCAACATCATTTGCGGCGTCGACGCTGAGCGTTGGAGCGGCATTCTGGCTGATGCTCGGACCGCTTTATGGCTGGCTGATACAGCGCTTCGCCGAAGCCCCCACACCCGCAACCCGCAAGGCGACCGCATGAGCAAGATTCCCGTCACTGTGATCACCGGCTTTCTGGGCGCGGGCAAGACGACGCTGATCCGGCACCTGTTGACGCACACCAAGGGCAAGCGGCTGGCGCTGATCATCAACGAGTTCGGCGATCTCGGTGTCGACCGCGAGGTGCTGGCCGCCTGCGGCAGCGAGACCTGCCGCGAAGAGGACATGATCGAACTCGCCAATGGCTGCATCTGCTGCACGGTGGCCGAGGACTTCATCCCGACGATGGAGACGCTGCTCGGGCGGGACGAGCGGCCCGACCACATCGTCATCGAGACATCGGGCCTTGCCTTGCCGCAGCCGCTGATCCGCGCCTTCAACTGGCCGGAGATCAAGGCACAGGTGACGGTGGACGGCGTGGTGACGGTAGTGGATGCGGCGGCGCTGAGCGAGGGCCGGTTCGCCGCCGACGAGGCCGCAATCGACCGGCAGCGCAGTGATGACGCAATGCTGGACCATACGACGCCGCTGGGCGAACTGTTCAAGGATCAACTGGTGGCGGCGGATCTCTTGGTGGTCAACAAGACCGACCTCATCGACGCCGACCGGCTAGGCGCGGTCGAGGCGCAATTGCGAGCGGAGATGCGGCCGGGAACGGGGCTGATCCGCGCCGCCAACGGACATGTCGATATTGCGGCGCTGCTCGGCCTCGGGCTCGCCAGCGAAGACCATCTTGCCGGTCGCGACAGCGCGCATGAGCTCGAGCATGGCGGCGAGGGCCATGAGCACGACGATTTCGACTCGTTCTCGATCCAGCTTGATGGGGTGCCCGACCGGGCGCGTCTGCTGGCGGGGATCGAGGCGACGATCCGGGCGCATGATGTGCTGCGGCTCAAGGGCTTTGCCGCCCTGCCGGGGAGCGATGCGCGCCTCGCCATCCAGGCGGTGGGGCCGCGCGTCAATGCATGGTTCGACCGCCCCTGGGCGGCCGGTGAGGCGCGGCAGACGGCAGTGGTGGTGATCGGAGAAAGCCCGCTCGACCGGGCCGCGATCAGCGCCAGCCTGCGACAGGCGACCGGCGCCGGCGCGTGATGCGCGCCGCCCTCCGCATCGGTCTGTTCGCACTCGTCGGCCCGCCGATCGGGCTTATTGTGTTCACGATCTATGTCGGAATGGCCACGCTCGTCCGAGCCGGCAATTTCGGCGACTTCGCGCTGTTCGAACTGTTCGTGCCTTCCAATTATGGGCTCGCCTACTTCCTGGGCGGGGTGCCGGCAGTCCTTGCCGGCATTGCGAGCGCCCTCTTGGCGCGACGCTTTGCCGGGGTGCGCCTATGGGCGCTGACCGCGGCGGCTGGCGCAATCGCCGGGGTCGGCGGGGCATGGTGGGCCGGTTCGCGCGCGCCGGACATCCGGCTGGCGGCGCTGTTCATCGCTTGTGGCGGCGTGGCCGGCCTCGCCTGCGCAACGCTGTTCGACGGACTCGCCGCGCTCTTTGAGCGGTCTCGCTGATGCACCTCCTCGCCGCTCAAGCGGGCGCGTTGCAGCAGGAGGGCGAGGCCATCGATCTCGGGCAGACGCCGGGCTCGATCATCTTTGTCAGCGCCGCCGACAGCGAGCTGTCGCTGATCGCGGCGGCGGTGGACCGGGCCGGAACGACCGATCTGCGGTTCGCGAACCTGTTGCGTCTGAGCCACAATTTGTCGGTCGACCTCTGGATCGAAAGGACCGTGGCCGGAGCGCGGCTGGTGGTGGTGCGGTTGCTGGGAGGCATGGCCTACTGGCCCTATGGCGTCGACCAGTTGAGCGCGCTGGCGGCGGATGGGCGATTCCAGCTGGCGCTGCTGCCGGGCGACGCGGTTCCAGACCTGACTCTGCAAGCGCGTTCTACCGTACCGGCGAAAGTGTATGCGCGGCTGCATTCACTGTTCACGGCCGGGGGGCCGGAGAATGCGGATGCGGTGCTGGCGATGTGGCGGGCATTGGCAGGCCCTCACCCGGCGCTGCGCACCACCCTCTCCCCGTTGGGGGGAGGGGATGAAGGGTCAGTTTCGCCGCTCGAGGGGCCACGGCCGTTTCCGCGCTTTGGCTATTGGCTGCCGGGGCGCGGTATCGTCGATGCGATGGCGCTGGACGCGCGTCCGGCAGTGCCGTTGTTGTTCTATCGCGCGGCACTCGAAGGGGCGGGAACGGCGACGCTGGAGGCATTGTGCGCTGAGCTCGATCGGCAGGGGCTGCGCGCCGTGCCCTTGATGATTTCGACGTTGAAGGAAGCGGCCTGTGTGCGCTTCGTGCAGGCCGCGTTTGTGGCGCAGCGGCCGGAGGCCATCCTCAACCTCACTGGGTTTGCGCTGGGGCTCGATGGGATTGCCGACAAGCTCAACCCGTTTGCAGGATGCGATGCGCCGGTGATCCAGCTGGTGCAGGGCGGGCGGCCGGAGGCGCAATGGGCGGCCGATCTGCAGGGGCTGACGGCCAAGGACCTCGCCATGCAACTGGTGCTGCCCGAACTCGATGGCCGCATCGGCGGGCTGATCGTCGGGCATAAGGAAGAGGCGGCGTGGCACGCGGCGACGCAATGTGCGCTGAGCGCCTATGTGCCGGACCCGGATGGCGTGGCGCGCGCGGTGCGACTGGCGGCCAACTGGGTGGGTTTGCGTCAGACGCCGCGGGCGGAGCGGCGGGTCGGAATCGTCCTCGCCAACTATCCCATCCGCGATGGGCGGCTGGCCAATGGCGTGGGCTATGATGCGCCGGAGAGCACGGTGCGCATCCTCTCTGCCCTGGCGGCGGCGGGCTATGATGTGGCCGGGCTCGAGGCGATTGCGGCGGGCAACGCGCTGATCGCGGCGTTGCAGGCGGGGCCGACCAACGCCAACCCGTCGCGAGAGGGCGGCATCGCCTACCCGGTCGACCGCTATCGTGTGCAATTCAATCGGCTGCCCGAGACGGTACGGCAGGCGGTGACGGCGCGTTGGGGCGAACCGGAGGCCGATCCGTTCGTCCGTGATGGAGCGACGTTTCAGCTGCCGGTTCTACAGTTTGGCAATGTCGCTGTGCTGCTGCAACCGGCGCGCGGCTATGACCGCGACGCGGAGGCGGCCTATCACGACCCCGACCTTGTGCCGCCGCATGCCTATCTCGCCGCCTATCTGTGGCTGCGCGAGGCGTTTGGTGCGCACGTGCTGATCCACAATGGCAAACATGGGTCGCTGGAGTGGCTGCCGGGCAAGGCGACGGCGCTCGATGCGAACAGCTATCCAGGCCTGTTGTGGGGTGAGTTGCCGCATCTTTATCCATTCATCGTCAACGATCCCGGCGAGGGCACGCAGGCGAAGCGGCGCACCGGGGCGGTGATCATCGACCATCTGGTGCCGCCGCTGACGCGGGCCGAGACCTATGGGCCACTCAAGGACCTCGAGGCGCTGCTCGATGAATACTATGCCGCCTCGGGGCTCGACCGGCGGCGGCTGCGCGATCTGTCGCGGCGGATCCTCGACTTCGCGCGCGATGCCCGGCTCGATCGCGACATCGCGCTGCCTGAGGAGGACGACGGGGCGCTGCGGACGCTCGATACGTTCCTCTGCGAGCTCAAGGAAGCGCAGATCCGCGACGGGCTGCATGTGTACGGGCAATCGCCGACGGGGCGGCAGGAGCGTGACCTGCTGGTGGCGCTGGCGCGGGTGCCGCGCGGCGACGGCGCCGGCAATGCGTCGCTGATCCGCGCGCTGGCTGACGATCTGAAGCTCGGGATCGATCCGTTGACGGCGGACCTCGGGGCGCCGTGGGACGGTCCGCAGGTGGAGGGGCTGCCGCAGGGAGCACGGACTGTCGGCGATCTGGTCGAGCATCTTGAGGCATTGGCAGCGGAACTGGTTGAGGGCAAGGCGACGGCTCACGGGCCGGCATCCGCAGCAGTGATGGGCGAACTTGAAGCGGTGATGCGACCAAAACTGCGGGAGTCGGGACCGGCCGAGATGGCGGCGCTGCGCGACGGGCTCGACGGGAAATTCGTGCGGCCCGGACCGAGCGGGGCGCCGACGCGTGGCCGGCTCGACGTGTTGCCCACCGGGCGGAACTTCTATTCGGTCGATAACCGCGCCATTCCGACGCCGACGGCGTGGGAGCTGGGCCAACGCTCGGCCGCCGCCCTGCTGCAGCGGCATTTCCAGGACCAGGGAACGCATCTGGGGCGGATTGCGCTCTCGGTGTGGGGCACGTCATGCATGCGCACCGGCGGCGACGACATTGCGCAGGCGATGGCGCTGATCGGGGTAAAGCCGACATGGGACCCCGGCTCGCTGCGGTTGAGCGGCTATGAGATCGTGCCGCTACCCAAGCTCGGACGGCCGCGCGTGGATGTGATGCTGAAGATCTCGGGACTGTTCCGAGATGCGTTTCCCCAGCAGATCGCGCTGTTCGACAGGGCCATTCGCGCCGTCGGCGCCCTGGATGAACCGGAGGCCGACAACCCGATCGCGGCACGCATGCGCAGCGATGCGTTGGAGATGATGCGCGATGGCGCCAGCGAGGCCGAGGCAGCGCTCAAGGCCGGGCATCGCATCTTCGGCAGCAAGCCGGGCGCCTATGGCGCGGGGCTGCAGGCGCTGATCGATTCTGGCGCCTGGACGGAGACGGCGCAGCTGAGTGACGCCTTCCTCAACTGGGGGCAATATGCCTATGGCGCACATGCAGCGGGGACGGCCGAGCGCGGGCTGTTCGCGGCCCGGCTCGCCGATATTGAAGCGGTGATCCACAACCAGGACAATCGGGAGCACGACTTGCTCGATTCCGACGACTACTATCAGTTCGAGGGCGGGCTGGTGGCGACGGCGACGCAGCTGAGCGGGCGCCGCCCCCTCGCCTATCACACCGACACGTCGCGACCCGAGCGGCCGGTGGCGCGCACGCTCGAGGAGGAGATCGCGCGGGTGATGCGCAGCCGCGTGGTCAATCCCAAATGGATCGACGGTGTGAAGCGGCACGGCTACAAGGGCGCCTTCGAGATCATCGCCACGGTGGACTATATGTTCGCGTTCGCCGCGACGACGGGGGCGGTGAAGACGCATCATTTCGACCTCGCCTTCGACGCGTTCGTTGCGGACGAGGCTACGCGTGAGTTCATTCGCGAGAACAACCGGTATGGCTTTGACGAGCTGCTGGCGAAATTCGACGAGGCGCGGCGGCGCGGCTACTGGACGCCGCGCAGCAACGCGGCGGCGCAATGGCTGGAGGACAGATGACCGACAAGGCCCCCAAGAAAACGACGCTGATGAGCGAAGCCGAGCGCGACGCCTATCATGCCGAGAAGATGCGCAAGAAGAAGGAAGCGCGCACCCGCATGCTCGCGACCAAGACCGAGGAGCGCGGACTGCTGATCGTCCACACCGGCAAGGGCAAAGGCAAGTCGACAGCGGCATTTGGAATGGTGTTTCGCTCGCTCGGGCATGGCATGCGGGTCGGCGTTGTGCAGTTCGTCAAGGGCGCGTGGGCGACGGGCGAGCGCGATGTGCTGGCCAAATTCCCGGAGCTCGTCACCATCAAGGCGATGGGCGAAGGCTTCACCTGGGATACTCAGGACCGGCAGCGCGACCTGGCCGCGGCGC
>Ga0075163_10006094_pt1 | contig 16000 bp, 13 predicted proteins | sample JI1023141ADNA_FD_71478 | JGI IMG/M metagenome (GOLD analysis project Ga0075163, IMG submission 71478) | Wastewater effluent complex algal communities from Wisconsin, to seasonally profile nutrient transformation and Carbon sequestration -... | ecosystem: Engineered > WWTP > Effluent > Algae...
CCCGTGAAATTCTTATTCAGCAAATCCCTGATCATGCTGGAAGTTTTATCCAGTTCACTCAACAGCTTTAACGGGGGTCTTGCTTTGACCAACTGCTGATGCATATGCTTCCATCTTTCCAATAAAAGGTTGATTTCTTCATGAAGCTCTGCAACTTTTTTTCCTTCAGCTGCGGTACGCACAACAATCCCAAAGTTTTTCGGTCGAATGGATTCTATTAGATTAAATAGTCGCTCCCTCTCCTCCGTGCCTGCTATTTTTTTAGAAATTGCAATCGTGTTGCTAAAAGGCGTGAGGACGACAAATCTACCCGGAATAGTAATCTCACAACTTAATCGATGGCCTTTGGTAGAAATAGGTTCTTTAAGGATTTGTACCAAAAGAAAGGTCTTCTTGTCCAGAACCTGAGACACTTTACCATTTTTATTGATGTCTGCCTGAATTTCAAACTGATCCAACATAGGACTGGTCTGAATGCCATTAATGACATCGTGGGTGTATTTTTTGACAGAATTCAAAACAGGACCCATATCTGTATAATGGAGAAAGGCCTCTTTTGAATGTCCTATATCGATAAATGCAGCGTTTAAACCGGGCATGAGTTTCCTCACTTGCCCAAGGAAGATATCCCCTACATTATAGAGCGTGTTGGCTTTCTGCTTGTGCAGCTCAACCAACCGTTTATTTTCAAGTAACGCTATCTCAACAGTACCCTGGTGGGCGGAGATAATTAACTCTTTGTCCATGCATCTTTTTTAGATGCGGGTAGGAGGCAGATAAATAGAAACAGAATGGCGAAAGATCCGGAAGATCCCAAGAAAAATTTCTTATCGGTTCTTGGATCGTTTCCGAAGACTTGCACTTGATCAATCAAGCTTCAGAAAGAATAATTTGGACTTGGGATGATATCTTCCACCTGGTCAAGGTTAAATCACGAACTCTTCGGAAAACACCTCTGTCCCGCCTGATCAATCTATCTGTTCTTTTTCTTATGTCTGTTTTTTCTCAATCGCTTCTTACGTTTGTGAGTCGCGATTTTATGTCTTTTTCTTTTCTTACCGCAAGGCATAATTATAAATTTATATATAGTTTCTTTAAAATCTTTTTGTCGTTGAAGTGCTTTAATTTTCTATTTCACCTCACATAATTTCCTGAATGGTTCCGGATCTTCGTTCAATTGGCCTCCTGTGATCACTTCCACCATAAGACAATTAGCTTCCCTTTGATTCGGAGTTTTTTCCAGAATCACCTCAAGTCGCTTTTTGGCCTTTTCCCATTGTCCTGTCTGAATCGCCAATTGGCTTAAGGTAATTTGCAAGGGTAGATAATCAGGATACTTTTTATCCAGATTCAACAAAGCCATAATTCCCTTCATGGGCTCTTCATCAGGCATTTTTACCAAGCATAAGGCTTTATTCATCTGGTGCTGTGGTTCGTCCGGTGCCAGAGAAATCGCTAAATCAAATGCTTTTTCCGCATTCTTCCGACAATAAAGCCTATCCTTCTCTGATTTCATCTGATCCAGACCGGCCAGAAATGTCGTCCCGGCAATACCCCAGGCTTCTGCTGTCTTTTCAATTTCAGCGACTTGATTTGCATATCCCCCTGCCAAGTCCATTCTTTGCATTCGATACCAGAATCCGGATATCGCTTTTAAAGATGCTGACTTAGCCAAATCCTCTTCTCCAGAATTCAAACCCTTTTTCAATTCTTCCAGCTCAGCTTTCTGATCTGGATTAAGTTCCTTAGTAGCCTGTTCAGCCAGTTTATTTATTTCGGAAGTCTCAGACAACTTGTTGTCACCCTTTTCGCCTGAACTCTTTAAATCAGCGGACACAATGTCAAAAGCAAAATAACTGAAGACAATAAATCCTAAAAAAAGCAAAGCTATTCGGCCGGGATTCCTCAACATGCCTATTCTTCTACATCATCTTCGTAAGCAGCGCCCTCCGGTTCAGTACCCAATTTCACGTGGTCCACAAATATTTTTGCAGGCTTAAAGGAAGGGATAAAATGCTCTGGAATTTCAATGGCCACATTCTTTTTAATGTGTCTGCCTATCTTTTTTGCCCGTTTTTTTACTACAAAAGAACCAAAACCACGGATAAAGACATTCTCCCCGTTTGCCAAAGAACTTTTAACTTCTTTGAAAAACATTTCAAGGGAAACCAATACATCAACCTTAGGCACTCCAGACTTATCCGAGATTATTGAGACCAAATCAGCTTTTCTCATTTGCTTGATATTTAGACAGTTATGAATTTTTCTCTTAAAAGAGTGTGCAAATTTCGCAATTTTAACCCGAACTCAAAATTTTTAGCCAACTTTTTTGTAAAAATTATTTTTCTAAGCTTTTCTCTATCAATAAGATAGAATACCACATAGACAGGAATAAGCCAAAAATAATCCAAATCCCCAAAACTTACCCAACAAATTTTCGCTCCCCGATAACTCTGCCCACATTAAGCGAATCTTCCTACCTTCGCAAAAAATAATTGCATGGTTTATTCAATGACCGGCTACGGCCACGTAAAGTCGCAATACGGCGACAAAGAAATTACCGTAGAAATCCGGTGCCTGAATTCTAAAATCAATGATTTTCGTCTCAAACTTCCAAATGCCTACAAACAAAAGGAACTGGAGTTGCGTAAATTGCTAAACGAATCTGTCGTCAGGGGAAAATTAGATGTGGTTATTTCGGTGGTATCATCAAAAGGAGATGAAGAATTTAGCCTGAATAAAAAATTATTCACCTCTTTCTACAATCAGATCCAGGAACTTGGAATAGACCTTGGTAAAACAGACATCCTGAATGCCATCCTCCAGTTTCCTAATGTCATCGAATCCCATGAGACGGATCTGGATGAGGAAGAATTTGAATTTACCTTGCAGGTACTCAATGAGGCAATAGAAAAATTGAACGACTTCCGATCTATCGAAGGGACCATTATCGAAAATGATTTTATCCTTCGGTTGAAAATCATCATGGACCATCTTAAAGATCTCGAACAATACGAGCAGGACAGAATGCAGATGCTGAAAGACAGAATATTGAAATCGCTCAACTCTACTTTCGCAAATGAAAATATAGATAAAAACAGATTCGAACAAGAGTTGCTTTACTACCTTGAACGCCTGGATATCACGGAAGAAAAAGTGAGACTAAAACAACACTGCGATTACTTTATTGACGAACTCAAAACTAAAGTGTTGAGCAAATCTAAAAAACTCAATTTCATCAGTCAGGAAATGGGCCGAGAAATAAATACACTCGGGGCAAAAGCTCAATATTCTCCCATGCAAAAAATGGTGGTGGTGATGAAAGACGAACTGGAAAAGGTAAAAGAACAACTTGCCAACATTCTATGAGTACACTGAAGGGAAAGATCATCATTCTTACTGCACCCAGCGGAAGTGGAAAAACCACCCTCGCCAATTATTTGCTGGAGACATTTGAAAATCTTTCCTTTTCTGTTTCTGCCACCACCAGAAGTCCCAGACCTGGTGAAGTGGATGGAGAAAATTACTATTACGTATCGCCGGATGAATTTAAAAACCTGATCAGCGAAGGTAAACTTTTCGAATATCAGGAAGTATATACAAACCAGTTTTACGGTACCCTTCATTCAGAAATCCGAAGAATTTGGAAAGCCGGAAAAATGGCGCTTTTTGATATTGATGTAAAGGGCGCTCACTTTGTCGAACAACAAGGTTATGAAAATGTGCTTACGATTTATGTAAAAGCATCTTCACTAGAAGTTTTAAGAGATCGTCTGACAAAAAGAGGCACAGAATCTCCGGAGGTTATAGAAAAAAGATTACAACGTGCTGCCGAAGAATTGGAATATTGCAAATACTTCGATTACGTAATTACTAATGATAACCTCTCCCTCGCAAAAAAAGTATTGCGCCTTATCGCAGAAGATTTTATGGAAAGTGACACCAAGTAAATTTGAAAATTAGAGAATTTGAAAATTTGAAAATTATAGTATTTGAAAATTGCTACAAGGTTGTTTGATGCTTCCCAGCGTCAAACATTACGGAGAATAAAATCAATACCATCCAAAGTCTACGTAAAGCCGCTTTCGCGGTTCCCTCACTTATCATGCTGTCGCACGATACTCTGCCGAAGCAGAGATCGTTCGGTCATACTTCCCAGCGTCAAACATTATGATGATTATTTACATTACCCATTAAAGTGTACGTAGAAAATTAGGGAATTTGAAAATTTGAAAATTATAGTATTTGAAGTTTAGTACACGGGAGGCAAATTCTACTACAAAATCAAATCGGAAATTATTACCCCCTCTGTTCCATTAATCAAGTAAATTTGTCAGTACTTAGTGGAAATTCTCTGCCAAAATTTCCGAAAAACAAGGTTGGATAATTATTTGATGCGCTTACTTAAAATCTGATTAATGACGTACGAAAATTTTACCATAAAATCCCAGGATGCCATTTTACGCGCACAGCAGATAGCCCAAAACCTGGACCAGCAAGTAGTGGACTCCCTGCACCTTTGTAAAGGGGTGATAGAAGTAGATGAATCCCTGTGTGATTTTCTCTTCCAAAAAATGAGTGCCAAACTCCCAAAAATTAAATCCGAGCTGGATGCTGAGATCAGGAAATTGCCAAAGGTCTCCAGTGCAGATAAGCAATACCTTTCCAATGAAGCAAATCAGGTATTGATCAACGCCAAGAAGATCATGACTGAATTTGGAGATGAATTTATTTCACTGGAGTTGATTCTGTTGGCATTTTTAAAAGGAAATGACAGTGTCTCCAAAATCCTTAAAGCCAATAACATCAGTTACGAAAACCTTAAGCAGGCGATCATAGAATTGCGCAAGGGAAAAAAGGTCAGTGAAGCAAGTGGTGATGAACAATACAACGCGCTGAATAAGTTTGCCGTAAATCTAAATGCCGCCGCAGAAAGTGGAAAGCTGGATCCCATCATCGGAAGAGATGAAGAGATCAGAAGGATTCTGCATATTCTTTCACGCAGAAAAAAGAACAACCCAATACTCATTGGAGAAGCCGGGGTTGGTAAGACTGCAATAGTGGAAGGTATTGCCTGGCGAATTGTCAAGAACGATGTTCCCGAAAATCTTAAAGAGAAAAAAATATTTACCCTCGATTTGGCCGCTTTGATTGCCGGCGCAAAATACAAAGGTGAATTTGAAGAAAGATTAAAAGCGGTCGTTAAAGAAGTCAATGAATCCAATGGTAAAATTATCCTCTTCATCGATGAGATCCACTCACTCATTGGTGCCGGCGGTGGCAGCGGTTCCATAGATGCAGCCAACATTCTTAAACCTGCACTTGCAAGGGGAGAACTACACACCATTGGTGCCACTACACTGGATGAATACCAAAAATACTTTGAAAATGATAAAGCTTTAGTCCGAAGATTCCAGCCGGTAATCATTGATGAACCTTCTGTAGAAGATACCATCTCTATCTTGAGGGGTGTACAGGATAAATATGAAGTCTATCACAAGATTGCTATTTTGGATGAAGCACTTGTTGCAGCTGCAGAATTATCTCATCGATACATCTCCGATCGTCAACTCCCTGATAAAGCCATTGACCTGATCGATGAAGCTTGTGCAAAATTACGCTTGGAACTGGACAGCGTTCCGGAAGAAGTGGATGAGATGGATCGTAAAGTGCGACAACTGGAAATTGAACGTGAAGGCGTAAAAAGGGAAAAGGAAAATGTCAAAATAAAATTCATCGAAGAACAATTAGCAAACGCCAAAGAAAAACTTGCTTCCTTAAAAGCAAGCTGGCAGGCAGAAAAAGAAATCGTAGATGAAATCCAGGTCATCAAGAAAAAAATTGACGAAATAAATATTGCCGCCGAAAAAGCAGAACGTGAATCTGATTTTGGTCTGGTGGCAAAGTTAAAATATGGTGACCTGAAAGAACAGGAACTCTTTTTGAAGACTGCTGAAGACAAATTAAAAATTCTTCCGGAAGGAAGCCGTTTTACATCTGATACCGTCACCGCAAATGACATTGCCGGAGTAGTCAGTAAATGGACAGGAATCCCACTCCAAAAAATGCTACAATCGGAACGTGAAAAACTTCTTGAGTTGGAAACAGAATTGGGCAAACGGGTGATCGGTCAAGCTGAAGCAGTGCGTGCTGTCTCTGATGCCGTAAGAAGAAGCCGTGCAGGTCTCCAGGATCCCAACAGACCCATCGGGTCATTTATTTTCCTTGGCCCAACGGGTGTTGGTAAAACCGAACTTGCAAAAGCATTGGCTGAAGTGCTGTTCGATGATGAGAAAGCCATGACCCGCATCGACATGAGTGAATACATGGAATCCCATGCCGTGTCCAAATTGGTAGGTGCTCCTCCGGGCTACGTTGGCTATGATGAGGGAGGTCAATTGACAGAAGCTGTACGCACCAAACCATATTCTATCGTGCTGCTGGATGAAATTGAAAAAGCACATCCGGACACCTTCAATATTCTGCTTCAGGTTTTGGATGATGGGCGCTTGACGGATAATAAAGGTCGCATTGCCAATTTCAAGAACACGATCATTATCATGACCTCCAACGTCGGCTCGGAAATTATTCTGGAGAATTTTGAAGACCTCGAAGCTGTCGGCGATAAACACCGCACAGAAATCATTGAGACAACGAGATTAGAAGTTTTTGAAAAATTAAAATCCAGTGTAAGGCCTGAATTCCTGAACAGGATAGATGACAAAATCATGTTCCTGCCATTGACCAAAGAAGAAATTAAAAAAATTGCCGGGCTTCAATTGAAAGGCTTAACCCGTAATCTCAAAGAACAAGGTGTCGAATTGATCATTAAGGATAATGCATTAAATCTGCTGGCTGATCTGGGATTCGATCCTCAGTTTGGCGCCAGACCACTGAAAAGGGTGATCCAGAAAGAAGTCGTCAACGAATTAGCCAAGCTGCTTCTTTCCAACGACCTTGTCAAGGATGAAAGCATTACTCTAGATACAGATGCCAAAGGTTTCACTTTTAATGGCAAATCAACCGGTATTGCATTGCATAGGGATTCTGATCGCAAATCTCAGATTGACGCGCTTACAAAGGCGACCAAAGATCTTGAAGAGGCTTCCAAAAAAATGAAACCGGACCAGCCAGAAAACTTGAATTAATTTTTGAACATATATTTCAAGTCTAAGCCTGAGATAATATTTACTCAGGCTTAGACTTTTTACCTTCAAATTGCGTTAATACCTAGCTGTTAAATGCAATCTGTATGCTGAAGCCTTTCCTCCTAATCCTTTTTCTTCCTTTGTTTGTGTGCGCGCAATCTGAATTGTTTATAGGTCAGTGGGTTACTCATCTTCCCTACAACAATGGTCTTCAAATTACCCAAAGCAAGGATTATATTTATTACGCTACCGCTTTCTCCCTGCTGCAAATAGACAAAAGTGATTTCAGTTCAAGGAAAATTACGCGCACAGAAGGTTTATCCGGCAGCCAGATAAATTGCATTTATTTTCATCCTGAAACCAAAACCCTTATTGTTGCATACTCTGATGGACTGTTGGATTTGGTAAAAGAAGATGGAGTGTCTGCAGTTCCGGATATTAAAATTTACAACAATGTGCCCATCAACAAAACCATCCGATCCATTACGCATGGGGATGCGCAACACGTTTTTATCAATGCAGATTATGGCATCAGTTACCTGAATCTAATAACAGGTGCCATAGCTTACACAGCTTTCACCCCAAACCTTAAAATTAATTTTACTATTCAATTTAAGGATGCTCTATACAGCGCTACCGCTAAAGGCCTGTATAAATTTGATTTGAAAAAAAATCTTTTGGTACAGGATTTTGGAAGTTGGCAACTACTGGGTGTAAGCGAAGGATTAAACCCAACAATAGAACACACCTCATTGGCCATTTGGGAAAATAAACTTTATACCGCCAATTCAATTGGATTATTTGTTACAGATGATGTACAATTTATTCCTTCTTACTCCAGTCAGGGATATTCTCCTCAGCTTGTGAAAGCGGGAACAAAACATTTGATTTTAAATTTAAAGTGTAATGCCAACTGCAATACAAAAATTGCTTATTACCAGGAATCGACCGGATGGCAAGAATATACCGGTGAATGCGCTTCCATGAATCTTGGAATGGAGCAGGAAGAAAATGGAAGAATCTGGTATGCGGATAATCGATGGGGTTTCAGATACATGAATGATTTTAATTCATCTTGCGAAGCCATTTACATCAGCGGACCATTCAATGAAGATTATCAAAAAATATTCAGCGGTTCGGACGGAATTTATATTGCAAGTGGATCGATCGTCAATCGTTTTGAATATCGGTTTAAAACTACAGGTATATACACCTATAAGGATAAGAAATGGGATGTGATCAATGGATCCAACTTGCCCTTGTTTAATGAAAAAGATATACGGGATATTGTCGATGTTGCGGAAACAGCCGATGGTTCAAAAATTTATTTTGCAAGTTACCACCGTGGCATTTTGCAATATGATCGTACTAAGAATGAATATACACTTTTTGATCAAACCAATTCTGCCCTTGGCGTTGCAGAAGGAGATGAGACCAGAGTGCGTGTAAGCAGCATTGCCATCAGTCCAAAAGATAAGTCCTTATGGGCATGTGATTTTCTGGCAACAAAACCTTTGGTTTCTTTATCCAAAGATGGCAACTGGCAGGCGTATGACCTACCGGGTTTTAGCACGGAAATCATCGGTGTCACAGTAGACCGTAATGGTTACAAATGGATCATTCCAAGAAGAGAATCCGGAGTGATGGTTTTTGATGAAGGAGATCCTGCAAATCCGGGAGACGACCGCAGCATAATTTTGAATACTTCCAATAGCTCACTCACCTCCAACTTAATCAATACCATTGAAGTAGATCTCGATGGTGATGTTTGGGTGGGGACTAATCAGGGTCCGGTTATTTTTGAATGCGGCGCTTCCATTTTTGAGGGCAATTGTAAAGGCTCGAGAAGGAAAGTGGATCAGGATGGTATCATTGGTTATTTGTTGGAAACAGAAGATATCCTCAGTATCGCAATTGACGGAGCAAACCGCAAATGGATTGGTACAAGAAATGGATTATACGTTCAGTCTTCTGCCGGTGATGAGCAAGTGTATATTTTTAATACAGAAAATAGCCCATTGATGAGTAACGCTATTTTTGATATTGCCATCAATCAGAAAAATGGTGATGTTTGGATAGGCACAGAAAGAGGAATCCAAGTTTATCGGTCGGAGGCTACATTTGCCAAAGATGTTTTCACGACGGACATTCTGGTATATCCCAATCCGGTTCATGCAGATTATACCGGCCCGGTAGCCATCTCAGGTCTTGCACGAGATGCCCGCGTAAAAATCACAGACCTCACTGGTCGACTTGTTTTTGAAACTTTAGCAAATGGGGGTACGGCAATTTGGTATGGGAAGGATTATCTTGGCAAACCCGTAAGCTCCGGAACTTATTTAGTATTCGCAAACAGTACGCAAGATTTTGAAACGAGTGAAGGGGCAGTATCCAAAATTGTGATCACCCGCTAATAAAATATTACTTCTACATGGAGTGGATGTCACTGTAATAATTCAAATATGCATTCAGACAATTCTCCCAACTAAATTTTGCTGCCTGATCTTTCAATTTTCCCTTTAGTTCAACAGCATTTTTAGAAAATATACTCAATTTTTCTTGGATAAAATTCGCCATTTCCTCTGCTTGAAAGGATTCAAAATAATAAGCTAAATCACCTCCAAATTCCGGTAAGGCGGTCTCTTTGCTGAGAAAAACCGGCTTTCCCTGACTCATGGATTCAATTACTGGCAATCCAAATCCTTCTGCCAAGGATGGAAATAATAATGCCTCTGTGTGTGCATATAGCCAATACTTTTCCTCTTCACTGATTTGCCCCGGGAGCATTACCCGATTTTGAAGCTGGTGCTTTTCTATTAGATCCTTTACTTTATTTCCGTAGGCTGTTTGATGATTCCCAGCGATAACCAGCATATAATCTTCAAAATAATTCATCAACGGAATCAACACTTCAAAATTTTTCTTTGCATTAAATATGCCAACACTAAAAAAATATTTCTTTTTCAGCCAGGGAAAATCTGGAACGAATTCCGGAAATTCTTGCACTTTACTTCCACAATAAATTATCCGCATCGGTTTCCCCTCTACATTTATCCTGGATTTTAATACCGAAGCTGTATATTCTGAAATACAATTTATCGCAGTAGCTTTTTCGATATTTCGTTTTAGGATATCCAGATATTTTTGCTGTTTGACTTTTGATTTTTCAATCAAAAAATTTAAGTCGTGGATGGTAAGTAACTGTTTGGTCTTTGGATTAGGAAAAAAAGACGGATACTGTTGTAAGCTATGCCACAAATCATAATTTGGATTGAATTGCGGAAAATATCTTCTCCATAAATTGGCACTGATCGCAGGGGTATGCTGTGTATCAAAATTTGATCCCACAGGCAATAAAAAATTCAATTGATATTCTGATGGTGTCCATCGCAATGCCGTTTCAGCAAAATTCTTGGAAAACTGACCCAGACCACTGTTCAGTGTTTTCATTTTGTATAAATCCAGCAGAATTCTCAATGACTTATTTTTACTAATTTACTTTTTGTAAAATCTGCTTTTCATTTTACTAAAAAACTCAGGTGTAACACCAATATAGGAAGCGATTTGTTTTTGAGGCAGATAATTGACCAATTGAGGATATCGAAGACAGAATTTTTCATAGCGATCTTCCGCGGAAAGACTCAGATTTTCTATCAATCTTTGTTGGTTGTGTACCAGAGATTTTTCAATGATAATTCTAAAAAAACGTTCAAATTTTGGCACATCAGCATACAATAATTCTTGATGCTCTCTGTGCAACAATATGGCTTCTGAAGCTTCCAATGTTTCAATATTAAGTGTCCCTGGTTTTTGTGAAATAAGACTGTAAATATCTCCAATCCACCAATCTACCGGAGCAAAACTTAACACATGTTCAAAACCATTTTGATCTGTGGTATAACCTCTGAGACATCCCTTTGTAACAAACCAGGTATTGTAACATATTTCTCCCTCAGATAAAATCAATTGTTTGTTTTTGTATTTTTTAACATGAAGCACTGAAAAAAAACGCTCTATTTCTTCTGCATTCAGGCTAATGTGTCTGGACACATTTTGTAGAATCAGCTGGAAAGAATCAGGATATTTTGCCAATTTAAAGAATTTATGTTTAGCCAACAAAACTAACAAACAGCCAACACTGCACAAGCTTTTTCAATCTTCCCTTCCTCAAAAAATTTCCTGGCCAATTGGTGATGAGCCATAATGTCCTTTTTATTTTCGACAAGCAGATCATATTGTTCTTCCTCTTTAAGTAGCTCCAGAGAATAAATTTTATCCGGCCAAATTTTTAACCCGGATAGAATACCAATATCATTTGCGGTAAGAATTTTACTCGTTTTTATATGCATTGGAAGGTTAGGATATCCCACGATTGGTAAATGTTGTGTCTGAGGCATTGCCATCACTGATTTTCCGCTGGCCCTTACATAAAATGCCCTACCCATCCTGCCCATCAGATCTATCTTATGCGGATCTATCCGGCCATTCTCATCAAGTACCGATTCCCGGATGTGCATGTACACCACTTTACAAATAATCAGATGACCCGCCCCACCCTGGTCTCCCAATGGGATAATTTCCTGAACTACGCATTCCATGTTTACCGGAGATTCAAGAACCATCGGAGCTTTTACCTGACTGGCTTTTTCTTGTGTCAACCCCGATTGTTCAAACTCACTGATTTCATGTGGAAAATCCACACTGCAGACCATCATCTGCCGCACAATTTCATAATTAACCACATTGACTACACATTCCTTGCTGACCATAATGTTGTGCAAGGTGTCTTTTGTGGTATTGCCTTCCACTCTGCGATTTGAGGAGAACACAAGGATGGGAGGATTGCTGCTGAAGGCGTTAAAAAAGCTATATGGAGCCAGATTGGTTCTTCCTTGCTCATCTATAGTACTGACGAATGCAATGGGTCTAGGCGCAACGGATCCCAACAAGTATTGATGGAGATCAGATGTGGGAAGGGTGCCCGGGATAATAGTTTTTTTCATAATTCTGGCGGATCCTTAATTTTTTCCAAAAGTAGTTCTTTAGACTTAAAGCCTGTGCATCTCCATCCGTCAACTTTTTGGAATTAAAACCATTAACTCTGTGTAAGCTTTATAAAATATGTTTAGATCCTTTCTCATCGGACTCGCGTTAGTTGCAACTTTCTTAATTGTCAGGTATTTCTACTTCAAGCCTATGCTGGTGTTTGGTGAAGACGCCCCTTCCTTTACCACTGCGGACATCAATGGCCAAAATATCAGCCTTTCAGATTACCGGGGCTACTACCTTCTGCTAGACTTTTGGGGAAGTTGGTGCGCACCCTGTAGAAGAGAAAACCCGATTCTTGCCATGATGTATGACAAATACAAGGACAGGAAATTCAAGTCGGCCTCCGGGATAAAATTTTTAAGCGTGGCCCTCGAACAAGATCGGGAATCTGCCTTAAAAGCCATTGAAAAAGATGGCCTGGTCTGGCCTGGCCATATCGTCGAAACCCAAATGCTCAAGAGCCCTATGGCTTCTATTTTTGGCATCAAACAAGTGCCCACCAAATTTCTGATCGGGCCCGGTGGCAAAATAATCCTTTCTGACCCTGACATCAAGGAACTGGACGACTACCTGGCAAAAGACCGCCCGGCAAACTGACAATTTGACCGAAAAATTAAAATGGCAAGTATATTGAGCAGATAAATAACCGTTAAACAATTTAGAATTATGAGTTCAGAAGAGCATAAAATGTCAGGACAGGAGATTGAAGTGGAACACATCGAACAAAACTCTACTCAGGATACTTCATCACAAAATGTGGAAGAAAAAACAAATTCTCAAGACAAATTAGAAGCCGAACTGGCTGAACAAAAGGACAAATACTTGAGATTGTTTGCTGAATTTGATAATTACAAAAAGCGGACTACGAGAGAACGGATTGAATTAATCAAGACAGCAGCTCAGGAATTCATACAGACCATATTGCCTGTTTTGGATGATTTTGACAGAGCACAAAAACTGGCTGAGGAACAAAAAAATGATTTAATTTTTCCTGAAGGAATGAAATTGATGCACCACAAATTAATAGGCATCATGAAAAATTCAGGCGTGGAGGCTATGGAATCCAACGGAATGCCTTTTGACCCTAACATTCATGAGGCCATCACTGAAATTCCTGTTGCTTCTGAAGAAATGAAAGGCAAAATTGTAGATACCGTGGAGAAGGGATATTACATGCACGATAAAATAATAAGGTTTGCAAAGGTGGTCGTTGGAAAATAATTTTTTTCATCCTCCATTATCAGACTTTTCTTAAAGAGACCATATGGCAAAAAGAGATTTTTACGAGGTATTGGGCGTTTCCAAAAATGCGGATGAGGATACGATCAAAAAAGCTTATCGAAAAATGGCGATGCAACATCATCCGGACCGCAATCCGGGAGATAAAGCTGCAGAAGATAAATTTAAGGAAGCTGCGGAAGCCTATGAAATCCTTAGCAATCCAGACAAGAAAGCCCGATACGACCGCTATGGACATGCCGGCGTAGATCCTCAGGCAGGAGGAGGTTTTAACGGACATGGTGGAATGACCATGGAAGACATTTTTGAAAATTTTGGAGATATCTTTGGGGATGGAGGAAGTCCATTTGATGCCTTTTTCGGTGGACGAGGAGGAGGTAGAGGCGGCAGATCCGGTGGCCAGAAGGGTAGTAATTTGCGTATTAAGGTCAGCATGACACTGGAGGAGATCGCTACCGGCGTGACCAAAAAAATAAAGGTTAAAAAACAAATAACCTGCAAGACCTGTCACGGAAGTGGCGCCAAGGATGCCAAGTCGGTAAAAACCTGCGGAAGTTGCAATGGCTCAGGATACGTAAGACAAATTAAAAACACATTCCTGGGTCAGATGCAGACCACCACAACCTGTCCTACCTGCAATGGAACAGGCCAACAAATAGCCAATAATTGTACAAGTTGTCGCGGAAGTGGCGTCGAAATGGGTGAAGAAACAATAGAAATCCAAATCCCAGCTGGCGTAGAGGACAACATGCAACTTTCCCTGAGAGGGAAGGGAAATGCCGGTGCAAATGGCGGCATGACAGGAGATCTGCTGATTAACATCGAACAAAAACCCCACGAATTATTTTCAAGGGATGGCATGAACATCCATTATGATCTATACATCAATTTTGCCGACGCTGCTTTAGGCCATCAATTTGAAGTCCCAACCCTGGGCAATCCAGTCAAAATAAAAATTCCGCCTGGAACACAAAGTGGAAAAATTTTCCGTCTTAAGGGCCTTGGCCTTCCATCTGTGCAATCTTATGACAAAGGTGACCATTTGATCCATGTGAACATATGGACCCCAAAAAGTGTCACAAATGAAGAAAGGGCCATGTTGGAAAAAATGAAAAATATGAATAATTTTCAGCCACACCCTTCAGCAGAAGAAAAGGGGTTTTTCGACCGCATGAAAGAATTTTTCAATGCATAAATTTACTTTTCATTTCTTGGTGGGATTGGCAACTGTCATCTTATGTAATTTATCTTGTACAAAGCCATATTACTCCAAGAAAATAAATTTTCCAAACGAAAATTGGACATATCAGCAGCCCCTTGAATTTAAATGGACGATTCAGGATACGCTGCAGCCATTTGACTTAATTCTTTCGGTGGAGCATGAGGACCAAATGAAATTCCAGAATGTTTATGTCCGATGTCGTTCCTCTTTTCCCGATACGACTGACCGCATACAGGAAGTATCCCTTGAATTGCTGGACCCAACCGGAAAACCATACGGAAAATGTAGTCTGGGCTCTTGCACTGCTGAAATTCCACTTTTGGTGAATACAGTATTCCCAAAAACTGGAGAATATGGTTTAATCATTGAGCAGTATTCCAGAATGGATTCGTTTCCCGGAATGAAAAGTATTCAACTGGACATACTGAAAAAAAAATAAGCTCTTCTCGGGTTCAATGGCACCATCAATTGCCTTTAATCCTTTCCCAGAATTTATTCAACTCCTCCGGATTACGCTTTGGACTATCCCGCTCAGGTAATACTTTTAAATGGTCTCCCTCTTTGGTCAGGTTAAAATGAAAAATAAAATCTTTGGGATCATCAAATTTAAAACTAAGCGTCCCGTACCTTAAATCGTTGTATTGTAAACGACCATTCCCCAAATCCATCAAATTATAATATTGGTCACTGAACCAGGTCAGTATTTTCAATTCTTTCTGTTGCATAAATTCTTTTACCAAATACTGCTTCTGAGGCAACACTCTGATAGAATCAATTTTTGTTTCACGGTCCAATAATGAATAATAACCGCAATAGTAATTGCTGTCTTTTTGGGCTATCGAAAACCAAAGAATATTGTTAAAAATAGTAGGTGTAGAAATCATTTTATCAGGTACAATTCCTTGTTTACTTAGTGATGATTCCATCACTTTATCTACATGCTTTCTTGTGGACATGGTGGCCATCATATAGAAACAACTGACACCTATTCCTACCCAATTAGTAATTTGTCTTCGGCGATCTGTACGGGAATAAAAACCACAGGCTATAACAGTAGCGAGAAATGGAATGGTGTAAATAGGATCAACAATGGAAATGTTGGATAACGAAACTCTAAAATCAGAGAAAGGCCAGAACAAACGGGTACCAAAAGTGGTAAAAGCATCCAGAATCGGATGCGTGACAATGGCGTAGAAAAACAACCATGCCCACTCTTTATAAGATACTTGTGGATGTTCCTGGTCTTTTGTTAAATACTCCTTATACAGTTCTTTGATTAGAAAGTACAGACCAATGGCCAATAAAACAGGTAGAAAATATCCTTTAGATCCAATCAGGAAAA
>Ga0075163_10006095_pt1 | contig 16000 bp, 10 predicted proteins | sample JI1023141ADNA_FD_71478 | JGI IMG/M metagenome (GOLD analysis project Ga0075163, IMG submission 71478) | Wastewater effluent complex algal communities from Wisconsin, to seasonally profile nutrient transformation and Carbon sequestration -... | ecosystem: Engineered > WWTP > Effluent > Algae...
CGCCCATCGAGAGCACGACGACGGGCAGGGTGAAAATCGCGCCCCAGACAAAACGCCGCCACAGATCGCGCAGTTCGCCGTCGTCCTCATCACGCTCGCCGCGCCAGCGCGGATTCAGGTCCAGCGCCATGCCGCATTTCGGACACGCGCCGGGTTTGTCCGACTCGACGCCTTCGCACATCGGGCAGATGTACTTCGCCACGCTCGTGGTGTTCGCGGGTGGATGACCTTCGTGGTCGGAGTGGCAGCAGGAGGGCATGGGGGGAATGACGAATGCGGAATGACGAATGGAAGGCAGTCGCAGAAGTACCTACGAGCACCGGCACTTCGTCATTCGACATTCTGCATTCGTCATTTCTCCTCCGGCCATGGCTCCGCAACGGTTTGCAGCAGCGCCTTCGCTTGCAGCGGTCGGAGTCCGGGCCGCACCGAGAGGAGACGCGCGAGCATCCCTGCGGCGCGCGGTGCGGCAAAGCTGCTGCCAGTCGTCTCGATGGTGACGCCGCCTTTCCACGGCACACGCACACCCACGCCCTGCGCGGCGAATTCGACCAGCGAGCCGCCTTGGTTCAAATAGAGCCGGTCGTCCTGCGGTGCGGCTAGCATGTTCACAGTGACGACCGAGGGGAAATGGCCGGGCCACTCAAGCTTGCGGAAGTCCATGTTGTTGCATGCGGCGACGACATGGACGCCAGCCAGGTAGGCGCGGTCCACCCAGTCCTTGTACATGAGCACCTGTTCCTTGATGCCCGCGCCGATGCTGCAATTGATGATGTGATAGCCGCGCTCGATGGCGAGCAGTGCGGCCCGGCAAACGGCGTGGCTTTTTGACAGGTTGCGCCCGTCGAGCACGCGGAAGCTGCCGATCTGCGCCTCGGGTGCGGTCTGCAACGCCGACCACGCCACTGCCGTGCCGTGACCGAAGACATCGCGTCCCTCGCCCGCCTCGATCACGAGTCCGTCGTCCTGATGAACGATGGCGATGTCATCGACTAGTGAGAGCCCATTGAGCGACGGATGCGAAGCCTCGACGCCCGAGTCGATGATGGCGATCTTCACGCCCGCGCCTCTGCCGTGCAGCAGGGCCTCTGTCGCCTCGGCGGGCGTCATCCACGCGCGGCTCATAGTCCGTTGTCCCAGCCAGTGATCACGCTCACGAGTTCAAACTCGATCAGCTTGCCGAGCACATGCGCCACGAATTGCATCTCGCCCAACGCCGTCGGCGCAAAGTCGGGCGGGTCCGGCTCCTCCGCCGTCTGCTTGGCCTTGATGCACGAGACCACGCCACGCAGCCCTTTGGCAAACATGAGCGGCGCGGCTATCATCGAGCAGGTCAGCATCCCGAGCTTCTGGTCGAGCGACTTCGCCTGCATCCGGTTCGTATAGACCTTGTTCTCGCAGAATGCCTGCTCAGTCGCCAGAACCATGCTCACGATGCCGGACGTGAGCGGCTGCACAAATCCCAGCACCTGCTCCGCGCGCGTGCCCCACGCATGGCAGATCACGAGGTTTTTCCCCTCGGCGTCCACGAGCCATACCGCGCCTTCATCCGCTCCCGCGTTTTGAAAAGCGCGCTGGAGGAGGTTCTTCATCGTGGGATCGAGGAACTCGGCGAGACTTCCCGCACCCAGCGACTCCGCCGTGCGCATCACGCGGTCCGACAGGAGAGAGGTGAGCTTTTCAAACTCGGGCGATGGCAGCAGCGAAGGCCGGTCATTCATGGCGTGACTTGAACGCCGCCGATGCCAGCGCGTCAAGCAGCATGATCCGCATGGAGCACAGGACTTTTCTTCCGTTCGGTCCTGATTGTTTCATTGGCAGGCCACGGTCATTCTGCTAGCCTGCGCGAATTAATCAGCTGAATGGCGGAGCAGCGATACAAAATCTACGAGAAGATGGGCGCGGGCGGCGTCGGTGCTGTCTTCCGTGCGTACGATTCTCAGTTGAAGCGTTGGGTCGCCATCAAGAGGTTGCTCAGCGCCACGGAGATCAGCAAAGATGATCCCGACACCGCCGAGCTGCGACGCGAGGCCGACACGCTCGCGTCACTGAGAAATCCCAACATCGTCACCATCTTTGACGTGGCCAGCGACGAGGAGGGCCTCTTCATCGTGATGGAGCTGCTCGAAGGAGAGGATCTCTCCGACGTCCTCGCGCGCGGCCCGTTGAGTTACGATGACTTCAAGGAGCTGGCCACGCAGTCCCTCGAAGGTCTGCTCGCCGCGCACCAGAACCACATCCTCCACCGCGACATCAAGCCAGAGAACATCAAGATCGAGCGTCTGCCCGGCGGTCGGTTGCAATCCAAGATCATCGACTTCGGTCTCGCACGCGCCGGACTCCGCGCGCGAAAGCAAACGGAGGATCAGGCCGGCACCGTGATGGGCTCCATTTTCTACATGGCTCCTGAGCAGCTCACGCGCGAGCCCGTGGATGCGCGCACGGATTTGTACTCGCTCGGTTGTGTCTTCTACGAGGCGCTGTCGGGCAAGCGTGCGTTCGATGGCGAGTCGATGAACGACGTCATCGACAAGCACATCAACCACGAGATCGTCCCCCTCCACGTCGTCGCGCCCTATGTGCAGCCGTGGCTCAGCGCGTGGGTCTTGCGCCTGATGAGCGGCAAGCCTGACGACCGGCCCACCGATGCCGGGCAGGCCATCGAGGAATTTCGCGCGTGGGAAAAAATGCCGTCCGTGCCCGTCGGGCCGTGGATGCCCATGGCCTATTATCCAGCGTATGGCATTCCCGCGCCGTATCCCGAGCAGCCGCCGCAATACGCGCAGCCTGTCGATCAAGCTGGCTACTACCAGCCGCCTCACGACACAAGCAGCCAAGTGCCCGTCTATGCTCCCCCGGAGGAAGAGCCCGTGCTCTATGCCGAGCCCGTCGCGGAAGAAGCCGTCCCCGCCGTTGCAGTCGCGCGACCATCCTCCGCTCCGGTGAATCCACGAGCGGGCGCGCGCTCGCCGTCCGCAAAAGTCAGTCCGGCTGGAGGGAAGAAGTCATCCGCCCCTGCCTCAGCGTCGGCACCAGCCAACAAGAAGAAGCTCATCATCATCGGTTCCTCCGTCGTCTTGGTGCTCGTCGTCGGCTGGCTTGTCTTTGGCCGTGATCGAGGCACTGCAGACAGCGGGGGCAAGGCGGACGCAAACTCGATTGGCGTGAGCGGACCGCCCAAGACCATTTTCGAGCTGCCGGAGGATCGGGTTTTCCCGCCTGTCTCGCAGACCATCTCCATGCACTTCGTCGGCAAACTCGGCCCGGTGGCCGACAGGAAGGACGACAAAGGCAAGCCAGCCGAGCCAAACCCGAACGAGCCCGTCTTCGAGTGGCATGATGTGTCGCCGCTCGGAAACGACAACCTGCTCCGTTCCTTCAACGCTTCAGCCGACCACAGCCCCCGCCGCGTGAACTGGCCCTCGCAGCCCAACGTCGCCGGAGCCAAGCCAAACCGCCCGTGCCTCGACTTCCGGCTGCGTGACGGCACGCCTTCCGCGATGAATCTCACCGACCCCGAGTCGATGATCGAGAGCCTCCCGTTCGGCTCCAACACACAGGTGGACAAGTTCACCTACTCGCGTGGCCTCACCATTGCTGTCGTGTTTCAGGCCAGCCCTACCGACTTGCCCACGCGCGTCTTCACGCTCACCAGCGACGACGGCGCGTCGCTCTCGCTTCGCGTCGATGAACAAAAAAACCTCGTCGCCGAGGCACGTGCGGGCGGATCGTCCGTCGATCTCAAGTCCAAGGACGTGAACGGCACCGCCCCTTGCATCGCCACAATCAGTTGGAGCAGCAATCCGGCCGAGATCCAACTCACTGCCCGTGACGCGAATGGAAAAACATTCCGCAATGAAGCTCCGTCGAAGATGTCCACCCCAGGCAAGGCCATGAGCAAGCTCCAGCTCGGGCGCGTGCTCGGCGCCAACAACCAACCCGTCACCAAGGCCGACAGCTTCAGCGGATTCATCGGCGAGATCATCGTTTTCTCCATGGCTCTTCAGCAGAACCAGATGGTCGCCACCGAGGGACAACTGCGTGACTACTATTTCCAGACGGCAACCAAGGCACCCGCGCCTGCACCGCCCAAGAAATAAGCAGGCGCTCATCGCGGTTGCGCGCCCCGTCCATCGCTGCTACCGCACGCGATGCTGCACGAGCTGATCAACACATGGTTCACTTGGGTCAATGACTGGGGTTATTGGGGCGTCATCCTCCTCATGGCGATGGAGAGTTCCATCTTCCCCGTTCCGAGCGAAGTCGTCATGCCTCCGGCCGCATTCCTTGCCGCGCAGGGAAAGATGAATTTCTGGGGCGTCATTCTCGCCGGCACATTTGGCTCGTGGCTCGGCTCCGCCATCACCTATGGTGTCAGTCGCTGGCTCGGTCGTCCGTTCGTGCTCAAATACGGCAAGCTCTTCTTCTGCCCGCCCGAGAAAGTCGAGCGCGCCGAGCGCTTCCTCGCTCGCTACGAGGCCGGCGGCATCTTCTTCGCCCGTCTGCTCCCCGTCGTCCGGCATCTCATCAGCATCCCCGCCGGAATCGTGCGCATGCCCTTTGGCAAATTCAGTCTCATGACCACCATCGGCTCCTTCATCTGGTGCGCGATCCTGAGTTGGTACGGCAAAGGCGTCGCCGAGCGCAATCCCACCCTGATGGAGAACCCCGATCAGATGATCCACGCCATCAAGCACGAGTCCATCTGGCTCGTCGCCGGCATCGCCCTGATCTGCGTGCTCTACTTCCTGATGCTCAAGATCACCGCGCCGAAAGGCAAGAGCGACTGAGTCGAGAATCGCGACACTGTGCTCGCGCTTCAGTAGAACGGCCAGCGGTTCAGCGGAGGCGGCCCCAGAGACTCCTGCTCAAAGTCACCGCGTCGTCCCGCTGCTTGGATCGATTTGAGCGCTTCGTGGAGGTCGTGCATGACAGGGTCGCTCAGGAGCCGATCGAGAGTTAGTTTCTCGGTCCGAGTCAGCGGTGCAGATTGCTCCTTGTCTCGGAAAGTCATTTGAAATGGCAGCACGGGACGCACGGCTGCCTGTCGCAGCTTTTGCAGGATGTGGAAGCCAGCGGGATCGGTGTCGCCGAAATGGTGGTGTGGCAGATCGGGCGGCAGCTTTTCGAGAAGGCAACGCACGGCTTGGGTCGGAAATGACGTCGACATGATCAGCGTGGAGCGGTTCGCATCGGCGCGGGCGAGTTGGAGGAAAGTGGTTTTGCGATTCTCGATACTAAGCAATCGCTCCGCCGTCGTCGTGATGCTCACAGCGCGCTCGATCTCGGCTACTGGCAGCGTGGACTCGTAGCGAAGCGCATCGGTGACGTGTGTGGTGCCATCGGTAAAGTGCAGCGTGAGCGGTCCGCTGAAATGCAGGACGCTGTTGCTCGTCTGAATGCCGAGCGACTCCAGTGGCGTCTCGCGACCGAATAGCTGCTCCAGCGTGCGCTCGATGAAGCTCTGCTGCGCTTCGAGATGCTTCGATCCGTGGCCAAGCTGAGTGCTCGCATCGCGGATCAGCGTGCCCTCCGGCCACTCGCGAGCGGTGAGCTGAAACAGTAGTTCCAGAAGTTCATCGACGCGCTCGGACTCCAGCCAGCGGAAAGGCTCCAGCGCCCGCGGAATGGCGAATTCGGCTTCCAGGCGACTGCACAGCGCCGACCAAACCTCGGGCAGCAACGGATGCGGTTGCGCGGCCCAGCGCTTGACGACCGCGAGCGCCTTCGATTGGGATTCCGCGCCGGTTTGAGTTCCAAATTGCTCGTGAAGCCACGCTTCGGACTCAAGCGGCACTTCGATCTTGTCGATGAAGCGAGGCTTCTTCTTGAACGGGATCAATTTGAGTGGCGAGTTCTCCGCCTCTCGCTGCGCAGTCTGCCGATCCTCCGCCGACTTCACTCCGGCATCATCGAGCAATCCTTCCCAATCACGGCGAAACGGGCGCACCGCAGCCGTCACGCGCCGTTTCCGGGCGGACATCCATTGCTCATGAAGCGTTTGCAGCCAGCGCATGGCTCATCGTGCCGAAGAATGAGCGGCGGACAAGGGGGTGAAGTACAGTAGCCATCTTGCTCCGCAAGATGAGCGAGCAACTTCCGCTGAAAGATAGCGTGCGGCAGTTCGAAGATTTCACCGCCAGAGGGAGCACAATGCTCCTCTCGCGGAGCGAGAGGGCTACTTTGCTGCGCCCATTCGCTCACTCCATCAACTCCGCGAGTCTCGAACCCTCGACGCGGACGACCCAGTTCTCGATGTTCTTCACCTGCTCGGTCTCCTCATCGTAACTGCGCTCGACGCGGCACTGCACCACGGTGTCGGCGTGCTGGAACATGGTCGGAAGGCGGTCCTCGGGGAACGCCATGATGAGTTGGAGACCGAAGTTGCGAGCCATCGCGAGGCAGTCGTCGATGCGGTCGCCGCTCAGTTTGCTGAAGGCTTCGTCCATCACGACGAGGCCGAGGTTCTGCTGCGCATCGCGGCGACCGAGATCATACACACGGCGGAAAGCGGCGAGCGTGGCGACGAAGAACGGTGCCTGGTTCTCACCACCGCTTTGCTTCTTGGCGCTCTTGTTCAGGCTGATCGCTGCGGCATCGCCACGACCGGCGGGCTTCGCTTCGATGTCCCAGTGATGGTAGTAACGGTAGTCGAGCGCGCGCTGGTGGCGTTTGTCCTCGGGATTGTCGGCGGCGTCGATGGCGGCCATGAGTTCGGCCTTCGCGCGCTCGATGTCTTCGCGACCGGCGGCGTTGAAAAGCTCCAGCTCGGCCCCGGTCGGCAGGCCTTTATCGACCAGCGTCCAAATCGCGGTGTGCGCTTTGTCGGCGCGGCTCGTGAGCTGGTAGCGCCAGCCTCCGATCTCGTGATCCATCGCGCGGTTCAGCTCGCGCTTGGTGCGGTCGGCCTCGCTGAGTTTCTCGCGGAGCACGTCGAGCACCTGATGCTGCAGGCGGTCTTCCCATTCGCGCTTGGCTTCGAGCGCGGCGACTTTGAAACGCTCCAGCTCGTGCGTTTCGAGATCCTCTCGCCGCTGGTCGTAGGCGTCGTTTTCTTCCGCGTCCGCATCCAAAGCATCGCTGAGATCAGCATGAACGGTGACCAGCTCACGGCGCTGCTCATCGCGCAAACGCCGGGCTTCCTGTGCGCGAGTTTCGAGCTGCACGGCCAGAGTCGCGGCCATCTCGATGGACTTGCGCCACGACGTGGACTTCTGCCGCTCCGCGGCGATGCGCTCGTCGATTTCGGCATCGGAAATGCCGCTCACGAGCGCGCGAGATGTCTGCCGTGCGATGCGGGTTTGTTCCTCCTGAAAAACATCTTCGCTGATGGCCTCTTCGAGTCGCGCTTGCTCGACGGTGAAGGCAGTGATGGCCGTCTTCAGACTGCCGATGCGTTCGTGAATGCCTTCGAGCGTCGAATTCTGCACGCGCAGGTTTTCCATCGCCTTCACGTTGTCCGGTGTGGCGAGCAGTTCCCAAGTGGCCTGAAGCTCTCCGAGTTCCGTCCGGCGCTTGGGTAAAAGATGAACCTCGTCGCTGCCTTCGGGCACGGTGAAGTGATCGAGCCGCCACTCGCGGCCACGATTGATGAAGGCGCGCAGGTCTTCGCAATCGCGCCGCACTTCTTCGATCACGGCTTCGGTGTCGCGCAGTTCGCCCTCGCGCATGTCGCGGAGTCGGCGCAGGCCTTCCTCGCCGAGTGTGAACTCTTTCTCCGGCGTGAGCTTGATGCGACGCGGCGGATCTTTGAGCCAGCCATCGAGCGATAGCGCGCGCTCGTGCTTGTCGAGTTGCGAGGCTTTGTTCACGGCCACGATGCCGCCGAGGAGATGATCGAGAAAACGGCCCACCGTCTCGTGCTTCGTCTCTAGCATGTCGCGCAGGGATCCCTTTTCGACCTTGGTCACCGAAGCTTTGCGGACTTCGTCAGGATGAATCAGTGGCTCGGCTGGACTTGGGTTTTGCTGCGCCTGATCCCACGCCGCGCGGAAATCCTCCGGCAAAATGGCGCGGCGATGAACACCGAGCATCGCTTCCAGCAGTGGCCACCATTTCTCGGCGGCGGGCTTCACCTCCACCACACGACCCAGCGCCACTGCTTTCTGGCCACGCGCGAGCAACGCATTGAGCAGCGGAGCAGGCGAGGCCTGCCCCTCGCGCAGGTGGCCGAGATCTTTTTGCAGCGCGGCCTTTCGCGCCTCGTGCTCGGCGAGTCGTGCTTCGACGGGACGCAGTTGTTCCATCGCCTCGTCTCGCAATTGAATGTAAACCGCCGACATTTCGCGCGCGGCGGCGAGTGCGCGATTCTCATCGGCGCTCTTCATTCCTGAAATGCCGGCGGAGGCGCTTTCCAAAACATTCAGACCGAGGCGCGATGCGTGGAGCGTCCAGTCCTGCCAGCGGCGAAGGTGGTTGCGCAAAACGTCGCGCAGACTGGTGGCGGCGGCATCGAGCCTGGCGATCTCTTTTTCCAGCTCGCGACGACGGCGGTCGTTTTCTTCAAGCTTGAGCGCTTTGTCACCGAGTGACGCACGCGCGGCCTCGACGGCGTGACGCAGTCGTTCGCGCTCCTCGACGGCCTGCTCGTGCGCTTCCACGTTGTCGGCGTGCTCGGCGCGGCGGTCTTCGAGTGTGGTGCGTCGGCGGTTCAGGTTCTCCAGCGCTTCCTCGTGCTTCAAGGCCTCGCTGAGATGCGAGTAGAGTGCGGACTCGCGCTTCGAGGTGATCCAATCCTGATGATGCGCGGAGATGCGCTTCAGCCGCTCGAGCTGATCGTACATTTTCTCCAGTCGCTCCTGCGCGCGGCGGTGCGCATCGACGCTGGCCTTCACAGCCTTCACATCGGGCATGCCGGGTTCGAGCAGGAACTCGCGCACGAATTTTTCGAAGTTGCTCTCCGGCTCGAAGGCCATCGCGCGCGGGAGCGTCTTGCCCATTTGCTCGGGATCGAAGCCGAGATGACTGCGCATGGCCATCTCATCGAGATAGGCTTTCTGTCGATCCCACACGTCGCCGTCGAGTTCGCGCTTCACGCGCGTGCGGAACTCGTCTTCGGGCATGAACTGCATCGCCTGCGGCCCGGCTTCGTTATTGAGAAAATCCTGCCACGCGAGACGGCGGCCCGCGCGAAACCAGATCGTCGATGGCTTTGCGGTGGGACCTTCATATTCGATGCGCGCGCCCCACGTCTCGCGGCTCGGCTCGGTCTCGCCCGGCTTCAGCGGCCAGGTGAATTCCAGCCCGGCGAGCGTGACGCTGCTCGGGCGCATGTAGCGCTCCGCACCGTCGCGACCGACGGTGTTTGTGTCGCAAAGGCAGTAGCCGCGCAGAGAGCGGCCGCTGCCAGCACCTGCGGCTGCTTTGTTGAAGCGGCTCTGCTGTTCGCCCAGCAAGACGAACTGAATCAAGTCGAGCAGCGCGCTCTTGCCGCTGCCATTCGCGCCCGTGATGAGCGTGAGGCCGGACACGTCGATGAACTGGCGGTAGCCATACCAGTTCACCGCGAGGATTCGGCTCAAAGTGATGCGCGAATGACTCATGCGGACACCTCCTCGGCATCCGCACCATCCTTCGGCGGTTGAAACTGCTCCACACGCGCCTGCCACGCGGCGATGTCATCGAAGGGAATCACACGCGCGAGGCTCGGCAGGATCTCGATCTGCATCTCGCCAGCTTGCGTCATGCCCTCTGGTTTCAGTGTTCGGATCAGGCGATGACGGCGCAAACGCACGAGGCAGGCTTCGATCTGCGATTTCTCCGGCGTCGCGATCTTGTCGAAATACACCTTCAGCGCGGCCCAGAGCTGATCGACGGTGACGATCACCGCCTCCTGGCTGCCAGTGCTGATTTCATCATCGTAAAGCCGCCACAATGCCAGCAGCACCAGCGTTTCGTCCTTGTCGAATCTGCCGAGCAACAAGCACGACTCGGTGCGCGGCTTGGCTTGGAGTATGGAGTGCTCTTCATTTACGACCAACTCCAACGCCAGCGGCGCGAGGTAATCCTCCACATGCGAGCGGTAGTGATCGCGAGCCAGCAGATACAACTCCCGACCGCTGCCCTCATCACCGAGCAACACGCCGCGCCCCAACAACTCCGCCAGCACCTCGCGCAGCGCAGCGCGGTCACTGTCCGGCACATCACTCCAAAAGGAGCGCGGCCAGAGAGGATCGGAGGTGGAGATGGACATGGGGGCGGCGACGATGGCGTGGTGTGGTGGTTGCTCAAGCCTCTCTTGTGATCGCAAACCGCTCCACGCGGTGTCCGGCGAGTTCGTCGTGTTCCAGAACGTGCGGCTCGAGGCCGTTTCGGCGGCGGAGGCCATCGACGCTCCAGCGGACTCGTTTGCCGGCCAGGGCGGGAGCGTGCTCGTAGGCGACGACGGCGAGGAGGTCGAGCAGGTCGTAAGACGTTTCCAACGTGATGTCCTCGGTGCTCGTGGCGCTTCCTTTGGCGGGGAGGAGTTTGGCGACGAGTCGTGCGGCACGCTGTGGTGTGAGGGCGAGACGCTGGCGTTCTTTCCACGCGGCGAGCACATCGTCTTCGCTTTGTCTTGAGGTGCCGCTCTCGCCGAAGGTGAGATCGACCGGCGACTTGGTGCGGCGGGGTTTGTAGAGCGACTCGGTGCCGTAGAAGAAACGCGTCTCGACACAGCGCGGCGCAAAGTCGGCGGGCTGGCCTGCGAACTCGGAGAAGCGGCCGCCAGCGCGCGCGGCATTGATGGCATCGCAGTAGGCTTTGACCAGCTCGGGACGACGACCGCGAAGCTCCGTCTGGTAGCGATAGCGCTGCTGGCTGAGACGATTGAAGGCGGCCATTCGCAGGTCGATGGCCTCCGCGCGGCGCTTCAGGCCGCCGAGATCGCGTTCGAGCTTCGTGAGCATGGTCAAAGCGAGGTCGTAGGACTCCGTGCTGTCATAGCCGTAGTGTTCGCGCAAGCCCTCGGCGAGACGCTCGCGCATGAGCGGATCGTCATGGCGCTCGGAGATGGCGCTGCGGGCGTTTTCGATGCGCGTGAGCAATCCGCCGCGACGCAGAGCATCGTAGCAGACCATGTGGTGGCCCTGGCCGAACTCTTCGTAGAGCAGGTTCAGCGTGTCGGCGGCGGTCGCGGTTTGTCTTTGCCGCTGCTCGAAGCTGGTGACGATTTTTTCGACGGCGTGGAGCTGCTCGATCGCGCGCTCGAGACGCTGCGAGAGATCGGTGATGGTCGAGCGGAGTTGATCGGGCTCATTCACCTGCGGATCGAGCACGCCGCGCTCTTCCAGTGTCTGGCAAAGTCCGCGCAGCGTGTCGGCGAACGTTTTCAGTTCCGCCACGCGATCCTCGGCGAGATCGCGCAACATGCGCATGAGCGGACGCAGCCCGGGCGTGATGACGGCCCAGCGCTCGTGCAGGCCCAGCGTCTGATCTTCAAGCCAGCCTGCGGCGATGAGACGATTGAAAAACTGTCCTGCCCGCTGCCGTGCATCGCGCAGAGCAGAGCCTTCATCCTCTGCGAGCAATGAGAGCGGATGGCGCGCGATGACTTCCTTGATGATCTCCGTCGTCTCGCGTTGCGAGAGCCTTCCGGCCTCGCCCGCTTCCTCAATGAGCCGGTCCGCGCAATCCACATACACCGGCGCAGAGGGACGGGCTAGTGGACGGAAAAAATCCGCCGAGACGCTGCGGCTGAGACGGGCGCTGAGGAGAGGGCCGTTCATTTGATCCCTCGCGATTGGTCTAGACCACCAATGTCTGATCGCGCGAAGGACCGATGCCGACGAGGCTGATCTTCGCTCCGGTCAGTTCGGCGACGCGGTCGAGATACTTTTTCGCGAGGGCGGGGAGGTCGGCGTAGGCGGTGATGCCGCTGAGGTCTTGCTTCCAGCCTTGGTGCTCTTCGTAAACGGGCTCGCAGGCTTCGAGGTCGGCGGCGGTGGCGGGAGGGTAGTTGAGCGTTTCGCCACGGAGCTTGTAGGCGGTGCAGAGGCGGATGGTGTCGAGTCCGTCGAGTCCATCGAGATTCGTGATCGCGAGTTCGTCCGCGCCATTGATCATGACGGCGTAGCGGACGAGCACGGTGTCGAGCCAGCCGCAGCGGCGCGCGCGGCCTGTGGTGGCGCCGAACTCGCGGCCCATGTTGTGCAGCATGTCGCCGATGGCTTCGTTCTCGGTGACGAAGGGACCGGAACCGACGCGCGTTGTGTAGGCCTTGGTGACGGCGACGACTTTGTCGATCATGCGTGGTGGCACGCCGGAGCCGGTGCATGCGCCGCCGGACGTGGTGCTCGACGAGGTGACGAAGGGATACGTGCCGTGGTCGATGTCGAGATAGGTGCCCTGCGCGCCTTCGAAGAGCATGTTTTTTCCGGCACGGATGGCTTCATGCAAAAAGACGGCGGTGTTGCGAACGAAGGGCGCGAGAATCGCGGCGGCTTCGAGGACTTCCTTCACCGTGTCTTCGACGGGAAGTTCGGCGACTCCGGCAGCGGCGAGCGTGTGATTGTGCCACTTGATGCGCTCGGTGAGTTCCACTTTGAGCACATCGGGTTGCTTCATGAGCACGCAGCGTAGGCCGCCGCGCTCGATTTTGTCAGCATACGCCGGACCGATGCCGCGACCGGTGGTGCCGATCTTCTTGTCGCCGAGACGTGCCTCGCGCGCGATGTCGAGCGCCTTGTGGTAAGGCAGCACGAGATGGGCGGTCTCGCTGATGAGCAAATTGGCTGGCTCAATCTTCACGCCCTGGCCGCGCAGCTTGTTCATTTCCTGAATGAGGCCGAGCGGGTCCATGACGACGCCATTGCCGATGACGCACATTTTGCCGTCCCACAGGATGCCGGAAGGGATGAGGTGCAGAATGTACTTCGTGCCGCCATTGATGACGGTGTGCCCGGCGTTGTTTCCGCCGGCGGCACGCACGACCACGTCTGTATTCTCCGTCAGGTAATCGACAATCTTGCCTTTGCCTTCGTCGCCCCACTGGGCACCCACAACAATCGTATTGGACATTTATTTTTCGTTTCTCGCGGCGCTCAAGCACAGGCCGCCATTGGTTGATGATTCATTGTTTCACGAGCAGACAGTCGCCGAGCCGCGATTTCCGCGCGGGAGTCCGGCCTGCTCTGACCTTGAGCTCAGGCTCCCATCTTTAGCGACATGAAGATGGCCGCTCCACAGGCCGCGAGGCCGAGGACGCCGAACAGGATGAGCAGGGCGCGGGATGAGTCTTTCTCCTTTTTGTGAGGGCCAAATCCCGTGCGCAAGGAGCGGTCGTAAGGCTGGTTGGAATAGCCGCTGGTGGAAGTGCTGGAACTGCGGGCCGACGAGCGGGCAGTCGTCACGGGAGATGCGGCCGGGCTGGCACCACCCTCACCGATGAATACACACTCCACGGAGCCGAGGACGAATGAACCGGCGGAATCGAGATTCACGGTATCGACGCGCTGGCCGCCAACTTTGGTGCCATTGGTGGATCCGGTGTCGGTGAGCACCCACGATGAGCCGTCGAAAGCAATCTCGGCGTGATGGCTGGAGACGGAACCGTCTGGGATAACAATATTGTTGTCGTCCGCGCGACCCACGCTCATGCGCTCCTGGTCGAGTTCGACTTCGCCAGTGGCTCCATCCGTGGTGGTGAATTGAATCTTGGGCATAACGGCAGAAGGAATAGCAGTCCCGGCCGGTAGAGGCAAGCCGGAAGGTGGCCGCTCACGGGCGCCTTCCGGTGGCGGCACTTCGGAGCTAGCGCCGGAGCAGCCAACCAACGAGGTCATCGAAAGCGTCGGGTGGCAGGGTCTGGCCAAAGGTCGGCGGCATCAGCGACTGCGGCAGGTCTGTGTCTTCGACGATGTCGCCCTTGGAGATGCGTTGTTCGTTCCCGGCGGCATCGACGAGGATGGTAACCTGCCCGACCTCGCCGCGCACAAAGCCGATGGCCCTGCTGCCATCACGCAGCTTCATCTGGTGGAGGTGAAAATGAGCATCGACGTTGCGATTGGGGTCGAGAATGTCCTCGATCAGGCGCTCGGCACCGCGGTTTCCGATGCCGTCGAGCTGTGGGCCGATGAGCCCGCCCTCTCCTTTGATCTGGTGACAGACAGCGCAGTTCATCTTGAAGACAGTTTCGCCTGTGGTGGTGTCGGGCGTCGCTTTGGAGAAAGCGGTGACGCGCTGCTTGATCAGCGCGTCGATTTCCGGCTGCGGCTTGGCTTTGGCCACCTTTGCAGGCTGCGGCAGGAATGGGGCGAGTTTGTCCCGCAAGCCAACAGGCGCAGTGGTGCGAAGGATGGTGGCGAGTGTCTTGAGTTGCTTCCGTCGCGTGTCGGAGGAGCTGAAGCCGTCGGTGTTCGGTGCCGATTGCTCGAAGCGCCCGACGCCGAGCCAGGCATATGCGGTGCCATCGTCACCATCAACGATCTCGAAGCGCACAGGCTTGCCCGCGATTGCGGAGAGATCCCACTCGATGCGTTGAGCGTCATTGTTCCGGGGCGGGAACGCCTGATGCAAAACGGAACCCTTCTCGTCAATGAGGCGGACGAGGTTCTTCTTGTTCGCCTCTGCGGTGGGGAAACCTTGATGCCCGCAGAGCCAGAAGCTGAATTTCTCTGGAGCGGGGAAAATCTGGCTGCGCAGGATGCCCGTGAGCTTCTCGGGGCCTTTGAGGCTTTGGTTCAGGCTGCTGATGACACTGATCATCATGCCACCAGCGCACTTGCGATCTTGTAGGCACCAAGGGTTCTCGCTGTTGGTGGTGGGGACGTTTGTCCACGATTTGTCGGCTTCGCTGGTCTGCGCGAGGATCGACTCGGCGAGTTCAGTGGCCCATGTGAGGAGCGCTGTGGGTGGTTTGCCACCGCGCTCGAGAAGGCTGTTGTAAATGCCGTCGATTACCCCAATCGCAGGAGGGCCGATGCAGAAGGATCGTCCCAGATCAATGACTCGGGCGACTGTCGTCTCATCGCCATGGTGCGCCGCAATCGCAAGCCAGGAGGAATCACGGCTGTTTGAGGCTGAAAGCTGCCATTGATCGAGCAGAAACTTCGCGGCTTCGGGAGCCGGAACCGCCTTGATGACATCCAAGAGACGGGAAACACGCTTCGGACTCATCTCGGCAAGAAGAGCGAAACTGCCTGGCTGCAGAAGGTTGTCTCTGAGTGCAATTCGCAACTGATGCAGCAGACTCACATCCTGCGGATCGCATCGTTCTAAACTGTCGATCAATTGGGGCAGCGCCTTGAGCGATGGATGCTCAGTAAACCAAGCAGCGGCAGAGCGAATAGCTCGTGCGTCGCTAGCGAGCAAGTCATCCTCGGAGAACGATCGAGACACCACTGAAGGTGCAACCGACTTTCTAGAGGCACCATCTTTCACCACCCGCCAAATCCTCCCTCGCTCCTTGTCGCGTCCCGGATGATCCAGCGGCACTTCGTAGTGGCCGATGATCTTGTTGTAGAAGTCGGCGATGTAGAGGGCGTTGTCGGGGCCGAGTTGGAGATCGACGGGGCGGAACCAGGGGTCGTCGCTGGTGATGAAGTCGGGCTGTTCGTTGGCTTTGGGCGTGGAGCCGGTGAAGCTGACGTGGTCGTGGTTGACGCGGGAGGTGACGCAGTTGCCGAGGAGAATGTGGTCGTCCCACTCGGGGCCCCACACGCCGCCGTCGAGATAGACGATGCCGCAGATGCCGGTGCTGCCGTGCGTGTGCTGGCACATGACGGGCGCGAAGCCGAGTCCGTCATGCGGTTTGCCAAAGCTGGGATAGCAGGCTCCGCGAATGAGCTGATACACGGGCGAGCTGTGGCAGTCGGCGCTGTAGAGATTGCCATAGCGATCCCACGCGAGGCCGAAGGGGTTGACCTGGCCGCTGGTGTAGCGTTCGACTCGGGAGCCATCGGGCTTGAAACGAAACACGTTGCCGGATTGGAGTTCGAGACGGCGGCCAGGAATGTCGAATGACGAATGCGGAATGACGAATGAATGACGAGGCGCCAATGACGAAGCATCCGCCTTCGGATTT